>Ga0134126_10004593_pt1 | contig 17272 bp, 11 predicted proteins | sample KB31752_FD_96881 | JGI IMG/M metagenome (GOLD analysis project Ga0134126, IMG submission 96881) | Terrestrial soil microbial communities with excess Nitrogen fertilizer from Kellogg Biological Station, Michigan, USA - KB3-175-2 | ecosystem: Environmental > Terrestrial > Soil > Unclassified ...
ATACGATTATACCCGAAATAATTTTCATAATAATAGCAGAGAAAATTAAACCACTTTCGTAACACTTATTAATCAATAAATTATAGAATAAGAAAAAAATAAATTGTTCGGTTTTGATACAACCTGTGTTTAGTTTTGATACAGTCCGATATTTTTATGCGGTAGAAGATAAAAAGGGTATCATAGATTCTTTCCTCTATTTGTGTTTGTAATCAAGCGTTTTCAGTATGCGGGGCACAATCAATTCTAAAAGTGCATGTTTTAAAACTGTATTCTCATGAAAGTTCTATTACGCTCCTTTATTATCCTTCTAAGGGGCACTGAACTTGTAACGAACACGATATTTTCGACAACATTCCCAACTTCAGAAAACATAAACAGTTTAGCTGTCTCTCTTATCAAATCATCTTTAGACAAACTGATCTGTTCTTTTAAATCTTGTTTTATTGCATGGGCAATTTCTTTTGGAGGAATATCATCGGCATTTCTTTTATCATAGTCATTTTCGGCAGACGGGTAAAGCATATATTCCGTAGGATGCTGCTCTTGTTTTCAGAAGAACACATTGTTGCCATAACTGATTTTGTGTATATCCATCTCAGCAAATAAGTTTTCAAAGTAGTTATTCAACCTCGCTCCATTCCAACTGATGCCCCAGGCTGATAATACCTTTTTACACAAAAGATTTTTGCTAATAGATGCTTCCACTTCCAGTACTTTTTTTATCTGGTCAGTTATTTTCCACCGGCTTGAAGGATTGGGTTTTTGCATTAAAAGTGCTTTTGCTGCATAGCCATTTATTATACCAAACATTATTTCGGTTTTTCATTTGGGTATTTTGCAAAAGGGATTATATTTAGGTAATGGCAATTTTATTTAGTTGTATCAGCCTTAAGGGCTTTATCTAATGGCCGTTGTACTAAGCTGGATTCGCAGTAATGAACAATCCGATAGTAATCAGATAAAGATGATTTTTATTTTTTTAATAAGGAAATATGTCGTCAGAAATAAAAATTAAAAAATAAAGGCTTCCGAAATGGGAGCCTTTTATATGGATAAAGTGCTTAAAAATTATTTTGTGTCTTTCTTTACCTTGCGCACAAACGCTTCACTTACATTGGCAAAACTGGCAATCTTTGCAATAGTAAATTCACCGGCTAAAAGCAGGTTCTTTACAAACTCATAGCTTTTCTTTTCAGCACCTTCTTCACGACCTTGTTCACGACCTTGTTCACGACCTTGTTCACGGCCTTGTTCACGGCCTTGTTGACGGCCTTCTTCCAATGCCATTCTTCGATCATGTTCTATGGTCTTTTTAATAGCATACTCATCCCATGATGCCATTAAATCTTTTTCGTATTTCATATAGTCCTCCTTTGTTAAGTTGGATACTGCCGCTATATTAAACAGCTTTGAAAATATCCTTGTGTTTAAAATTACCGGAATTTTCTTTAACCGGCTCATGTTCTTCAACACAAATAACCATTTATCTGCACCGGTTTTTAATTCCTTTTCTGTCTTTGTAAATTTAGGAATTTCTATGAAAATAAGGCCTAATTTTTTGTAAAATTCCCGCCTTGTTTTTTCATAGCTTAAGTGCACATAGTGAATACATTCCGCAGGACCAGAATCTTCCAGGGCAAAGTCCATAAGCCCTATAAAATAAACTTCCTTTAATGAATAATCCCATTTACCACCTTTTGGAGCCTGGTCGTGTATCAGCCTTGAACAGTAATAAACTGCCCTGTCTTTAAAATATTGCTGGCGTATCCGCTGTACTTCAATAATAAATAGCTCTCCATCCTGCCCGGTACAGGTAAGGTCAAATATCATTTTACGGCTTTCGGCTATGGGGCCGGAGTGTTCGTTTTTGTTATACGTAAGATCAGTAATTATTTTTCGTCCTTTGAAAAGTTCATTCAAAAAATTAATTAGTAATTCCTTTGTAGGTTCACTGCCCAGGAGAAACTTAAATCCAAAATCGCTGAGAGGATCTATAAAAGTTCCTATTTTTGGCTTTGGCGGAAGTGGGTTTTGCTTACTCATAATTGAAATCAAATGACGGCTATGTCATCTTGCAAAGTAAGAAATAAATGAATCATTTATTTGGCTTCAATTATTTTTTGAGAGCCAATTGCCTGTATGATGATCCATGTGATTTGAATGATTGATATGATTGTGTTTTTGCATTAAAAGTGCTTTTGCTGCGTAGTCACTTATTATATCTTAAACCATCGCCCTGGGCGGTAGTAATGTTCAATGTGCTTTTCCTGAATATTTTTTTTATCACTCAGACGGGTTTTTTACTTTGCGCCTTTGTGAAAGCCGTCAAAAGTTACTTCGTTGTACCCAAAGTGCAATAAAAATAAATGCAACCAACGAAACAGAAAGACCAAACAAATTAATCAACGTTTTTGCTTTGTTGCGAAAAATGTTTCGCCAGGCTGTTTTGAGATAATTTTTAAAAACAATGATTTGTCTTTTCATTTTCGTTTATCCATAGATGATAGTGACACGGCACACAAACCCCGCCTGCCTGATTCTTTCGGGCAGGAAATATTCAAGATTTTATCTGTCATTTTCCAGAACATGCCAGGGCACTGTTCTAACGCGCCACGGCGCGATCCTACTCGGAACGCAAACTATCCACAGGATTTGTCAATGCCGCTTTTATCGCCTGGAAACTAACAGTCATCAATGCGATCAAAATTGCCATTACACCCGCAATTACAAACACCCACCAACTAATATGAATTCTGTACTCGTAATCCTGCAACCATTTGTTCATTGCATACCATGCAAAAGGTGTAGCGATAATAATTGAGATCATTACCAGTTTTATAAAATCAAATGATAATAATCTTGTGATGTTTAGAACAGAAGCACCTAACACTTTTCGTACGCCTATTTCTTTTACCCGGTTCTCTGCCACGTAAGCGGATAAACCAAATAAGCCAAGACAGGAAATGAATATCGCTAAGGCCGCAAAAAGGCCTGCCATGGTTTTGGTGCGTTGTTCGTTATCGAATTGTTTAGCATATTGCTCATCGACAAATTGGTAATCGAAAGGATAGGATGGATTATATGTCTTAAATACCTTGTCTGTTTTTGCAAGATTGTCTGCCGTAGAATTTGAGTGATTAAATTTTATGTACATCATGTTGAACCCTGCGCCGGGACCATAAATAACTGTTGGTGGAATCTGGTTGTAAGGCGAACCTTGGACATAATCTTTTACAACACCTACTATGTGCCAGCTTATCTTCTCAAAAGGATTATTGATTGTTTGCCCGACAGGATTTTTAAACCCCATCATTTTTACAGCCGTTTCATTTAACAAAACAGAAAAACTATCTGAAGGATATTTAATGATATCAATATCTCTTCCTTCTGCTAAATGCATTCCGAGCGTCTTTACTAAGTGTGCATCTTCGCTGTATATGGTAATGGCCATATTTGTGTCTTTTGGAATTTCATTGGGCCATCTCAAACCCCAGGAATGGTATCCCCCCTGAACAATGTCCGTCATTGTTTTCGTAACCGAAGAAGCGATGCCGGAATTAATTAAATCCTGTTTTATTAAACCATAATTCTTATTAATATCACCAACAAAATTTATCCGAATAAGATTGTTATCGGAATAACCTTTATCCCTGTCTTGTGCATATACAACCTGGTTCCGGATTACCATAGTGGATATAATAAGTATGATGGCAAACGTGAATTGCAATACTACCAGCACTTTTCTGGGGGAAACGGTTGCGTGATTTTTTTTGAATTGTTTTTTAAAAATGCTGATAGGTTTAAAAGACGATAAATAAAAAGCCGGATAGCTGCCGGCAAGTAAACTGGTGATTACAATGAAACCCAATGCGCAAAGCCAGAAATTTAAATTCGTAAATGAGATAAAAAGTTCTGTACCAATCAGAACATTAAATGGTGGCAACACAAGTTGAACTATTAATAAAGCAAGTGCTCCGGCGATACAGGCTGTTAAGAATGCTTCTATAATAAATTGCCCGATCAATGAGGTTTTACCTGCACCTGCAACTTTGCGAATGCCCACTTCCATAGCACGCTTCTCGCTTCTTGCGGTGCTCAGGTTCATAAAGTTGATGCAGGCGATTAGTAAAATGAATAAAGCAATAATACCAAAAGTGCGAACAGTTTCTATCCTTCCACCAACCGGTTTCCCGTTTTTAAAATCTGAATATAAATGCCATTTACTTAGCGGAAAAAGAAATTGAGTCCACGCATCATTGTTTCCTGTTTCGCGTTTTGTAATATCTTTAATTTTTGCATTGAATGCTGCTACATCTGTATGTGGTTTCAGCAATACATAGGTCGGCGTATTATTACTGAGCCATGTATCATTGTTCCAGCCAATTTTTTTCAAATAATTCCAAGGCAATAGGTATTCGAAATCAAAACGTGTATTTGATGGTAAATTTTTTAATATACCTGTTACTGTAAAATTATCAACGCTGTCTATCCTTATAATTTTTCCCATCGCGTTTTCGTTTCCAAATAATTTCTTAGCAAGATTTTGGGTTATGGTAATTGAATAGACATTTTTGAGTTGTTCATTTTTATTCCCCCGGATTAACGGAAAACTAAACATTTGCAAAAATGAAGCATCCGCAAAATCTCCTTTAATGTTGGTAAAGGCTTTATTATTGGCGGTTAATAGAAAACTGCTCACATCGGCTAAACGGGTTGCCGCTTCTACCTCCGGGTAGTTTTGCTTTAAAGCAGGAGCCATCGGCTGAGAGGTTTCATCAATAGCGACAGCCTTCCCATCTAGATCTGAACCGAGTCCATAAACCTGGTAAAGATTATTTTTATTCGTATTAAATTCATCAAAGCTGATTTCATTTTGTAGCCACAATAAAATAAGTATCGCCCCGGCCATGCCTATTGAAAGCCCTGCAATATTGATGAGAGAGAAACTTTTTCCTCTTAATAAACTGCGCCAGGCGGATTTGAGATAATTTTTTATCATTTTATTTTCGTTTATGGAGGATAGTTATTTTATAGTAAACCAACAAATATTCACAATTCTTGTTTTCTTCATTTTCACATTAGCTAATTAATTCTATTCACTTCTCAAACTCTTCACCGGGTTAGCTATCGCTGCTTTTATTGCCTGGGAGCTTACGGTGAACAATGCGGTGAATAAGGCAGACAATTTGGCTATTACAAAAACTGTCCGGCTAATATTAGTGTGATACGCAAAACTTTTGCAGCCATTTATTGATTATGAACCATGCAAGCGGAGAAGCGACAATTACCCCTACAATTACCAGTTTCAAAAAATCATTAGACAGTAATGTAATCAGCATAAAGCTGGTAAGCACTACCGCCAAACCAAAAATATTGATGAAGACGAATAAGTTATTTTTCATCACTTTGCGACAGGCGGTTTTAATATAATTTTTTATCATTGATAATATCGAATCGGATCTACCAGTATTTGCTCAAAAAATTAAGCCATATATTTAGTTGCTGATATTCAATATTTTAGAGTTTAAAATAAAATGAAACTGTTCGATTTTGATACACCTTGTGCGCAGTTTTGATACAGTACCGGCACATTGTACCTGGTGATACGATTGGGCAGAGGATCAATTCTAAGAAGCTTTTGAAAGTTGTTAATGTCTCTTTTCTAAAAGTTTCAGAAGAGAGTTTCGAAAAGTTTTTGGACAGATGACTATTCTTATTTCAATGTTTTTGCGATAAACAAGTTATTGCTAACGTACTTGATGCTATTGCACATTCCTTGGGCATTCATTTTGTGATTTCGTGCCGGCAATGATACCTCCACCTTCTTTTCTGAAGATACGAAACGATACGGTGAAACCTGCAAAATAATACGAGTCATTCCCTTTTGATCCTCTTGCTGTACCGCCGGGAGGATAGGGGGCTCCGTTCTTAAGTTCATTGCCACGATAAGCAAGTTCTACTGCGTGGGGTCCCATTTTCGCCAACAAAACATTTTCATCAACGTAAGTAGTACTCACATCATCAAGATAGTCAGTGAATAGTTTTCTGTATCCTACTTCAACACCTATATTTATATTTTGACTTAGTGAAAATTTTACACCGGCGCCAAATGGAATTCCAAATTGAGTTAGTTTGTAACCAGGCCTTCCGGCGATAAATCCTTCGCCTTCTGTATTTAAAAATTTTATGAAATATTTTTTGCCCGAGGTATCGTACGTATAGGGATTAAAATGGTAGAATGCAATCCCTCCAAAAATATAAGGCGTCAAAACATGATCCTCCAGGCGGGTAATATAATATTCAATACCTGCATTTGCTTCATAAAGTTTAGTAGAAAAGTTCAAATTTCTTGCGCGGTTGTTACCGAACTTGTCGTTTGCGGAAAGGTTTGCATAAACGAGCGATCCTCTTACAGAAACATGATTGGAAATGTCGTAGGATGCTCCAAGGCCACCTGCAAATTTGGATTGGGAAAATGTGAACCATTTATTTTGTAGATCGCCATGATAATTGGCAACACCTAACAAAATATTAAGATGGAAATTTTGCAAGTCGATTTGAGCTCCGGCTTTTGGCGAAAATAATAATAGAACCGCCATCAGGCGAAGTAGTTTCATTTTAATTGCATTTAAAATTGAAAAGGAATGGTATCATCGTCGGCGAACGAATTGTTACTACAATAAAATTAAAGTATAAAATGCAGTTATGCGATTAAAAAAAAGATGTCTCCCTTCGACAGGCTCAGAAGAACAACGCAGAAGATAACGGCATGCTTGATTAAACAGTTAACCAACACACGCCTGGCCGTAATCCGGTGAGGGATTTCTGAGACTGCTATTTATTGCGCCTGTTGATGGTCGGGCGTGCATTTATACAAAAAACGATACAAGTCTCCGGCAGGGAAATTAGGGGTTCTATTCACTCCTCAAACTCTCCACAGGATTAGCTATCGCTGCTTTTATTGCCTGGAAACTAACTGTTATCAATGCGATTAGAATTGCTGTAAGACCTGCAACTAAAAATATCCACCAGCTGATATGAATCCTGTAAGCAAAGCTTTCCAGCCATTTATTCATAGCCCACCATGATAATGGGAACGCGATGAGGCAGGCAATAAAAACCAGTTTTATAAAATCTTTAGAAAGCATTTTGGTTACTGAAGTAACACTCGCGCCAAGTACTTTGCGGATGCCGATTTCTTTGGTGCGTTGTTCTGCTGTATAAGTGGCAAGGCCAAATAACCCAAGGCAAGCTACGAGTATGGTAAGCAGCGCAAAAATGTTAAGTATCGTTCCGGTATTTTGCTCGGCTGCATAAGTTTTATTATACAAATCATCCATAAAAGTAAAGGTGAAAGGGTCGCCGGTATTGAAATGATCCCATTTGGTTTTCATCGTTGCCAGCAAGCTTTTAATATCTGCTGTTTTTACTTTAAAGATCAGTCCCACATCCGGAACCAGCACCATCAATAAAGGAGTAATAGGTTCATGTAAAGATTGAAAATTAAAATCTTTTACAACTCCAATCACATGGAAAGGCACATCGTTTCCCCGGGTACTGTTTTGGCGCACAATTGTTTTTCCCACTGCTGTCAGGTCGTTCCATCCAAAAGCCTTCGCAGCAGTTTCATTGATGATCATCGCGGTGGAATCTGTTGCAAAGTTTTTAGAGAAATTTCTGCCTGCGGCCATCTTCATTTCAAACGTCGGGATATAATTTTCATCCACATGATATTCCTGCGTTCTCATAATTTCATTATCGTGGCCAAGAGGATAGGCCAGTGCATTACTTCCGCTGCTTGGCCCCGCTGGTTTGTAAGATGAAACGGTCGCATTTACAACACGGGGATCATTCAGCATTTCCTGTTTATACACTTCTTCATTTTGTCCCAATGCATAAGAGTTAGGAATGGTAAGCAACTGGTCTTTATCATAGCCTAAATTTTTATTCTGTATATATTTCATTTGCTGCCACACAACGATAGTTCCTATTATCAATCCAACAGAAATAAAAAACTGGAAAACAACAAGGCTGCTTCGCAACCCAAAACTTTTATTACTACCAATAAATTTGCCTTTTAAGACTTCAATCGGTTTGAATGAAGAAAGATAAAAAGCCGGGTATAATCCGGCAATGAAACTTACCAATAAACCAAGCCCGATAAATGAGGTAATAATTTCCAAATTAAAATCGAAATTCAGATCCTGGCTGGAAAGCCTGTTGAAGACCGGCAATGCGAGTTTGACCAAGAAAAAAGAAATCACCAATGCGATAAATACCAGCAATGCCGATTCTATCAAAAATTGCTTAATGAGCTGAATTTTTCCTGAGCCAATTACTTTACGAACACCTACTTCTTTTGCTCTTTGAGACGCGCTTGCAGTGGAGAGATTGATAAAATTGATGCACGCAATCAGCAACATAAAAATCGCGATTGCCCCGAAGATATAAACATACATGGCGTTGCCCGGCGGGCTTAATTCATAGTTGGAATGAGAATACAAATGGATGGAAGTTAACGGCTGCAAAGCGAATCCTAAATGATTCCCTTTTGTGATGAATTGCTTTAGGCTAATGCCCATGCTTTGCTGTATCTGCGGACCCATATATTTTTCAACCATACCCGGCAATGCGGATTCTAATTTTTTATAATCGGCTCCTTTTTTCAGCAACAGGTAGGTAAAATAATTAGAGGTCATCCACGAGTCAGATCGTGCATCATCCAAAGTGAGCATCGATGCAAACAAGTCGAAACGGAAATGTGAATTGGCCGGTACTTTATTTATCACACCGGTGATTTTAAAAGATGCATCCTTGTTATCCGGAAAGACTATTATCTTTCCTAAAGGATCTTCGTTTCCAAAATATTTGTTTGCTATCGCCCTTGTAATAATAATTGTGTTAGGTTGTTGCAATGCGGTCTTTGCATCGCCTTCAACAAGAGGTAAAGTGAAAATGCTGAAAAAGTTAGGGTCAACAAAAGCCATTTGATCATCTTTAAAGGCCTTGTCTTTGTAGGTTATTTTTGGCGCGCCCGCAGCCTGCAACCTCGTAGCGTCCTGCACTTGAGGATAATCATTTTTCATTGCCTGCGCAACGGGCGGCATCACATTAGCTTCAAAAATTTTACCGCCGTTAATGTCCGCTTTGAAAACAACGCGAACAATCCTGCCGGCATTTTTATTAAACCGGTCAAAACTCAATTCATTCTGCACATACATCATAATGATAAAGCAAACAGCAATGCCGATAGATAATCCGGCAATATTGATGAACGAAAAGACTTTATGTTTCATCAGGTTGCGCCACGCGGTTTTGAAATAATTTTTAAGCATTGCAGGCATTTTATTATGTTAAATTTTTCGTTTATTCATTTGCGTTAGTTACTATATTCATGATAACCTTTTAAAGTTTTCTGATTTCTATTCAAGATTGATAACGATAATTATTTTCTTTTACTTGAGCCGCGTCGCAGGCAATGATATTAGGCCACTTTCCAATAAACAAACAATTATTCGCTATTTCTGTTTTATTATTTTCATAACTACTTTCATTCCTTTCATATTCCTAAAATCCGATTTAGAAGATCTGGTGCTTTATTCACTTCTCAAACTCTTTACCGGATTTGCCAATGCTGCTTTTATCGCCTGGAAACTCACGGTTAACAGGCTAATAAATAATGTGCCGCCGCCTGCTGCTGCAAACATCCACCACGATAATTCTGTACGGTACTCATAATTCTGCAGCCAGTTGTGCATAAAATAAAATGCTACCGGTGTTGCAACAAGCAGAGAGATAAAAACGAGAACTACAAAATCCTTGCTGAGCAATTTCCAAAGACTGAATACAGATGCTCCCAATACTTTTCTTACACCAATTTCCTTAACACGCTGCTCAGCTACAAAAGTTGCAAGACCAAAAATGCCAAGACACGAAATAAAAATGGCGAGTATGGCAAAAACGGTTGACAATGTACCAATGCGTTGTTCAGCAGAAAATTTTTGTGCATAGTCTTCATCAACAAATGTGTATTCAAAGGGTGATGAAGGGTTCATCTTTCTGAAGATGGGTTCAATTTTACCTATGGCAGCAGCGGCGCTTAAATGTGGATTCAGCCTGATAGTAATATCCGGACCAATACCGGGAATCATAAAGAACATGCCGGGCTGAGCAGACTTGTAAGGAGATTCTTTTACCATATCTTTTATTACCCCGATAACAGTATAAGTTTTGGCTCCTCTGATTATTTTGCCAACCGGGTTCCTCAGCTGCATATATTTTACAGCCGCTTCATTTAAGATAATTGCAGAATCATCCGAAGAAAAAGTTTTTGAAAAATCACGTCCCTCTTCAAATTGCCAGCCCACCGTTTTGCCATAATCGTACGTAACAGCAGTCAATGCAAACGCCTGCTGAACCTGGTTTGGGTCTTTGCCATCCCATTCAAAGTGATCATCGAAATAGTTGTTTTCAGTTGCAGCGCTGGACGACTGTGCAAAATCAACAGCTCCGCCTGATGATAATAATTCCTTTTTCAATACATCATATTTTCCATTTAGGTCGGGTGTATTCATGGTAATACGGATTAAACCATTTCTATTATAACCAATAGGCCTGTTCTGTGCAAACTGAATTTGGCGATAGACAACTATAGTTCCGATAATCAAAATAATACAAACCGTGAATTGCAATGTTACGAGCACCTTTCGTGGAATAGCTGTAAACCTGCCCGCTTTATGAGTACCTTTTAAAACCTTTACCGGTTTAAATGATGAAAGATAAAATGCAGGATAGCTGCCGGCAATAATCGCAGTAATTAAAACAGCGAGTAAAGAAAAACACCAGAATTGCCAGCTTGAAAAAGGAAATTTGATTTGCTTGTCAGCAATGTGATTAAACCAGTTGAGGCTTAGTAGCACTATGCAGATACTTATGAGAAAGGCAAGCATTACGGCCAATAATGATTCGCTCATAAATTGTTTTATCAACTGGCTGCGCAATGAACCTATTGCCTTACGGACGCCTACTTCTTTCGCTCTTTTTTCGGAATGTGCCGTACTAAGGTTCATGAAATTAATGCACGCTAATAGCAGGACAAACATACCTATCAGGCCAAACAGCCATACTATTTGAATTTGCCCTCCCGCCTGCACTCCGTTTTTCCATTCGGAACGCAAATGCCAATCCTTCATCGGATACAGAAAGAGGTCAACTCTGTTACCTGCTGTTTGCACTTGTTTATCTTTAATTTTATTCCAATAAACATCTTTGATAACGGCTGATATTTTTTGCATTGAAACACCTTTCGCCGCTTCTGTAAAAATGTGAATTGAACTGTTGCCCCAGTTGTCTACGTTATCCCTGGCACCTTTATTTGTATTTAATAGTAAACTCCATGGGCAAAAGAAGTTCATTTCCGAAAAACTGCTGTTGTGAGGCAGATCTTCATAAACGCCGGTAACTGTCAAAGGTTGGTCACTATCCAATTTTACAACTCTTCCTACGGCATTCGTTTTGCCAAAAAGCACATCGGCGACCGATTTACTCAGGAGAATAGATTTAGGATCGGAAAAACCAGCACTTGTCCCTTCAACCATTTTTAGCGTGAAAATGTTAGTAAAATCCTTTTCAACATACATTCCCTGCTCGGAAAATTTGTTACCGTTAAAATCGATAATATGCTTTCCGCTTTCAGTAGAGAGCGCAACGTACTTAAATAAATTATTGTAATTCGATCGTAAATCTGCTGCCAGCGGAATAGGAAAGTGATTGCTGCTATTCGAAACATAAGCTGCTCCATTTGAAAACTCCCTTCTTGCAACCTGGGCAATGGTAGAATAGTTTTTATTATAAGTATCAAAAGATAATTCATCCCGTATCCATAAGCCAATCAGTATAGTTACAGATATACCGATGGCAAGGCCGGAAATATTGATGAAGGAAGAAAATTTATTTTTTATCAAATTTCTCCAGGCGGTTTTGAAATAATTTTTTATCATTTTATTTTCGTTTATGTAAATTCTTGTAGGACAGTAAACCCCGCCTGTACCATTCGGGCAGGCATTCACTTACTCACTCCTCAAACTATCCACAGGGTTTGCTATCGCTGCTTTAATTGATTGAAAGCTGATGGTGAATAAAGTTACCAGTATTACCGATAACCCAGCGATCAAAAAAACGAGTGGCGAAATATTTATCCGGTATGCAAAGCTTTGCAGCCACTTATTTGCAGCCCACCACGATACCGGGAATGCAACGCATAACGCAATTAAAACAAGCATCAAAAAATCTTTTGAAAGCATAGCCAGGATATTGCTTACCGAAGCGCCGATCACTTTCCTTATACCGATTTCTTTTTGCCTTTTTTGCGCAGTAAATGCGGCTAAACCAAATAATCCCAGGCAAGAAATCAAAATAGCAATGCCTGCAAAATATTTTGATAACACAGAAACACGCTGTTCAGATGCATATAGCTTATTATAATCATCATCTAAAAAAGAATAAGTAAAATCAAGACCACTGTTATACTTGTGATACAAAGACTTTATAGCCGCTGTAGTTTGTCGTTCTGACCCTGCTTTTATTTTAACCAATGTATTCTCTGCATTTGGATCGTACACTAAAAAGGCAGGAGTTATTTTATCATGCAATGAGTTAAAATGATAATCTTTTACGACACCAACGATTTGTTTCTTCTGCCCCCATAATGAAACGATTTTTCCGATTGGGCTTTTCAAACCCATTTGTCTGATAGCTGTTTCATTGAAAATTACACTGGAACTGTCTGCAAATGCTTTATTGAAAGGCCTTCCTTCTGACATGCGTAAACCCATCGTTTCAAAAAAATCATCTCCCACATCATTGCCGTAATATTCAATCCCCAGATTCGGATCTTTACCTTCCCAATTAATGCCACCTCCTCCATGGGAAGCGTTACCTAAAAAATTTCCGCTTTGCGAAGAGGCATTTACAACACCCGGAATTTTCTTTAAGTCTGCAAGAAAAGGTGAAAGGTGCGTCGCGAGGTTACCATCATTTGAAAAAGTAAGAATATTGTCTTTGTTATATCCAAGATTCGTGGTTTGGATCAATTTCATTTGTTGGTAGATGATCACAACAGCAATGATCAGAATTACAGAAATGGAAAATTGAAAAACAACCAACGCTTTTCTGATCCATGATTCGCCGGAAGACGCCGGAAACTTTCCTTTTAAAACCAGTGCAGGCCTGAATCCTGAAAGATATAGTGCGGGGTAACTTCCCGCAAGAAGGCCAGTGATAAGTGTAATACTCAAAGCGACAAGAATGATATTCGTATGGAATTGAAAATCAATTTCCTTACCGGTAATTTCCCTGAATGCAGGCAGCAAAACAATTGCAATCATTATTGCTATAACCAATGAAGCAAACGCTAATAGAATGGATTCGCTAAGGTATTGGAAGATGAGTGATCGCCTGCTTGCACCAACCACTTTTTTTATTCCGACTTCTTTTACCCGCTTTGTTGCTTTAGCGGTAGAAAGATTCATGAAGTTGATGCATGCGATAAGTAAAATGAAAATCGCGATGATGGAAAACAATTTTACATACTCAATTCTTCCTCCATCAACAACACCGTTAGTATAGTGATTGTACAAGTATCTGTCAGAATATTTTTGAGCAAACAACGTTCCTTCCCATTTAAGTAAATAGTCCAGTTGCGTTTTATCACTGTAAAGAGACTTGAATTTATCTCTTGTAAAATCTTTAATTTTTTTGTTAAATGCATTAATGTCAACCCCCTTTTTTAGAATAATATAAGTTGACGCCATGTTGCTTCCCCAATTAGAAATATCTCCTGTGTTCCCGGCATTCTTTTGAGCATACAAATCAAATGGAAGCAGCACGTCAAACTGGTCAGATGCGTTAGATGGCGGCGATTTAAAAACTCCCGTGATCATATATACGTTTGTGAAATCAACATCGTCATCTTTAAAATTCCATTTTATAGTTTTGCCAATAACATCAGTGGAGTTGAACAACTTTAAAGCTGTTTGGTCAGATAACAGGATGCCGGATATATTACTCAATTGGTTGTTTTCATTTCCCTCAATTAGCTTGTAGGAAAATACCTTAAAGAAATTTTTATCAGCAAACTCGCTTTTTGCTTTAAAACGCTTATCATCGAAAGAAAGAATTCCCAGATCTCTTTGTTTTATTACACGTGTTGCTGTTTCAATTTCAGGTAACTGATCAGCCATTGACGGTGAAAGAAGTCCTTGTGTATGCACATCAATCTGGATAGCGCCGGTGGCGTCAGGATTCTGTTTCAATACCTGGTACAAGCGGCTATCATTCGAGTTAAATTTATCAACACTCAGCTCATTACTTACCCATAGCCAAATTAATAATGAGCAGGCTAAACCAGTTGATAAACCTATCAGATTGAGCAAACTAAACTGCTTATCTTTTGTAAGGTTGCGCCATGCGGTTTTGAAATAGTTTTTAAACATTTTGTTTTCGTTTAAAGATGGATGATTGTAATTTTATAATAGACCCCGCCGTACCATTCGGGCAGTCAACTAATATTCAAGATTCCTTTTTTCTTCATTAACATATTGGCCAATCAGTACATTAGCAAATTAAATTATTCACTCCTCAAACTATCCACCGGATTGGCTATTGCTGCTTTTATCGCCTGGAAGCTCACTGTTATTAATGCAATCAAAATTGCTATTACTCCCGCCGCTAAAAACATCCTCCAGTTAATATTTATTCTATAAGCAAAATCCTGCAACCAGTTTTTCATGATGTACCAGGCAATTGGTGTAGCGATGATAATAGCTGCAGCAACGAGTATTAAAAAATCTTTTGATAATAATTTCACAATGCCTGCGACGCTGGCGCCCAATACTTTTCGAATACCTATTTCTTTTACCCGCTGCCTTGCAAACAATGATATTAATCCAAACATTCCCATTGCTGCAATGAGGATGGTTAGCAGTGCGATATAATTGGTTACTTTTAAAATGCCATCCAACAAAACATATTGCTGATCCACTTTATCGCTCATTAATTCATAACTAAAACTTCTGCGGCTCGGCATGGTTTTGAAACTTTGTTCCAATTGATTCATTACCGGTTTTAAGTAACCGGCATCTGTTCTTACGCTCAGGTAACGATTTTGGAGACTTGCCTTACCTCCATACCATTGAATCAGCGGGCCAATATTATTTTGTAAATCTTCGTAGTGAAAGTTTTCCATAACACCGATAACTGTATAGGGATGGCCTTCTTCTCCTTTTGCTTTTATTTGTTTGCCTATTGCATCTTTCCATCCGAAAGCATCCATCGCAGCACGATTGATAAGAACTGAATTTGTTTCAGAAGCAGCCAGGGCATCATTAAAATTTTCCCCCTGGATTATTTTTATTTGATAGGTTGGTACAAAACCGGCATCTGCAGGCTCCTGCCTTAAACTAACTTCTTTACTGCTGGAAGGATCTATGTAACTATTATAATTTTGATCATAAGCAGTAGGCACATCGCCATTAGTAGATATTGCTTTTACATGAGGATTGTTTTTCAGATCGTTTAAAATACTTTCAAATCTCGCATTCGCTGATTTTTGGTCACGAAAAGCGAGGTCTATTTTTACCACCGCCACATTATCTTTATTAAACCCCAAGGCAGACGATTTCATGTAATTCATTTGCCGGTTAAAAATGATAGCCACACAAATAAGCGTAATAGCCAATACAAATTGAACAGTGATAAAAATATTACGAAGGCTGCTGTTCTTATAATTCCCTGAATTCAGTTTTCCTTTTACGGCATCAGTTACTTTCACGCTTGCTAATTTGAATGCTGGTAAACTTGCAGCAACTATGGTAAATAAAATTCCAATCCCTGCGAAAAGGAGAATAAGCGGGTAATCTTTAAAAATTCCGGTTTCTATTTCTCCCAATCTATCTTTTACTATACCGTTTATAACCGGAAGAAGGAGCAATGAAAAAATAAACCATGCAAATAAAACGGAGATAAAAACAACCAAACCATTTTCAAAACAAAACTGAATGATGATATTTTTTCTACTACCACCAATCATTTGCCTTACTGCCACTTCTTTGCTACGGCTATGCATACCCGCAGTATTCAGGTTTATGAGATTGACCAATATGATCAATAAGATAAACAGCCCTGCGCCAATAGCTCCTTTAATGATTACTCCAATCAATACAGATTGTTGCTGTAATATTTTACTAAAGGGAGCGGCGAAAACTTTATATTCTTTTTGTTCGTAATTCAGTTTTACAATGGATGCAATCTGTGCATCGAGTTTTTTAGGATCACTGTTTTTTTGTAACCTGAGATAATTGGAAGCAAAAGTATTGTACCAATTGGCTCCTTGTTTAAAATTAGGATTCGATTCAAGAATAGCCGTGGGTAATAAGATGGTTGGTTTTACCGTAGAGTTTGCAGGTATATGTTTTAAAACACCCGTAACCCTTAGTTGCATGGTATCATCGGCGGTAAGAATTTTTCCGACAGGATCTATATCACCAAAGAATTTTTGCGCCATTTCTTCTGATAAGACAACAGAGAATTTGTCCTTTAAGGCGTTATCAGGGTTGCCGTATTTGAAAGGAAATTGAAATACTTTAAAATAGCCGGTATCAACAAAATCAGTCGTTTCCTGAAATTCTTTGCTGTTATATTTGAGCCAGGGATAATACCAGCTTTGTATGTGCGTGGCGGCTTCTACTTCCGGGCAATTTTTTACAATTTCTCCGAGTAAAGGATAGGTGGTTTGCGTATATTGATTACCATCCGGTGAACTGGTTTTCAGGTAATACATCTCGCCAATACCTTTCAGATTATCATTGGTGGTTACATACTGATATATCAAAACAGATAAAGCCATTATGCTTGCAAGGCCGGTTGATAAGCCTATAATGTTTACTGCACTAAAAAGCCTGTTTTTTTCTAATTGCCGCCAGGCGGTTTTGAAATAATTTCTAAACATTTATAGCTGTTTTGATTTTCGTAAATGCATCGCGGTCATTGATTCCAACTTCATTTTTCCCACGCCGGCAAACGAAGAAATATTCAGGATTCATATTCCTTAAATTTCCCGTTATCGGCTTTTCCGGCATAGCTGAAATACATACGATTATACCCGAAATAATTTTCATAATAATAGCAGAGAAAATTAAACCACTTTCGTAACACTTATTAATCAATAAATTATAGAATAAGAAAAAAATAAATTGTTCGGTTTTGATACAAC
>Ga0134126_10004594_pt1 | contig 17272 bp, 17 predicted proteins | sample KB31752_FD_96881 | JGI IMG/M metagenome (GOLD analysis project Ga0134126, IMG submission 96881) | Terrestrial soil microbial communities with excess Nitrogen fertilizer from Kellogg Biological Station, Michigan, USA - KB3-175-2 | ecosystem: Environmental > Terrestrial > Soil > Unclassified ...
AGCGCCGCCGTCATGTACCCGAGCTGCGAGAGCGTCGAGTAGGCGATCACGCGCTTGATGTCGTTGTTGACCACCCCGATCAGGCCCATGAAGAAGGCCGTGGTCGCCCCGATGACCAGCACGAAGGACAGCGCGGCATCCGAATACTCGTAGAGTGGCGACATGCGCGCCACCATGAAGATGCCCGCGGTGACCATGGTCGCCGCGTGGATCAGCGCCGAGATCGGCGTCGGGCCTTCCATGGAATCGGGCAGCCAGACGTGCAGCGGCACCTGCGCGGACTTGCCCATCGCGCCGATGAAGAGGCAGATGCAGATCAGGGTGACGGCGCTCGCGCTGCTCCCGGCGGTGATCGGAATGACGGCATGCGCAAGGTGCGGAGCCGCCGCGAATGCGGTCTCGTAGGAGAGCGAGCCCGTGTACGCGAACACGGCCGCGATGCCGATGATGAAGCCGAAATCACCCACCCGGTTGACGATGAAGGCCTTGAGGTTGGCGAACACCGCGCTCGGCCGCGTGTACCAGAAGCCGATCAGCAGGTACGACACCGTTCCCACGGCTTCCCAGCCGAAGAAGAGCTGCATGAAGTTGTCCGCCATCACGAGCATCAGCATCGAGAAGGTGAACAACGAGATATAACTGAAGAAGCGGATGTAGCCCGGGTCGTCGCGCATGTACCCGATGGTGTAGACGTGCACGCACAGCGACACGAACGTGACCACCGCCATCATGAGCGCGCTCAGGCGGTCGATCAGGAATCCCACATCGATGTGCACGCCATCGGTCAAGGCCCAGGTGTACACGGGACCACTGAAGGTCGGGACGCCGTCCGCGTAGAGCTGCTTGAGCACATACATCGAGAGGGCACAGGAAATCGCCACCCCGAGGATGGTCACGGTGTGCGCGCCCGCGCGACCGATCACGCGGCCGCCGAGCCCCGCGATCACGGCGGCCACGAGCGGCAGCAAGGGAATGGCGATCAGCAGGTGCGGATTCATTCGGCGTCAGCCTCGCATGGTGTTCAGGTCTTCGACGTTGATGCTGCGCCGCTCGCGGAACAGGACCACCAGGATCGCGAGTCCGATGGCCGCCTCGGCCGCCGCCACGGTGAGCACGAAGAAGACGAACACCTGACCGTTGATGTCGCCGGAGACGCGCGAGAAAGCGATGAAATTGAAATTGGCGGCGAGCAGCAGCAGCTCGACGCACATGAGGAGCAGGATGACGTTCTTGCGGTTGAGGAAGATGCCGGCCACGGCCAGCGCGAACAGCACCCCGGAGAGGGTGAGGAGGTCCGCCAGGGTGATCATGAGCGCTTCTCCGCCGCCACTTTGACGATGCGCACCCGGTCGGCGGCCCGCACCGATACCTGGCGCGAGATATCCTGGACCTTGAGGCCCTTGCGCTGGCGCATGGTGAGCGCGATGGCCGCCACGATCGCGACCAGCAGCAGCACCGCCGCGAGCTCGAACGGATAGGCATAGCGGGTGTAGATGACCTGGCCGAGCGCGAGGGTGTTGCTGAAGCTCGCGGACTCCGGGACCGCGCCGCGGCTGACGTCGAGGCCGGTGAGCCCGTGCGACCAGATGACGCCGACGATCTCCGCGATCACGGCCGCGGCGGTGATCCACCCGAGCCAGGCGAAGCGGGTGAAACCGCGCCGCAGCTCCGCGAGGTTGATGTCGAGCATCATCACCACGAAGAGGAAGAGCACCATCACCGCGCCCACGTAGACGAGCACGAGCACGATGGCGAGGAACTCCGCCCCGGTGAGCAGCCAGATCACCGCCGCGTCGAAGAAGCAGAGCACGAGGAAGAGCGCCGAGTACACCGGGTTGCGAGCGGTGATGAGCCCGAGCGCGCTGGCGACGAGCAGCGTGCCGAAGATGTAGAAGAGGATCTGCACTAGCATGGTTACGTCTCGAGCGCCTCAGCGGTAGGGCGCATCCGCCGCCTTGTCGGCCGCGATCATGGCCTCATACCGCTCCCCGACCGCGAGCAGCTTGTCCTTGCTCATGATGTTCTCCCCGCGGTGCTCCATGTGGTACTCGTGGATGCGGGTGAGCACGATGGCATCGACCGGACAGGCCTCCTCGCAGAAGCCGCAGTAGATGCACTTGAAGAGGTCGATGTCGTAACGGGTGGTGCGCCGGGTACCGTCCTCGGCCACATCGGAGTCGATAGTGATGCACACGGCCGGGCAGACCGCTTCGCACAGCTTGCAGGCGATGCAGCGCTCCTGGCCGTTGGCGTAACGGCGCAGCGCATGCAACCCGCGAAAGCGCGGCGACTGCGGGGTCTTCTCCTCCGGGTAATTGAGCGTGTACTTGCGCATGAAGAAAGTGCGCGCGGTGACCGCCAGCCCTTTGATCATCTCCGGCATCAGGTATGTCTTCAGCGGATTGACCATCGCCTCGCCTCTTGGTTTGAAGCGCTGGATCCGAGCTCCTGCCCAGCCCAGCGCCATTGAGCCAAAAAGCGTCGTTTCTGGCTCAATGTCCGCCACCTGCGGCGGCGGGCTACATCCTGTATCTGGTCTATGGAGTGGTGTCGCTTCATGGTTCCGGGTGAGCGTGCGTCCTGGGCTACTGGAACCAGGGCCGGGCCCAGGGGCCGACGTGATAGTGCGCGAGTACCATCTCCACCCCGATCCAGACCAGTGTCACGGGAATCAGCGCCTTCCAGCCGAGCCGCATGATCTGGTCATAGCGGTAGCGCGGGAAGGTGGCCCGGAACCAGAGGAACACGAACAGGAAGACGAAGATCTTCAGGCCCAGCCAGAAGAAGCTCGGTGCCCCGAGGATCGTGTGCCCGATGCCCGGCCAGCCCTGCCAGGGCGACAGCCAGCCGCCGAAGAAGAATACGGCCGTCAACGCCGAGATCAGGATCATGTTGGCGTATTCGGCCAGGAAGAAGAGCGCGAACGCGATCCCGGAGTACTCGACATGGAAGCCCGCGACGATCTCCGACTCGCCTTCGGCGACGTCGAACGGCGCGCGATTGGTCTCCGCGACTCCGGAGATGAAGTAGACCATGAAGAGCGGAAACAGCCAGAACCAGTTCCAGGAGAGGAATCCGCCTTCCTGGTTGCGCACGATGATGCCGAGATTCATGCTGCCGGCGGCCATGAGCACGCCGACCAGGGCGAACCCCATCGCGATCTCGTAGGCGACCATCTGCGCGGCCGAGCGCATCGCCCCGAGCATGGCGTACTTCGAGTTGGCCGCCCAGCCGGCGATGATGACCCCGTAGATGCCGGTGGAGGTGAGCGCCAGCAGATACAGCAGCCCGGCGTTGGCATTGGAAATGACGAGCTGCGGGGAGAGCGGAATCACCGCCCATGCCGCGAATGCCGGCACGAGCGCGATCATCGGCGCCACGCGGAAGAGGAACTTGTTGGCGTTGGTCGGAACGATGACTTCCTTGGCCAGCAGCTTGAAGACATCCGCGAACGGCTGCCCGAGGCCGGGGAAGAGGCCGAAGATCCGCACGCGGTTGGGTCCCCGGCGCAGCTGCATCCAGCCGATGACCTTCCTCTCCCAGAGCGTCAGGTACGCGACGCAGAGGATGAGAGCGACCGTGACGATCACGATCCAAACCGTCGTCCGGGCAGTGCCCGGGAGCGACGCCCAGGCGGTGGCGAGAGTCTGCGGCATTATGAGTAAGTCACCGCTGAAGTGCGGCCTTCGCGTGTTCTTTGCAGGGAAGGAGCTCGACGCACCAACGCGTCGATCTGGTACATCGGAATATCGACGACAACCTGTGCGGCTTGCGCGCCGGCCTCACGCCCGACCGCGTGCCGGCCTGCATAGACCGGAGCCGTCCCGGCCGCGGGTGCGGGGATCAGGGTCGCCAACTCGGCGCGGACCTCTTCCGAGGACCGGTACTCGAAACCGGAGAGGCCGAGGAGATTGCCGAGCACGCGCAGAATTTTCCAACCGGGGCGCGACTCCCCGACCGGAGCGGCCGCGCCGGTCTGGGTTTGCCAGATCCCTTCGAGATTGACGTAGGTGCCGGAAGTCTCCGCGAACGTACCCGCCGGAAGAATGACGTGGGCGACTCTGCGCAAGGTCTCGCTCGCAAACGGCGTAATCGCCACGACCAGCTCCGCCGCTGCCAGTACGCGCTCGGCGTCGCTCGCGGGTGCATCGATCCAGGGCTCGATCCCCCCCACCAGGAGATAGGACCCGAGCGGCCGCGCCAGCATGTCGGCCGCGGTCAATCCGGCGGAGCCCACCGGCTTGCCGCCCGCCTCCCGGTGCGACACGGCGCCGGCGAGATGAGCACCGGCCGCATTGGCGCCTTCCGCGAGCACGCCGAGCGAGGCACCCGTCACCTGCGCCAGGGCGGCGGCGAGCGCCCGCAGGTCGGCAAAGCGTGGATGGCGCAGCGCCAGGGCGCCGAGCCATATGGCACGCCTGGCCCCCGTGTCGCCCGAGGCCAGCGCCGCGGCCGCAGCGCGATGTCGGTCGCCGACTTCCGCAGTACGGACGGCCGCGGAAAGGTGCTCCGGAACTGCCGCACCCGCCGCATCCGCCGCCGCGCGCAGGACGGCTGCGAGGTCCGTCACCTGGGCGGCCGGCGCCGACTCCAGATAGGCGGCCACGGGAAAGTAATAGTCGAATACGGCGGGATTGAGCAGCGCCACCTTGGCACCGCGCAGCGCCGCCTTGCGCACGCGGTGCGCCAGGATCGGCGCCTCGCGGCGCAGATTGGCGCCCACGAGCAGCAGCCCCTGGAGCGAGTCGATGTCCGCGATGCGCAATCCGAGGCTCGGATGCAGCGGGTCCGCGCTCTGGTCGCGGAAGTCGCGCTGGCGCAGGCGCGAGTCGATATTGCCGCTGCCCAGTCCGCGGGCGATGCGCCCGGCGAGGTAGAGCTCCTCGAGCGTTGCCGAGGGATTCGCCAGCACGCCGAGCTGCGCCCCGCGGCCACGCAACCCTTCGGCCGCCTTCGCCAGCGCGGTCTCCCAATCGGTCTCGATCCACTCTGCGGCCGGCGCGCCGCCCTGGCGGATCATCGGCCGCCGCAGGCGGTCTTCGCTGTAGACCCCCTCGTAGCTGTAGCGGTCACGGTCGGCGATCCAGATCTCGTTGATGGCTTCGTTCTCGCGCGGCACCACGCGCACGAGGCGGCCGCGCAGCACGTGCCCGAAGAGGTTGGTACCGGTGCCGTCGTGCGGCGAGACGAGCGGCACCGAGGCCATCTCCCAGGCACGCGCGCGAAAGCGGTAGGACTTGTCGACCAGCGCTCCGACCGGGCAGAGGTCGATGACATTGCCGGAGAGCTCGTGATTCACGGTGCTCTCGATGTAGCGACGGACCTTCATCTGCTCGCCGCGGCCGAGCATGCCGAGCTCCTGGATGCCGGCGATCTCCTCGGTGAAGCGGATGCAGCGGGTGCAGTGGATGCACCGGGTCATCTCGGTTGCGATCAGCGGCCCGAGATCCTCATCCGCAACCGAGCGCTTGCGCTCGGTGAAACGCGAGTAGTCGCGGCCGAATCCGAGCGAGAGGTCCTGCAGCTCGCACTCCCCGCCCTGGTCGCAGATCGGGCAGTCGAGCGGATGGTTGATGAGCAGGAACTCCATCGTGGCCCGCTGGGCGCCGATGGCCCGCGGCGAGTCGGTGAAGATCTTCATGCCCTCGGCGACCGGGGTGGCGCAGGCCGGCATCGGCTTCGGCGCCTTCACCACCTCGACCAGGCACATGCGGCAGTTGGCCGCCACCGACAGCTTGTCGTGATAGCAGAAGCGCGGCACGTAGGCGCCGTTCGCGTCGGTGACCCGAATGATCATCTCGCCCTTGCGGGCCTTGACCGGCTTGCCGTTGATCTCGACGTTGACGAACTCTTCAGCCATGTTATGCCGCCCGCGCTCCGAGCTGGTCCGCGACGATGCTGCGGCCGCCGTGATCGACCATGTATTCGAACTCGTGCCGGAAATGCTTGAGGAAGCTTTGCACCGGCCACGCGGCGGCGTCGCCGAGCGCGCAGATGGTGTGTCCCTCGATGCGGTTCGCCACGTCGAGCAGGAGGTTGAGCTCGTCGCGACGCGCCTGCCCGGCGAGAATGCGCTTGATGATGCGGTTCATCCAGCCCGTGCCCTCCCGGCAGGGCGTGCACTGGCCGCAGGACTCGGCCATGTAGAAGCGCGAGATGCGCTCGAGCACCCGCACCATGCAGGTGGTCTCGTCCATGACGATGACGGCCGCGGAGCCCACCGCAGAGCCTGCCGCACGCAGCGAGTCGTAATCCATGTTGAGTTTGAGCATGACCTCCCCGGGGACCACCGGCACCGACGAGCCGCCGGGAATCACCGCCTTCAGGCGCCGGCCGCCGCGCACGCCGCCCGCGAGCTCGAGCAGATCCGTGAACGGCACGCCGAGGGGCACCTCGAAATTGCCCGCCTTCTCCACGTGGCCCGACACGGAGAAGATCACGGTGCCGCCCGAGTTCGCCGGCCCAAGCGCGGCGAACCACTGCGGCCCCCTGCGCAGGATCGTTGGGACGGAGGCGAAGCTCTGCGTGTTGTTGATGGTGGTCGGCTGGCCGTAGAGGCCGAAGTTGGCCGGGAACGGCGGCTTGAAGCGCGGCTTGCCGGTCTTGCCCTCCAGCGAGTCGAGGAGCGCGGTCTCCTCGCCGCAGATGTAGGCGCCGGCGCCGACGAACGTGTGGATGTCGAAATCGATGCCGGTTCCCCGGATGTTCCTGCCCAGCAGGCCGGCGGCGTAAGCCTCCTGCAGCGCCGCTTCGAAGCGCGGCACCGGCTCGCCGAGGAACTCGCCGCGGATGTAGTTGTAGGCGACGGTGGTATTGGTGGCATAGCCGCCGATCGCCAGGCCCTCGATGAGCGCGTGCGGATTGAAACGCAGGATGTCGCGATCGTGGCAGGTGCCGGGCTCGCTCTCGTCGGAGTTGCAGACGAGGTACTTCTGCACCGGCGAGTTGCGGGGCATGAAGCTCCACTTGGTGCCGGTCGGGAAGCCCGCGCCACCGCGGCCGCGCAGGCCCGAGGCCTTCACGGCATCGATGATCTGCTCGCGCGGCGGCTTCTCGGCGAGGATCTTCTCCCAGACCTCGTAACCGCCGATCCGGCGATAGGTCGACAGCTCCCAGGAGCGCTCGAGCTTGAGCGGCTCGAACACCACGAGATTCATCTTGTCGGGGCTCACGGCCATGGCGCTACTTCAGCTCGTCGAGAATCAGCTCGAGCCTCTCCGGGGTGAGATGCTCGTGGAACACGTGATCGACCATCATCATCGGCGCGCCCGTGCAGGCGGCGAGGCACTCGTGCTCCTCCTTGAGGAAGATGCGCCCGTCGGCGGTGCTCTCGCCGGTCTTGATGCCGAGCTTGCGCTCGGCGTGCGCGACCAGGCTCTCGGCGCCGTTCAGCATGCAGGAGATGTTGGTGCAGATGCTGACGTGGTGGCGGCCGCAGGGATGGAGCTCGAACATGGAATAGAAGCCCGCAACCTCGTACACCTGGATGGGCGGCAGCGCGAGGTAGTCGGCCACCGCGTCCATGAGCGCCTTGGTGAGGTGGCCCTGATTCTGCTCCTGCGCGGCGCGCAGCGCCGCGATGCAGGCCGAGCGCTGCCGGCCGGGCGGGAACTTGGCCACCCAGTGATCGATCTCGCTCCGGGTATGCTCTGAAAGGAGTGTCGTGGCGCCGGCGCCCGCGGCGCGGGCGGCGTGGCCGTGGATCTCGTTGCTCAACGGTCTATTTCCCCGAAGACGATGTCCTGTGTGCCGATCACCGCGACCACATCGGCGATCATGTGGCCCCGGATCATTTCCTCCAGCGCCGCCAGGTGCGCGAATCCCGGCGCACGGCACTTGAGACGATAGGGCTTGTTGGCGCCGTCGGAAATCAGGTAGACGCCGAACTCGCCCTTCGGCGCCTCGATCGCCGCATAGGTCTCCCCCTCGGGCACCTCGTAGCTCTCCGTGAAGAACTTGAAGTGGTGGATGAGGGATTCCATGTCGGCCTTCATGCGCTCGCGGCTCGGCGGCCGGACCTTGCGGTCGTCCACCATGACGGGCCCCGGGTTGCCACGCAGCCAATCGATGCACTGGCGGATGATCCGGGTCGACTGGCGCATTTCCTCCACGCGCACGAGGTAGCGGTCGTAGCAGTCGCCATTGACCCCGACCGGGATGTCGAAGTCCATGCGGTCGTAGACCTCATAGGGTTGTTTCTTGCGCAGATCCCACACGATGCCCGATCCTCGCAGCATCGGTCCGGAGAACCCGAGCTGCAGCGCGCGCTCCGGCGACACGACGCCGATGTTGACCGTGCGCTGCTTCCAGATGCGGTTGTCGGTGATCAGCGCCTCGTAGTCCTCGATGGCCGTCGGGAAACGCCGGGTGAACGCCTCGATGAAATCGAGCATGGTGCCCGAACGGGCCTCGTTGAGGCGATCCACCTCCTTCTGCGAGCGCCACTTCGACGCCTGGTACTTCGGCATCGCGTCCGGCAGGTCGCGGTAGACGCCCCCCGGCCGATAGTACGTGGCGTGCATGCGCGTGCCGGAGACCGCCTCGTAGACGTCCATCAACTCCTCGCGCTCCTTGAAGCAGAGGAGGAATACGGTCATCGCCCCGATGTCGAGCGCGTGCGCGCCGAGCCACATGAGGTGGTTCAGGATGCGGGTGATCTCATCGAACATCACGCGGATGTACTGCGCGCGCGGCGGCGGTGTGATGCCGAGCAGCCGCTCGATGGCGAGCACGTAGGCGTGCTCGTTGCACATCATGGACACGTAATCCAGCCGGTCCATGTAGCCGATCGACTGGTTGAAGGGCTTCGACTCCGCGAGCTTCTCGGTCGCCCGGTGCAGCAGTCCGATGTGCGGGTCGGCCTTCTGAATGACCTCGCCGTCCATCTCCAGCACCAGGCGCAGCACGCCGTGGGCCGCGGGGTGCTGCGGCCCGAAGTTCATGGTGTAGTTGCGGATCTCGGCCATCGGCGCCGCGGGGGCATTCGGGGCCATCGGGCTCGCGGCCATCAGCGGGGTGCCTCCGGATCCCTGAGCGCCGGCTCGTAGCGATGATCGTGCCGGATCACCTTCGGCACCAGCACCCGCGGCACGATGCTGACGGGCTGATACACGACGCGCTTCTTCTCCGGGTCGTACTGCGCCTCGACGTTGCCGATCAGCGGGAAATCCTTGCGGAAGGGGTGCCCGATGAAGCCATAGTCGGTGAGCAGCCGCCGCAGGTCCGGATGGCCGCGGAAGAGAATGCCGAAGAGGTCGAAGGCCTCGCGCTCGAACCAATTGGCGCTCGCCCAGATCTCCGTCACGGAATCGACCGTCGGCTCGCGTGTGTCCGGGCATCGCACGCGCAGCCGCAGCCGCGAGTTATGCGTGATCGACAGGAGCTGGTAAATGACCGCGAAGCGGCCCGGCATGTCGGGATCCGGCGCGGCGGCGCGCGCAACCCTGCCACGACTGAAACCGGAGCGGGTCGCCGTCGCGGTCTGCCACTCGTCACGGCCATGATGCAGATAGTCGACGCCCGCGACGTCCATCAGCATCTCGAAGCGCAAGTCCTGTGAGTCCCGCAGAGTGCGGCACGCGCCGAGGAGCGCTTCCGGCTTCACCTCATAGGCAAGATCGCCTGGCAGCGACGGCAGCCGCTGCACCGCAGCCTGCAACTGCGCTTCGATCTTGAGTGACAGCTCGGACGCCATCGGGCTCGCGCCGTCCGCGGCCTTGGGGTCCGGCGAGGGAGTCGGTTCTGCCATTCTCGATGTCTGCTCGGGTTTCTACCTGGCGATCGTGCTGGTGCGCGCGATCTTCTTCTGCAGCTGGATGATGCCGTACACCAGCGCCTCCGCCGTCGGCGGACACCCGGGCACGTAGACGTCCACCGGCACGATGCGGTCGCAGCCGCGCACCACTGAATACGAATAATGATAATAGCCGCCGCCGTTGGCGCACGAGCCCATGGAGATCACCCAGCGCGGCTCCGCCATCTGGTCGTACACCTTGCGCAGCGCAGGGGCCATCTTGTTGACCAGGGTCCCGGCCACGATCATCACGTCGGACTGGCGCGGGCTCGGACGAAAAACCACGCCGAAGCGGTCGAGGTCGTAGCGCGAGGCGCCGGCGTGCATCATCTCCACCGCGCAGCAGGCCAGCCCGAAGGTCATCGGCCAAAGCGAGCCGGTGCGCGCCCAGTTGAGGAGGCTGTCGACCTGCGTCGTGAGAAAACCGCGCTGCGAGAAGCCTTCGGCGCCCTCTGGATCTAATCCCACTCCAGCGCCCCTTTCTTCCACTCGTAGATGAATCCGACGACGAGGATGGCGAGAAACACGCCCATCGCGATGAGGCCTGCGGCACCGATCTTCCCGAGCGCCACCGCCCATGGGAAGAGGAACGCGATCTCCAGATCGAAGACGATGAAGAGGATGGCGACGAGGTAGTAGCGCACGTCGAATTTCATGCGGGTGTCCTCGAACGCCTCGAAGCCGCACTCGTAAGGAGAGAGCTTGTCGCGGTCGCGGGGATTGCGGGAGAAGAAGCGGCCGATGCCGGTGCCGAGCGTGAGGAGGACGAGGGCGAGTCCGGTCGCGATGACGAGGAAGATCAGGATCGGCAGATAGTTGGTCAGCATGCCTCTGTCGCTCGAAACAAAAGGTATCTCACCGGGACTCGCGCGTCCGGTACGCGAGTGCTCCCGCTTGAAGCCGCCCATTGTAGCAGCGATCGCATCACCCGGGGACACCAGGCACATGGAAGTGCCCCGCCGCCGCAGGTGGCGGACGTTGAGCAAAAAACCCACGCTTTTTTGCTCGACGCGCGCCGGGCGGGGCAGGAGCCCCGATCCAGCGCTTGAACATGGTGCCGACGGGGAGATTCGAACTCCCACACCTTGCGGCGCTAGCCCCTCAAGCTAGTGTGTCTACCAATTCCACCACGTCGGCAATCGTCGAAGCTTACTTCTGCGGCTGCGGCGGCACCGTGTTCGGTGCCGGGGCCGGCGCGCTGTGCGGCGCGGGCGGCGGCGCCAACCCGGAGCGGCTGGCGGTCCCCGCCGCGGGGGGCGGAGCCTGGCCGGCGATGTCCAGAATCGTCTTCGACTGCTCGTGCGAGCGCGTGCTGAGATACGTCAGCGCCAGACTGTTGAGCATGAAGATCGCGGCAAGGATCGCCGTCGCTCGCGAAAGCGCCGTGGTCGCGCCGCGCGCGCCGAAGACGGTGCCCGAGGCGCCCGCGCCGAAACCGGCGCCGGCCTCCGCACCCTTGCCGCGCTGCAGCATCACGAGCAAAAGGATGCAGAGCGCCGAAACGATCTGAATGACTACCAGAGCTATGTGCAACATAAAAGCTACCGCGATCCGGCCGCGGCCAGGATCGCCAGGAATTCGTCCGCTTTGAGCGAAGCGCCGCCGATCAGGCCGCCGTCGACGTCCGGCATGGCAAAGAGCTCCGCTGCATTGCTGGCCTTGACGCTGCCGCCGTAGAGGATACGGGTGACTTCCGCGATTGTAGCATCCCGCCCGGCGATGCGGCCACGGATGAAGGCATGGACCTCCTGCGCCTGCTCCGGCGCGGCGTTGCGGCCGGTGCCGATGGCCCAGACCGGCTCGTATGCGATCACGGCGCCCGCCAACGCCTGCTCGCCGCAAAGCTCGAGGACGGCATCGAGCTGGCGCGCCACCACTTCGCGGGTGCGGCCGGTCTCCCGGTCCGCGAGCTGCTCGCCGACGCAGAGGATGGGCACCAGCTCCTTGGCCAGGGCGGCGGCGAACTTGCGGGCCACGAGCTGATCGCTCTCGCGGTATAAGAGTCGCCGCTCGGAGTGCCCGACGATGCAGTACTGGCAGCCGATGTCCTTGAGCATCGTGGCCGAGACTTCTCCCGTGAAAGCGCCCTGCGCTTCGGCGCAGACGTCCTGGGCGCCCAGGCGCAGCGCGGAGTCGCGCAACAGGCGGCCGACGTCCTGCAGATAGACGAAAGGGGGGCAGACGATGCACTCCGCGGCCGGATCGTCGGGGTAGCGGGAGGTGATCTCGTCGATGAGGCGCGCATTCTCGGTGCGCGTCCCGTGCATTTTCCAGTTACCGGCAACGATGGCGCGACGCATGGGCATGGGCCCGACCTCCAGCGGGGGCGCGATGATAGCCACGCTTGCGTGTCAGCGCAAATCAGCCGGCGGCGGTGCGGACGACTTCCGCCAGCTCGGTGGCGGCGGCTCGGGTGGCGCTTTCGTCACGGCCTTCGACCATGACGCGGATCACGGGCTCCGTGCCGGAGGGGCGCAGGACGACCCTGCCCTCGCCGTTCATGCGCTTCTCGATGCGCTGCACGGCCTCGCGCACGGCAGGGATATCGGCGGGGTTGAAGCGGGCTGCAACCTTCACGTTGAGGAGCACCTGCGGGAATTTGCGCATCCCGGAGGCAAGCTCGGCGAGCGAGCGGCCCGTCTGCTTCATGACGGCGAGCACCTGCAGGGCACTGACGATGCCGTCGCCGGTCGTGGTCTTGTCGAGGCAGATGATGTGGCCGGAGGTCTCGCCGCCGAGGATGCCGCCCCTCTCACGCAGGAGGCTGAGCACGTAGCGGTCGCCGACCTGGGCACGTTGGAACTCGATGCCGCTCTCGCGAAAGGCGACCTCGAGGCCGAAGTTGGTCATCACGGTGCCGACCACGGGACCCCGCAGGGAGCCGTTGCTCTTGCATGCCTGGGCGATGATGAACAGGAGCTGATCGCCGTCGAGGATGCGGCCGAGATGATCGACCATGATGAGGCGATCGCCGTCGCCGTCGAGCGCGAGGCCCACGTGAGCGCGCACGCCGGGGACCGTGAGCTGCAGCAGCTCGGGAGCCGTGGAGCCGCAGCCGTCGTTGATGTTGCGCCCGTTGGGCGAGCAGCCGATGGGGACGATCTCGGCGCCGAGATCGGCGAGCACCCGGGGGCCCACTTTGTACGCCGCCCCGTTGGCGCAGTCGACGACGATCTTCAGGCCCGTGAGATCGACTCCGTCCGGCAGCGTGGAGGCGCAGAACTCCTGGTATTGCGTGCGCGAGCGGTCGACGCGGGTGGCCTTGCCGAGGCCGCGGGAGGTGCGGGTCACGACCGGCTGCGCCAGCTCGGCCTCGATGCGCTCCTCGAGCTCGTCGGACAGCTTCGCGCCGCTGCGGTCGAAGAACTTGATGCCGTTGTCGTCGTAAGGGTTGTGCGATGCGCTGATGACGATGCCGAAGTCACAGTTGAAATGGCGCGTCATGTACGCGATGCCGGGCGTCGGCAGCGGCCCGATGAGCATCACGTTGACGCCGGAGGCGACGAAGCCGGCCTCGAGGGCGGATTCGAAGAGATAGCCGGAGAGTCGCGTGTCCTTGCCGATGAGGACGGTGCCGCCTCCCGGCACCAGCACCCCCGCCGCCGCGCTCGCCAGATTCAGCGCGAAGTCCACGGTCATAGGGTGCTCACCCACACGACCTCTCACCCCATCGGTGCCGAAATATTTTCGCGTCAAGGACAAAGCCCCTCGGTTGCTGACTGCAGCTTAGCTGCCCCGAACGGCCGCCACTACCTTCAAGGCGTCGACCGTCGCGGCCACGTCGTGGACACGGAGGATACTCGCCCCGCTCAGAGCCGCAACGACAGCGAGGGCCACGCTGCCGTGAACCCGCTCTTCCGCCGGCCGCCCGGTGAGCTTACCCACCATGGATTTGCGCGAGAGACCCGCCACGATGGGCAACCCCTCCACCGACAGCTGGTCGAGGTGGCGCAACAGCTCGAGATTGTGCTGCAGCGTTTTCCCGAACCCGAACCCCGCATCGAGCGCGATGCGCTCGGCGGGAAGGCCGGCCGCGAGGCAAGCCTCGACCCGCTCCTCGAAAAACAGCCGGACTTCGGCCACCACGTCCTCATAGCTCGGCGCGTCCTGCATCGTCCGCGGCTCGCCGAGCATGTGCATCAGGCAGACCGCGCATCCCGACAACACCGCCGCCTCCAGCGCACCCGGCTCGCGCAGCGCGCGCACGTCATTGATCATCGACGCCCCCGCCGCCGCCGCCGCATGCATCACTTCGGGTTTGCTGGTATCCACCGACAGAATGGCTCGCGTACGCGAGCGCAGTCGCGCGATCACGGGAATCACCCGGCGCAACTCCTCATCCAACCCGACAGGCTCCGCCCCCGGCCGCGTCGACTCCCCCCCGATGTCGATGATGGCGGCGCCCTCTTCGGCCATCTGCACTCCCCGCGCGACCGCATCCTCCAGCCGCACGAACCGCCCCCCGTCCGAGAACGAGTCCGGCGTCACGTTCAGCACGCCCATGGCCACCGGCTGCTCGAGTCCGAGCACCCGCCCCCGACAATGCAGTACCGAAGGTTGACTAGCCACGCCCGATTTCACTGCGGCATAGGACTTGCGCCGTGCGAAAGCAAGTCAGTAAGCGGCCCAGGGCCGCCCCTGGGCCGCGGGATCAAATCCTGTCAAACGGCTGGCCGCGCAAATCGCCGGGAGCGATTCGCGCCAATGAGCTAATGCTGCCCCGCAGGCGGCCCAATGGCCGTCCCACCAGGAGCCGGCGCCGCAGCCCCCTCCCCCGCAGGCGCCCGCGGCGGCCGATTGGACAACGAGTCATCCCACCCCGCCGGCGGCTTGGGCGGCCTCCCCGCCATGATGTCCTTCAACTGCTCCTCATCGATGGTCTCGTACTTCATGAGCGCATCCGCCATCACGTGCAGCTTCTCCATCGCGCTGGTCAGAATCTGCCGCGCGCGCTGAAAGTTGCTCTCGATGACCCGCCGCACTTCCTCATCGATGGCGTGTGCGGTGACATCCGACACCTGCTTGTGCTGCGTCACGCTGCGCCCGAGGAACACCTCGCCGGTCTCCTCCGAATACGTGAGTGGCCCGAGCTTGTCCGACAGCCCCCACTTGGTGACCATGTTGCGCGCCAGCTCCGTCGCCCGCTCGATGTCGTTGGAGGCGCCCGTCGTCACCGACTCCGGCCCGAAGATCAGCTCCTCCGCGATGCGCCCGCCGAAGAGCGTCGCGATCGCGCTCTCCAGCCGCCGCTTCGACATGCTGTAGCGATCCTGCTCCGGCAGGAACTGCGTCACGCCGAGCGCCCGACCGCGCGGAATGATCGTCACCTTGTAGACCGGATCGTGCTCCGGTACGGTCATGCCGACGATCGCATGACCGGACTCGTGATAAGCCGTCATGCGCTTCTCGTCCTCGGTCATGACCATCGAGCGCCGCTCCGCGCCCATCATGATCTTGTCCTTGGCGCGCTCGAACTCCTCCATCCCGACGATGCGCCGGTTGGCGCGCGCGGCGAAGAGCGCCGCCTCGTTGACGAGATTGGCGAGATCCGCGCCCGAGAACCCCGGCGTGCCGCGCGCGATCAGCGCCGGCTTGACGTCATCGGCCAGGGGCACGCGCCGCATGTGCACGCGCAGGATCTGCTCCCGTCCGCGCACATCCGGCAGCGGCACCACGACCTGACGGTCGAACCGGCCCGGCCGCAGCAAGGCCGGATCGAGCACGTCCGGGCGGTTGGTGGCCGCGATGACGATGATGCCCTCGTTGCCCTCGAAGCCGTCCATCTCGACGAGGAGTTGGTTGAGCGTCTGCTCGCGCTCGTCATGGCCGCCGCCCAGGCCCGCGCCGCGGTGCCGCCCGACCGCGTCGATCTCATCGATGAAGATGATGCAGGGCGCGTGCTTCTTTGCCTGCTCGAACATGTCGCGCACGCGCGAGGCGCCGACGCCGACGAACATCTCGACGAAATCGGAGCCGGAAATGGTGAAGAAGGGGACCTTCGCCTCCCCCGCGATGGCGCGCGCGAGCAGCGTCTTGCCGGTGCCGGGCGAACCCACCATGAGCACGCCCTTCGGGATCTTGCCGCCGAGCTTCTGGAACTTGCCCGGGTCCTTGAGGAAGTCGACGATCTCCGAGACTTCCTGCTTGGCCTCATCCACTCCGGCGACGTCGGCGAACGTGACGTTCACCTGGTCCTCGCCGAGCAGGCGCGCGCGGCTCTTGCCGAAGGACATCGCCCCCCGGCCGCCCGAGGCGCCCTGCATCTGCCGCAGCAGATAGACGAAGACGATGATCAGCACCAGTGCCGGTGCCAGCTGCAGCAGCAGCTGCGCCAGGAAGTTCGGTTGCTTCGGCGGCTCCCCCTTTATGTGGACGTCGTTCTTCTCCAGCGCGCCGATGAGCGCCGTGTAGTCGGTCTCGGGGTTGTAGGTCTTGAACTGCGTGTGATCCTTCATCGCGCCGTAGAGCATGTCTCCCTGGAAGGTGACGCTGTCGACCTGGTGGGCCTTCACATCGTTCAGGAAGGTGGAGTAGTCGATCTCCTCCTGCTGGGCCACGCTGGGCATATAGCGGCTGAAGACCAGCAGCAGCACGAAGACGATCACCACCCATAGAAGGATGTTCTTGGTCAAATCATTCATCTTCAAATGCGGCCTCGCCTGCCGGCTTCCGGCAGTTTGTGCACTCCTGAACCTGGTCCAGCTTCGAGCACGCTACACCAAGCGAAAATCCTTGGCCAGCAGATACATTTCAGGACTGCGAGAACGTGAAGCCGCCGGCTTCACCAGCTTCACCTTGGCGAAACGCCCGCGGGCATCCTGAACGAGCTCCTGAAAGCCGGCCCCTTGAAAAACCTTGATCAGGGCGTCTCCGCCGCGCTTCAAGACCCGGCATGACATATCGACGGCCAGCTCGGCCAGGTACATCGACCGGGGCTGATCCACGACGTCGATGCCGCTCAACGAGGGGGCCATGTCCGAGAGCACCAGGTCCACCTGCCGCTGCGGCAGCGCCGCCAGGATCCGCTCGAAGACCTCCGGCTCCCGAAAATCACCTTGCACGAACTCCACCCCGGCGAGCGGCTCCATGGCCAGGATGTCGGTGGCGACGACCCGGCCGCCGCTGCCGAGGCGACGGCGCGCGTACTGGCTCCAGGCGCCTGGCGCGGCGCCCAGATCCAGGCAGATCGCCCCCGGCTGCAGCAGCTTCTCGCGCCGATCGACCTCCTCCAGCTTGAACACGGCGCGCGAGCGCCAGCCTTCCGCGTGCGCCCGCTGCACGAAGGGGTCGGTGAAGTGCTCATTGAGCCACCGGGCGCTGCTTTTGGACCGTTTGGCCATACCAGACTGTAGAATTTCAGCGATGTCTCACACGATGCTCACCGAGCGCCAGCGCCGCCATCTTCGCGGCCTCGCCCACGCCCTGCAGCCGGTCGTTCGGCTCGGGTCCGCAGGACTGACGGATGCGGTCGCCCGCGAG
>Ga0134126_10004595_pt1 | contig 17269 bp, 15 predicted proteins | sample KB31752_FD_96881 | JGI IMG/M metagenome (GOLD analysis project Ga0134126, IMG submission 96881) | Terrestrial soil microbial communities with excess Nitrogen fertilizer from Kellogg Biological Station, Michigan, USA - KB3-175-2 | ecosystem: Environmental > Terrestrial > Soil > Unclassified ...
CTTGGCATTCAGCCACCCTCACGCCGGAGACATCGGTTTAATTTTTTAACACTTTAAAGCTTTAAATCATGTCACAGCAAACCCTGAGAAAGACCCGGCAAGAACGCATAAACAATCTATGTGTCAAGACCTACCTGGAAATCCTAGGATACGGATCTATCGTCAGCCATCGTGGCTACGCCATCTTTCCATCGCCTTTCCACGAAGAAGGCACTTTATATGTAGATTATCGAACCAACAAAGCCCGGCTGAATACCGGCCGCCAGCTCGGTGGTGTCCTCGACCTGGCTTCCGCCTTATTCAAGGTGCCCAAGGCTACCATCCTGAACAACATAGTGCAATACCGGATCGACCAGCTTATGGATCGCTGCGGAGACCGTCAAGGAGCTATTTGGTAGCCTCCCAAAGGGGACAGCCCTGGCTGTCCCCTTTACCTTCGCAGCTGTAAGAATTTACATTGCTATCCAGGGCGGCTCGGGCAGTTCCTGCCTCCGGTTCGATGCTGCGCTGGGGCTCATGGTGTCGCTTCGCTCCACATTCGCCTCAGTGCGCTTCGCCGCATCATCTCCCGTCCACCCTCTGCCCTTTTTTGGGGCCGTTCGCAAGCGGCCGGCAATGTGGCTGACAAATTTGCGTCCGCTCCTTTCCCGCACAAGGGCCAAGGAGAAGGCACAGATCGTTAAACAGGGAAGATGTAATTCACTGAATTTTTATTGTTCCACAACAGAAGCGGAGACGCCCATCTGCTGGAGAGATAATAGTTAGAGCACTGAACTGGCGGGTGCAAAACTTAGTATTGTCAAGATCATCAACGTGAATTATGAGGAGGAACATGCCTCATCTCGGTATCCGGTGCCAGTCGCAAAATCGCAATTCAAGAAAGATTGGCCAGTTTACCTGGGATGAATTGGAGATATCGATTCTGATCCGCTTGCTGACATCCGTCATGAACTGTCATTTTTGCAACTTTTGGGTGGTCTTATTGGCAGAAAAGCTATCTCCTTGTAAATCAGGATGATCATAAAACCTCCTGCTAAGATGTCGCATTGGTTATCGCCTTTTGTCAAAATTATTGTAGATTTTTTTACCCGCGATGCAATCGGCATGCCTTTAGAGGGGAATAGCTGCCCTTGTTATTGAACTAGGGGTCGACTGTTTAAGATACGGTTTATTTCTGACATCACCAACCTGGTGAGCACAGAGGTAGCCCGGATGCCGGATTGACTGGAGAACCATCCCACGAGGACGGTTAATAGAAGGTTAATGAAGGTTATCATTCTTGGATATTCTTTAATGTTTATCTCCCTTCTAAGCCCCGTTGAGGGGTTTAAATGCCCCGGAAGTAATTCCGAGTTAGGTTGTTTACGTTCACCAGATTCCTGGTGAGCAGGTTACGATCTGAAGTGCCAGTGAGAGATCTCTGGCCTGGTGTGGAGCAGGGGTCCATGGGGTTAAAGTCCTCAAAGGATTGAAGGGCATGTTTAATACATGGCTTTGCTTGCGCAAAGTGTCCTGACCCGCCTCCCTTTAAAAATTTTGATCATGACTAATTTGCTTTATGACGACCGGCACTGGGAAGCCTGGAGTAGGAAGGTAGAGGAAAATTTCGCGGCCAAGCGTTACCAGCATTTTGATCACCGTTTTGATTTTCCAAGACAGAAAGACAAAATCCGCCGCCTCGTTGCTGACCCTGAGCTATTGGCAGCCCATCCCTTTCTTCCATTGCTCAAGGTGATCATTAAAACACCTCGATTTCGGTATAACGAGAAAAAAGCTAAACTAGCGCTTGGCATCAAGACTCGGCCCATCTCCTTTGCGGGGCATTTCGACACCTATATCTATTCGTATTATGCAAGTGCGCTCAATGATCGCTACCAAGATTATATACACAGGGAAGACTTTGATGAAACCGTCCTAGCTTATCGGACAGATCTGGAAGGTAAGTGTAATATCCAGTTTTCTCGGGATGCCTTCAGGGAGATTCAAAAGCGAGGTTCATGCGCAGCTGTTGCCCTGGACATCAAAGGTTATTTTGACAGTATTGATCATAGATTATTGAAGGAAAAATGGAGGAAAGTGCTTGGAGTTGAGGAGCTACCACCTGATCAGTACGCCATTTATCGTTCTCTGACGCGATACGCCTACGTAAACAAAAATACTTTCCTGCGTCATTTTGGTATCCACCTGCGAAAATTGGAACGTAAGCCCACCTTACTTCACCATCTGGGTACCGGCTCCTTTCAGGAAAAATTCCAAGTGCTACGGGACACCAACATCATTGTAAAGAGCAGTTCGCATGCATTGACAGAGGATGGGAAGAAGAGGTACTATGGTATTCCACAAGGGTTAGCGATAAGCGCACTGCTATCTAACGTCTATTTGATCGATTATGATCAAATGATGTCTAAGAAGGCGAAAGACGAGGGTTTTTATTACCGCCGGTATTGTGATGACATTTTAATCGTTTGTGACATCGGTCGCGGCCAGGAGTTGCAGCAGTTTGCCGTCGATGCGATCGAAAGTTATCACCTCACTATCCAAGAAAAGAAGCAAGAGTTGATCTACCTCATGCCAAATTCTAAGGGGGAAATCCGGGCTTTTAACGGGCGAAAGTTAATGGAAGACCATCCGACACTGCAAACTCCTGAAGAGGAACAGCGATATTATAAAAGCCTCCAGTATTTGGGCTTTGAATTCAATGGTCAGGATAGCTTTATACGCGCAGGTAGTATTTCACGTTATCACCGGAAGATGAAGGGCAGAATCCTAAAGACTGTCTATATGGCCTATAGCGAAAATGCCAAAGGAGACCGAATATTTTTGCAGAAACTGTATCACCGCTATAGTCATCTTGGCAAACGGAATTTTCCCCGGTATGCTTATACTGCAGCTAAGGCCTACTATATCAATTCCAAAGGTGTAAGAAAGGAGGGAATGAACTCCGCTGCCATCAGGGTACAACTCTCCCGGCATTTCACTCATCTCCGCCACTCCCTGAACCAAAAACATCTTCAGCGTGTGGAATACAAAGCTAGGAAAGGGAAACTAAAACAATTAAAAAAAGCATAGAGGCGACATAAGAATCCCAAGGTCTTTTGCGAGTTGCTGCGCGTCATTTTGCTCTGGGATATCCACTCTCTTAAATTCATTAACAATGCAAGATGAGAAGAGAAAAGGCACACACTGGTTTTGGGCTGCAATTGGAGCAATTACTATAACCGTCATTTCTGATAACATTTCAGAAAAGACAAAGAACATTCCTGTTCTGAATTTTGTCGTTGGTGCTTTCAAATGGGTATATGTAAACGCCGCTAGAGTCCTAAATAGTCAAATTAAATTATGGATCGTACTGATATTTGGCGTTGCCGTTTACATTATTAGCAGGTTACTTCGAAATTCGGAAAAAGGCGAGCCAAACTTACCCGCCTTTTATAATTACAGATCGGATAGATTTAAGAACTGGACTTGGAAGTGGAGATGGGAAAATTCTGGTAGGGGATGGGAGGTTACTGATCTTGCGCCTTATTGCAGCGATTGTGAAGTTGAACTATCAATAGAGGGTAGTTTGTTTCAGGTAACAGCAAGGTGTCCTTCTTGTGGAAAGGATTTTGGACAATACAGCCGGAGTGGCTTGCCGTGCGAAAACCGGGGCGACGCCGACAAACTAATTCGGGCAAGAGCAACTAAGATGAGTAACGGCTAATTCTGTCGGTACATTAGCCATTGGTTAACATTATATACAGAGAATAAAAAGGATTTTGATTTTACCGAAGGGATAAAGTTTTATAAGTAGTGGCAAATCGATTCAAGATATCTTCCGATCAATACGTATTAATAATTGATTCGCCCCCTGCATTACATCTTTCAACTCTGAATTTATCAGCACTGATTTTTATTCTACCTTCGTAAAGACAGATTTACCCGAATAAAACCGAGTAAAATTCGCCGATTTCTTTGCCGTTAGATCGACAAATCGATCGACAAAATAGTCAACTAGTTGAATATCAACATAGGGAAGGAATCCAATCCGGGTCACAACAACCCCTTAGCCGTGCTGAGGTTTTTTGGGGTAGGGGCTTTCCGAAACCTTCGGTTACTTCGTATTGCCCGGATAACCAATCCCGGCGCCAAAAAAACACTCCATGGTTTTTATTTTACCATCGCTGAAAATATCATACTCGACATTCCGGACGATCTTGTTATCTGTGGTGGTAATTTCGTAAATAGTGAAGGCAGTATTGCCCTCGACTACAATACTCTTAAATTCCACCTTTTTAAAGAACTTAGACGTTGGCCAGCATCTCTCTTTGAATTGCGCAAGGGAAAGTGGTCATCCCCGGCCGGACTCGTGAAAGTAAAACCATCGGCAAACTGGTTGGCAACCATCTCCCAGTCTTTCTTTTCAAATCCTAGCAAATAATTTTTGATGCGGTCTTCAGCGCTTTGTGATTTGGCGATCATCATAATGCTGCAAAATGAAACAGACAGTAGAATAGATCTCATAAACCTTTTTTGGTGGGTAAGATAGGGATCTAAGAAGACAAATAGCGGAGTTTTCAATGAACGACGCGGTTCTACCTATGAATAAACCATTTAATAGTCCCAATGGCCTCCCCCCGCACATTTTATTCAACAAAATGCCAACACACGCCGCCGAGGTCGATAACATTCACTTCTTTTCCATAGGGCTGCTGCAGGACACCGCTGACGCGAATGCCAAAGCGCTCGGTCAATTTCTTTTCGATGACCATGTCGCGGAAATCTTCGGCGCTGCTGATGCGCACGGAGATCATAAAGTTCTCGGCGAATTCCTTGTGCTCGAACCGCTGTAACATAAACGAACACTGGTCCTTCCCAAAGCCGGCCAGACCGTCTTGTTCCCAATTCAGGCTGAAGCCCAGCTCCTGGAAGAGTTGCTTGGATTCCTCATATCTTTTACCGGAGGGGACAAAAGGGGAAAGAGAAAGGAACTTCATGGTGAATGGTTTGATTAAATGTACGAAAAAGCCACCCGATGAGGTGGCTTTGATCTTTTGTTCAGCGAAAGCAAATGCCTATTTCCTCGCAACGACGAATAGGATGACAGCCATAGCAATACCAATCACCCAATAAACGATCTTGATCTCATTGCTCAGTTTGTCATGAGTCATTTGGATTTTGACTTCTAACTCATTCAGCTTTACAATGACCTCTTTCATATCGCTATTGATTTTCGCATCGATTAGCTGCAAAATTGCTTTCTTCTGGTCCGGCGGCAAGGAAATATTTTCCAGGCCGCTGGAGATTTCCGATAGATTCATCTTTTCTGAATTGCCCGTTGATTCGAAAATTTGAAACGACCGGAGTCAGACAAATTTACCAAACATTATTTGGATCAATTTAAAAAAAAGCCGTCGCCGAACCCCTGGCCGAAAAAAGAATCAGCAAAAGCGCCCTTTCCCGAATAATTTCTGCTTTTTCGCCCATGCCCTTGTCGGCAACGACGGTATGCTGATCTTTAGCCCAAAAGAAAACATGAAAACCTCCACACTCCTGATCGCCCTCCTGATCGCCGCGTCTGCCCACGCCCAGGTCCAAAACCCCGTGCACTGGACCTTTACCGCCCAAAAGCTTTCCGCAACCTCCTATGCGATCCACCTCACCGCCACCATCGACGCCCACTGGCATACCTATTCCCAAACAACGCCGGGGGGCGGCCCCGTCGCCACGGCGATCCAGTTTACCGCCAACCCGCTCGTCATGCTCAACGGTAAACCCGCGGAAATGGGAAAGATGGACCAGCACTTCGAAAAGCTCTTCGGCGTCGAGGTAAAACAATATAGCTCCAAGGTGGACTTTGTCCAGAAGATAACCCTGAAAAAACCCGTAAAGACCAATCTCAGCGGTATGATCAACTTCATGGTCTGCAATGACCAGGAATGTCTGCCGCCGTCGAATCAATCCTTTTCGCTAAGCCTGCCCTGAGCCGGCTCACGGTCATACAAATCCGGCCCGCGGGCTCGGCCTCGTAAGGGAAAATAAAATAGGGGAGGGCACGAAAGCCCTCCCCTTTGTCATCTCATGCAAAAGCTATTTGGTAGCCGCGGCAGCCGAAAACTCATTTGCCAGCTTGCTATCCAGGCTGGCCGATTCCTCCTCCGTAGCCTTATCATACCGGCCCACGATCTTCCCGGAAGGATCGATGAGTATCTTGGTCGGCAGCGATTGAATACCGAATTTCTCGTCGAGGTCACCCGGCTGGTCGGTACCAAACGGGATCTTTTGATCATATCCTCTCAACACGTTCGGCCAGAGATCCGTGCCATCCTTTGCGACGGCCTTCTGCCAGGCATCCGGCCGGGCGTCGTCATCCGAAACGGCGATCACCTGCAATCCCTTGTCCTTGTATTTTTCATAAAGCTCCTTCACATGCGGCATCGACTTGCGGCAGGGGACACACCAGCTGGCCCAAAAATCGAGCAACACATATTTGCCGCGATAAGCGGATAAGGAGACATCCGTTCCATGCAAGTCCTTCCTGGAGAAATCCGCCGCCATACTACCCGGCGACCCGGCCTTGAGCTTGGCGATCGTCTGCGCCAGCTTCTTGCCCACCGTACTCTGCTGGATCGCGGGGCCCAGCCGGCCATAAAGCAGTTCGGCGGTATCCAACCCAAGGCTATTCACCTGGAAAAGAAACTCGTTTGCCGTGACCCACGACTGCGGGTGCGCCGTAAAGAAATCGCGATACACAGTTTGGAACCGGACGGAATACGGCTCGAATTTGTCATGGATGGCAGCCGTGCGATATTTCATCGAGTCGAGCGCCTTGTCATCGAGCTTTTTCTCCTGCATGGCTTTGATATAGGCGTTATTGGCCGAATCATATTCCTTGTCGAGCGGTTTACGGTCATCCATGATGGGTTTTAACGCCGCTTGCAAAGATTGATACTCGGTCTCGCTGGGCGAACCGCTGATCTTGGCATCCGCGAATTTTCTCTGATCCGCCTCAAAGTTCATGGCGGCAGGCTCGATATAAAGACCGGTGGAATTGGGATCATCCATCCTCATCCCGCCCTTCTCGTAGAGATAAGCCAGCGCCGGCTCCCGCAAGCTATCGTCCTGGAATTTGAATTCCCCATGGACAATAACGGTGCTGTCGCGGACAGCCTTGCCCACCCATCCGCCATAGCTAAGGTAGATCGTTCCGGTATCGAGCCCATTGATCTTTCCGGTGAGGGTAAATGTTCCCGGTTGATGTCCGCCGGACGTGCACGCAGCGGCGCCGGCTGCGGCGAAGCAAAAAATTATCCATTTTTTCATCGTACGTGTTTTTTAATTTAATAATTCCCCCAGCTTTTGATCCAACGCCTCACCCCGCAAATCCCTGGCGACGATCTTCCCCGAGGGATCGACCAGCAGGTTGCTGGGGATGCCCTGGATACCGAAATAGTCCGAAACATCGTTCTTCCAGCCTTTCAGATCGGAAAGCTCGTCCCAGGGCATATGGTCGTCGCGGATCGCCTTTTTCCATTTGTCGCCCTTCTCATCCAGCGAGATGCCGACAACGGTGAAACCCTTGTCTTTATACTTGTTGTAGGCCTTCAGGACATTGGGATTCTCCGCACGGCAGGGACCGCACCAGCTCGCCCAAAAATCCACAAGGACATATTTTCCCTTGAAATCGGCAAATTGCACCGGCTTCCCCGTCGTATCCGCCTGGCTGAAATTCATCATTTGGGCGCCTATCGCACTCCGCTTCAAGACATCGAGCCGTTCACCAAGTCTCTTCCCCGCAAGGGTGCCCCTGGCGCTTTCGTCCAGCTTGTCGTACAACTGCTTCACGACGGCATAATCGGTTCCATAACTGGCCCGGGAGGCCACCAGGTGAATGCTATAGTAACTGGATGGGTGTGCGGCGACATAGGCGGCGGCCCGTTCATGCATCTCGTCATCGATGGCAGACATTTTCTTTTCCAGGACCGCCTGCTCGTCCTTGCTCGCGTTTCGATAGGCCTTGTAGAGCGGCTCTTCCTGGTCGGTAAGGTCCTTGATGGAATGATCATACGCCACGGACTCATCCTGGACCCTGGAGCCTGTGACTTTAAACGATTCGGAGGAATCGGCTATGCCCGTGAGCGTCTCATGCCCCGGCTCCGCGAAGAAAGGGAAATACATCTTCGGAAACAGCAGATAAATTTCCTGTGGCTCCGCCAGCTGGACCTTCCAGGTGAATTTGCCATTGACTACCTTGACGGTATCCTGTTTCGGATCATTGCCCTCGCGATAAGAGAAATGGACGGTCTTATCGGTGAGTCCCTTGATGGTTCCGGTGACCACCGTGTTTTGGGCGGATGCGATAAGCCCATTTAAGACGAAGACGAGGGCGAATGTGTTTTTCGATAATCTAACCATATAACGGGTGTTTTATTTTTTAGAGGGGATAGGCCGTTTCGCTCTTGGCTGCGCAAAGGACGAAATGACTCTGCACCGTCGAAATATTCGGCAAAGTTGCCAGTTTATTCCGATAAAAGTCGCGATAAGAATCCATATCGCCGGTCGCGATCCGCAGGATGAAATCCACGGCGCCGGTCATCTGGAAACATTCCATGACCTCCGGGAATTTAGTGACCGCCTGTTCAAAGCGGTCCAGCGTGTCCCTGGTATGATCGTTTAGCGAAACATGACTAAACGCGATGAGTGCCGAACCTACCTTTCTCCCGTCCAGCACGGCGACGACCCTGCGGATATAACCCCGCTCCTTTAGCCGCCGGGTTCGCTCATGCACCATCGCGACACATCGGTGCAGCGCGTAGGCTATTTCCTTGTGCGTCAAGGTGGCGTCGCGCTGCAGCAAACGCAAAATGGCTAAGTCGGTTAGATCCAGATCCTCGGTGTTGAATAGCATAGTCATTAAATAGTTGGTTCACCCGTGCCGGGTAAGGACATGACCCCGGAAGCTTCGCCCGGCAAGGGGAACGGTTTTATAAAGGTCAAGGCTTACCGCGCTATCCCTATACCGTTCCTGTGTTTTTGAAAAAATTTCGATCCGGACATAGGGATCGCGACACGATGATTGACTATATTTATGGTAATGGCTGCTTATTCTTCCTATAACGATGCTGCGTTGCTGGGACTCCTGCGTGTAGGGGACACGACGGCATTTACCGAGATCTACAACCGGTATTGGAAATTGCTTTTTCACCTTGCAGCTGCCAAAACCAATTCTTTAGCCGAAGCGGAAGAACTCGTTCAGGACCTTTTCCTCGACATCTGGAAACGCCGCGAGCAATTGGAGATCGCTACGAGCCTCAAGACCTATCTTGCCGTCGCCCTGAAATACCGTGTCATCAATCTGCTGGCGCTTAGGAATAAGCGGCAACGCTATGAGCGGTACGCGGGCAGCAAGCTCAGGGTCGCCGATGACTCCACCGAACAATGGCTGGGATTCCACGAAATGGAACAGCGGCTCGCACGGCTCGTTTCGGAACTCCCCGACAAATGTCGCCTGGTATATCAATTAAAAAAGGAAGCGGGCTACTCCCAACGCGAGATCGCCCGGGAACTACAGATCACCGAAAAGGCCGTAGAGGCCAATATCACCCGTGCACTGAAATTGCTCCGCACCGGCATCCGCGCATTTTTTTTCCTGTTCTAGTCCATCCCATATAGGGATACACCATTTACCGTTGACCTTATACTTATCCATATGCATTCAGAAGAGAAATATACTGAACTGGCCGAAAAGTGGATGAACGGCACCATCACTCCCGAAGAAGAACGCGTTTTCGCCGAATGGTACAATGCGAACCGGGACGAGGAAGTGATCGTACCGTCGACATTCGCCTCGGATGAGCAGGAACACCGCGATCGCATCCTCGCACACATTCGTTCCGGCATGAACGGCTCTTTGCCCCGACGCCGTTCTCGTTGGCTCCCGGCGGTGGCTGCTGCTGTCTTGCTGTTGGCGGGGGCAGGTTCGCTCTGGTGGGGACTGGGCCGGTCCGGGGATCGGGCGCCGCAAATAGCGGAGGCAACACCGGCAACCGTGATCAGGCCCGTCACGGACAAGGCAACTCTGACACTCGGCGACGGTTCGACGGTCAACCTCGAAGCAGCAAAAGATGGCTCGATAACGGCCAGTGGCGCGGCGCACATCGATCGGCAGGCCGCACGGCTGGTGTACAAGACCGGACAGGCCACGGGTGCCACAGAAGCCCGCACACCCGCCGTTATGGCCTACAATACGCTGACCACGCCACGCGGCGGCCTCTATTCGATCATCCTGCCGGACGGAACAAAGGCATGGCTCAACGCCTCATCCAGTCTTCGGTATCCGGTGGTTTTTCGCGGTGCCACACGCGAGGTGACCCTCACCGGTGAAGGCTATTTCGAGGTCGCGCCCAATGCGGCACAACCCTTCGTAGTCCGGGTGGGCAGTGTGACGGTGAATGTTCTCGGAACGCACTTCGACGTGATGGCCTACGACGACGAGCCGGCCATTACCACGACCTTACTGGTAGGCGCCGTCAACGTACAGGTGGGTGACAGGCAGCAAAAGCTTATACCGGGCGAACAAGCGCAGTTGATCAAAGACGATAACCGGCTCCTTTCCGCAACGGCCGATGTCGATCAGGCCATCGCCTGGAAAAATGGCATCTTCAAATTCAAAAGCGAGGATATACGCTCGGTCATGCGCAAGGTATCGCGCTGGTATGATGTCGATGTTACGTTCGAAGGAACGATAAACGAACACTTTACCGGCGCCGTCCCGCGCGGTGCGGATGTAAGGGAGCTCCTTAAAACAATGGAATTGACAAATTCGATACACTTCCGGGTCGAGGGTAACCGGATTACTGTAACACCCTAACTTAAAGTGATATGTTATGACAAATACTTGCGGGCCCTGACACCCCGCCACTCAGACCGTCCGGCCAAAAAAAACCGAGAATGTTGGTAGCACTCCCGGTGAAGGTTTTGGGGGACGACGCCTCACGACGAAATGACTGCATCAGACAAACCCAAAACATTACGAAAGTATGCATTTACTTGCGTTTATCAAAACTGCATTGTCCGCCGGTAAGCGGATCGCACTTAACCCGTATTTCTTGGCATCAAAACTAGGATCCCTGCTTTTGCTCACCGTAAGCATCCAGGTGAGCGCCATCTCCTACAGTCAAAAGGTCTCGATTAGTGTCCGCAATGCGCCCATGGATTCGGTGCTGAAAGAGATTGGAAGACAAACGGGCTATCTCTTCTTTTTCTCCGACGAAACCATCCGCAAGGCAAAACCCGTCACCGTCGATATTCGAAGCGACGATATTGAAGATGCGCTAACGCGCTGTTTTCAGGACCAGCCGCTGAACTATACCCTCAATAACCATACGATCATTATCCAGCTGCGGCCGCCATCGGCCGAACCGTTACCGCCGCCCCCTGGCGTTCTACATGGGCTGGTGGTGGACACGCTTGGGCGACCGCTGCCAGACGCCTCGGTATACAACCGAAAACGCCATGGCGGTACCTCAACGGACAGGGATGGACATTTCAGCCTGCTGGCGAGCGCAGGCGATGTCCTCGAGATCACGATGATCGGTTATGGCGATCTGCACTACCGCGTATCGGACCCCAATCAAGCGCTCATATTGACCATGCGGCAGGCAGCATCCAGCCTCTCCGAGTCCGTGATCATAGGATACGGAACGGTCCAAAAACGCGACGTCACCGGTTCACTGGCCGTCGTTACCTCCAAAGAGATCGAAGACGTGCCGTTCGTAAGCCTGGACAATGCACTTGCCGGTAAGGTCCCCGGCGTCGAGATCACGAAGTCGGACGGTACGCCGGGTGGCACCGCCCGCATCCGCATCCGCGGGACATCCTCGATCCTCGGCGGCAACACCCCGCTGTTCGTGATCGACGGCGTTCCCGTCGAGACCACACCAAACTATATCGACCCGGGATTCAATCTCACCAGCCCGATGGCCAACTCGATCAACGCCGGTAATTCAGGACTTTCGGCAGGCATGTCATCCGGTTTCACGAATGGGCTCAACAGCCTCAGCGGCCTCAACGTCGACGATATCGAAACGATCACCATCCTCAAAGACGCCTCTTCGACCGCTATCTATGGTTCGAAGGCCGCCAATGGCGTCGTCCTGATCACGACTAAACGAGGTAAGAAGGACATGAGACCGCAGATCAACCTCAGCTATTATGGCACGGGTACCACGCCCATCAACCCGCACCTGCTCAACAAGAGCCAATTTGAAAGCCTGTATACCGAAGCGGCGCAAAACGACGCCACGTACCGCAATAGCGTCGGCGAGCCCTTGCCCGGCAACCTCACGGGGCCGCTCGACAATCCCTCCGCCTTCTTTGGCGCCGGCAATACAAACTGGCTCAAAACGATCACCAGGAACACCTATTCCGACAATGCCATGCTCTCCGTTCAGGGTGGCAGCTCCGCCTCGAAATATTATACTTCGGTCTCCTATACGCACATTCCGGGAGTGATTGTCGGAACCGACTACCAACGCGTTTCGGGAAAACTCAACCTGGAGAACGAAGTGGGGTCGCATTTCCGGTTTATCACCAATATCGATATGGGGTATACCAACCAGAACATTACCAATGGCGCCTATGGCGAGGCCCTTACCGCCCGCCCGGATTATACGCCGTATGACGCGTCCGGCAATTTTACCAATTTTGCGCCCGTGGGCGCCAGCTATCTGGGTTTTCAAAACCCGCTGGCCCTGACAACGGCCATCAACAACGCAAAGACCCTGACGCTGCTGGGCTCATTGGCCGCCCAATATGATTTTACAAAAGCGCTGTCCTTCAAAAGCACCCTCTCGCTGAACATGCAGAACTATAACCAGCGGCTCTACACGCCGAGTTATGTGGAGATCGGCTCCTATTATGGCAATGGCAGCTCGAACGGCGGCGTCGGCAACAATGCGAACAGCAATTTCAATGACTGGTTCTTCGAGAACACGCTCACCTATACAAAGCGTTTCAATGACAACCACAGCCTGGATGTTCTCGCCGGTACTTCCTACGAAACCACCAAGCTTAGCAGCTTCAGCGCCACCGGCGCGGGTTATCCTAACGATAACATCCTCAACAGTCTTTCCTCCGCGGGCACGCCCGTTCTCGTTAAGGGCGACGATCCCACCAAACCGCAAAGCTACCTGGTATCGTATTATTTACGGGCCAACTATGCCTTTATGGACAAATACCTCGCGACCTTCACCGGCCGCGCAGACGGCTCGTCCAAATTCGGGCCCGACGATAAGTTTGGCTATTTCCCCTCGGGGGCCCTCGGCTGGCGGCTGTCCAAGGAGAAATTCCTGCAGAATGTCAGCTGGATGGATGATCTGAAGATCCGCGGCAGCTATGGCTTGACCGGCAACCAGAATATCGGGGACCAGATGTATCGCACCCTGTATACGCCCTATACCTATCGCGGCAACAACGCGCTGGTGCCGACACAGCTGGGCAACCCGGCCATCAAGTGGGAAACCACGGCCGAAACAAATGTGGGCCTGGACTTCTCCTTCTTCAAGGGCCGTCTCCAGGGTACCGCCGATTATTACAACAAGCAAACCAACAATGCCCTCCTGAACCTCCCCGTCGCGCCAAGCACGTCCTATACCCAACTGCTGCAGAACGTGGTGAGCCTCAAGAACTGGGGCTATGAGGTCGCGCTAAACGGCGTCATTCTCCGTTCGCATGATTTCAAATGGGCGGCGAGTGTCAATATCACCTGGAACAGATCCCTGGTCACAAAGCTCGACAAGAATGCCTCACTTACACAGGTCGGAGACTTTAGCGGTCTCGAATACGGCAATACGACCCTTGTCCAGGGCCAGCCGCTCGGTTTGATCACCGGCATGGACGTCACGGGGATCATCAGGACGCAGCAACAACTGTCGGACTATAAAGCCAAACTCGGCGGCATGGCCTTTGTCTTCCCCCAGCTGGGGATCGGCGATCCGATGTTCCTGCTGGATACGGTCACCTATGCTCCTAACGGCGACTATCCCTTTTTCAATGCGATCATCGCTCATGCGGCCCCCAATTACTTCGGCGGGTTTACGCAGGAATTCTCCTACAAGAATCTCGAGCTCGATCTTTATTTCACGTTCTCCGAAGGCGGACAGCTTTTCTGGGGGGAGGATGGCAACAGCACGGAATTCTCCGGTACGAACAACGCGGACGTGAGCATGCTGGGACGCTGGACGCCGGCCAATCCCAATGCGACCCGCCCCCGGCTCATGCTCAATGATGGTTTCCTTTATGCCAGCAACCTGAGCGTGTACAATTCCTCTTACGTGAAACTGCGGACGCTGACGCTGAACTACAAACTCGACGGCAACAAATTCTTCGCGGGTAAAGGCTTCCGCTCCGCCAGCGTCTTCGGGTCGATGACGAACGTCTTCACCATCACGAAATACCCCGGCGCCGATCCCGAAGTTTCCGACGACGCCTATAGCACCGGCGGCGGCTATTTCGATGCGAGCAATTTCCCCCCGACACGGTCCTTCTCCCTCGGGCTTAAAGTAGGTTTCTAACCCAAAACAAGCAAAACGATGCAAACAGCAATCAAACAAATAATTACCTTTCTCGGTTTGGCGATCGCCGCGGCGGGCTGCAGCAAACAGCTCAATATCCTCCCGACCACCAAGGAAGTCGACGGTAATATCATCTCCGATCTGCAGGGCGCCACCACGGCGTTGAATGGCGTCTACTACCAGTTTGCCGCGAGTGGGCCCGACAACAACCTGGTGCCCTCGACGAAATGGGTGGACGTCAATGAAGGCTACCCTTCCAATTTGAGCGGGATGTTCACCTATCCCTATGGCGGCAGCGACCTCAACTCGCATCTATACAAGGCGCCGAGTTACGAGCTGCCCATTATGTGGAGCTATGGATATAATCTCGTCAATGCGGCCAATGGGTTTCTGAAGAACATCGAGCCCGTGACCAAGCTGGGCGACTCGACAAAGACGGAAATGATGGCCGAAGCCCGGTTCCTCCGCGCCTTCGGCAATGCCTATCTGCTGCTCTATTTTGCGCAATATTATGACACCACCAGCGCTTACGGCATCATCCTCCGTAATGAATTCGTCACCACGACGAATCTGAACCTGCCGCGGTCCCCGGTAGGGCAGTGCTACGATTCCATATTGTCCGATCTTCACTATGCCGAAGCCAATCTGCCCTCGCGGAATACGGACAACACCGGTGCCAACAAATGGACCGCCGAGCTGCTCGAAGCCCGGGTGCTCATCAACCGGCAAACTTCCGCCGACTACGCGAAGGTGATCAGCCTGACGAACGATATCATCTCCAACTCGCCATTTTCCCTGGAGCCGAATACAGAAGATATTTTTCACACCAAGGGGTTGTCGAGCCAGGAAGTGATGCTTGGCATCCAGCCCTATACCAGCCCCGCGCAAACCTATAAGTACAGCCAATACCTGTACTATGACCAGTACACCCTGTCCGACTCCGCCGTTGCCGGTTTCCAGGGCGACCCGCGTCAGACCTGGACTTATTTCTCCTATACCAGTCCCTATGGTTACGGCAATTTTCCGGCCGTCATCAAGTACTATCCCGGCGACACGCTAAATCTGAGTCCCACGATCATGGACGAGTATTCCTACGCCTTTCGGCTCACCGAAGCTTATCTGCTCGAAGCGGAAGCCATCTCGGCCTCTGGCGGCAATGTCGCTATCGCGCGTGCCCTGCTCGGGACCGTGGAAGGCCATGCGGGCATTACCGACTTCACGGCGGTTGACGCCGCCTCCGGGTCTGATCTCACGCTGCTCATCATCCGTGAAGAAATGAAAAACTTCGTCGGTGAAAGTGGCCAGGATTGGTTTGCGGTCCGTCGGCTGCCGTTTGCGACCATTCAGCAACTGATCCCAACCCTTGTTAGCAAGGATCTCCTCGTGCTGCCCATTCCGCAGTCCGAGATCCAAACGAATAGCCAGGTCAAACAAAACCCTTCTTACTAATTATAAATTTCGTATCATGCAGCGATATTCGCTCTTCCTCCTTTTCATGCCTTTGTCTTTTGCCGCTACCGCGCAGCAGCCCTTCACGCTCGCGGGAAAGATCACCGGTCACAACAGCGGTTTGATCCACATCGCCTACAACGGCGCCGGCGGCGGTCGGGTCATGGATTCCACCCGCATAACGAACGGCGCTTTTGTTTTCCATGGCCGTCTCGACGGTCCTTCGATGGCGTATCTGTACGAGAGCAGCAAACCCACATCGATGGATGACCCCAATTCCACCGATTTCTTTATGGAGCCGGGGGATATGACGATCGGCCTGAAACAAGGTGCCTTCAAGGATGCCGTCATCACCGGCTCTACCTCCCAGAACGAATACCAGTCGCTGCAGGATTCCAAAAAGCCGATCCTCGACGAGGAAAAACCCCTCGTCCGCCAATACGAGGAGGCGGGCAAAGCCTATTCAAAAGCGGTCAAAGAGAAGCTGGATGACAAGACCATCGATACGCTGAAATACCACGCTGCCGCTATACACGATGAGTTCGAGCCCTACGACGCGCGGATGGCGCAGCTCGACTATGCATTCTTTGCGTCCCATCCGCAGTCCTATGTCACGGCTTTTATGTTGCAGTTTCATACCAGCAGTCTGCCGTTGGATTCGCTCGAGCTGTTCTATAATCGCATGGGGACCGTTTTGCAGCAAAGCGAGTTGGGCAAAAAGCTGGCGGAGGAGATCGCTATGTTAAAGGCCGGGTCACCCGGCAGCATGGCGGCAGATTTTTCGAAAAAGGATTTTCATGGGAAGGATGTCTCCCTCTCCGCCTATCGCGGCAAATATGTGCTGCTCGATTTCTGGGCCAGCTGGTGCGTGCCCTGCCGCAAATCGATGCCCCACGTCAAGGAGCTGTATGAACAATACAAGGACAAAGGTTTCGCGGTGATCGCCGTTGCGGACGATGACAACAACCACGCCGCCTGGCAAAAGGCCATCGAGAAGGATGGCACGGATCTCTGGCCCAATATCCTTCGCGGCATCGATTGGGACGCCATCCGCAAGGGCGCCAAAAATCCCAATGACCTGGATGATAAATTCGGCATCCACAGTCTGCCGACGAAGATACTCATCGACCCCAGCGGCAAGATCATCGGCCGGTATGCCAAGGGCACCGTTGAGGAGGCCGCGCAGCTCGATGCGCAGCTTGCCGCCGCATTTTCGAAATAGGTGCGGAATGATCACTTAGAAATATCGATTCCCCACCAACGTAAAC
>Ga0134126_10004597_pt1 | contig 17266 bp, 17 predicted proteins | sample KB31752_FD_96881 | JGI IMG/M metagenome (GOLD analysis project Ga0134126, IMG submission 96881) | Terrestrial soil microbial communities with excess Nitrogen fertilizer from Kellogg Biological Station, Michigan, USA - KB3-175-2 | ecosystem: Environmental > Terrestrial > Soil > Unclassified ...
CGCCCTGGATCATCACCGCGATCAGCGGCGGGATCTCGTGTGCGGCGATCAGGTCGTCGAGCTCTTCCTGGAGCCCGACTTCGAGGAAGGCCGTCGCCTTCTGGCTGTTGCCGTGCAGCAGGTAGAGGACCGGGTAGCGCGCAGCGGCGCTCGCCTGATGGAACCCGGGCGGCTCGTAGATGTAGAAGGAGCCCTGGCGCCGCAGCGCAGCCGACGGGTAGAGGGCGTGGACGATCGAGCTGCCCGCGGCGTCCGTGCTCACCGGCCGCAGCTGCGGCTGCGCCAGCAGCTCGGGCGGCGTCGTTGCCACCACGCGCGCCGGCGCGACGCCTTCATGGCCGCCGATGCCCGGGAGGCGGCCCTGCAGCCCGAGCGCCAGGCACACCGTCGCGAGCGCGCTGAGCAGCGCGCCCACGACGAGCCGCCGAGCGCGCTGCCACGGAGCCGGGAGCGCCGCTGGGTCGGCGCCGTCCCGACTGAGGACGGGTGGACGCGTGGGGACCCACGGCGGCGGGAGCACCTCGGCGGCAGCCGCGGCACCGTGTCCGGGCCAGGTCCACTCGCCGAGGTTGTCCAGCCACGTGGGGCTGCTTGCACCGGGGGACATCCAGGTGATTGAACGGTCCGCGGTGCGGAAACCCAACCCCTGCACGAAGCCTCCCAGGCGCGTGCAGCCTCAGCGCGTCAGTTGGTGCTCCACACGTCCCCGGTGTCGCCGAAGCCGAGCGCACGCTTGGTCGCTTCGGTGAGGTCGAATTCGCGGCCCGCGACATACGGGCCACGGTCCACGACCGGGACGCGGATCGTGCGGTTGCCGTAGTGAAGCGTCACGAGCGTCCCGCACGGAAGCGTCTTGTTGGCGACGCCGAGGGTCGAGCTGGTCAGCTCGCCGCCGCAGGCCAGGCCGCCGCCGCCGCCGTACCAGGAGGCGCCGGCGAGGTGGTAGACGTTCAGCCGGCCGACCCGCCGGCGTGAGGGGCGCGCCGTCGAGTCGCCCTGGAAGCGGAGCCGCAGCATGCGGGTGCCGAGGCGCTGGGGGCGGAAGCTGAAACGGAACCGACCGCGCGAGGACGTGTGCGCCAGCGCCATCGTGTGCCAGCCGCGGCGGATCAGCACCTGCAGGGAGACGGCGCGGCCCTTACGGGCGGGCCGGTGCGCTTCCATCAGTGTGCCGGCGATCGATCCGGGGTGTCCCTCGAGCACGTTCAGCTGCTCGTGGCGGATCTTCAGGGACGTAGGAGACGGCGCCGGAAAGACGGCCGGCGCCACTGCGGCGACGTCCACCGGCGCCAGGGCAGGCGCAGGCTGAGCGGGCGTCGCGGGGACGAACAATGGGATTTTGAGACCTCCTTGTAAGGTCCACCTACGGGGTTAGCTGTCGGGCTCACGGCGGTCCGCGCGCGCATACAGACGCGTGCGAATCCGGGCCGTTACCGCCGCATCAGCGGCGGATTCGCCCCATCCGGCGCCCATCAGGGGGGCGGCGCCGGCAGTGGTTCCCCCGTTCGCCCTCATCCAGAGAGCGACTCGGCGATCGAACAGTTGTTCGGCGATGCTAGGTGCGCATAACCCCGTCTTCTGTGAGTACCGTCACACAACGAGCAAGTGGCAAGAGCCACGAAACCGTCGATTTGCAGGTGTTTTCCAAGCGGCGGCTGGCCGGGGAGCACTCACGCGACGGTGCCAGGGCTCTCCGCGCGATCACGCAGGCACGGGCTCGTTGCCGCCGCCGCCCGAATCAGCGACAATCGCAGGAGATGGCCAACCCGGATCGCTTGACCGCGCTGGACACGACCTTCCTGCACCTCGAGGACCACTCGACCGCGCACATGCACGTGGCCTCGGTGATGGTCTTCGCGGGATCGGCTCCGACCCACGCGGAGTTCGTCGACCACGTCGAGTCCCGCCTGCACCTCGTCCCGCGCTACCGCCAGCGGCTCGCCTACGTGCCGCTCGACCAGGGGCGCCCGGTGTGGACCGACGACCCCCACTTCAACCCCTACTACCACATCCGCCACACCGCGCTGCCGAAGCCGGCAGACGACGCGGCGCTGAAGCGGCTGGCCGGGAGGCTGTTCTCCCAGCGCCTGGATCGCCACAAGCCGCTGTGGGAGATCTGGCTCGTGCAGAACCTCTCGGGAAACCGCTTCGCCGTGATCGCCAAGACCCATCACGCGCTCGTGGACGGGATCTCCGGCGTGGACATCACGACCGTGCTGTTCGACACCTCGCGCGAGCCTGCGCCGGTCGCACCCGGCGAGCCCTGGAGCGCCAAGCCGCTGCCGGGCCGCGCGAAGCTCCTGGGCGAGGCCCTGATCGAGCGCGGCACCGTCCCCAACGAGATGCTGCGCGGAGCGCGGGCGTTGATGCGCGCGCCGCGCCGTGCGGTCTCGCAGGTTCGCGAGGGGCTCGTGAACGTGGGTGCCACGACGCTCGCAGGTGTGCGCGCACCGGCGCCGTCGAGCCCGTTCAACGTGGACATCGGGCCCCACCGCCGCTACACGTTCGTCGACGCCGACCTCGGCCGCTTCAAAGCGATCAAGGACTCGCTCGGGGGCACGCTCAACGATGCCGTGCTGACGTCTGTGACGCTCGCGCTCGGCCGCTACCTGCGCCGCCAGGGCGAGGACACCGACGGGCTCGTGCTGAAGGCGATGGTGCCGGTGTCCGTGCGCACGAAGGCGCAGCGGGGCGCCCTCGGCAACCAGGTCGCCGCGATGTGGGCGCCGCTGCCGGTCGGCATCGAGTCCCCGGCCGAGGCGCTGAGCACCGTCTCGGCGTCGATGGAGGACCTCAAGAGATCCGGGCAGGCGGTCGGCGCGCAGGTGCTCACGGAGCTCGCGGGCTTCGCGCCGCCGACGATCCTCAGCCAGGCCGCGCGCCTGCAGGCCCGCCAGCAGTTCTTCAACCTCGTGGTGACGAACGTGCCAGGCCCGCAGTTCCCGCTCTACCTGCTCGGCCGCGAGCTGAAGGGGCTCTACCCCGTCGTGCCGCTCGCCGCGCGCCAGGCGCTCGGGATCGCGGTCATGAGCTACAACGGCCACCTCGGCTTCGGGCTGCTCGGGGACTACGACGCGCTGCCCGAGCTGGAAGCGATCGCCGACGATCTGAAATGGGCGATCGCCTCGCTCTACCGCGCCGCGGGGCTCGCGCCGACCGGCGCGCGCAGCAAGCGCAAAGCCGCCGCCAAGAAGCGCTCGCAGAGCACCTCCCGCGGTGCTTCCGCGCCGAAGCCGGCCAGCGCAGGCTGAGCGGCGCTGCTGCGGGCGTCCGGCCCGCTTGCTGCGAGGATACGCGCGTGAAATCGCTCCCCCTGCCGACCGTCTAGCTTGCGCCTCGCCCTCGCCCAGATCAACGCCACCGTCGGCGACATCGCCGGCAACATGCAGCGGATCGCGCGGAGCATCGAGGATGCCCGCGCGGCCGGAGCCGATCTGGTCCTGCTCCCCGAGCTCGCGCTCACCGGCTACCCGCCGGAGGACCTGCTGCTCAAGGAGCACTTCCTCGCCGATGCCCGGCGGGCGCTCGATGAGCTCGCGTCCGGCGTCGAGGACATCGTCGCCGTGGTCGGCTTCCCAGAGCGCGCCGAGGACGTCTACAACGCCGCGGCCGTGCTCACGGGCGGCTCGGTCCATGCGATCTACCGGAAGGTCTACCTGCCCAACTACGGCGTCTTCGACGAGCAGCGCTACTTCCGCTCCGGGGCGGGGGGCGCGGTGATGGGGTTCGAGAGCCAGACGCTCGGGCTCACGGTGTGCGAGGACATCTGGGAGCCGGGCCCGCCGGCGAGCGAAGAGGCGCAGGCCGGCGCGACGCTGATCGTGAACATCTCGGCCTCCCCCTACCACGCGGGCAAGGGCATCGAGCGGGACCGCATGCTCGCCCAGCGCGCGCGCGACAACATCGCCTGTGTCGCGTTCTGCGGGCTCGTCGGCGGACAGGACGAGCTCGTCTTCGACGGGCACTCGGTCGTGATCGACCACCGCGGCGAGACGATCGCGCGTGCCGCGCAGTTCCGCGAGGAGCTGCTCGTCTGCGAGGTGGATCTCGCGGCCGCCGGCGCCGCGCGGCTTCGCGACCCCAGCATGAGAGCTGCCGCCGGGCGCTCGGCCGGTGCGGTGGAGCGCTTCGCGGACGCCCCCGGCGCGGCCGCCACGGCGGCGTCCAAGAGCTCGGGCGGGCCGATCGCGCCACTGCTCGAGCCGGTCGAGGCCGAGGTGCACGCGGCCCTCTGCCTGGGGCTGCGCGACTACGTCGAGAAGAACGGCTTCTCGCGCGTGGTGCTCGGGCTCTCGGGCGGCATCGACTCCGCGCTGGTCGCGTGCGTGGCGGCCGATGCTCTGGGCGCTGAGCGCGTCGCGGTGACGATCATGCCCTCTCCCTACTCCTCCGGGTCCACGCAACAGGACGCGCGCGAGCTCGCGGACGCGCTCGGAGTGGAACGCCTCGAGCTGCCGATCGCCGCCATCATGGAGGCCTACGAGCAGGATCTCGCCGACTCGTTCGCAGGGCGCTCGCCCGACATCACCGAGGAGAACCTGCAGGCGCGGATCCGTGGCAACCTGCTGATGGCCCTCTCCAACAAGTTCGGCTGGCTCGTGCTGGCGACCGGCAACAAGTCGGAGATGTCGGTCGGCTACACCACCCTCTACGGCGACCTGGCGGGTGGGTTCGCCGTGATCAAGGACGTCCCGAAGACGCTCGTCTACCGGCTCTGCGAGTGGCGCAACTCGCCGGTCGGCGCGCAGGGCGCCCCGGGCGAGCCGCCGCGCGCCGTGGCGCCGATCCCCGCCTCGATCATCGCCCGCGCGCCGTCGGCCGAGCTGCGCCCCGACCAGCGCGATGAGGACTCGCTGCCGGTCTACGGCGTGCTCGACCAGATCCTCGAGGGCTACGTCGAGCTCGACCGCAGCCGCGAGCAGCTGATCGCGCAAGGCCTGCCCGAAAGCGATGTCGATCGGGTCATCCGCCTCGTCGACCTGGCGGAGTACAAGCGCCGCCAGGCGCCGCCCGGGATCAAGATCTCGACGCGTGCCTTCGGGCGCGACCGCCGCATGCCGATCACGAACGCCTACCGCGGCTGATGCGCGCGGCATCTCCCCTACGCGCCGCCGCCGCGGCGGCCGCCGTGCTCGCCGCGCTGGCGCTCACCGCCTGTGGCGACACGCTCCAGGACAAGCCCGTCCCCCACAACGAGCTCGAGAAGATGGTCGTCTCCCCGTTCGCGGTGTACTGGGTCGGCGCCTCCTTCCAGGCCATGCAGCTGACCGACGCGGGCCCGGACCCAAGCGGGGCGTTCACCGTCCAGTACGGCAACTGCGTGCAGGGCGGCCAGGGCACCTGCACGCCGCCGTTGCGGATCGTCACGAACCCCGACAACAGCTTCCTGCCGGGCGGCGAGACGCCCACGGCCGCGACGACCCTGCGCGGCGTGCCGGCGAAGCTGACCGAAGCCGGGCGGGCGGTGGCGATCCCGACGGGGCCGGTCGTCGTCGACATCTACGCGAGCGACGCGACGCTCGCGAAGGCGGCGGCGAGGGCGATGGTCGCGATCAACCGTCCGAGCAACCCCGGCGAACCGCTGCCGGCACCGCAGCCCGACACGGGCTTCGGCTCGAAGCCGCTGCCCTCCCAGCAGCCGGTCGGCGGCAAGCTGCCGAGCTAGCGGGACGCTAGGCGGCGGGCACGGGGCGCACCGCGATCGTCATCCGCGTGATCGCGCAGACGCGCCCCTCGTCGTCTGAGATCTGCACGTCCCAGACCCATGTCGTGCGGCCGCGGTGAAGCCGCGTCGCGCGGGCGTGGATCGTGCCGGCGGTGATCGGGCGCAGGAAGCTCGTCGCGTTCGAGAGGCCCATCGCCATCTTGCCCTGCCCGGCGACGGCGACGTGGGTCGCGAGCGACGCCAGCGACTCGGCGATCGAGGCGTAGACGCCGCCGTGCACCAGCCCCGCCGGCTGCTTGATCTCGTCGCGAACCGGGACCGTCGCGGTCACCTCGGTGTCCGAGACGCTCAGCAGCTCTAGCCCGTACAGCCGGTCGAAGCCCCTGATCGCCTGCCTCAGCTCTGCAGCGCCCGGCGTGGCCATCGCGCCGCCACGATAGCCTACGTTGCAGCCGCCGGGCCGCCCCATCGCAGCACGCCGCGGTGTTCCGCAGATGAGCAGCATCGACGAGCTCCCTCCCGACCAGCGCGCGGCGCTGTCACTGCTGCTGGGTCAGCAGAAGCGGCACGACGACGTCGCCGGGATGCTCGGCATCGAGACGCAGGCCGTGCACGACCGCGCGCACGCGGCACTGGCGGTGCTCGCGCCGGCGCAGGCGCGCGGGCTCGACGCCGCCCAGCGCGAGGAGATCGGGGAGTACCTGCTCGGCCAGCAGGCCGACGCCGGCGAGCGGCTGCGCACCCGCACGCTTCTCTCCAGCTCGGCCGCCGCCGGCGAGTGGGCCCGCGCCGTGGCGCTCGAGCTGCTGCCCATCGCTCCCCGCGGGCTGCCTGAGATCCCGCCCTCGGCCGCTGCCGCCGAGCCGCCCGCCGGGAGCGGCGGCGCCGCACCGCCAGCCGAGAAACCCGCCGGCGACGAGGAGGCCGGCGCGAGGAGCACCGAGCACGCGCGCCCCAGCTCGCGCGTCGGCGGCGCGCTGCTGCTCGCCGCGATCATCGCGGCGGTCGTCGTCGTGATCGTGGTGGTCACCGACGGGGGCTCCTCGCACAAAAACACGAGCACCACGAAAACCTCCGCCACGCAGGCGAAAGCCGAGGCGCGCATCACGATGCACCCGCAGAACCCTGCGAGCCCTAGCACCGGCACCGTGCAGATCCTCACCGAAGGCGAAAAGAAAGCGTTCTTCATCCAGGCCGAACATCTGCCCTCGACGAGCGGCAAGACGTTCTACGCGGTGTGGCTCTACAACTCGCCCAGCAACGCGCTCGCTCTGAGCAAGAGCCCGCCCGTGGGCGCGAACCACAAACTGGCCGGCGCGGCGCTGCTCCCGAGCAACGCCTCCGACTACAAAGAAATCCTGCTCACCCGCGAGACGAGCCTGCGCCCGAGCAGGCCCGGCCCGGTCGTGCTGCGGGGGCACCTCAACCTGTAGGCAGCAGCTTGCCGGGGTTCATGATCCCGGCGGGGTCCAGGCGCTCCTTCGCCGCGGCGATCGCCTGAAGGCTGCTGGCGCCGATCTCCCGCTCCATCCACGGCACGTGGTCGACGCCGACCGCGTGGTGGTGGGTGATCGTCCCGCCGTTGTCCTCGATCGCATCGCACGCGGCCCGCTTGACGATCCGCCACTGCTCGATCTCCGCCCCCTCGATCTGGCGCGCGATGAACGTGAAGTAGAGCGAGGCGCCGGTCTCGTACACGTGCGAGACGTGGCACATCACGATCCCGGGCGTGCCCTGGGCGTCGAGCGCGCCGGCGATCGCGTCGCGGACGGCCCGGTGCAGGTGGCCGACGTTCGACCATCGCGTCGCCGTCTCCAGCGTCTCCACCATCACCCCTGCGTCGAGCAGATCGTCGCGCAGGTAGGGCGCCGCGAAACGCCCGTGCTGCCACGCCTCGCCCGGCGAGGAGCCGAGCCCGAGCCCGCCGGCGCGCCGCAGCAGCCGCATCGCCCGGCGCCGTCGCGCCGGCACCTCGTGCCTGTCGCCCTCGAAGCCGAGGATCGCGATGCAGCCGTCCGCATAGCCGCGCGCCCCGATGTAGGCGCGTCCGACGCGTCCTTTGACGCCGCCGTCGCCTGCGAGCGCCAACGACACCTCCGTCTCGGCGCGATCGGAGAGCCGCGCCACGTCCGGCAGCGCGTGCGCGCGTGCGAGCGCTCGCAGGGCCTCGCAGCCCGTCTCGAAGTCGCGGAAGAACATGCCCTCGTAGGACCGCGCGGCGGCGGCCGGGCGCACGCGCAGTGCAAGCTCGGTGATCACGCCGAGGGCGCCCTCCGAGCCGACGAGCAGGCCGCGCATACCCGGGCCGGCGGCGGTCGCGGGGAGCGCCGGCAGCGCGATCTCGCCCGCCGGTGCGGCAAGGCGCAAGCCGAGCACCATCTTCTCGATCGCGCCGTAGCCGGTCGAGGCCTGCCCGGCGGAGCGTGTCGCGGCGCAGCCGCCGAGCGATACGTACTCATAGGACTGCGGGAAGTGGCCGAGTGTCAGGCCGTGCGGCGCCAGCGCCCGCTCCAGCGCGGGTGCGCGCATGCCCGCGCCGACCGTCGCCGTGGCCGAGGTGTCGTCGAGCGCGATCAGCTCGCCGAGGCCGCGCATGTCGAGTGACACGACGGCCGCGTGCCGCCCGCGCAGCGGCGCGACGCCGCCGACGACGCTCGTGCCGCCGCCGAAGGGCACGATGGCCACCGATTCCTGCGCGCAGCGCTCGAGCACGGCGGCGACCTGCTCGTGCCCGCGCGGGTGCAGGACCGCGTCGGGCGCGCCGTCGGGCGTGCCGGCGCGGAGTCGCACGAGGTCGGGGTAGCCCTTGCCCGCGGCATGGAGCACGCGTTCGGGGTGGTCCTCGCGGACGCCTCCCTCGCCCACGATCGCCGCCAGCGCGGCCCGCGCGCGCTCGGGCAGGCGCGAAGGCTCGACTCGAACCTGCTCGAGGGGCACGTGCTCGCGGGGGCGCGCGCCGGCGCCGATGCGCTGCTCCAGGAACTCCCGCGCGTGCGCCGGCAGCCCCGTGCCCGCTCCGTCGGCGCCCCAGCCCCACCAGCGCATGTCGGGTGCCTGCTCAGACACTGATCTCCTCCAGACCGTCGAGCGCCTCCCTGATCGTGCGCTGCGCGGCACGGCGCAGCAGCCATCCGCCGAGGCTCGGAAGGTGTCGTTTCCAGTAGGCGTCGCTCGCGCCGCCGGTTACGAGGCCGCGGTCTGGGGTCGTCGTCGGTGGACGGCTGCTGAGCTCCTGGCGCATCTGGATCGTCACGTCGCTCGCCTCGGCGGCCGGAACGACGCGCAGCTCGGTCTCCGAGAACGAGAGCACGCCCGCGAACGGGGTGCCGGCCAGCCGCTGCTCCCACACGACGGTGCCCGCGGGCTCGTCGGCGCGCACGAGGTCGAAGTCGGCGCGGACCGTGCGGCCCTTCTTCGTGCGCATGACCTCGGTGAAGGCGCCCGCGTCGACATCCTCGACGCGCTCGACGCGCGGCCACCAGCGCGGCAGGTGATAGGGGTCGCTGACGATCCGCCACAGCTGCTCGGCCGGCGCGGCGATGCGGCGGCTGGCGCGTGCGGTCGGCATCGCCGGAAGCTTACGGCTGCGCCGTCACGAGGGGTACTCGAGCAGCGCGTGCACGTGGCGGCCGTCGAGCCGGCTCCGCCCGTGAAGGAACGACAGCTCGATCAAGAAGCTGCAGCCGACGACCTCGCCGCCGAGCTGCTCGACCAGCTTGCAGAGCGCCTGCGCGGTGCCGCCGGTCGCGAGCAGGTCGTCGTGCACGAGCACGCGCGCGCCGCGCGCGAGCGCGTCGCTGTGCAGCTCCAGCGCGGCAGCGCCGTACTCGAGCTCGTACTCGGCGCTCACGGTGTCGTGCGGCAGCTTGCCGGGCTTGCGGGCGAGCACGAACCCCGCGCCGAGCTCGAGCCCGAGCGCCGGGCCGAGCAGGAAACCACGCGCCTCCGCCGCGACCACGAACTCGGGGCGCAGCGGCTCCGCGAGCGCGGCGAGCTCCTGCACCGTGACACGCAGCGCCGCGGCGTCGGCCATCAGCGGCGTCAGGTCCTTGAAGACGATGCCCGCGCTCGGGAAGTCCGGGATGTCGCGGATCAGGGCCCGCAGCCGCTCGGCCGAGCCCGGCGTGGCCCGTGCGGAGGGAGGCTCGCTCACCGGACGATCTTGCGCAGATCCCTGATCAGCAGCAGGTGCTTCAGGTGCGTGGCGACGGCCGCCAGGTTCTCCAGCGCGTCCACCGCCTCCTTGCGCCGCTCCGGGTTGCGGGAGCGCAGCGCCGGCGCCAGGATCTGCTGCAGGAGGTTGGCCTCGCGGTCGGCCGAGGAGCGGAACACGCGCAGGTTGCGACCGCCGACGCCGTAGCGGGCCAGCTCGGCGACCGCGGCGATGATCTCCCGCTCGGTCTCGTCGAAGTAGCGCACCCCCCCGCGCACCTCGCCCTTGACCACGCCGTACTCTTCGAGCTCCTTGACGAGCTTGGCCTCGGCCTTCGTCTCGTCGAGCACTTCGTCGATCGAGTAGAGCGCGCCGGTCGCCTCGCGCACGCTGACGCTCGGGCGCCAGGCACGCGCGCTGCCGTCGCGCCCCGAGCGCGCCGGCGGGCTGCCTTTCTCGAGCGTGGCGTCGGGCGAGCGCCCGGCCGCCAGCTCCTGGCGGATCACCCGCAAAGGCAGGAACTCGTCGCGCTGCATGCGCAGGATCGTGCGCAGCCGCGCCACGTCGCCCGGGGTGTACAGGCGGTAGCCGCCGGGCGTGCGGCGGGGATTCAGCAGCTTCTGGTCCTCGAGGTAGCGGATCTTCGAGATCGAGATGTCCGGGAACTCCTGCGCGAGCGCCTTGCAGACGGCGCCGATCGTGAGCGACTTCTGGCGCTTCGCCGTATCGGCCCCCGCCCCGCCCGCTGCGGCCAGCTCGGCTTCGAGCTGCTCGGCGTCGCTGGTGCGTGTCTGGGAGGCCATCAGCGGGCGTGGAACGTCAGCTTGTACTTGCCGACCTGCAGCTCGTCGCCCTCGTCCAGCCGCTGGGAGTCGATCCGGGAGCGGTTCACGTAGGTCCCGTTCAACGACCCCATGTCGTCGAGGTACCAGTCACCGCCGCGCTGGATCAGCAGCGCGTGGTCGCGCGAGACGGTCACGTCGTCGAGGAACACGGCCGAGTCCGGGCGCCGGCCGATCGACATCCGCTCGCCTTCGACCGGGAAGCTCTCGCCCTCGCGCCCGCCGCCTGCGCGGATCACGAGCGCCGGGCCGTGCGCGGTGACCTCGCCGATCTCGACCGGGACGAGCTCGCCCGTGTCGTCGATGCGGTAGGTCGCGGTGTTGGCCTCTTCGCCGGCGGGCGCGGCTCCCTCCCCGGCGAGCAGCGCGCCACAGCGCTGGCAGTAGTTGGCCCCCTCGCTGTTGAGGAAGCCGCACTCCGTGCAGTGCAGCGCCATCGGGCTCTGCCTACGCCGCCCGGCGGAGCGCGGTCCGCCGCCTGGCTATCGCTGCGGTCGCGGGCACGGGCGATCCCTCACTCCGCACCCTCGGGCTGGCGCGACGCGAGGATGTCGGTCAGCCGCTGGACGTCGTCGCCGGTGATCGCGATGTCGCCGTCGTCGTGCTTGTTGCGCAGCCGGTTGACGAGCTCCGCGCGGAGGATGTCGATCTTCCCGTGCAGGATCCGCCGCTGGTAGGAGATCTCAGTCTCTTCCTCGGTCAGCTGGCGGATCACGTCTTTCAGTTCGACGTCCGTCAGCGAGCCGAGGTCAGGGAAGGTCTCGTCCATCTCGTGGTGTCTCCCTTTCGAGGCCGGGCCGCGCCTCCCGGGCGGGATGCGGCTTGCGGCGGAGCGAGGAGTATAGACCAGGAGGGTAAGGCTGAGCTTGAGAGTCGGGCGCGGTCGAGGTCACTGCTCGCGTTCGAGCGCCCGCAGCTGCCGCGCGCCGTCCCGCATGTAGAGCGCGGTCGCCAGCAGCGCCAGCGCCAGCCCCACGTAGAGCAGCACCTCGCCCAGTTTCACCAGCCCCGTCATCGGGAAGAACAGCCCGCCCATCACAGGCGCGACCGCGAGCCGCCCGGGCCAGTTGATGCGCAGCTCGACGCCGCGCTTCTGCGCGTAGCGGCCCAGCACCAGCATCAGGATCTCCCTCGCCGCGAGCACCGCCAGCGCCCAGCGCGGCAGCAGCTCGAACTTCCAGCACACGACCACTCCCGAGACGACGAGCAGGCGGTCGGTGACGGGGTCCATCAGCGCGCCGAGCCGGCTGTACTGCCGCGTCACGCGCGCGGCGATCCCGTCCGCGTAGTCGCCCCAGCCGATCACTGCGAACAGGACGGCGGCGAGCGTGTCCTGGCCGTCGTCGCTGGAGAGCGCGACGACGAGGAACACCGGGATCAGGGCCAGGCGCACGAAGCCGATCGCGTTGGGGATCGTCCACGGGTTCAGGGGGGCCCCGGCTTCCGTCTGGGGCGGCGGCGGCCCGGAGCGGTCCAGGCCCGAGAGGCGGCGGAACGTCAGGCGCGGCGGGCGCCAGCGCGCCCGTGCCTCCGGCGGGCGCGCGGTCTCGCCGGGCCCGGCCGGCGGCTCTAGGGGAGGCTCCGCCACAGCTCGCGCACCGCGGCGAGCAGCTCGTCGGGCCCTGCGCCGAGCGCGAGCGGCGGCGCCTGCTCGCGACCGCGGCGGATCTGGACCTCGATCTCGCCCGACTCGAGCGACTTGCGCCCCACGGTCAGCCGCAGCGGGCAGCCCAGCAGCTCGGCGTCGGCGAACTTCTCGCCCGGGCCGAGGTCGCGGTCGTCGTAGACGACGGCGAGATCGCTCGCATCGAGGATCTCGTAAACGCGGTCGGCGGCCTCGCGCTCCGGCGTGCCCGCCTTGCCCAGCGTGACCAGGTGGACGTCGAAGGGCGCGAGCGCGCGGGGCCAGGCGATGCCGTGCTCGTCGGCGTACTGCTCGACGGCGGCTGCCACGATGCGCGCGGGCCCGATCCCGTAGGAGCCCATCCAGATCGGCTGCTCGGCCCCGTTCTCGTCCAGGTAGCTCGCGCCGAGCGGCACCGAGTAGCGCGTGCCGAGCTTGAAGATGTTGCCGATCTCGATCGCGGGCTCGATGCGCACGGCCTCGCCGCCGATGGTGTCGCCGGCCTCGACAGTGCGGATGTCGGCCTCACGGAAGGCGAAGTCGCGGCCGGGCACGACCCCGCGCAGGTGCTCGTCGGCACTGTTGGCGCCCGTCACGTAGGCGCCCGCGGCGCCACCGGCGACGGCGCTGTCGAGCACCACCTCGACCCCCTCGGGGAGCCCGACCGGCCCGATGAACCCGACCGGCCCGATCGCGGCCTCGATCTCCTCGGGGCGCGCCGGTCGGGTGCTCGCGCCGAGCGCCGTCGCAAGCTTGATCTCGTTGACGCGGTGATCGCCGCGCACGACCACCATCACGAGCCGCTCATCGCCGCCGCCCGCGGGCGCGGCGAGCACCGGATAGGCCTTCAGCAGGGCGCCCTCGGCCAGACCCAGGTGCGCCGCCACGTCACGGACGGTCGTGAGGCCCGGCGTGCTGACCGTCTCGGGCGCCTCGGAGGCCTCCGGCAGCGTCACCGGCGCCGGCTCGGCGCTGGCCACCTCGATGTTGGCGGCGTAGCCCTCGGCGAGCACGACGTCGTTCTCGCCGGCCGGGCAGGGCGCCATGTACTCGTGGGCGCCGGAGCCGCCCATCATCCCGACGTCGGCCTCCACGCGGTACCAGCGCAGGCCGCTGCGGGCCATGATGCGGTCATACGCGCCGACGTGCAGCTCGTAGCGCTCGTCGAGCCCCGCCGCGTCGCGGTCGAAGGTGTAGGAGTCCTTCATGATGAACTCGCGCGTGCGCAGGACGCCGGCGCGGGGCCGCGGCTCGTCGCGCTCCTTGACCTGCGCGTGGTAGAGGATCAGCGGCAGATCGCGGTAGGAGCGCACGATCTGCGCGATGTGCGTCGTGACCGCCTCCTCGTGGGTCATGGCGAGCACGAGATCGGCGCCTTTGCGGTCCTGCAGCTTGAACAGCGCGTCGATCTCGTAGCGGCCGGTCTTGCGCCACGCCTCGGCGGGCTGGAGCACCGGCATCAGCATCTCCTGGCCGCCGATCGCGTCGATCTCCTCGCGGATGATCGCGACCGCCCGCTGATGGGAGCGCCAGCCGGCCGGGAGCCATGTCCAGATGCCCGTGCCGAGCTGGCGGATCAGGCCCGCGCGGACCATCAGCTTGTGGGAGATCGCCTCGGCGTCGGCCGGGGCCTCCTTCTCGGTCGGCAGCAGGTATCCGGATAGGCGCGTCATCGCCCGCGAGCGTATATGACGGTATGAGAGGGGCCCGCCCACCCCAGCGATTGCGGCCAGCCCTGAGCCGCCCGGGGAGGGACCGGGCGGCTCAGGGGTTGGCCCTACTCAGACCTGCTCTGAACGGGCTAGTTCTCGAACCCGTAGGCCTGAGTCTGTACGGCGACCGTGTTGACCAGGTTGCCGAGCGCGATGTTCACGTCGTAGAGGTGCAGGCCCCATTCGGGACCGATCAGTTCCAACGGAACTTCGTTGTGCGCAGCGAGGTCTTCCTGGACTGTTTGGCTGATGCCTTCTTTGAACGCGATGTTCAGCCAGGTCGCGCCGTTTTCGTGCTTGCACTGCGCCGTCGCGGTGCCCGTCGTCTGCACCCACGGCGTCGACGCGGTCGGCGTCGGCGAGCCGGGGCCGATCGTGCCCGGGAACGGGGTCGTCGGCGCCTCCGGGATCAGCGTCCCGACGGACCCGTTCTGCTGGAGCAGCGTCGGGTTCACGCACGCGACTTCCAGGCCCGGCGGCAGCGTGCCGCCGAACAGCGGGCTGTTGGGCCGCCCGAAGAACGAGTTTTCAGGCGGTTCTTTGAGGAAGGACGAGTACGCGATCACACACTGGGTGTCGGTCGCGGCGGTGCACAGCGGGACGTGTTTGAAGGTCGCGCCCTCGAGCTGGCCTTCGGGCACGAGCACCTGGCCGCCGAGCAGGATCGCCGAGATCATCTTTTCGCGGACCGCGGGTTCGTTGTCGATCTGCTGCTGGATCAGCGCCTCCAGCATCGCGGAGCCCTGCGAGTGCCCGATCAGGACGAACGGCCGTCCCTTGTTGTACTTGTGCAGGTATTCGAGGAACGCCACGTCGACGCCTTCGAACGCCGTCAGCTCATCCTGTGGCGTGACCCCACCGGGGGTGTTGATCGCCTTCAGCGTCAGCTGCCTGTACATCGGCGCGTAGACCTTGCAGTCCTTGGAGAAGCGCGAGGCCTGGTCGATCGCGATCTGCGTCTGCTGCGGTTCGATCGTCAGGTCGGCGTTCGGGCCTTCCTGTTCGGAGACCGTCGGGTAGACGTAGAAGCAGTCGATCGAGGGCTTGTGCGTCTTCGCCTGCGGCTGGACCGTTTCCTGGCGGGTTTCGCCGTTGTAGGTGACGATCGTGGTTTCCCTGCTCGTCAGGCACGGGTTGGACTTCATGCTCGGCTTGCACAGCCAGACGGTGCTGCCTTTCTTCGCTGAGGCGACCCCGGCGAGCGAGGCGGCCACGGCGAGCGCGGCCACCAGCGCGACGGCGAAGGTCGCGGGGCGCAGCGCGCACGCCACACCCGTCCTCTTCTCTCCCATCCTCAATCCCCTCTCCTCTATCTCGGCGCGGCCCTCGCCATCCTGCCGCGGTTCGGCCATATTCTAGTCAGAACGGCGGAAAAGACTCAAATGCCTGGAAGCGGGCTTCAGGGGTCCAGGCCGAGCAGCGCCGCCTCGATCTGGTGCAGCCGCTCGGTGTCACCTGCGACCCCGGCGACGGCGTCGTTGTAGAGGAACGCCTCGGCGAGACGCACGATCGCGTAGGCGAGGAGGTCGGGGGCGAGCTTGGTCTGGAAGCCCTCGCGCTGCTCGGCTTCGATCATCTGCTGCACCGCGGCGACCATGCGCGGCTGCACGACGCTCGAGCTCGAGGTCAGCACGCGCAGCGCGAGCTCGTGCTCGGAGGTGAGCAGCGCCCGCAGCCCCTCCGCCGCGGCCAGCTCGCGGTTGAACGCGTCGAAGCTGTCGAGCAGCGCCTTGGCGCCGTGGCCGCCGACGCGCTCGCGCAGCACCGCGAGGCGCTCCTCGCCGACTTCGGCCATCACCTCCCCCATCAGCAGCTCGCGCGTCCGGAACCAGCGGTGCATGGTCGCGCGCGCGAGGCCCAGCTCGCGCGCGATCGCCTGGACGTCGATCCGTTCGCCGGCGAGGAAGCGCGCCCGCGCGAGCGCGAGGGCGTCCTCGCGAGAGGCCGCTGCCGGGCGGCCCGGGCGGCCACCGCCGACGCTCGGGCGCGCTGCGGGCATCCACCAAGCCTAAACGGCGGCCGGGCGGCGCCGCAACGGGGCTCTGCGCCTCTGATAGAACAGCCCGAGCGAGGTGAAACCCCGAGGAACGGAGCCCCCATGGCTTACACAGTCCCACCGCTTCCCTATTCCTACGACGCGCTCGAGCCGCACATCGACAAGGCGACGATGGAATTCCACCACGACAAGCACCACCAGGCCTACGTGGACAAGGCGAACGCCGCACTGGAGGGGACCGACTGGGCGGACAAGCCCATCGAGGAGGTTCTGCAGAACCTCGACGCGCTCGGCGACAAGAAGGGCCCCGTGAAAAACAACGGCGGCGGGCACTACAACCACTCGCTGTTCTGGGAGAGCATGAGCCCCGACGGCGGCGGTGAGCCCTCCGGTGCGCTCGCGGACGCGATCGCCTCGGCTTTCGGCTCCTTCGCGGACTTCCAGGCCAAGCTCAAGGAAACGGGCGTCAACCAGTTCGGCTCGGGCTGGTCCTGGCTGGTCAAAGACGGCTCCGGCCTGGCGATCGTCGGCACCGCCAACCAGGACTCCCCCATCTCCGACGGCAAGACACCGCTGCTGGGCGTGGACGTGTGGGAGCACGCCTACTACCTGAAGTACCAGAACAAGCGCCCGGACTACATCGACGCCTGGTGGAACGTGGTGGACTGGAACCGGATCGCGGAGCGGTTCTCGGCCGCGGGCTAGGCGGCGCGCGATGGGGGGCGCGACGGCCGGAGCGACGAAATGATCCTGCCCTTCGACGCGGTCGGCGAGGGGCCGGTCGTCGTGCTGCTGCACGCCGGGATCGCCGACCGCACGATGTGGCGCGACCATCTCGCTCCGATCGCCGACTCGGGGCGGCGCGCGGTGGCGCTGGACCTGCCCGGCTTCGGGGAGGCGGGCCTCGAGCCGGGCCCGCAGTCGCCGTGGGAGGACGTCCTTCAGACCCTTCGCGTCGTGAGCGGGGAGCCGGTCGCGCTGGCCGGCAACTCATACGGCGGCGCGATCGCGCTGCGCGTCGCGGCGCTCGCGCCGGCCGCCGTCTCGGCGCTCGCGCTGATCTCGGCGCCCGCGCCCGGCGCCGACGAGGAACCCTCCGAGGAGCTGGCCGCCGTCTGGGAGGCCGAGGAGATGGCGCTCGAAGACGGCGACATCGAGCAGGCCGTCACGGCGGTCGTGGAGGGCTGGACGCTTCCGGGCGCCACCGATGAGCTGCGCGAGCGGATCGCGGCGATGCAGCGCCGTGCGTTCCTGCTGCAGCAGGCGACGCCGGA
>Ga0134126_10004598_pt1 | contig 17265 bp, 15 predicted proteins | sample KB31752_FD_96881 | JGI IMG/M metagenome (GOLD analysis project Ga0134126, IMG submission 96881) | Terrestrial soil microbial communities with excess Nitrogen fertilizer from Kellogg Biological Station, Michigan, USA - KB3-175-2 | ecosystem: Environmental > Terrestrial > Soil > Unclassified ...
CGGAAATTAAGGGGCTTGGTCGGAGTGAGAGGATTCGAACCTCCGACCCCCTGCTCCCGAAGCAGGTGCGCTACCAGACTGCGCTACACTCCGACTTGTCGCGGCTTATATGCCGATCCCGCGCGGCGATGCAAGGCCGCCGATCGCCGCGCAGCAGCGCGAAACCTTCGTCGGTCTTTGCAGCGCTCGCCGCGCCTGATAGCTTCCTTACTGCGATGGGGACCAAGCCTCTCAGCAGCGCCGCGCCCTCGCGCAGAGGCTCGCCGATGGCGCCCTGGCGCCAACGTGGCGAGCCGCGGAGCGTGCGTCCGCATCGCCGCCAAAGCTTCGCGCCTGATGAGTTGACCCCTCGCAGAGCGCGGCGACGAAAGCCCGCGCGCGCCGGCGCCAGCGAGTTCACGGAAACGTCAACACTCCGCAAAATCCTGCCCCTGGGGGCCCCCGTAATTTCCCCGTTCCCAACAAGGGAAAGAGGGAGAGCCTTTCATGAAAAAATTCAATCTCGGCGTTGCCCTGGTGATCGCCGGTTTGACCGCGCCGCTCGCCGCCGGCGGTGCTTACGCTGCAATGACCAAGATGGTCGGCGGCGCGGCGATGTACCCGAGCAAGAACATCGTGCAGAACGCCATCCATTCCAAGGATCACACGACGCTGGTGGCGGCGGTGAAGGCGGCCGGGCTGGTGCAGACGCTGGAGGGCGCCGGGCCGTTCACGGTGCTTGCGCCGACCAACGAAGCCTTCGCCAAGCTGTCGCCGGGAACCGTCAAGACGCTGCTGGAGCCGGCCAACAAGGGCAAGCTCACCGCCATCCTGACCTATCACGTCATCTCCGGCCGGCTGACGGCCATGGAGATCGAGAAGAAGATCGACGAAATGGGCGGCCATTATTCGGTCAACACCGTGCAGGGTGAGCCGGTGTCGTTCTCGCGCATGGGCAAGGGCATCGCCGTCACCGACGAGAAGGGCGACACCGCGATGGTGACGATCCCCGACGTCATGCAGAAGAACGGCGTCATCCACGTCATCAACAGCGTGCTGCTGCCGGACTGATGGCGTGGCGGCGAGGCCGAGACCCCGGCCTTGCCGCGGAACCGACGCCGCCTCCCGCACGTTGCGTTTGCGTTGATCGGCGAACGGGAGGTTGAGATGGGCGACATTCAGGCGTGCGAGCGCATCTGGACACTGATGGAGGAAATCGGCGTGGCGATGGTGGTCACGCATTCCACCAACAGCGGGATGCGCGGCCGCCCGATGGCGGCGCGGCCGGAGAACGACGACGACGCCATCTATTTCCTCACCAACTCCGATGCGCCCAAAGATCAGGAGATCGCTCACAATTCGCAGGTCTGTCTGGTGTTCGCCGACATCGCCAAAAAGCGCTACGTGTCGCTTGAGGGAACGGCGGAGGTGTTCGAGGACGCCGAAATCGCGGCGCGCATCTGGACCGAAAGCGACAAGACGTTCTGGGAGGGCCCGAACGACCCACGCCTGCGCGTCATCCGCGTCACTCCCGACCACGGCGAATATTGGGAGGAGCCGGGCGTTGTCGCCAATTTCGTCTCGATGGTCGCCGGCGGCGGCCGCAACCCGTCGCGTGTCCTGGGCGAGAACGAGAAGGTGACGATGTAGACGCAGTCACCTGCGCTTGGTAGGCGCCGTCACTTCCGCTTGGCGCGCCAGATGTGCATCTCGACGCGCTTGGCGACATCGAGATCGATGCACTCGGCAGCAGCGAGGCCGTGTTTGGCGAGCACCGCCTCGGCCGTCAGCCCGGCGTCGCATTCCGAAAACACCGCCCGGCCGCCGCCCAGCCTGACGCCATGCGCACGGGCGAGATGAAACACGTCGTAGCCGATCGACAGAAACAGGTCGAACACCGCCTGCCCACCGGGCGCCGCGACCTCGCCGCCCTGCGGCAGCACCCGCGCCACCGCCTCGCCCCAGGGCAGATCCGCCGGGTTCCACCACCAGACGCCGTCGTTGATCTCAAGCCCCTTGGCGCGGCGAGAAACCACCATGCGCGGCACGCCATGCGTCTCCGGCTCGTTTTCGTGGCTGACGCGCGCAAACACCACGAGGTCGCTGTTGGCGAGCGCGCGCTGATATTGCTCCCAATCCTTCTCGTTGCGCAAAGCCGGCGGGATCAGGCCGTCGGCGTCGGCAATGCGGTCGTCGTCGGAGACGATGGCGTAGCCGTGGATTTCAATCGGTCGCTGGCTCTTAATTGGTAGCTGGCTCTCAATTGGTAGCTGGCTCATGGCGCGGCTCTCCCGGCGGCATGGCGGCTGTTATAGCCGTTTCGCGTCCCGTCCGCCTCAAAGTTGGCCAAGCAGCTTCTGCAGCAGGTTCCTGTCGTGCTGCGGCGGCCTTTCGCCGCCGACCGGCGCCGGCGGCAGCGGCCACGAGTCTCGCCCGCCGCGCCCGATCGGCAGCGGCGGCGCCGCCGCGCCGATGCGGTTGATCGCCATCGGCGCGCCGACGGCCGGCGTCGCCGGCGGCGGCGGGTCGATCGTCTGCGCGGCTCGCCAATCGCCAAGCGGCAGCCCCGCCACCGGCACGCCTTGATGCGCGTCGCGCATGAAGCGGCTCCAGATCTCGACCGGCAGCGTGCCGCCGGTGACGCGCCGCATCGGCGTCCCGTCGTCATTGCCGAGCCAGACGCCGGCGACCAGATGCGAGGTGAAGCCGACGAACCAGGCGTCGTGGAAATCCTGCGTCGTGCCGGTCTTGCCCGCCGCCTGCCAGCCCGGCAGATCGGCGTGGCGCGCGGTGCCGATCTTCAGCGTCTGCTGCATCATGGCGTTCATCATCGCGACATAGCGCGGCTCGATCACCCGGCCGTAATTGTAGGGATGGCGGCGGTAGAGCAGCCGGCCGTTGGCGGTGCGCACGGTCATGATGACGTAAGGGCGGACGCCGATGCCGCCGTTGGCGAAGGCGGCGTAGGCCGAGACCAGTTCCAACGGCGTCACTTCCGAGGTGCCGAGCGCGATCGAGGCGTTGGGCGAAAGGTCGGAGAGGATGCCGAGCCGGTGGGCAACCCGCACCACAGCCTTCGGCCCGACCTCCAGGCAGAGCCGCACCGCCACCGTGTTGAGCGACTGCGCCAGCGCCTGCGTCAGCGTGACGGGGCCGAGATACTTGTGTTCGTAATTCGTCGGCTTCCAACCCTTGACGTTGATCGGCGCGTCCTGGCGCACATCGTCGGGCCGGTCGCCCTTCTCCAGCGCCGCCAGATAGACGAAGGGCTTGAACGCCGAGCCGGGCTGGCGCTTGGCGGCGATGGCGCGGTTGAACTGGCTCTCGGCGTAATTGCGGCCGCCGATCAGCGCCTTGACGCCGCCGTCGGGGTCGAGCGCCACCAGCGCCCCCTGGCCGACGTGGAATTTCGCCCCCTTGGCGTCGAGTACGCCGGTCACAGCGCGCTCGGCGGCGCTTTGCAGGCGCGGGTCGATCGTGGTCGTCACCACGATGTCCTCGTCGATGGCGCCGACGAGATCGTCGAGCGCGTCCATCACGTAATCGGCGGCGTAATTGACGGAGCCGGCGCCTTTGCTGTTGACGACCTCGGCGGGGTTGGAGAGCGCCACCTTGGCCGCCGCCTGGGTGATATAGCCTTGCGCCGCCATCGCGGCGATGACCTCGGCCGCCCGCTGGTTGGCGCCCTTGAGGTTGTGATTGGGCGCCAGCTTGGTCGGCGATTTCATTAGCCCCGCCAGCAGCGCCGCCTCCGACAACGTCACGTCCTTGGCGTCGACGCCGAAATATTTGCGCGCCGCCGCCTCCACGCCATAGGCCCCGGAGCCGAAATAGACGCGGTTGAGATAGAGTTCGAGGATCTGGTCCTTCGAATATTTACGCTCCAGCCAGATCGCCAGGATCGCCTCCTGGATTTTGCGCGACAGCGTGCGCTCCTGGGTCAGGAACAGGTTCTTGGCAAGCTGCTGGGTCAACGTCGAGCCGCCCTGCATGCCGCCGGAGCCGGTGAGATCGCTGACGATGGCGCGGAATATGCCGATCGGGTCGACGCCGAAATGATAATAAAAGCGCCGGTCCTCGATGGCGACGAAGGCCTTGGGCAGATAGGGCGGCAGGTCGCCGAGGCGCACCGCCGCGCCGCCGGTGTCGCCGCGGTCGGCGATGACGCTGCCGTCGACGCCGAGGATCTGGATGTCGGGCGGCCGTTTCGGCACCGCGAGCTGATCGATCGGCGGCAATTGGCTGGCGTAATAGGCGGTGAGACCGCCTAGGCCGACGATGCCCCAGACGCCCAACACGAAGGCCCAGTAGACGAGGCTGCCAAGGAACGAACGGCGGCGGCGGCGCTTGTTCTTGGCGGGCGGCTTTCGCTCGGGCCTGCGCCGCGCCGGCGGACGATCGGCGGGATCAGCGCGCAAGCCGCCGTCGCCGTCGCTGGCGGAATCGTCGAAGCGCGGCTCGATGCGCCTGCTGCCCCGCTTTCCGCCTGATCCGAACATGCTCTCGTCCCGCGAGCGAATTTCGCGGGGCCACCCCCGACGCCTGGCCTTGCTTCCTGAACAGTAAAACCGGCGGATTAAGGGCTCGTAAAGACTCTGAGTCGCGGCGGGGTTTGCCAAGACCTACTTCGGCGGCGGCGATCCCGAAGGAAGCGGCGCTTCAAGAGCGCCCGTCCCGCCAGAGTCAGTCCCTGTGCATCGCAATCAAGCCCACCGGGACGCAAGCGAAAAAAGCGGCCAAATGAGGCCAAGTCGGGTCCAGAAATTTCTGAAAAACAGAATACAACGTGAACAAAGTGTCAACGATTTTCTTATTGTCAGCCTTGGCTCCGCGACCGCCGCGATCTGCGAAAAGACCCATGCGCAGACATGAAATCTCCAAACCGCCCTTGCGCTGCGCCCCGGCGCTTGGCAAATTCCGCCCCCCATTCGAAGCCGCGAAGCGCCGCTCCTGCCGACCCGACGAGACCGCCTGGCGCGGGAGATTTAGGACGAAGCCATGAAAGTCACCATCGAGCGCGCCGCTCTCCTGAAGGCGCTCAGCCACATCCACCGCATCGTCGAGCGCCGCAACACGATCCCGATCCTCTCCAACGTGCTGATCGAGGCGCGCGAGGGTCAGCTCGAACTGAAGGCGACCGACCTCGATCTCGAAGCCACCGAGGTCGCGCCCGCCGATGTCGCAGTCCCTGGGGCGACGACGGTGTCGGCCCACATCTTCCACGATATCGTGCGCAAGCTCGCCGACGGGGCGCAGGTCAGCCTGGAGATCGCGCCCGACGGCGGGCAGATGCTGCTGCGCTCCGGGCGCTCGCGCTTCCAGTTGCAAAGCCTGCCGGCGGCCGATTTCCCCGATCTGACGACGGGAGAGTTCGCGCATAAATTCGAGCTGCCGGCCGTCGAACTGCGACGGCTCATCGAGCACGCGCAATTCGCCATCTCCACCGAGGAGACGCGCTATTACCTGAACGGCGTCTATTTCCACACCGCCGAATCCGATGGCGCGACGATGCTGCGCGCCGTCGCCACCGATGGCCACCGCCTCGCCCGCATCGAGACCGCGGCGCCGGCGGGGTCGGCGGGGATGCCCGGCGTCATCGCGCCGCGCAAGGCGGTCGGCGAGATCCTCAAGCTGCTCGAAGACCCGGCGCGCGACGTCAGCATCGAGATCAGCCAGGTCAAAGCGCGCTTCCGTTTCGGCGACGTGACGCTGACCACCAAGCTGATCGACGGCGCCTTTCCCGATTACAACCGCGTCATTCCGACGCACAACGACAAACGGCTCATCGTCGACAAGGAGCAATTCCAGCGCGCCGTCGACCGCGTGTCGACGATTTCCTCCGAGCGCGGGCGGGCGATCAAGCTGTCGATCGCCGACGGACGCATGACGCTGTCCGTCAACAACCCGGATTCCGGCTCGGCGACCGAGGAGATCGAGGTCGATTACGATTCCTCCGCCATCGAGATCGGCTTCAACTCGCGTTATCTGCTGGAAATCGCCCAGCAGCTTTCCGGCGACACGGCGCTGATTAAGCTCGCCGATCCCGGCTCGCCGACCATCATCATGGATCGCGACGGGGCGCACGCGCTCTATGTGCTGATGCCGCTCAGGGTGTGAGCAGCGGCGCTCTGAATAGGAAAGACGAACAAAGGCGGTCGATGTGGCGCAAGAGGATATTGTCTTGGAAAATGCCGCCTGGCTGCATCTGCGCGCCACGGCGCGGGTGTCGCAGGCGTTCAGCGAACTGAATCTCTTCGTCAGCAACCAGACGGAGATACCGGCAAGCCCCGACGTCGTCATCAGAATTCCGAAGAACATCAGTTTCGAAAACTACACGTCGAGCCACGGCCAATTGTACGAGGCCGGCGCGTTCACCTTCTCGGAAAACCCGGTGACGGAGGCGAGAGCGGGCCGCTATTGCTCGATCGGGCGCACGCTTTCGGCCATGGGCGAGCGCCATCCGCTGGAAGAAGTCACCTCGTCGGCGTTCACCTACTGCTATTTTCCGCATTACAAGAAAGCGCAATTCGTGCGCGCCCACGAGCAGTTGCTCGGCAACGCCTATCCGCCGAAAATGCCGCCGATCGCGACGGGCCGGCTGCCGCTGTTGGAGCACGACGTCTGGATCGGCCAGCAGGTCATCTTGCAGCGGGGCATAACCCTGCACACCGGTTGCGTCGTCGGCGCGGGCTCGGTGGTGACCAAGGACGTGCCGCCCTACACCATCGTCGCCGGCAATCCGGCGCGCACGATCCGCAAGCGCTTCAGCGCCGAATTGTGCCAGCGACTGCTGGCGACGCAATGGTGGAACTACCATCCCAAGGTGCTGTTCGAGTTCGAGCGCACTGAGCCCGTGCGCTTCTGCATGCGCATGGAGGCGGCGCTCGCCGAAGGCTCGCTGGAGCCGCTGCCGGTGCTCAGCCTGACCTGGAAAGACGTGCTGCAAAAGATCGACGAGTTGTAGAGCAGCATCCAATCAACCAAAAACACCGTCATTGCGAGGCTGCTTTCGCGTCTCAAACAAAAAAGGCGGCCCCTCGGCCGCCTTGTCGCAGGAAACGATCCTGTATCAGCGCGAGTAAAACTCGATGACCTGGTTCGGCTCCATGTGCGTCGGATACGGCACTTCCGAGAGGCCGGGAATGCGCGTCATTTTCGCCGTGCCGTGGCCGTTGTCGACCTCGATGTAATCGGGCGTATCGCGTTCGGCCAGGCCCTGCGCCTCCAGCACGATGACGAGCTGACGCGAGGATTCCTTGATCTGCACGACGTCGCCGACCTTCACCTGGTAGGAGGCTATATTGACGCGCCGGCCGTTGACCGAGACGTGGCCGTGGTTGACGAACTGGCGCGCGGCGAACACCGTCGGCACGAATTTGGCGCGATAGACCACCGCGTCGAGCCGGCGCTCCAGCAGGCCGATGAGGTTGGCGGAGCTGTCGCCCTTCATGCGGATCGCTTCCGCATAATATTTGTGGAACTGGCGCTCGGAAATGTTGCCGTAATAGCCCTTCAGCTTCTGCTTGGCCTTGAGTTGGGTGCCGAAAGCGGTCGCCTTGCCCTTGCGGCGCTGGCCGTGCTGGCCGGGGCCGTATTCGCGCTTGTTGAACGGCGAACGGGGACGGCCCCAGATGTTCTCGCCCATACGGCGATCGATTTTATACTTCGCATTTGCGCGCTTCGACATCGCGGTTCCCTTAAGAGTTAGGAACGCGCCCTCCTTTGCGGGTTTCCCCGCCGACAGATCCCCCGCCGAGCTAGGCCGGGACCACGGGTGCGTAAAACGACGAACGCGCTCCCTTGGGGAGAGCGCGGCCGACGACGGGGCTGGTAGCGGGACGTCGTCGGAATGTCAAGAAAACTGAGACACTGCCGTCCACAGCTTCGGCGCTTGCGGTCGCGCCGCGAAAGCGAGCGCGCGGCTAGAGCCCTTCGGGTTCCGAATCGTCGGAGGCGGCAGGCTCCTCCTCCGTCTCGTCGTCGCTGGCGAGCAACTCGTCGGAGTCTTCTTCGGCGACAATCGGCTCCTCGGGCTGCGGCCTGACCGCGCTCACGAACGGCGCGCCATATTTTCTGAGCGGCCCGGCCCTTCTGGGATATTCGACGACGTTGAATTCAGCGCCGCATTTGGGGCAGACGATCGGCGTCCGGCCGAGATCATAGAACGCGGCCGCGCAAATCAGGCATCGACGTCGGACTCCGAGAGCTTTCGATGCGGGCATGGCGCAAATCTCCTTCCGCCAGTGCAGCGCAAAAATAAAAAAAAAAGCCCGGGCTCAACGACCCAGGCTTCCTCTCGGTTCGCAAACCGCCGCCAGTACATCCGTGGTCGACGGTCCAGCAGAACCTTCTCAGGCGGCCTGAAGATTGCCCGCCGAAACCTTGCCGGTCTTGCGGTCAGCGACCTCTTCGTAGGTCAGCTTGTCGCCTTCGTTCAGGGAGTGCATCCCCGCCTGCTCGACCGCCGAGATGTGGACGAAGACATCCTTGCTGCCGTTGCTCGGCTGAATGAAGCCGTAGCCTTTTTCGCCGTTGAACCACTTCACTGTTCCCGTAGCCATGGGAATATCCTTCAAGATATAGTTATAGTTGTCGCCCGCGCTTACGCGCGTCCGTGTTCGATCGAATTTTGTAGGAAGAGGTCGTCAGCGGGCGCGATTTGCGCAAACCAAGTAGTCGTCTTAAAAACTCTATACGCTATGTAGGGCGGGGTTCGCCAAAACGCAAGGCCGAACTTCGTCATCACGGCCTCGTCGAGCCGGGGGACAACCCGGCCTTGCGCCTCGACGCCGGCCTCGACCGGCGCCAAAACCGCCGCATGGACTCCTCGATTCTGAAGGCCGTCGGCTTCGTTCACACCCACGTCCACAGCGCCTATTCGCTGCGCGAGGGCGCCATTCCGGTCGAGACCCTGGTCAAGCACGCCAAGGCCGACGCACAGCCAGCCATCGCCATCACCGACACCAACAACCTGTTCGCGGCGCTGGAGTTTTCCGAAAAGGCGGCCAAATCCGGCTTGCAGCCGCTGATCGGCGCGCAGCTCACGGTGGATTTCGGCGACGCCCCGGCCGGGCGCCTCAACCGCCTCGGCCGCGCGCCGCTGGTGCTGATCGCGCAAGACGAGCCCGGCTATATGAACCTGATGCGCCTCGTCAGCCGCGTCTGGCTTGACCCGACCGATGGCGAAGACGCGCATGTGCGCTTCGAGGCGCTCGCCGAAACCCAGGGCCTCATCGCGCTGACCGGCGGCGCGAGCGGCGCCATCGACCGGCTGCTGGGCGCCGGTGCCGCCGATCTCGCCGAGGCGCGTCTACTGCGGCTGGCGGACCTGTTCGGCGACCGGCTCTATGTCGAATTGCAGCGCCACGAGAACCGAGAGCAGGAGGCGGCGCTCGTCGATCTCGCCTATCGCCGCGGCCTGCCGCTGGTGGCGACCAACGAGCCCTATTTCGCGGCGGCCAGCGATTACGAGGCGCAGGATGCGCTGCTCGCCATCGCCGAGGGCGCGTTGCTGACGACGGCCGAGCGGCGCCAGCTCACCCCGCAGCATCGCCTGAAGACCCGCGCCGAGATGGTCAAGCTATTCGCCGACCTGCCCGAGGCCACCGACAACAGCGTCGAGATCGCCTTGCGCTGCGCCTACCGTCCGCGCACGCGAAAACCCATCCTGCCGCGCTTCTCGCTGCCGGGGGCCGAGGCGCTCGACGAGGAGGCGGAACTGCGCCGCCAGGCCGCCGAGGGTCTTGAGGCGCTGACGGCGCGCTATGGCGTGGCGCCGGGTTTCACTGAGGCGCAGTACCGCGAGCGGCTCGATTTCGAGCTCTCCGTCATCGTGCGGATGAAATTCCCCGGCTATTTCCTCATCGTCGCCGACTTCATCAAATGGGCGAAGGCGCACGATATCCCCGTCGGGCCGGGCCGCGGCTCGGGCGCCGGCTCGCTCGTCGCCTATGCGCTGACCATCACCGAACTCGACCCGATGCGCTTTGGCCTGCTGTTCGAGCGTTTCCTCAACCCCGAGCGCATCTCGATGCCGGATTTCGACATCGACTTCTGTCAGGAGCGGCGCGACGAGGTCATCGCCTATGTGCGCGACCGCTACGGCCATGACCGCGTGGCGCAGATCATCACCTTCGGCTCGTTCCTGGCGCGCGGCGTCTTGCGCAACGTCGGGCGCGTGCTGGAAATGCCGCTCGGTCAGGTCGACCGGCTCGCCAAGCTGGTGCCGCAGAATCCGGCCAAGCCCGTGTCGCTGAAGGAGGCGGTGCGCGACGAGCCGAAGCTGCAAGAAGCCGCCGCCAGCGACCCCAAGGTCGCCCGCATGCTCGCCATCGCCGAGAAGCTGGAAGGCCTGTTGTCCAATGCCTCGACCCATGCGGCGGGCGTGGTCATCGGCGACCGGCCGCTGGTTGAGCTGGTGCCGCTCTATAAAGACCCGAAGTCGGCGATGCCGGCGACCCAGTTCAACATGAAATGGGTGGAGCCGGCGGGGCTGGTGAAGTTCGACTTCCTCGGCCTGAAGACGATGACCGTGCTGCGCCACGCCCAACGACTCGTCGCCCGCAACGGCGTCGCCATAGAGCTTGGCGCGATCCCCCTCGACGACAAGAAGACCTACGAGATGCTGGCGCGCGGCGAGACGGTCGGCGTGTTCCAGGTGGAAAGCGCGGGGATGCGCAAGGCGTTGGTCGAGATGCGCCCCGACCGCTTCGAAGACCTCATCGCTCTCGTCGCGCTCTACCGCCCCGGCCCGATGGCCAATATCCCGACCTATTGCGCGCGAAAGCTCGGCCGCGAACAGCCGGAATACATGCACGAGAACACCGAGCCGATCCTGAAGGAGACCTTCGGCGTCATCATCTACCAGGAACAGGTGATGCAGATCGCGCAGGCGCTCAGCGGCTATTCGTTGGGCGAGGCCGACATGCTGCGCCGCGCCATGGGCAAGAAGATCAAGGCCGAGATGGACGCCCAGCGCGCCCGTTTCGTCAACGGCGCTGTAGAGCGTGGCGTCGCCAAGGCGAAAGCCGACGAAATCTTCGAACTGCTGGCGAAATTCGCCGACTACGGCTTCAACAAGAGCCACGCGGCGGCCTATGCGCTGATCTCCTACTGGACGGCCTGGTACAAAGCCAACCACGCGGCCGAGTTCCTCGCCGCCTCGATGACGCTCGACAAAGGCAATACCGACAAGCTGGCGGAATTCCGCGCCGACGCGCGCCGGCTCGAAATCCGCGTCGCCGCGCCTAGCGTCAACCGCTCCGGCGCCGATTTCGACGTGCGCTACGACGCCGAGGGGCCGACGATCCTCTATGCCCTCGGCGCCATCAAGGGCGTCGGAACCGCCCAGGCTCAGGCGGTGGCGGCGCGCGTCGGCGGCCCCTACAAATCGCTCGCCGATTTCGCCCGCCGCGTCGATCCCAAGCAGGTCAACAAGAAGGCGCTGGAATGTCTGGCCGCCGCTGGCGCCTTTGACGACATCGAGCCCGAGCGGGCGGTCGCCTTCGCCTCCGTCGAGCCGATGCTGGGGCTGGCAAACCGGCGCGCCGAGGAGCGGCAATCGCATCAGGCGGCCTTGTTCGGCGACGCGCCGGAGACGCAGATCCAGGTCAAGGCGACGCCGTGGCCGGTGAGCGAGCGCCTGCAACGCGAGTTCGACGCCATCGGCTTTTTCCTTTCCGGCCATCCGCTGGAGGCGCATGAGGCCGTCATCAAGCGGCTGGGCGCGATCCGTTGGGCGGAATTCTGCGCCCGCGTGCGCTCAGGCGAGACCACGCATCGGCTGGCGGCCAACGTGCTCGACAAGTTCGAGCGGCGCACCAAGGCCGGCAAAAAGATGGGCATCGTGCAACTCTCCGACCCCTCCGGCCAATATGAGGTCGTGATGTTCGAGGAAAGTCTGCTCGAATATCGCGACCTGTTGGAGAAAGGCGCCGACGTCATCGTCACGCTCAACGCCCGCGTCGAGGGCGAGGAGGTGCGCGCGGCGATCCACCGCGTCGAAAAGCTCGCCGATGCGGCGGCGCGCAGCCACAAGGGGCTGAAGGTGTTCGTGCGCGACGAAACGCCGCTGCCGTCGATCGCCGAGCGGCTGAAGGCGCGCGGCGACGGCCAGATCAAGCTGGTGGTGATCCTCGGCCCCGGCGAGGAGGAGGTGGAAATCGAGTTGCCCGGCCGCTTCGCGGTGACGGGGGCGCTCGCCGGAGCGCTGAAGGCGGTGGCCGGCGTCGTGCAGGTCGAGCACGTCTGAGCGGGGCGGCGGGCGCCGAAATTTCACCGCCATCCCCTCCCAAATTTTATTGTGCATTGCAGCAGAAACCCTGGCATGCTAGGCAGCGCGCCGCGCCCCCTCGCGTCCGCACCGGCCACCTCCAGAGCCGCGCCTCAAGACATCCCCGGGAAGCAGCAGCGTGACCGTTCAGCAGATTTGTGCGCGCCCGCGCGAGACCGCGCCGCCGGCGATCGGCGTGACGCTCATTGTCCTGGCGCTGGCCTGTGGCGGCTTCGCCATCGGCGTCGGCGAATTCGCGGTCATGGGCCTGTTGCCGGAGGTGGCGGCCGGGTTCAAGGCCAGCGTGCCCGCCGCCGGTTACGTCATCACCGCCTATGCGGCGGGGGTGGTGGTCGGCGCGCCGCTCATCGCGATCGCGGCCGCCAAGGTCTCCCGCCGCGCGCTGCTGCTGGCGCTGATGAGCGTGTTCATCATCGGCAATCTCGCCAGCGCCGCCGCGCCGAACCTCGGCGCGCTCATCGCCCTGCGCTTCCTCTCGGGCCTGCCGCATGGGGCCTATATCGGGGTCGCGGCGCTGGTGGCGGCCTCGCTCGCGCCGTTGTATCGGCGCACGCAGATGGTCGGCTATGTGATGCTCGGCTTCACCCTCGCCATGCTCGTCGGCACGCCGGTGCTGGCGTTGTTCGGCCAGATGCTGAGCTGGCGGCTGATGTTCTTCGCCGATGGCCTCATCGGCGCCCTGACCTTCACGCTGATCGCGATCTACCTGCCGAGGGACAAGCCCCACGCGCAGGCCAGCGTGGGGCGTGAACTCATCGCCTTCACCCGCCCGCAGGTGTTGCTGACGCTGCTGCTCGTAGCCTCCGGCTTTGGCGGCATGTTCGCGATTCTCTCCTATATCGCGGCGACCGCCACCGACTACGCGCATATGCCGGTGGTCATGGTCCCCGTCATCCTGGTGCTGTTCGGCCTCGGCACGAACTGCGGCAACCTTCTCGGCTCGAAGCTCGCCGACAGGTCGCTGATGGGCACGATCGGCGGCATGCTGGCGTTCAACGTCGTGGTGATGACTGTCTTCGGCCTCACCGCGCGTTGGCCGGCGGCGCTCTGCGTGACGACCTTCCTGCTCGGCAATGGCTTTGCCGCCGCGCCCGCCGTGCAGTCGCGGCTGATGGATGTCGCGCGCGAGGGGCAGACGCTGGCGGCGGCCTCGATGCACTCGGCCTTCAACATCGCCAACGCCATCGGCGCCTGGCTGGGCGGGTGCGTCATCGCGGCGGGCTTGGGCTATCCCGCCACCGGCTATGTCGGCGCGCTGCTGTCGCTGTTCGGCTTGGTCGTGTTCGCGGCGCTGCTGCGGATGGATAAGGCGGCGGCGCCCTAAAGCCCGCCCTTGGCGCGGATGAAGCCGATCACCTCGTCGACGCCCTGCCCGGTCTTCATATTGCTCATCACGAACGGCCGCGCCTTGCGCATCAGCGCCGCATCGCGCGCCATCACCTCCAGCGAGGCGCCGACATAGGGCGCCAAGTCGGTCTTGTTGATGACCAGCAGGTCCGAGCGCGTCACGCCGGGGCCGCCTTTGCGCGGAATCTTCTCGCCGCCGGAGACGTCGATGACGTAGATCGTGAGATCCGCGAGTTCCGGCGAGAAAGTGGCGGCGAGGTTGTCGCCGCCGGATTCGATGAGGATGAGGTCGAGCCCGGGGAAGCGCTTGCGCATCTCCTCGATCGCCGCCAGATTGATCGAGGCGTCCTCGCGGATCGCGGTATGCGGGCAGCCGCCGGTCTCGACGCCGAGGATGCGCTCGGGCGCGAGCGCGCCAGCCTCGACCAGGATGCGCGCGTCCTCCTTGGTGTAGATGTCGTTGGTGATCGCCGCGATCTCGTAGACGCCGCTGAGCCGCTTGCAAAGCTGCTCCATCAGCGCCGTCTTGCCGGAGCCGACGGGCCCGCCGATGCCGACGCGCAGCGGTTGCTTGTTGGTCATGAGCGAAACAGCCTCGAATATTGCGTTTCGTGTTTCATCGCCGCGATCTCCGAGCGTAGCGCGCAGGCGCCCAGCGCTTCGGGCTCCTCAAGCAAGGCCCGCGCCGCCATCGCCGCCAGCCGCGGCATGAGCCGCGCGATGATCCGCTGCCCGTCGGTCTGCCCGACCGCGCCGAGGCGCAGCGCCGCCGAAACCAGATTGCCGAACAAGGCAAGCGCGAAGGCGGGCGCCGCCGCATCGAGCGCGATGGCGTGGCCGGCCGCCGCCGCGCCGACGGCGACGGGATAAGCGACCGGCGCCACGAGGCTTTCGAGCGCCGCGCAGGGCCAGGCGGCGCGCGCGGCGGCGATAAATGCGTCGCCTTGCGCCGTCGTCTCCAGCCGCCGCTCGGCCGAGCCGGCGAGCGCCACCGCGAGTTCGTTGACCTCGGCAAGCGCCGCCGGATCGCCGGCGGCGCGATAGGCGGCGGCCAGCAGCGACACGTCGAGGCGTGGCGCGCCGTGGTCGGCGAGATCTTCCAGCCAGCCGGCGAGGCTTGCGGCGTCGCAGACGTCGCCGGCCTCCACCGCCCACTCGACGCCATGCGAATAGGCGTAAGCGCCGACCGGAAAAGCCGGCGAAAGCCAGACGAACAGCGCCAGCGCCGCTGGCGGGTTAGTGGCCGTCGTGGCCATGCGTGTGATGATGATCGTGATCGTGATCGTGATGATCGTGATCGTGATGATCGTGATCGTGATGATCGTGATCGTGATGATCGTGATCGTGGGGCTCGTGGCCGCCCTTGGCGTAGGCGCCGCCTTCCGGGTTGAACGGCGCCTCGATGGCGACCACCGCGGCGCCGAGGCCGCGCGCCATTTCCTCGATCACGGAATCGCGCCGGATGCGCAGCGCCTTGCGCGTCAGTTCCACGGCCAGGTGGCGATTGCCAAGGTGCCAGGCGATGCGCACCAGCGCCGCCGGCTCGGCGGCGCGGATCTCGACCAGCGGTTCCGGTTCGGCGACCACCTCGACCAGCCGCCCGTCCTCCAGCTTCAGCCCGTCGCCGCTGCGCAGCAGCGCGGCCTCGTCGAGATCGAGCAGGAATTCGAGCCCGCGCACGCCCTTCATCGTCACCCGGCGGCGGTGGCGCTCGTCATAGTCGAGCACGATGGAATCGGCGGGTTCGCCGCTCCAGCCGCCAGCGGCGATTACGGTTGAGGCGCGCAACATGGCTTCGGCTCCGCGATGGACGCGCCCCTCTTAAGGCGCGACGCCGGGCGGAGCAAACGGATCGCCGGAACCTCCGATGACCCGGATGTCTCGGAATTGAATGAAAATATTCGTCAAATACAACCGACGCCCTATTCTTTATCGTAACCTCGCAGAGAGTCATTTTTCTGTATAAGCCGATGCTCGCTGCGCCGCGGTTCTTGGTTATGATAATCTTAGACGATAGACGGACTGAGGCTGAAGTCATGCTGTTAGAAGCGAAGGCGCCGCAACTTGCAGAGGAAGCCGAACGAGCGCGGGACGATTCGCGCGCTCTGTGGCGACGTCTGAGACCGGCCGACCAAACGCTGCTCTCCGGCGCGCCCGAGCGCTGCGAACTGGAGCTCACCGGGCGCTATCGAGTCGGCGACGGCAACGAATTTCCCGGCGAGTTCTGCGAGATTTCGCCCCTCGGCCTGCGCATCAAAGGGCCGAAATGCGGCGAACTCGGCAATTGGTGCACCGCCAGCGTCGACGCCATCGGCGTCGTCGAGGGGCTGGTCGTGGCGGTGTGGCGCAATTCCTTCGTCGTCGGCGTAGTGGCGACGCCGCGCCGGCTTCAGCGCCTCGGCGAGCGCCTCAACTGGCAGTTGCGTCGCCAGCGCGAGCTGGTCGAGGAGCGGCGCGCCAGCGAGCGCGTCGAGATGCACCACGCAAAGGCGACCATCGTCACCGCCGAGGGGCAGAACTATAGTTGCGAGATCTACGATCTTTCGGAAGGCGGCGCGGCGCTGCATGTCGGCGAGAGCGCGCTCTATTTCTGGCTCGGTCAGCCGGTCGCCTTCGAGGGCCGCGAGGCGCGCGTGCTGCGCTCCTTCCCCGGCGGCATCGTAATCAAGTTCGAATGACCACGGCTTCCCGCGCCAACGCCCAGAACGCCTCGACATCAGCCCGCGCGGTCGGCAGCGCGCCGATCGAGACCCTGACCATCCAGCGCTCGTCGAGGATCGCCGGCGTCACATAGGCGCGCCCGGAGCGATTGACGCGCTCCGCCCAGCCCAGCGTGTGGCGGTCGAGCGCCTCGCCGGCAAGCCCCGGCGGCTCGTGGCGCAGACACACCGTCTGCAACGGGACCGGCGCGATGACGCGCCACCCTGGCGTGGCCGCCGCCTCGGCGGCGAGCCAGCGCGCGTTGTCGAGATCGCGCCTGAGCCTCGCCCGCAACGCCTCGGCGCCCTCGGCGCGCAGCAGGCACCAGAGCTTCAGCGCCCGGAAGCGCCGGCCGAGCGGGATGCCCCAATCGCGATAATTCGTCACCTCGCCATCGACGTCGCTGCGCAGATAGCTGGGGTTGGTGCCCATCACCCGCAGCAGCAGCCGCGGGTCGCGAAGGTAGAGCAGGGAGCAGTCCAGCACCGTGCCCATCCACTTGTGCGGGTTCCAGCTGAGCGAGTCCGCCCCGTCCGGCGCCCCGGGGACGCCGTCGAGCCCCGCGACCAGGTCCCGGCACTCCGGGAGCAGCAGCGCGGAGCCGGCCATCGCCGCGTCCACGTGCACCCAGGCGCCGTGCTCGGCGGCGACCGGGAGCAGCTCGGAGAGCGGGTCCATGGCCGTCGTCCCGGTGGTGCCGACGCTGACCACCAGGGCGGCCGGACGGCGCCCGGCCGCGACGTCGGCGGCCATCGCGGCCCGAAGAGCCTCCGGCCGCATCGCGAACGTGACCGGGTCGACCTCGATCAGGCGCAGGTTCTCCCGGCCGAACCCGGCCAGCACCACCGCCTTGGCCACGCAGGAGTGCGCGTGCTCGGAGGTGTAGACGACCAGTGGGGTCCGCTCGGCCTGCAGCCCGCCGCGGTCGCAGGAGTAGCCGCTGGCCC
>Ga0134126_10004599_pt1 | contig 17263 bp, 14 predicted proteins | sample KB31752_FD_96881 | JGI IMG/M metagenome (GOLD analysis project Ga0134126, IMG submission 96881) | Terrestrial soil microbial communities with excess Nitrogen fertilizer from Kellogg Biological Station, Michigan, USA - KB3-175-2 | ecosystem: Environmental > Terrestrial > Soil > Unclassified ...
ATCAGCACCGTCGCGCATGAGGACTGGTACTCGCACTGGTGCACCTGCAAGTCGGAATACTCAATGTTCAGCGGGAGCGTCAGCCCTTCGCGTTGAATGGCGCTCGAAAGAGTGGCTGTGATGTCGAGATTCAAAGTGTCGCCGAATTCATACTGTCGGGACGAGCCGCTCGCCTCAATTCCCGTGGCCATGTCGCGCGTATCGTGACGGCCGAAACTTGATTTACCCAACGACCCCAGCAGATCGCGCAAGGTTTTATATCCCAGGAAGTCGAGGCTCTTATCAGTGATTTCGAAGCGCGCTTGCTGTTGTGCCTCCCCGACCTGACCTCCTCCAGTGCTCGATCGCTTCGCAGGATCATGAGGCTGGTCAATGCTGATGTAGTCTTCCTGCTGCATGCGCTCGATCAATTTTTCGATCAACTCATCGAGCGAGCCTTGACCTTGCATCTGTTGTAACTGGTCCCGAAGTTCTTCACTGAGCAGGTCGCTGTTGAGTACCGCTTGCTCGATTGCGTCGCGAAGGTCATCCAGGGTCTGCTCGCCCTCCGGAAGATCGTAATAGGAAAGATAATTCTGGAAACCGCTCTGCAGTAGATAGTCCGAAAGCGCGCCCAGCAGGTCTTCCATGCTCATTTCGCCGGCAGGGTCGGGAACGTATTTGGTGTAACGGATGCGTTTCATAAGAAGCGTCGTGGGTCGTGCGTCGTTGGTCGTGGGCCGAGTTGATGCATGACGATAGGCCCTTGCCAGTCTGCCAAATTCAAATCAATCATGGGGTCAATCTGGCTGTGCGACCGAACGACCAATGACGCACGACCAACGACGAATCTGGCTAATTCAGCGGCCTTCTGCTCCGAAACGGCAGTTCCTCGCGCTCATACGGTTTCTCGCTGGGGCGCGGCTGTTTTTCTCCCGCGGTGAACACGCGCTCTTCGTTTCTGCCGATGCGTTTCAGCGCGTACAACCCTTCGAGAATAAATTCTGCCGCGGACAACTGGGCTTCCGGACTGTCTTTCGGCCCGACATTGACTCGGGTGAGTTTGTCCATCAGGCCCTGAATACCGCGCAGCGTCTGCAAAAGATCGGCTGCAGCCGCACTCTCCGCAATCTGGATTTCGCCCCCCAGATCGAACCACTGAATGACCTGTTGCATATTCGCGCCGGCAAAATATTGGTCATAGGTTTTTGCGATGGCGTTGCGAATCAGTTCGCGGCTCACGTAGTCCGCGCCCTTCATCTCGCCTTCATATTCCAGTTCGAGTTTGCCGGTGATTGCGGGCAACGCGGCGTACACATCGCCGATGCGCGGCACCGTAACTTGCTCGTTGTATCGGATGGCCCGCCGCTCGGCGTTCGAAATCACGTTTTCCATGCAAGAGATGGGCAGCCGCTGGCTGACGCCCGAGCGCTTGTCGATTCGCTTATCTTCGCGCGCGGTAAATGCAATCCGCTCGATGACCTCTCTCACGTACTTCGGAAATATAAGATTATTTCCATTGCGGGCGGCCCAAGCTTCTTGAGCGGTGATTGCGATGCCCTCATCTACGGTTGCCGGATAGTGGGTGCGGATTTCAGAGCCGATGCGATCTTTGAGCGGGGTGATAATTTTGCCGCGAGCGGTGTAGTCTTCAGGATTCGCCGTAAATACTAAGCCGACGTCGAGCGGCAAGCGAATCGGATATCCCTTAATCTGCACGTCGCCTTCCTGCATGATGTTGAACAGGCCGACCTGAATTTTTCCCGCGAGATCAGGCAATTCGTTGATCGCAAAAATTCCACGGTTGGCGCGCGGCAAAAGCCCGTAATGGACCGTCAGTTCGCTGGAGAGTTCATGACCACTGCGCGCAGCTTTGATGGGATCGATATCGCCGATCAGGTCGGCAATAGTCACATCCGGCGTTGCGAGTTTTTCCACGTAACGCTGCTCCGGCGTCAGGTAAGCAATTGCGGTGCTGTCGCCGCATTCAGCAATCAGCTCCTGACAACGGCGGCAGATAGGCGCGTAAGGATTGTCGTGGATTTCGCATCCCGCGATGTACGGCATATGAGCGTCGAGTAAAGAGGTGAGCGCTCGAAGAATGCGGCTCTTGGCCTGCCCACGCAGACCCAGCAAAATAAAATTATGCCGTGAGAGGATAGCATTCACGATCTGTGGCACAACCGTGTCATCGTAGCCTACAATACCGGGAAAAATTGAGGCATCTTTGTCTTTGGCAGTGCGAAGACGGCCAATCAGGTTGTCGCGCAGTTCATCCTTGACCCGTCGCGTGCGCAATTTTTCTTCTGAGAACGGGCTACGGCGTAGCTCACCAAGAACACGGGGAAAATTCATCGCGGAAATACTCCAAAGCCCGGCGCACTCAGCAAAGGCAAGCTGAACAGCCGAACTGCCTCGATTATACGCCCGCGGTGTGTGTCGCTATTTCACGTGGCCGTTTCCGCCAGCCCTGTGTTTCGCGCTTGCGCTGCGGTGTAACGCGGGTAGGATGCGCTCGAAAAACGAAATGATGGCCCGGACGCGCTGTGCCTCAGAATTCATTTCTAAGAGCGCCTGTTGAAAATCGGGATCGAACGGAAGAGAACCGGCCAGATGATAAGCGAGTTGAGAAGCATTGGTTTTTTCCGTTTCTTCAGCCCTGGCGCCGGCAAGTTCCATAATCTGGCCGTGGAGGGCCAGCGCTTTTTCCATATCCGCAGCAGTAGCTGGATCGGTTTCATCTTCAAGATAAAAAACTTCAGCCTGCAGGAAGATTCGGTCCTGGTTGACCTGGAGCACCTCGAAGCGCTTCTGGCCCTCCACCAGAATGTTCATGCGGCCATCCGGATAGGTCTTAAGCACGTTCATTACTTCGGCGGTGCAGCCGGTGTTTACAAAGGCTTCTTCCTTGGCGCGAATAATACCGAAGGGACTTTTCTTCTCCAGGCATTCCTTGATCATTTCTTTGTAACGCGGCTCGAATATGTGCAGCGGCAAGGGCACACCGGGAAGAAGAACCAGATCAAGCGGAAACAACGGCAGCAGCATGCTCACAATAACTCCCCGGCACGAACGTGGAATGGCGCCGTGGGCAGCGGCGCCCTCGCAACGTCGAAGCATAATTGTAATCGCGTCTTGACTTGCTCCGCCAAGCAAGGTACAAACCCGGCATGGCTTCTTCAGATTTGGCGAAGGAAAAACTTTCCGGAAAAGTAGTGGGCATCACCGGCGCCTCCATGGGAATCGGGGAAGCGATCGTGGATCTTTTCGTCCGTCACGGCGCGCAGGTAGTATTGCTCTCGCGCGATTCAAACCGCCTGGAGGCAGCGCGGGGGCGCATCGGACACCTCGATCAGACGCTTGCTCTGGCGTGCGACGTTCGTCATCGCGAGGAAATTGATCGCGTGATCGGCCTTATCATGCACCACTTTCATCGTATTGATATCTGGATCAACAATGCCGGTCACGGATTACTCGATTCTGTGGCAACCATGCGAATGGACGACTGCCGGGAAATGTTTGACACCAATTTTTTTGGCACAGTGGAGGCAATGCAAGCCGTCATCCCGATCATGAAGCAGCAGGGCTCAGGCGCGATCATTAATGTCTCCAGCGTTGCCGGTCACATTCCGCTACCGTTTCATGCCGCTTATAGCGCGACAAAATTCGCCATGAACGCGATCGGAAAAGCCGCGCGAGTCGAACTGGCTGGAACTGGAATCCAGATCACGACCGTCTGTCCCGGATATGTGCGCACAGATTTCGGCGTTAATGCAATCAAGGGCAACGAGCGAAAGGAAATCCGACCGGCTGCCGCCCGCGGGATCAGCGCGAAGCGCGTGGCGCGGGCAACCCTCAACGGTTACTTGAAGCAAAAGCGCGAAGTGATAGTTCCCTGGACCATGCACCCGGTCGCAAAAATCTACCAACTGTTTCCGGGATTGGTAGAGTGGTCGATGATCCGGATGGCAAAGAGCAGGCTTTGACTCTATGGCCCCAAGTGGAAAGTCTGCGCACTACCCAAGCCTGCAAAATGCCGCAGTGTTGGTCACGGGAGGAGCCAGCGGAATCGGTGCCGCGACGGTGGAAATATTCGCGCTCCAAGGGTCGCGGGTCGCGTTTCTCGACATTGCTGAAGAAAGCGCGGCCAGCTTAATCGCGAAATTATCTCCTGCGGCCCCAAACCAGCCGGCCTTCTTCAAATGCGATCTGACCGACATCGTCGACTTGCGTTCGGCTGTTAAGAAGATTGAATCGCAATTTGGCGCCATTAAGGTACTAGTGAACAATGCAGCCAGCGATGATCGTCACAACTTTTCCGAGGTGACTCCGGAATACTGGGACGAGCGTATGAACGTGAATTTGCGTCATCACTTTTTCGCCATTCAGGCAGTCGCACCGGGCATGACAAAGGCCGGCGGAGGCTCGATCATTAATATGAGCTCGATTTCGTGGATGATTCCGTCAACCGGGTTGCCGGCATACATCACCGCCAAAGCAGGAATTGTCGGACTCACGCGGACATTGTCACGCGAGCTCGGCGGCTCAAAGATCCGAATCAACTGCATTTCCCCCGGTGCGATTATGACCGAACGCCAGCGCCGCCTGTGGATGACCCCGGAATACCTTGGAGAAATTATGCGGAGCCAAAGCATCAAGCGCGAACTGACTCCCGAGGACGTTGCGAAACTGGTGCTCTTTCTTGCAGCGGAAGACAGTTCCGCAATCACAGGTCAGAATTTCGTGATCGATGGTGGTTGGGTTTAAATGCAGAGGGCGATATCGAACCCCTAAACCATTTCATCAAGCATTGCCTGCATCTCTGACGCAGCGTGGGAGTCACCCTTGCGCTGCGCCGCCGCAATTCCCTGTTGCAGCATCTTGATGGCATCGTCCCGCTGCTCGCATTTTGCGAGGGTCTGAGCTGCCATGAAATATCCAGCAGCATAGTCAGGGTGCGCCGATAACAGCTTGTGGAACTCCTCGAGGGCCTGTTTCATTTGACCAGAGTTCGAGTACTCCATGGCGAGACCATATCGAGCAAAGACGTTGTTGGGGTCCCCGGCAAGCACCTCAGTTAGCATCGCGATCCGGTCCATACATGTATTCTCCACAATCACGCACAATTGGCCACAGCTAGCCGTGTGAGTACAATCGATCAACAGAGATTTCAAGGAGACTTTTTTGGCTTGTCCGTTTTTTATGCCCACAGAGCGTGCGGACGACATTGCTTTCCCTCATCCGTCGAGATTGCCTTTGGGATCAAGTTGGCGCGGAACGTGCATTGCGCGGAGTCACGAGCTGGCAACACTGAGCAGCATTGAGCTCGAATCGTGCAATTTGGGATATGCGAAATCGTGCCCGCGTTTGCCAGCAGAACGCGCCTGTGATGCCGTGCGCTTTGCCGTGGTGAACGAGTCTCGCGAATCGATTTCATTGCAATTTGTGCTTGAGAAAGCATACCTTCCAACTTCCCACGGAATGCTGGCGTACGATCGCCGTTTCAAACGCTGGACCTCGTCGCACACTGACCTGAGCGTACAGAAAAAGGCAGAATGTTTTCTGCAATCGTACCTTGACCGAAAGCCTACATGAACGAATCCTCTGAACACCTGATGCCACGCCCGGTTTCCGATTCGCAATCGGAAATGAACGAAATTGTCCTGCCCAATGACGCGAATCCTCTAGGCGCTTTGCTTGGCGGACGCCTTATGCACTGGATTGATCTTGCGGGCGCTCTGGCCGCGCATCGCCATTCGCGAAATTATGTGGTGACTGCGTCCATCGATCACCTGGATTTCTGGACTCCGGTCCATGTCGGTGATCTGGTGGTGCTGAAGTCATCAGTCAACCGCGTGTTCACGACTTCCATGGAAGTCGGAGTCACGGTTTGGGTCGAGAATTATTTATTGGATGAACTCCGGCGCGTGAGTACCGCATATCTTACGTTCGTCGCGGTCGACGCCGCGGGACGACACCTGAAGGTCGCGCCCGTGATCCCTGAAACCGATGAGCAGAAGCGGCGCTACGAAGATGCCGGACGGAGGCGTGAAATCAGAAAAGCCGAACGGCAACGCCGGCAAGATAATACCCGCTGAGGAACGCCACTCAGCCCTCTGTGTTTTTTCTCTGTGAAACTCTGTGTTCTCTGTGGTGATGTTTTTCGCCCGTCAAGGACAAGTCAAAAGCTTTTTCCAGAGATAGCACGGAGGCACACAGAGGAACGCCACAGAGAAGTGCTTTAAGAGAAAGTGAACCCCAAAACAGAAATCGCCGGCTACAGCGGTATTCCCACCAGGATCTTTACAGCCACCGGCTGATTGTTCATCTGCGCCGGACGGAAAACCCATTTGCCCAGCGCCTGGGCGATGGGTGCGCTGACGTGGGCATCGGGAGTTTGCTTCACCGAAATGTGGCTTAGCTTGCCGTCCGCGCCCAGCATGGCGTACACGACAACCTGGCGCTGAGAATATTTCTTCTCGAGATCCGCGGGAATTTGCGGCCACTCTCTTATCACCGGCGACGGGGCGATCAGTTGCGCATTGCTTGAATCGGATGAAGCGGATGCCAGAGCGTATTGCAGGGTCCAGGTCGGATCCGCCTCTTGCGGCGTGCGCTGCATGGGAATATAGACCGTGTAGACCCGTTCGTTTTCAAAGACTCCGAAATCCTGCAGACCACCGCCGCTGCTCGCCGTGGCCACAATCGTAATCTGATAGGGCGTTTGCGGCGTAACGCTCATCGTCGAGGAATTGCTGGCCGACGCGCTGCTTCCCTCTTCGCCTTGGATAGTGATGCCTGGGAATGCTCCCGAACCCGCACCGCTGCCAGCACCTGATCCGGTTCCAGCGCCGTGACCGGAACGGCCAGCGCCTGTGCCGGACGTGCCGCGACCGTTTCCTGTGCCCGCGCCGCCTACACCGGCGCCTGAAGTGCTTCCCGAGCCGTTGCCGGTCCCAGCGGAACCGCCGCCCGCAGCCTCGTTGGCGTTTCCAGAACCACCTCCCGCCGCGGGATTGTGTCCCGCACCGCTTCCGGTGTTTGACGCCAACTCAGTCGCTGCATTCGCCGACTGAGCATTGTCCTGCCCGGTAGCTAGCGAGTCGGACCGCGTACCGTTCACCTTCCCTGGCGTTGTCGAATTAGGATTCAAGGTTCCGCCCGGCGCCACCGCGAACCGGCCACGAGCTTCACCCGCAGGAATTTTGGCATTGCTTCCCATCGGAAGCGGCATGGGGCTCAGCGATAACATCGGCTCGGCAGACTTGCCGTGCATCTCCATCTTGGCAATCTGCGCATTGGACGGAGGTGCAACCTGCTTCTCAGGTTTTTCCAATTTCTTTTCGGCGGCCACTTTGAGAGGCTGCGGAGCCGGCTTTTCTACGGGTTTTGGTTCTTCCTTCTTCACCTCTTCCGGCTTCTTGGTCTCGACTTTCGGGGCCTCTGGAAGCGGCTGTTCGGCGGCGGGCAGCTTCGGCATTTCCGCCTTAGCTACGAGTACTGGGGCTTTGGCGACAGGCACATTCCATTTCGCGTTGCGACGCAGGTCTGAATCGCGTTTAACTTTGATTGGCTGCACCGAGAGATGAGGCTGCGGCATCGCGATCTTCGGGGCCATCAGCGAAGAAGGCAGGCGGGTTTCCGCCATCTGCACAATGTTGGGCAGCGGAACTAATTTCTTGAGCGGCTCGGGATGGACCATCAAAGGGCGCAGCAGAGTTTGGAATGCATTCGTGGGATTCGGAGGATCCGACAGAATTGCTTGCGCGCCAGGATACGCCAAGCCTTTGCTGGCCCGTGCCGGAGCGGCTGATGCCTGCTGTGGTTTGCTACGTCCGCCGCCCGGGCTTTTCTGTCCCTCGGTGCCGCCGCCGACTTCAGGCAAATAAATCAGGTGGCTCTGGGCCGATTGGGACCCGACAATCAACGTCTGTCCGCGAAAGGCAGGGAGTCCATAAGTGATGAGCAGGAACAGGCCAAACATCGCGACTTCGTGTCCGATGATGGAGTACAAAAGCCCGCGCCCGGGAAGGTACCCGAACTCAAAAGTGGTGAATGTCGGGATGGCGTTCGACCTTCTGCGGGTCGTCGGAGCTACTGGCCACAAACTACCCGGCCTGGCTACGCTCGGCGAAGGCGAAGATGGAACAGGTTCAGCAAGATGCTGGCGAGTATCTTCCAATGCTCGCACTAACGAATCTGGTATCGTCGGCGTTGGATTTTGCGGCGGGGGTGCGAGCGCAGATATCGACGGCGGCACGCGCTCCGCGTCCGCATCCATGCGGGAATTCAAGGGAGCGAGTACGTCTTCGCCAACGTGCTTTCGCAGGTCATCCATCACTGATGACAAAAAGTCGGGACTCAGCGGGGTCGATGACTCGCCATATTTGATTGCTGGATCTTTAATTGCTGGATCGGCTTGCGCAGAAACATCAGGAGAAGAACCATTCCGTGGCTGACCGTTTTTAGGCGTCGCACGAAAATCGGGGATTATGCCTTCCAAAATCTTTTTGCGTAACTCCTCGATGGGGGGCAGATCAGAAATTTCTTCTGAAGAATGTGCTGACGATTCGACCGCCTCTTTATTTTGAGCCTCGCGCAGAACTGACTGAATGATCTGCATACCCATCTCTGGCCAGTTATCCTTTTCAGGTCCGACAGGTTCGGGTGCAGTTTTGGGAGCGGCGCCGTTGGTGCCGTGGTTTGGAGCTTTCTCTGGCGAAACCTGTGTTCCCTCCTGCGTTTGTTTAGCAGCAACCAAAGCTGGGCTCTCGGAGAGGATGTCCGCGCTCAACTCCTTAGGCGCGTTCTGCAACTCTTCCGGAGTTTGAGGTTCGTCGATATTCAGCCCGAGGGAAAGAAAAGCCATGGTTCACTGCACCCGAAAATCTGGATAATTTTTAGCGGTGGGCGATTGGCCGCCACCGGCTGGAAACGAATTGGCAAAGAAGGTCATTGGAGGAGAGAAGCCTTTAAGGTGTAATACTCGGGTTTGGGACTCAGGCCTACAGTAAAAGAACCACTAAGGTGCAGTTGGTCAGCAACAATGTTCCCGATAATGTACGCATTTGCGCCGCTGCTCAGGGTCAAAGTCTCAGTAAATGCCGTCGTCGAATCGCAGTTGACGCCGCTGCCGGCAGCAGTCGAACTACAGTTGTGAAAGTACAAGCTACCGAAGAGTCCAAAAGAACCCGTAGATATCCAGGACGGCTGGGTGGTGGGTTGTGTGTCACGATCGTGGAAGAACAGCAAGCCCCTTTCGAGGCCAGCACCTAGTGGATCTCCGTAGGGGCCAGTGCACGGCGCAAGGAGCACATTCCCAGTGAGTGTCGTAACTCCTGGTGGCACGTTCGAGATGCAGGTCAAACTCGAAACCGGGACACCGAAGGTCGGGTCCGCGCAAGCAAAAATCACATTTCCCTTATCTTTCACAGTCATTGGGCCTGGATTCGGACCCTTATTTAGAGTGCTAGAGCCGTGCAGATAAAACATCGTTCCACCGCTGCCGTCACCTAGACCAGTTCCGGGACGTATACAGACCTTGGTTCCATTCGAGGTCGCGAAATCCCCTTCGAGATAATAGATTCCGGGCTCGAAGATCGCGAGAGTATCATTGCCCGAACCGTGGCCGACGCAGATCGAAACCGTGAGGCTGTTACAGGGTTTATTTGATGGGTAATAACCAGGCTGATAATCGTCACAACTGATCCTAGAATCATAACCAGGACAAGAAGGTTGCGAAATAAACGATCCATTGGTCGCCGGTTGAGCCGGGGGGTCGATCATCGCGAACGGGTCCGAAGTTAATCCCGCGGCATTTACCCAGTGGGAGCTTGTGTTGGCGAGCGTCACGTTCGCGTCGGCGAGAGATTCACGGGTAACCACCGCGAAGTTTCCGCCGCTCCCGCCATTCGCCTGGCTCAGATCAACTGATCCGGATGACATGTCCACGGCTGCAGGATCGCTGGAGTTCACCTGAATGCTCTTCTGCAACCCGCCAAAGACCGTCAGGCTTACCCCGCTGTCTGCAGTCAGTGTGTTCGCAGCACCGGAAGTTGGAGCGTTTGGGTTAAGCACAAGAATGGGAACTGCCGAAAGCACGTTACTCAAGCCACACGTCGATTTCGCGGGAACTCTTGAAATGGCGCCGGCGCCGAGGAGCCGGATAAAAGTCGTCGGAACATTGTCCGTCACCTGCAGCTGCATGTAAGGCGTAGACACGTCATCGGCGGCACATACCGGCGTTGAAATACTGTATGGGATCGCCGTGGGACACGTTGTAGCCGCTGAAATAGTTCCAGAGGCGGGAAAGCTTACCTGAATGCCCTGCAATCCCGAACCGGAGTAGCCGTTGAACCCCGCATACTGGCAAGGCGGAAAGGTGCTATTTGAAGTCGGGTTACTTCCACCGCCGGTGGTACCGGAGCATAGGAACGAGTTGCCAATCCAGTCGCTGCCGTTAGGAAGCGATGCCCCTGCCGCTGTAGATAGCAAATCCATCGCGCCCGCAGTACAGGCCGCGTCAGCTGCAGTTTGCGCGGATTGGCGGTGTAACCACAGATTCGCCCCGTCAACAACGAAGCCGACTCCTCCGATCAGGAAAATTCCCATAGCTAGCACGAGAAATACGGCGGCCTGTCCGCTCTCGCGAGCTTTATGCTTGCTTCTGCTAAATCGGGATGTGGTCCGCGTTGCCATTCTTCGTTGACTCAAAACGCGATCCTGCCGACGGAATTTGCCGAGATTGTGACGCTGGCCCAGTGCAAGCCAAATATCGGTTGGTATGGATAACTCACCCTGACCTGGACCGCGCTTCCCGGCTTGTTATCTCCGTCGGGATAACACGCATTAATTGACATGCTCGAAGTGTTGTGCAGCGACAGCGCCGCATATGTCTGAACCGTGCTGAGAATCGTACCGGTAGCTGTGGTTGTACATATTGGCCAAGGCGAACTCGCCGGGCTGCCCGATACCGTCACGCCGGTGCTGGCGCCATGCACGATCGCATAACGCACGCCTTCTTTGGCCGCGTTGGTGAGAGCGGCGTAGGTGTAGATGAACATCGTCATTTCTAAAATGCTCACCAGCAAGACCACTAAAAAAACCACAACCAAAGCAAATTCAACGGCGGCTTGACCTCGCTGCCGGCGCGATGTCGCAGAAAGTTTTCCCTGCGGCTTCATGACCCCATCGCTCTCATTTCAGCGTGCCGAGTAAAGTTACAACTGCCATTGATTCTGCACGTCGGAAAACTCCCAACCACCAGGTTGAAGGGAGCGGTGGGAATGAGGGTGTTAAACGTGTACGAAACGTCGATCCGGTTCAAGGCAAACCCATTTGCCGATTCTGGATCTGGGTCCGGTGCGGGACCCGAGGTTGTGCAGTTCGATCCGCCGCTGCTTGGTAGATTAAGCGAACAAACTCGGACTGCCAGGCTCCCACTGTTTAAACTACCCAACTCCTGAGAAATTAAAGAGCTAACCGTCGTCGCCGCCGATCCTGAAGCCTGCGGAAGCGACGTGTTCGCCACTGTGGACGATCCCTGGATGGCGTACTCGATTCCATTGCGCGCGGCCGAGGTCAAATTTAGAGTCACCAAGAGGAAATAGCCGAAATTCACCGCATTCAGGATCAGCACCAGGAGCAAGGGGATCATAAGCGCCGTCTCGACGAGGCTCTGGCCACGGCTGTCCCTGATTCGTGACAATTTGCGGGTTGGCATTGCGGTTAAACCTTTACTCCTGCGCGAACTTCGACTTACGCGATGCGGACGGCGGAGCGGAACACCCGCACCGGATCCATCGCTTTCGGTGCATCCTCGCGTATGCTCGAAGTCACCGGAAGCTCCTCTACGATCTCCTGCAAGTCAGCTTCCTCTTCCTGCGTTTCAGCAACCTCTAATTGGTTCAACAGCCGATGCAGGTAGCAGCGGCTGATTCCTAATTCTTTGGCGGCTTTTAATTTGTTGCCGTTATGGGTCGCCAGCGCTGAACGAACCAGATCACGCTTGAAACTCTTTAATGCCTCGTGGAATGAGCCTCGTGGCAATTCGTCCGAGATGCTCAAGCCTTGGAGCTCGGGCGGCAGATCGTCGATTCCGAGCCGTTCATGCCCATTCCCCAGCACCACGCTGCGCTCAATCACGTTCTGCAGTTCGCGCACATTACCCGGCCAGCTATGGCGCGACAGCGCGCTCATAAAACCAGGAGTCATACTGCGGCATTGCTTCTTATGGAGCTTGGCGAACGTGCGCAGGAAATATTCCGCTAGCAGGGGCACGTCTTCAGTCCGCTCGCGTAAAGATGGCATCGCAATCTTAACGACGGAAATCCGGAAGTAAAGGTCTTCGCGGAAGGTGCCTTCGCGAACCATCTGCTCCAGATTGCGGTTGGTGGCGCAAATTACGCGCACGTCGATGGGATGAGAAACGTTCGATCCCAGCCGCGAAACCGTGCGCTCCTGCAACGCGCGCAACAGCTTGGCTTGAAGAGGAAGGGCGAGGTCTCCGATTTCATCGATGAAGATGGTGCCGCCATTGGCTTCTTCGAAGCGGCCGCGGCGGCCCTGGCTGGCCCCGGTGAATGCGCCGCGCTCGTGCCCGAAAAGTTCATCGTCGATGAGCGACTCGGGGAATGAGCACACCGAAAATCCAACAAAAGGCTTGTTAGCGCGCTGGCTAAGCTGGTGAATAGCCTTCGCCACCAGGCCTTTTCCAGTTCCGCTTTCGCCAGTGACCAGCACAGTAGTAAAAACACCCGCCACTTTGTGCACCACGTCACTCACGCGATCCATGGCGGCGCTGTTGCCCAGCAGGCCGTCGATCCGTCGTCCGCAAAGCATTTGTTGTGCGGCAGCGAGCTCGCGCGTCATCGCCGTGCGACGGCAAGCGCGGTTAATTGCAAACCGTAACTCCTGTACATCGAGAGGCTGTTCGAGGAAATCAACGGCGCCGTCCCGGAAAAGTTGCAAAGCGGAGGCAACGTGCTTGCCCCATCCAAAGGTGATAATAGGCGGCGCGAAAGGAAGCTCGGAGGCCGACCGCAAAAGATAGCGTTGGGACTGCTCTTCGGAAGCAAGGTTCAGCAGAATCGCATCGGTGTCGCTGTTGGCGACTTCAGCGATCGCTTGTTGAGGCGCGAAAACCTGCCGGATGCTGTAGCCAGAGTCGCCGAGAACCTCTTGCAAAACGTTGCCAAAGGCCTCATCGGGATCGACCAGCAGAACGCGTTTGACTCTCTCCCCTAAACTCGGACTCCCCAAACGACAACCCCTTTCCACATTACCGGCTCCTCACCGCACCGAATAAATACATCGCGGAGGAGAATGCGGTAGCTTGCTCTTCGATTTACGGCGGAGCTGGAAACCTGGTTTCCGTACTTGGGAATTCCAAGTACTCTAAAGCTGTGGGGGGAGAATAATACAGAAATAACTGTATAGCAATAGAGAGGCCAAAAAAAATAAAGGAAACTAGTTGGAAAACATTGCCGAAACCTATCCACTAGTTCACCGGCGAGTGTAAACCTTTGCATACACTATTCGAGAAGTGTAAAAAGAAATCAAAGCCGTACTGCGAATGTTTATAAAGAACATCGTGTAGTACTTTCGGCCCCTAACACGAAATAGACCCAGCTTGGAACGTTGATTGCACCTATACCTGGTAGCGTCCGTCCTCAGAAAACGACGTGGCAATACTTACCGAACCAAAACTTACTTCGAGCCTGAGCCCCGACCCTGGGGAGACGCCGCCCGGGGACTTCGTCAGTTTTACGCCCGATTTCCGGGGCCGGATGAGACTCGGGACCTCGTTTTTGGCTGTGCTTACCCTTGGCCTCATAGGCATCCAGTTTGTTGTAACCATGGCAAAGCCGGATTTTAACGATCCGGACATCTGGTGGCACATGCGAAATGCACAATTCCTGGTGCAGCAACATCAGTTTCCGCGGCAGGACATGTATTCTTTCACCGCCGCCGCCAAGCCCTGGGTCAACACGGAATGGCTGAGCGAAATACCTTTTTACTTTGCATATCGCGCCTTCGGACTCTCGGGTCTGAAGGCGATGACGTTTGTGCTCCCCTCGATCCTGATGCTTCTGCTGCTGTACCTGTGCTATCAGGAGAGCCGTAACTTCAAGGCGTCAGTGGCCGTGTGTTGCTTTGCGAGTTTGCTGGCGGTAGTCTCATACGGGCCGCGGACCATCCTCTTCGGCTACATTTTTTTGGTTGCTTTGTTGATCATTCTTCAGCGCTTCAGAACACATGGAAGCGCGCCCCTTTGGGCCGTGCCATTGCTGTTTTGGGTCTGGGCGAATACCCATGGATCTTGGGCAATCGGGCTGATCTTGTTCTTCTTAATCGGAGTTGCCGGGCTGGTTGGCGGCTCCTGGGGACGCATTGAATCTACTCGCTGGACCCCATCGCAGATGCGGCGTCTCGCTCTGGCCGGAGCTGCGTCGGTGGCGGCACTGTTCATCAATCCCTACGGCTGGCGTTTGGTCTATTACCCCTTCGACCTGGCGTTCAAGCAAAAACTGAACGTTGCTCACATCGCGGAATGGGTAGCAGTCAACTTCCAGGATGCGCGCGGAAAGCTCGTATTTTTTCTGATCGTAGCTCTATTTTTGGCGGGGCTGCTGCGCAACCGGCGATGGAATCTGGGCGAAGTGCTGATGCTGCTATTCGCTCTGCATATGGCGCTCACCCACATCCGTTTTCTCGTCGTGCTGGGAATCGTTATGGCTCCGGTCCTCGCCAAGCTGCTCGACTTTTTTCCGCCATACCACCCCCAGCTGGAAACCCCGCGGGTCAATGTGGCGGTGATGCTGGCTATGATTGTGGCAATGACTTATTTCTGGCCGCACGGGGCTGCAATTCGAAAATCGCAGGAGGAGACTTATCCTGCCGGTGTACTTACCTTTTTGAAGGCCCACCCGTTACAGGGCAATATGGTGAATTACTACCTGTGGGGTGGATATCTGGAGTGGAACGATCCCGCCGTTAAGGTCTTCATAGACAGCCGGGTGGATATTTTTGAGTACGCCGGCGTGCTGCAAGATTACCTCGATTTGCTGGGCTCGGACTCACTGGTACGCCGCCTCGCTCCCATCATGCAGAAGTACAGCGCACGCTACGTTCTGTTCCCGCCGGGAGACAGTGCCAATGCCCTACTGCGTGGAAGCGGTCTCATTTACCTGCTGCAGCACGATCCGCGCTGGAAGCTGCTCTATCAGGACAAAGTCTGCGTGCTGATGGAACGCCAAACGGCCGCCTCCGCCCAATCTGCACGTTAATGGTCCAGACCTGCTGTTATTTTTTTCCAGCCACTTCGGTCAGGCAATGGGCGGCGTAGGAAACTTGCTCCTCCGTCATTTCTGGAAACAATGGCATGCTGAGGACTTGTTCGCAGGCCTGCTCAGTGAAGGGCAAATGTCCAGGCGCGTGCTCAAGGCTAGAAAACGCATCCTGCAAATGGACCGGCTTGGGATAGTGCACCGCCGTCTGCACTCCCAGTTTTTCTAATTCAGCGCGGACTTTGTCGCGATTCTCCACATACGCGACAAACAGGTGGTAAACGCTCTCTGCGCCAGCCGGGTCTTCGGGAAGACGCACATTCGCATTCTGAAAGAGGCGGGTGTAAAGGCCGGCGCAGGCCTGTCGTTTCGCAGTCCATTGGTCCAGGTATTTCATCTTCACGTTGAGGACTGCGGCTTGAAATCCGTCCATGCGATAGTTGTAGCCGACATATTTGTGCAGGTAGCGGGTGGCCTCGCCATGGCTGCGCAAAGAACGCGCCACGCTGGCGATCTCATCGTCATTGGTGGTTAACGCTCCGCCTTCGCCGTACGCGCCCAGGTTCTTGCCGGGATAAAAACTGAACGCCGCCGCATGCCCGAATCCGCCAACGCGCTTGCCGGCATAGCGGGCGCCGTGAGCCTGGCATGCGTCTTCGATGAGCAGAAGGTGATGCTTCTCTGCAATTTCCGTAATTGCGTCCAAATTGGCCGGTCTGCCGTAGAGATGGACCGGAATGATGGCGCGAGTGTGTTTGGTGATCGCGCTTTGAATCGCCGCCGGATCGATATTCGCGGTCGCAGGCTCAATATCGACGAACACCGGGGTAGCGCCGGTATAAACAATCGCTTCCGCCGTCGCGATGAAGGTATTCGCAGTGGTGATCACCTCATCGCCTTCACCGATGCCGGCAGTCAACAGTGCCAGGTGCAATGCGCTGGTGCCGGAATTCAACGCGACGCAGTGCTTCACTTCGCAATACTTAGCGAAAGTCTCTTCGAATCGCTCCACTTCTTCGCCTAGAATGAAGGCGGCGTTCTGGCACACGCGGTCAATCGCCTCGCGAATTTCGTCGCGCAAGAGGCCGTACTGGGCTTTCAGGTCGAAGTATGGAACGGCGATGGTTGCTGTTTTCACTGCGGCCTCCGGGTTCCTAAATCTTAGGTTCATGTTAATCGAAGTGCCGAGAAAGCGATAAGGACCTGGGGACGTTCACCCTGTACGTTTGGCGTTACATGATGCAGAATAGCCTGTGGTTCTGATCTTCAAGACCTCTACCGCCACGTTTTAATTCATGTTTCTTGCTATTGAGCTTTGCCTAACCGCGATTTGCTTAGCTTTCGCGTACACTCGTCCTCCGCTTGGGGATGAGGCGTTCAGTCGTATCGAGCAACACTTCACCACCTTTGCCAATAAACGAACTCTTGCTGTCGTCACAGTAGGCCTCACAGCACTGGGTATTCGATTGGCTTTGCTGCCGATCCTGCCGATTCCCGTGCCCGCAATCCACGACGAATACAGTCATCTGCTTTTAGCTGACACCCTCGCTCACGGGCGACTCGCCAACCCGACGCACCCGATGTGGATTCACTTCGAGACTTTTCATGTGAACTGGCACCCGACGTATGCCTCCATGTACTATCCCGGCCACGCATTGTTCCTTGCTTTCGGGCAGGTGGTGATGGGCCATCCTTTTTGGGGAGTTTGGCTCAGCTCTGGGCTAATGTGCGCTGCTATTTGCTGGGCGCTGCAAGGATGGATGCCTCCGGCCTGGGCACTGGCGGGGGGCCTGTTGGCGGTCATCCGTCTGGGAACCTTTAGCTATTGGGTCGACAGCTACTGGGGAGGAACGGTGGCTGCGCTGGGCGGAGCGCTGGTGCTCGGAGCGGTCCCGCGGGTTAAGCAAAGCAGACGTATTCGTGATTCAGTGCTCATGGGAATGGGGATGGTGCTGCTTGCGCTTACGCGCCCTTACGAAGGCATCTTTTTTTGCGTG
>Ga0134126_10004600_pt1 | contig 17260 bp, 15 predicted proteins | sample KB31752_FD_96881 | JGI IMG/M metagenome (GOLD analysis project Ga0134126, IMG submission 96881) | Terrestrial soil microbial communities with excess Nitrogen fertilizer from Kellogg Biological Station, Michigan, USA - KB3-175-2 | ecosystem: Environmental > Terrestrial > Soil > Unclassified ...
GCTCACGTCGCTGGGCCCGCCGCCGGCGCTAGCCGCCCGGCTCGACTGGCGAAACGTGCGCCACACCAGCCTCATCCGCCCCTAAACGATCTTTCCTCAGCGACACGAACGGGCCGTTAACGTCGTTGCGGTCGCGACTAGCCCGATCCGTCGACCACCCGCTCAGCACACCAACCCCACCCACCCCGCGAGGGACGGTGGACCCGGGAACCCGGCCGACGGCTGGGGGCGAGTTGCCCGGTTACGGGTGCAGCCGGAAGACTGGACGCGGCTGAAGCGACTTCGGAGGTCTGTGGTGCGGATCGGGAACCTGGACGGGCGGCTGGTGATCCAGACCGCAGGCGGCGTGCTGGACGTCGAGCGCGGGAGCGGCGGGCAGTTCGGGTCCGACCCCGCGGCCATCTACGACCGGTGGGCCGAGTTCACCGCCTGGGCGGCGGAGTCCGGAGCCGGGCAGGCCGACGCGGCGGGCTCGGGCCAGTTCGCGGTCGAGCCGTTCGACGTGGCGCTGCTGGACGCGCCGTCGCCCGCGCCGCGGCAGTCCTTCGGCATCGGGCTGAACTACCGCGACCACGTCAGTGAGTCCGGGTTCGACGTGCCCGAGCACCCCAGCGTCTTCACCAAGTTCCCCAGCTGCATCACCGGCCCGCACGGCGAGATCGAGCTGCCGACGGCCGGGCACACCGACTGGGAGGTCGAGCTCGTCGCGGTCATCGGTGCGCGAGCGCATCACGTAGCGGCCGCCGACGCCTGGAGCCACGTGGCCGGCCTCACCGTGGGCCAGGACATTTCCGAGCGGATCACCCAGCTGGCCGGGACGCCGCCGCAGTTCAGCGTGGGCAAGTCGTTCCCGCGCTTCGGGCCGACCGGGCCCTGGTTGGTCACACCGGACGAGTTCGCCAGTCCCGACGACCTGGAGCTCGGCTGCGCGATCAACGGCGAGCAGGTGCAGAAGGCCCGGACCAGCCTCATGCTCATCCCGGTGTCGCAGCTCGTCGAGAAGCTGTCGGCGGTGCTGCCGCTGCTCCCCGGTGACGTGATCTTCACCGGCACCCCGGCCGGAGTCGGGATGGGCCGCAGCCCGCAGCGCTGGCTGGCGGCCGGCGACGAGCTGGTCACCTGGGTCGAGGGCATCGGCGAGATGCGGCATCGTTTCGTGGCCGTCCCGGCTTAGCCCGGCCCCGAGGGGGATGATCAGGGGGGCGCCGCGCGGACGTGGCGCTCGCTGACTAGCTGCTGACCTGGCCGCTGACCCGGAGGAGACAACCGATGGCCGCGTGGATCTGCGCCACCTGCGGCGTTCAGTACCCGGACACCGACCAGCCGCCTGCGAGCTGTCCCATCTGCGAGGACGAGCGCCAGTACGTCGGCTGGGGCGGCCAGCGCTGGACGACTATGGCCGAGCTCGGGGCCGAGCGCCAGACGGTGGTGCGCGAGGAGGAGCCGGACCTGTTCGGCGTGGGCGTGGAGCCGTCCTTCGCGATCGGTCAGCGGGCGCTGCTGGTGCGCACGCCGAACGGCAACGTGCTGTGGGACTGCGTCTCGCTGCTGGATGACGCGGGCCGGGCGCGCATTGCCGAGCTGGGCGGCATCGACGCGATCTGCATCTCGCATCCGCACTTCTACGGCGTCAACGTGGACTTCGCCGACGCGTTCGACGCCCGGATCTTCCTCCCGCGCGCCGACCAGCAGTGGATTCAGCGGCCCTCGCCGCGCATCGAGCTGTTCGACGACGAGGCCGAGCCGGTGCCGGGGCTGACCCTGGCCCGGATCGGCGGGCACTTCGATGGCGCGGCGGTGCTGCACTGGCCCGAGGGCGCCGACGGCCGCGGGGCCCTGCTGACCGGCGACACGATCACCGTGGTGCAGGACCGGGACTGGGTCAGCTTCATGTGGAGCTACCCCAACCTCATCCCGCTGGATGAGGCGACCGTGCTGGACATCGGCCGCCGCGCGGGCCGCTTCGCCTTCGACCGGGTGTACGGGGGCTGGTGGGGGCGGGTGGTGGTGCAGGACGGCGGGGCCGCCGTGCGCCGCTCGGCCGAGCGCTACGTGGCCCGGCTCCGCGGCCATCGCCCCGCCTGAGACCGGTTCCGGAGACCGGGTCTGGGCCGGGGCTGGGGACCGGGCTCCCGGCGGTCCGGCTCGGTGAGCCATGCACGCTCACCGAGCCGGACCCGGCCCCGGGAGGCCGCCAAGCGGCTAGGCAGCCTGGGGGGGTGACTGCCTAGCCGCAGCTGCTGGCGTAGATGAACGGCTTGATGCTGGCGCTGTTCATGTTCTGCGGGGTCACCGCGATCAGCGGGGTCGCGATCTGCTTGGCCACGGTCTTGCCCTCGATCGCGTTCAGGCCCTGCTCCACCGCGTCCGCGCCCTCGAGCGCCGGCTCCTGGGCGATGGCCAGCTGGAGGCTGTTGTTCTTGAGGTCGGCCACCTGGGTGGTGTCGGCGTCGAACGTGGCCAGCTTGATCTTGCCCGACTTGCCCGCGTGCTGGATGCCGGAGGCCGCGCCCTCGGCAGTGATGACGTTGGCCGCGAACACGCCGTTCAGGTTGCTGTGACCGGAGATGTCGCCCTCGACGAACGAGGCCGCTGCGGTGACGCTGTCGGCGTCGTCATTCTGCTCGGGCAGCAGCTTGATGTTCGGGTACTTGGCCGCCATCTCCTGCTGGAAGCCCTGCACGCGGGCATCGGTGGTGGAGACGCCCTAGGCCACGTCGATCACGGCCACGGTGCCCTTGCCGCCGATGAGCTTGCCCAGCTGGTCCGCGGCCAGCTTGCCGCCGGCCGCGTTGTCCGAGGAGATCCGGGACAGGCCCAGCGACGTGCTGGCCGACGAGGTGTCCACAAAGATGATCTTGGTGCCGTTCTTCTGCACCTTGAGCAGATCGGGGTCGAGCGCCGCGCTGTCGGTCGGGGCGACCAGCAGCGCGTTCGGCTTGGAGACCTGGGCGGCGTCGATCAGCGGCTTCTGCTGCGGCACGCTGAACGTGGCCGGCCCGGTGACCGTGAGCTTGACGCCCAGCTTCTTGGCCTCGGCCTCGGCCCCGCACTCCATGGTGACGTAGAAGTCGTCGCTCTTGGTGCCGACGATGAGCTCCATCGTCTTCTTGCTGCTGGAGCTGCTACCGCCCCCCGAGCTTGACGAGCCGCACGCGCTGACCATGCCGACGGTGAGCGCCACAACGGACGCTCCGCCGACCGCGGTGGTTATTCTGCCCGGCATCGTTCCTCCTGTGTGAAATGAGTCGCCGCACGCGCAGCTGAGGCCGCGTGGCCTCAGTGCCGCTCGCGCAGCCGACGGCGGAATTGATCGAGGTACACGGCGGCCGCGAGGACGACCCCGATGGCCACGTCCTGCCAGTACTGATTGATGGTCAAGATCACCAGGCCGGTGAGCAGCACCTCCGGGATGAAGACGCCGATCACCGTCCCGAGCATGGAGCCGCGGCCGCCGAACAGGCTGGCGCCGCCGAGCACCACGGCCGTGATGACCGTGAGGTTGTCGGTCGTGTGACCGGCGATGGTGGTGGAGCCGAAGTTGGCCAGGGACAGCAGCCCGGCGATCCCGGCCATCCAGCCCGACAGCGCGTAGACCTTGATCAGGTGCAGGTCGACCGCGATGCCCGCGCGCCTGGATGCCTCGGCGCTGGAGCCGATGGCGTAGGTGTAGCGCCCGAACCGGGTATAGGCCAGGATCAGGCCGAAGATAATCGCCACCGCGAAGCTGATCACGATGAGCCACGGGATGCCGACGATGCTGCCCAGGCCGATGGTGTTGACGAGCCGGCTGGGCACCGTGCGGAAGTCCGCGCCGCCGGTGATCAGGTAGGCCACCCCGGACAGGGCGCCGAACCCGGCCAGCGTCGCGATCAGCGGCGGGATCTTGGCCTTGGCGACCAGGAAGCCCTGGAGCGCGCCGCAGCCCGCGCCGGTGAGCATGCCCAGCACCGACCCGACCGCGATCGCGCCCCAGCCGGCGTTCGCCCCGCCGTGGTGGATGCAGTACAGGTCGGTGACCACGCCCGCCAGCACCAGCACCGAGCCGACCGACAGGTCAATGCCCGCGGTCAGGATGACGAATGTCTGGCCGACCGCCATGACCAGGTAAGCCGAGGAGTTCTGCGCGATGAGCGAGAAATCGTCGAGGGTGAAGAACTTCCCCGGCTCCCTGATGGTGAAGAAGACCATCAAGATGATCAGCGCCAGCAGGGTCCAGGTCTCGTTGGCCACCGAGAGCCGGTGCCACAGGCGCTGGCCCAGGGAACGCAGCTCCTCTGGACGGCGGGCCGGCGGCGTCGCCTGGCCGGACCCGGCCGGACCGGTCACGGCCGCAGTGGGCTGCTCAGCGGTCATGGCCGGCCTCCGTCTTGGTGTCCGTGCCGCTGTCCGGTGAGCCGTTTTCCCCTGGCGGCTGTTCGTCCTCGCTGACGATCGCGCCGGTCATAGCCCCGACCAGGTCCTCCACCGAGGCCTGCGTGGCCTGGAACCTGGCCACCCGGCGGCCCAGCCGCAGCACCTCGATCCGGTCCGAGACGGCCAGCACCTCGGGCATGTTGTGGCTGATCAGCACCACCGCGACCCCGCGGTCCCTGACCCGGCGGACGGTGTCGAGCACCCGTCCCCGCTGGACCACGCCCAGCGCCGCGGTGGGCTCGTCCATGAAGATCACGTTGTTCGCGAAGGCCACCGCCCTGGCCACCGCCACCGACTGGCGCTGGCCGCCGGACAAGCTGGCCACCGGCGCACTCGGGTCGGGCAGGTCGATGCCCAGCTCGGCGAACGCCACCACTGCCTGGCGGCGCATCTCCGCCTTGTTCAGCACCTTCAGAAACGGGATCAGGTAGAGCTCCCGCCCGAGGTGCAGGTTGGCCGCGGCGTCCAGGTCGGGGGCCAGGGCCAGGTCCTGGTAGACGGTCTCGATGCCATGCTCGCGCGCGTTCAGCGGACTGGTCAGGTGGACCTGCCGGCCCTGGATGAGAATCTGGCCGCTGTCCGGCCTGATCGCCCCGGACAGCACTTTGACCAGCGTGCTCTTGCCCGCGCCGTTGTCGCCGATGAGCGCGACGACCTCGCCAGGGAACACGGTGAAGCTCGCCCCGTCCAGGGCACGCACCTGCCCGTAGTTCTTGGTCAGGCTGCGAGCTTCCAGCAATGGATCGGCCATGATCTCCGCGCCAGTTGGTATCGATAACATCGAGCGGTGCAATTGTGATGTGTGTGTACAGTGCTGGTCAAGCCACCCGAGGCCGGCGACCGGCATTGCGTCCTACCCGTGACATAGCGGATATCTGATATAGATGCCTGGTAGCACGCCTTGCGGAGGCCTGCCCTGACCACCGCGAACGGACTGACCAGCACGAACTTTCCGGCCGGGCCACCGGGCTGTTATCGTTCTCAATATTGAGGGACAGGGGGCTGCCGGTGGCGACGCGCCGGACCATGCGGGACGTGGCCCAGGCGGCTGGCGTCAGCACCATGACCGTCTCCCGGGTCATCAACGGCCAGCCCGGCGTCCTGCCGGAGACCGCGGCCCGGGTCGAACGGGCGATTCGCCGGCTCGGGTACCAGCGCAACGACACCGCCCGCCAGCTCCGTCGCAGCGGCCAGCCTACGCAGATCATCGGGTTGCTGGTCGATGACCTGTCCAACCCGTTTTACGCCACTCTGACCCGCGCCGTGGAGGATTCCGCCCGGCGTCGGCATTACGTCGTCCTGATCGGCAGCTCCCAGGACAGCCTGGCCAGGGAGCAGGAGGTCGTAGCCGCGTTCTGCGCCCGTCAGGTGGACGGGCTCATCCTGGTGCCCGTGGCCGGCAGCCACCGGTTCCTGGCCAGCCAGATGGCCCAGGGCACCAAGGTCGTGTGCGTTGACCGGCCCACCACCGGGCTGGAGGTCGACCGGGTGCTGGTCGACAACCGCCGGGCCGCCCAGGACGCCGTCCGGCACCTGCTCGACCTCGGCCACAGCCGCATCGCCTTCCTCGGCGACCGCGTCGACGTATGGACCATCAGCGAGCGCTACGTCGGCTTCTGTGCCGCCTTCGAGGAACAGGGCCTGGAGCCCGACCAGAGGCTCGTCCGCCGCGGCCTGCGCAACCGGTCCCAGGCCGCGGCGGTCGTCGCCGACCTGATGAACCTGCCCGAGCCGCCCACCGCCCTGTTCACCAGCAACGACCTGACCACCATGGGCGCCATCGACAGCGGCCGCTGCGCAGACTGTGCCCTGGTCGGCTTCGACGACTTCGCGCTGGCCGACAAGCTCACCCCGCCCGTCAGCGTCGTCACCCAGGACGCCACCGCCATGGGGGTGGCCGCCGCCGAGCTGCTGTTCGCCCGGATCGGCGGCGACAACTCCCCGCCCAGGGAGCTCATCCTGTCCACCCGGATGGTCGCCCGCGGCTCCGGCGAGATCCCCGCCCCCGGCTCGGCCGCTCTCGGGCGGCTACCGTAGGGATCTTCCCCGGCGGGAAGGATCAGCCCCATGAGCCATGAGGACCGACGCCGCCTGGTCATCACCGGCGTGCCCATCGACTCCGTATCCGCTCCCGAGCCCGGCAGCGAGCCATTCGGAACCGAGCTTGCCCCCGTGGCCCTGCGGGCGGCCGGCCTGGCCGATGCCGTCGGGGCCGCCGACGCCGGCGACCTGCCAATCCGGCTGTCCGGCCGGGTCAGGGACCCGCAGACCGGCGTGGTCGGCTGGCCCTCGGTCCAGGCCATCACCCAGGCCGTCCGGATCCAGGCCACCGAGATCGCCGCCGACGGCCGCGTGCCCTTCCTGGTCGGAGGCTGCTGCACCCTGGTGCCCGGCGCCCTGGCCGGCACCCGTGACGCCCTCGGCCAGGTCGGCCTGGCCTACGTCGACGGACATCTCGACACCTACGACGGCCAGACCTCCCCCACCGGCGAGGCCGCCGATATGCCCGTCTCAGTCATCGCTGGCAACGGCCCGCAGGGCTGGTCCGCCGAGGTCGGCGCCCCGCTGGTCGACCCCGATCAGCTCGCCCTGCTCGGGCCCCGCGACCGGGCCGAGGCCCAGACCCTGGGCTCCGTCCTGCCCGAGGACTGCGGCCTGTACCAGGAGCTCGGCCCGGCCCAGCTCCGCGCCCGTGGCCTGGGCGCCGCTGGGCAGGACGCGGTCGAGCGGCTCAGCCACGCCGCCGGGCGGTACTGGCTGCACCTGGATGTGGACGTACTGAGCGAGGAGGTCTTCCCGGCCACCGACTACCTCATGCCCGGCGGGCTCAACCTGGCCGAGCTGCGCCAGCTGCTGGAGCCGCTGGCCCGCGAACCGGGCCTGGCCGGGCTGTCGCTGGGCTGCTACAACCCCGGCAAGGACACCGACGGGTCGGGAGCACGCGCCATTGTCGACCTGTTCGCCCGCCTGATCTGCTAGCCGCTCCTAGCGGAGCGGGGTTAGCCGCGGAGCTGGACCCGGCCGGTCGCCTTCACCGCCGACCAGCGGACATCGCTCACGATGGTTCGGGTCACCGGCTATGGCTGTCGGCCGCTCCGTCATGGAACGGAGCGGCACGTGATGAACCGCAGATGGATTAAGTCAGCTCATCACCTGAATGACGCGCCGGGGCAGGGCCATCGCGCTGTCGAACTCCCATCGACGGCCAAGGTGAAAGATGGACAAGACTCACTCGAAGACCAGCCTGGTCAGGCTATGCGGGCGGCGGGGGCCTGATAGCACCGCTCGCCTCGGCAGGCGTATCGCCTTCTCAGTTCCCGTCGCTGCGGGGCTGGCACTTGGCGCGATCGCGGCTCCGGCGACGGCCAGCACCGCGCCATCACGCCGAGTAGGTGGCGCCGCAATCACCCGACCCGGGGGGAAACCCCCGCGTGACAACGCCTGCTAGCCGGATGTGCGCTCGCCACGCCGCTGCCTAGCGTCGGGATCATGAAATGGATACGCCTTGCCGCGGCCACGACCCTGCTCGCCGCTCTCGCATCCACGACGATGGGGGCCGCTTCAGCCGCCCCGGTCGCTCGGCAGAACGCGCCGCCAGTACCGGTGCTGGACTGGCGCACGTGTGACAGCGGCTTCCAGTGCGCGACCGCGCGGGTGCCGCTGGACTACCGGCATCCCCGCGGCGCGACGATCAGCATCGCGCTGATCCGGCACCTGGCTACCGCCCGCGCACACCGCGCTGGCACGCTTTTCGTCAACGGGGGCGGCCCCAGCGAGCAAATAGAGCCATTCATCGCCCAGTTCCCCGCCTTCCCCCCCAGGCTGCGGGCGCGATTCGACATCGTCACTTTCGACATGCGCGGTTTCGGCCTCAGCAGCGCGGTGCGCTGCTTCTCGAGTACCGGCGCCGAGAACAAGTTCCTGGCCGACCTGCCGCCCGGTTTCCCCGTCGGCGCGCGGCAGGTCGCGGCGTGGGAGAAAAAGTTCGCGCGATTCGACGCGATATGCGCCCGGAACGGTGGCCGCCTGCTCCAGCACGACACCAGCACGGACGTGGCCAGGGACATGAACCTGCTCCGCCAGGCCATGCGCATCCGCAAGCTGAACTACATCGGATTGTCCGACGCCACCGGGCTAGGCGCCGTCTACGCCAACCTGTTCCCCGCCACCGCCGGGCACATGGTCCTGGACGGCAACCTCGACCCGGTGGCCTGGTCCAGGCGCGGCCGCCTGCCCGAACAACTCCGCCAGGGCGAGGACTTGGCGACCGCCTCGGTGATGCGGTCGTTCCTTAACCTGTGCGGCACCGCGAGCACCTCGGCGTGCGCGTTCTCCGCCGGCACCCCGGCCGCGACCCGGGCCAAGTTCAGCACCCTACTGAACCGCCTGCTCAAGCACCCGGTGACCATCGGCACCCCGCCGCAGACCTTCACCTACGCCAGCACGATCAACGACCTGCCACTAGGCCAGGTGAGCGACTGGCCCGGCGCCGCCGTGCAGCTCCAGCAGTTGTGGGCGGCCTCGGCCGCGAAGCACGCGCCGGCTACCGCCGGCGCCGCCCTGGGTCCGCTTTACACCGGGCCGGATCAGCAGTATGCCGAGTTCTGCGCCGATACTGCGGGCCCCCACGGCACGCGCGCCTACGAGGCCGCCGCTCGGCTGGCCAACGCTCGTTCGGGCGGGTTCGGGCTCGACCTCACATGGACAGAAGAGCCGTGCGCGGCATGGCCGGCCACCGCGAGCCAGGATCGCTACACCGGCCCGTGGAACCGCCGGACCGCCAGCCCCATCCTTGTCATCGGCAACACCGGCGACCCGGTCACCCCGTACCACGACGCGGTCGCGATGTCCCGCGACCTGGACCGTGCGCGCCTGCTGACGGTCAGCGAGTTCGGGCACACCGAGTTCTACAACCCGGACACCTGCGCCACCAACTACGAGATCAGCTATCTGACCACCGGCGCCCTGCCCCCGGCCGGCACCGTCTGCCAGCAGGACACGCCACCGTTCCCCACGCCATAAGCATCAGCCCGGAGCACGCCGGCGGCGCGGCGGCACCGAATCGCGCCCCCGCCCGTCGGCTCTCCGCGAGCGCGCTCGGGTCATATCGCAGAGCGCGGCTATGCCGGATCCGGTCCCGGCTGTGGCCGTATCACGGCGACATCGGTCGCGGCGAAGTCATCGCCGACGCACAGCACAGGATGTCCAGTCCGCTCGGCCAGGGCGTAGGTGAAGCAGTGACCGAAGTTCAGCCCGGCTGGATGCCGCCCTTTGCCAAACCGGCGCCAGCCGCTCATCGCCCGGACGGCCAGGTCTTCGTCTATGGGCACGATGTCGATCTTCGCGTCACGGAGGAAGCGGTCAACGACGTCCTGCCCGGCCGGCCACAACCTGGCCTCGATCACGATGCCTAGTTCGACCCGGATGGCCGCAGGCATCAGCCGGACGAGAGCGTCCTCAAGGTGGCCCGCGAGCTCATCGCACCCTTGCTCACTCAGAATGATCGCCACGACTGCCGACGTGTCGACGACCAAGCTTCCCCTCGCCGACTGCGTCAACGCGGCAGGCCCGCATCGTCGTATCCGATGATCTCCTCTGGCGTCCGGCTGTCGGCAACCGGCAAGACGGCTACGTCCGCGGCAAGATGGCCGCGGTGCGGCCGTGTCACGCGGGGCGTTAGCTCAATGGTGGAGCAGCGGACTTTAATCCATATAGCGCTACCGGTGTACTGACCTGGGACCACGCACCTCCGAGCCACCGAAACGGCGCCAATCCAGCAACCACCAGCGAAGACACGCTCAGCCAGCGAAGTACGACTGGCGTATCGAGGCCAGGCAAGAGCAGCCGTGAGGCAGGTCCGTTGCCTGGTTGGTTCGAGTGTAAAGTGTCGGTTAAGATGCCTGACATATCTAGATTGTCTCCTGCGGAGAAGCGCCTAAGGGCATGTGCCGCTTCCGGCGCGTTGGCCGATCTGCGAACCGGGGTTCCGGGCCGTGATGATTTCATCCATGGCCAGACCTGGGCTGCGGACCGGATCGTACGTGCTGAACTGATAGAAAGCCTCGCTTTTGGCAAGCAGTCCGAAGAACGAGGAGGTCGCATTCCTCCACTCCGCCTTGCCGGTGCACGAGTCACTGGTCATCTTAACTTTGCCGGTGCCGATGTAGGTAGAACTATCTCGCTAGAGCATTGCTATCTCGATGAGATGCCGGAGTTCTCCGATTCTCGGACTCGTTCCCTTCTATTTACTAGCTGCCGTCTACCGGGGCTCAATGGGCATCGCATGCGGGTCGAAGGCCAATTTGACCTTACAGAGACTGTCGTCAACGGTCGCATCACCCTTGTCAACGCATATGTTTCAGGCGAGCTGATAATAAACGGCACCAAGATTATTAATCCCGGAAGCTGGACACTCTTCGCTGGCGGCTTAGCAGTTGAAGGAACGCTCTTTGCTAGATATGGATTCGAATCCCACGGATCAATGCGCCTGGTAGGGGCGCACGTTCGCGGAGGCATTACTCTCGATAAGGCCAGGCTATCCGGCGGCGACGGCGAATCACTTGTCGCCGACGACCTTAAAGTCGAGGGGCGCTTGAGCTGCAACGAGATCGTCGCCGAGGGCGCAATGCGAATGCCGGGCGCACACATAAACGGTAAATTCTCGTTGCGCGGCGCCACAATTAGGGCATCCACCACGGCATTGGATTGCCGCCGACTCGTGGCGGACGAATTGCTCCTAACGGTCGCCCAGCCGATTGAGGGAATCGTTGATCTTGGTTTTGCGCATCTCTCAGTCTTGTGCGATAGCCCGACTACCTGGCCCGCCGATATCCGTCTAGATGGATTGAGCTACAATTCACTCGTTACGATCAGAGGAACTGGCAGGCACCCCGACGCAGTAAAGGGTTTTCCTTCCGACCTGGCCGACACATCGGCCAAGATTTCGCCAGTCAGAGAACGGCTGGCATGGCTGAGACGCAACAGTACTGGTTACCGACCACAGCCATACGAACAGCTGGCATCCTTTTATCGCAGTGTAGGCCACGATGATCAAGCGCGTAGGGTTCTCTTGGAGAAGCACCGCGCGCGTCGTACTACACAACATATAGGCGGCAAGATCTGGGGGTACTTGCAGGACTGGTCTGTTGGTTACGGTTATCGGCCATGGCTCGCCGCATTCTGGCTGATCGCCTTGATTGCACTCGGCAGCATCGTATTCGCGCGGCATCCTCCTGCTCCTGTCGCATGGCACGCCGGTTCTACGCACTTCGACTCAGTGTTCTATACCATTGGGCTACTATTGCCTTTCGGGCAACTCGGCCAATCTAATCTGTGGAGCCCGGAAGGTTTCGAGCAATGGTTTGCCTACGGCCTGATCGGCTGCGGATGGCTGCTTGCATCTGCCGTTATAGCCGGAGTCAGCCGTTCTCTAAACCGCTCATAACTTTGTGTTCCTGGTAGTTGCCGCGGGTGTCAGAGGGTCCAGAGCGCCCGTGTCGGGGACAGCCGCGCGGCGCGAATGGCGGGCAGCAGTCCGGCGGCGCTGCCGATGACCAGCGCTGCGGCCAGGCCGCCGGCCCACGCCTCGGGGGGATGACGACGGCCCAGCCCTTGGCGTGCGCGTAGATGCCGGTCGAGACGGCACCGAGGATGACCCCGGCGGCGCCGCCGGCCAGCGCCAGCAGGACGGCTTCGGCCAGGAACTGGACGCGGATCTGGCCTCGGGTGGCGCCCAGCGCGCGACGCAGCCCGATCTCCTGGCGGCGCTCCAGGACCGAGATGACCATGATGTTGGCTACCCCGATCGCGCCGACCAGCAGCGCCACCACGCCCAGCCCGAGTAACAGGGTGTCGAACGCGCCGGCGGTGTCGGCCTGCGCGGTGAGCGCGTCCGACGACTGGGAGACGTCGACCTCGCTGGGGTTTTCCGGGTCGGACTGCGCGCCGAGCAGCCTGTCCACCTGGGTGGTGACGGCCTGGCTGCCCGGCGTTGTTCGGACGTAGATCTCTGACGGGTGCCCGTTGACGTGCAGGTACTTCTCCGCGGCCGGGAAGCCGACCAGGATCTCCGAATCGATCTCCGGGGCGAGGGCGGCTGGGCGGAGGGTGCCGGTGACGTAGAACCACTGGCCGCCGGCCCAGATCCGCATCCCGGGCCAGATCCGGTCGACGCACAGTTGCGCCCAGGCGTGGGCGCCAACGGTGACGGCGACACCCCCGAGGCCGCTGTTGCTGACTTGCGTGAGGCGCTGGAAGGGCTGATCGCCGGGTTTGGCGTGCCAGAGGAACTCATGGTCATGGTTGACGTGGCCTGATGCCGCCAGTTCCATCTCTGCCGGGCGAGCGGATCGTTCGGGCATTAGAGAGAGCTGGTTTCAAGGTGGCCCATGTCACCGGCAGCCACCACATCCTGCGACATGCTGACGGCCGCGGCACCACGGTTCCGGTGCATCAGGCCGCGATGTCGCCAAGGGAACGCTTCGCGGGATTCTCTCCGACATCGGCATGAGCGTGGAGGAGCTGCGGAGGCTTCTCTAAGGAGAGCGGCCGGGTGAGGCAAAGCGACGGTCGCTGCGACCGCTCGACGGCTAGACACCGGGACTACCCGGACCGCGGAGGGCGTTGGCTGGTAGCGAGATGAAGCGCGCCGGCCGCGAAGTCGGTACGCTTCGTCCAACATGGCCGCGATGCGGCTGCCTCGCGGGGCGTTAGCTCAATGGTAGAGCAGCGGACTTTTAATCCATTTGGTGTGACCGCTGTACAGACCAGGGAAAACGCGCGTCACGCGTGACCGAAACGGCGTCAATCCGTCGCTGTAAGGCATGAACTCCCTGACCCCGTATGCCTCACCTCAAGCTTTCATCTAGCGACCTGGACACGCAGGCCACCGGTCTCCCCTCGGACGAGCACGCCTAAGTCGTCGGCTGGCTACTGGCTAGTGATCTTCACGAACGGGCGTCACTGCACCGAACCCGTCCCGCCCGTCACGCTGTGCTGTTCGGCACTGTCCGGGACGGCCGTTGCCGCCCCTGCTGTCAGGCTCTGTCCGATACTCCGAGGGTCGCCCAGCGTGCGGCCTCCCGGCTGTACGGTCATGGCCTCCACCCAGCCGCTCATCCCAGACATCGCTCGGCACGGTCCACTTCATCTATGCCAGGGCGATCTCGTAAGTATCATGGAAGCATGATCGGGACGGGCGGATTCCGGCTATTGCTCGCACGGCTTACACGGTCGCGTACCAAGGCCCAGCCGCGCGCATTTCACTGGACTCTTGAAGCCCAGCGCATGCGTTCCACGCTCGACATGCATGATCTGGGTGTGCAACTGTACCGGCAGCGAATGCGGCGCGAGCACCCGGACGCCAGTCGAGGGGAGATCGAAAGCCTCGTGCGGACCTGGCTGAAGGCACCATCGCCAGACATCAGGCTACGCCTGCCGTCGAGAGGACATCGTGGCCTCGTCGGTTGAGTTGGCGCTGCGCAGGGCTGTCGCTGACCTGGACGCTCTGAAGGTCCGATGGGCGCTCATAGGAGGGCTCGCCATCTCGATTCGTTCGGTTCCGCGGTTCACCAAGGATCTCGACTTCGCGATCGCCGTGGCGGACGACTCCGAGGCCGAAAGCGTGGTTCACCGGCTATGCGGACGGGGCTACCAACCCGCTGAAGTACTTGAGCAGGAATACGTGAAACGCCTTTCGGGTGTCCGGCTGGAGCGTAGCGACTCTGACGTGATCGTGGATCTCCTGTTCGCGAGCTCCGGAATCGAGAGGGAGGTGGTCGCGAGCGCAACCAGGCTCGAAGTGCTGCCGCGCCTTTCGGCGCCAGTCGCTACCATTGGTCATCTGATCGCGCTGAAGATACTTGCCGGCCGCAACCAAGATCTCACCGACCTCGGCGCACTTATCCCGGCAGCATCCGCAGGAGACCTTGAGACAGCCCAGGAGGCCGTCCGGCTTATCCAGACGCGCGGCTTCAATCGAGAGCAGGACGTCAGAGCAGACCTGGACAAGCTGCTAGCGGACCTTGACTGATAGCCCGGCAACGGCCAAGGATCGTCGTGGCCCCCTGGCATACCGCAGGCCGGGCGGCAGGTGACTTCATAACTCCCTTGTTAAAGATCGTTAGCAGAACACCAGTGCCTGGAGAATCCGAGCACAGCCTGCCAATAGGGATCGTCTACCCCGTTCCTGGGGAACCAACATGTCTCGGTGTCCAGCCGCCTCGATCCGCAACTATCCCATCCGCCCAAGTGGCGGTGGCCTACCGCGATGTCGTCCGAGTTACTCCACGGTCACAACTTCGCCGGCCTAAGCGATCTCCACCCGGCCGCGTGCCCGGCAGTGCTGTGAGGTGATATCTGAGTCTGATCCGTTCCGAGAACCACGGTGTCCGCTCATTGGAGAAATTATCCATCTCTCCTAGTTTGGGCAATTTCTTCAACGCTTCCGTGGGTCGAGTCGCCATGTTCCTTGGTGCTCGCATATCGTTTCCGTCTCGCTTGCTTTGGCACTGAAGCCGCTGTATCTTCAATCGCGATTTCACTTCCCAGTGCTTCTACTGCCGCCATTAAACCTTTAGGTCCGACTAGATTCATTAGCAGCAGTCCAAGGCTCATAGACTTCTGCGAATTCGTCATCTCGCTGTTCTCATGTAGAGCCTTCACTGCATCGCGTAGCTTTTGTTGCTCTGCTGGATTCGGATTTTGCAGAAGAGCGAGGCAGAAAGTGGGTAATGCGGCTTGCGCCTTGTTGAATTCAATTGAGCGCATTACCCTTGACGCGCATTCCGATCGCTTGACGGCTCTTGCACGGTCAACGCCACGATCCGCCGCCCCTAGCAAAGCGACGAGAATGACACTCGGACCAATGGGAACTATTTCATTTTCAACTTTGACATTGAAAATCGAAGTTCGAAGTACAGCCATCGCGCCGAAACTGGCTATGAGGACGTGCGACAACAGTGCATTGCCGGAGCCCTGAATGCCGAAGCTCCACCCGTATGTGTCAGTAAGGTACAGGACGGCTAAGCTGGCCGCACCATTCAACAGGACGTATATCCAGCCACTCGGGCAGGTCAATAGTGCTGCAGGCTGGTCCCTATAACGCCCAAAAAGCTCCGCCGCACCTACGACGATGCCGATAAATCCGCACGTAAAGTAAGCAAGCAGTATTGACAATATCTCAAACTTCCTGCTGGACGCCGATTAAGGCGTTCGGAGAAAAATGCTTATAGGATCCCAAGCTAGCGAACTGTCTGCCTTGGCAACAGAAGGACTTCGAAAATCGTCAGGACCGGATGCCCTTCCGGTCACCTGCGCAGCCTGTAGGGCCATCAATGCGCCTGTTAATTGCTCGATAGCTTGGCGATCCGAAACGGTCTCTCTTGAATCCAGGTAAGCTGCAATGGCGCTGCGGATTAGTTCTTCTGCCCGGATGTCGTTGGTCAGAACCTCAGCACGTCTCTGCGTCTGAATCTGGAATTGTCGAAGCAGGATTGCGAGCGCAGCAAGACACATCGTAGCAAATGGAACGAGAACGACATACTTGGGGTGGTTCATCGAGAGCAAGACCAGTGCTAGGCATATAGTGCCTACAGCCCCAATGGCTGCCAGAATAAATGCAAACGCCAAGAGTTGCTCACGAATTGTGAGTGCATTTAAGCGTCGTCGCCTCGCGTCAAATGTTTGCGTCAAAAACGTGTCATAACGCTTCAGAAGTTCCGAGGAAAGGCCCACGACGTGACTATAGTTGGAGTCCGCAACGAACTCTTCTAGCTCAGAATGCTGGTCCGCCACAACAGTCTCCTCCTCCTCTTGAGCCACATCCGCCACAACCGTTTTCTAAATTAAGTCGCCTGCGAATTCAGTATCATCCGCGAGGAACTTGATGTCCAGCAGCTTAGCCAATTCTAGCTCTCCTATTCTCTAACAAGCTCCTGCTCGCAGGTAACAAAGCTTAGATATGGGCGGATATTGCCCCTTCCGGACAAGCCAATCACGCCCAAACCCTTGCCGCTGACTCAGGGGTGGTATCGGACCAATCCCGAGAGCCGCCATTCTGACTCCGCGCCGGTGGGCGAGGCAGCGTCCATGCATCAGGCTGATCTTGATGCCATTTATACTGCGCGAGCCGAGTGGTGCGTCCCGCGTTGCCCTTCGGGAACGCACCAATCCGGCGGGTCCGCTGGTACGTTGCCGCCCAGTTCAAGCCACTTGTCAGCGAATGGTCGGAATCGGTGCGGGTTGACGTTCTGCCACCCACGTGCTTCCCGCGCCGCCCCAGCATCTGCCTGCCGGTGTCCGTGAACCGCTCCCGCGGTCTCGAGATCGCACGTCTAGCAACAGCCAAGGCGACCGCGCCGGGGGGCCTGCAACGCGGCAGCTACTGGGCCTCCAGTTCGTAGCTGAAGGACCGGTATGCTCAAGCGACTGCGGTGTCGCGTCGGCAGGAACCTGCCGGTCAGCACACTAATTTCGCGGGGCGTTAGCTCAATGGTAGAGCAGCGGACTTTTAATCCATTCGGTGTGACCGCTGTACAGACCAGGGAAAACGCATGTCATGCGCGACCGAAACGGCATCAATCCGTTGCTGTAAGAACTGGGCTGTCCTGACCTGCCGGACCGCAGGAGGACGGACCGGTGCCCGACGTCAAGCTCTCCCCCAGCTACCTGGCTGCTGAGGTCGCCACTCTCAAGGATGACGAGTACGCCTACGTGGTCGGCTGGCTGTCGGCCAGCGACCCAACCCGACCGATCGGACAGGCGCTAGCACGCGCCCTGGCGGCCATCGGTCGCCGCAGAGCAGAGCAAGGGTCGTAGCCACAACCTGACAGAAGCAGAAGACCCC
>Ga0134126_10004601_pt1 | contig 17259 bp, 10 predicted proteins | sample KB31752_FD_96881 | JGI IMG/M metagenome (GOLD analysis project Ga0134126, IMG submission 96881) | Terrestrial soil microbial communities with excess Nitrogen fertilizer from Kellogg Biological Station, Michigan, USA - KB3-175-2 | ecosystem: Environmental > Terrestrial > Soil > Unclassified ...
ACTGCCTTTTCCCTCTATATTGCAATGATTGGCGACGGTTATAAAATAGCTGTAAACTATTGAATCAGTTCTGTTTGCAAGGGTATCGCTATATGTGCTGGCGGTACTGCTATGTATGGTAGATAGTTTGGTATATGCCCCTGAGCCTACCGCTCTATAAATAGTATAATAATAAAACTGGGCGTTTGCAGGAAGGGCATCCCAGTTCAGGGTTATGGTATTTTTATTCACAACATTTTCACACCTGAGGTTTGGTGGGTTAATAGCAGTTTTAGGCCTGATATAAACTGCCATAGTGTCTGAATTTGAGCAGCCTATAGAGTCTGTTGCTTTCAAAACATAAGAAGTAGTGATAGGAGGGGAGGCTTTAGGGCTAAGCCTGGTAGAATCGTTAAGGTATTTGCCGGGGTTCCATACATATTTGTATGTAAATGCACTTGTCCCGCCTAATGTTACAGAATCTCCTTTGCACAAAGTATCGTCTGCCCCCGCGCTAATTTTGGGTAGAGGGTTTACAAATACTGTTACCCCGCGTTTAGCAGAGCAATTGTTGGCATCCGTTACCATCAAAGTATAGGCAGTATTGGAAAGGGGACTTGCTTTTGGATTTGCTACATTAACACTGTCCAAACCCGTTGATGGCGACCAGGAATATTTATACGGCGATTTTCCTGAATTTGCTGATGGAGAACTGCCAAGTTTAGTGGAATTTCCAACACAAATGCTTCGGTTGGCGCCAGGAAACACATTTACTTTTGGATTTACAGTTATGCTCACAGAAGCTGTATTAATACATCCAACACTATCAGTTACCTGGAGGGAATATGTCGTATTTGAGGTCGGGAAAGCCTTTGGATTGGCAGCCTTATAGTTGCTAAGACTTGTGGTAGGCGACCAACTATAAGTATATGGTCCGCTTGAACCTCTTGCCGTAGGCGTGCCGCCAAGAGTTACCGTGTCTCCGTTACAAATAGTTGTATTATACCCTGCAAACAACTGGGGCAAGGGGCTTATGGATACATTTACTGTGTCAGAACCTGTACAGCCCGGCCCATCTTTTACAACCAAAATATATGCGGTAGTTGAAGAAGGGCTTGCCTTAGGATTGGCGATATTTGCCTGGGACAAACCTGTGGCGGGGCTCCAGGAATAGGTATAAGGGCCTACAGTACCGCTTGCTGAAGGGGAACCACCGATAGTGGTAGTGCCGCCGGAGCAAATTGCAACATTTGTCCCGGCCTCTACCACGGGAACAGGCCTGATAGTTATTTTCACAGAATCTCTGCCGCTGCATCCTTTTTTATCAGTAACCAAAAGCTGATAAGTTTTAGTAGATGTTGGACTGGCAGATGGATTGGCCGTGGAAGTACTGCTCAATCCCGCTGCAGTTGGAGACCAGGAATAGGTATAAGTCCCCGCGCCGCCGGAGGCAGTTGGCGAGCCTCCGATAGGTACGCTTATTCCAACGCAAATTGCCTGGGCGGCTCCGGCGTTGGCTTTTAATTGTGGGTAAGCGGTGACGTGAACGGAATCTGTTGTAGTACAGCCGATCCTGTTTGTGCTAAGTGTATATGTTTTGGCAATAGCTACAGTATCCGTATTCAACAGGTTTACAAAGGGTTGAGAAGTTTTGGCATTGCTGAGGCCTGTTGATGGCGACCAGGTATATGTATATCCTTTGATGCTGTCAGAACCAATTCTTGCTTTATTACCATAGCATAAGAAAGTGTCAGCGCCTGCATTGTGCAGAGGTACGGGACCAAAATATGCCTGTACAGGGGCACACGCGCAGTTTTGTTTTACCGTGTCCCACAACGCTATGATACCACAGGTTTTGCCGGAGGCAACCACCAGTGTTTTACTCTCTGAATAAGAAGAATTAGGCTTAATAAGAGCATTTATTGTATCGGTTCCGATCAGTATATCTCCTTTTGAATATTTTTTGTCTCCATCGGCATCATAATAAAATTTAAGTACTGATTTACTGTTTGCTTTTAAAGTGTCGCCTGTATTAGTAACCAATGCTTTTAAAGTTAATTTTTCTGATGCCGGAAGGGAAGGGACAGCGCTTACTGAAAAGCCGGAAATACGCATGGATGGCTTTTTCAAGGTAAAACTCTTGGATCCTATTCCGGTCAATACTTTTACATTACAGTAAATATGCTTTGTTACACATAAAAGTTTCACGGTTGTTGCCGATTGCAGAACAACCGGGAATGTTCCGCAGCTCAATGTGCTGTCTGAAGTATAATTGATGGTATAAACTATTGAATCGCCTTGCTTTATGCCTGCAGGAATCTTCCAGTAATAGCGGGTTGCCGTTCCCAGCGGTTCAATGATGAGGTTACTGTCTGAAGGACTGTTATGTATGGCTTTCAGGGATCTGGACTGGTAGCGGATTCCTTTAGGTAGATCAATGAAGATATAATCGGCGGTATCAGTAGAAATCGGCCCCTCATTGATAAATTTTAAATGCAAATTAGAAACGCCGCCGCAGCCGGATAAAGAGGTTTGGCCGTTTATGGATAATAAAGCATAATAAGGAGACTTTGCCCCAACAATTGTTAAAGGGTTTTCCTGCAACCCGTTTGTACTCACTACATTCCCGCAAATGTCATAAGCCGTGGCTATATAGGAAAGGTAGCTTCCTGAAATATAATCGCAGTTGGTAACCAGTTTAAAATTAACCTGGTATTCATTTTTTGTGGTATCATAATACCCTGCCAGGCCATTTGTTTTCAAATAATTGCTAAGATTGGCTGATTTGTAAACATAGAGGTATGGGTTAATAGAATCAGGGTCTGAAATGGTTTTCATAGACCCTTTCATTGGGAACCTTACCTTCGAGCTTCCTTTTACCAATTGGGTGCCCGGCGGCAGGTTCACCTCAAAATTTACGTTTGTGGCTGCTCCCGATTGCGTGTTGGATATGATGACGGAATAGCTTGCCGTATCACATAAATACAAACTATCGGGCGGGTTCACAGACTGCATTTGCAGGCTTGCCAATAAAGGATCGGCATATAAATACAAAGACTGGGTGGGTATTGCAGCGGCCAGGCTGTCCGGATACCTGCCGCAGTCCCATCCAAATAGGACCTTTACGCTGTCCTCCACGCAATTTTTCATCAGCGCCTTTATCTTAAACTTATACATATTGTTGGCTGACACCGTATCAAGATGAAATATACCATTCGAATCTTTTACAAGCCTCGATCCTTTGTAAACGGTATCCACTGTAAGTTTACCGCTGGTGTTTTCAAATGCAATCCAGGGCTTGTATGCACTGCTGGCCTGGGATGTGTTGCTGATATAGAGTATCCAGCTCATGGTATCATTCTGGGAAGAAACCGTGGACAGGGCAGGCTGTAAATTCAGAGCTGGCGGCGTATAAGAAACATAGTCCTCGTCAAAATAGGCAGGGCTTAACCCTCCGCCCAGGAATGAGCTGCGGTCAAAATATTCATAATATTGAACCACGTCGCTATGAGAAGTCTGGGTATTGTAGGTAGCCTGGCAATTCACAATTAAAGTGCCGGCATATCCATCGTCTGATAGCGGAAAAGTACTATTGGGCGGCTTGTACAAGGAACTGAAGTCGAAAAACAATGTGTCACCGGATTTTGCTGAAGGAACAACCACCGATGAATAATTGCCCCATTTTCCCTGGCCCGCAGTGGGATAATAATATATATTTGACGATACATACGCAAAAGTAGCAGGTATTACCACTTTCATTTTTGTAAATGAAGCCCAGTACCGGTATTCATAGGGAAATATATCGCCTCCATAATAATTGGAGCAGCAGTTACCAATGCTAAGATAAAAATTCTCCGAAAAACTTGCTGAAGTGCAACCATTTATGTTGATCCCGTCAGAACAGCAGGCATCAAAATAATAACCGACCGCATAATAATGAGCGGGCTTAATATGATTGAAATTTGGAACACTATAATAATCGTACAGATATACCGGCTTGTCTTTTGTGCTAAAATAAAAATCATCTGTCAGTGTTATATATTGCACATCCTCAGTGTTTTTTGTAACCTGGTAACGTATGGTTATATATACTGAATCGCCCTTTTTATAGAGATAGCTGGAGGGGACAGTGGTGCCTCCGTTTATGGTTTGTAATGTATCGGTACCATAGTAATAAAAATAATTGGCCCCCGTTTTTATGTAAGGAATGGTGGGGCAGACGTAGGTCTTTTTATTCGTGCTGTCTTTTATGGTGAGGGTTACATCAATTTGCGTCAGGTAATCACTTGTAAACTTCATATCCGCGAAGGCATACTTCCAGGACTTGAATTTGGCATCGGTAATCACCCTCCCGGCAAACGAGGCCGTAATCGTGTCGCCATACATCGCCTTATCCCGTCTTATCTTAGCAAAATTCAGGCTTCCACTCGCGTCCGGTATACCGTCGTCATTATTGTCTGGCAGCCCATAAGAAGTTCTTAGAAAAGTGAATTTTGCATTATCCATACCCACCCTGTCGGGGTTGAGACAATTAACTTTAAAATCAAAATTTTTGCTCACCAGGAGCGATCTACAGCTACAGGATGAGTTGGGTTGATAATAAAGATTATAGGACATTGTCGCAGTGCTGTTGCAAGACACCGTGCTCGTATCTCCTATAAGCTTCATATAGAGCCTGGACCCGGCATAACTGAAACCTGAAGGGGGGGGCAATCCAAATGTAACATGCCAGATGCCGCCAACCATTCTTATAGAGTCAGGTTTCCAGATGACGGTGCCAGAAAGGTCTGTCTGATAAATGGAACTGGTATCCATTTTTATACCGCTATAGATATAAAAATAGTATTGCAGATAGGTTTTCCCGGTACCCGGCAACAAGTTGGAATATACCTGGTCATTCTCAAAATATACGCCCACTGTATCCGACGCAACCAGATCTGTGGTGCTTACTGTTGGCGTTCCAAACAACTGGTAATTGGATTCATAGCTGCGGCCCATTCCACGGGTTTCATAATTGCCGTTTCCGCAATGGTCTTTATAAGAAACGGAATAACCCCAGGAATTCAGGTATCCCTGGGTGAGGCAACAGTTATACACATTCCACTCAATTGTGACCTGTGCCCCTGCTTTTAAGACAGGAAGTGTAACCCAGTACCTGCCTTGCGGACTGGTTCCCAGGCAGGAATAAGCATAATTCGCCGAACTGGAATCAGGTGTTAAGGACGTAAATGTTCCACTGCTTCCATACCTTATTTTTATGCTCGAAATATCTATTTTTGAGTAGAAAAAATTTTCATAACCTGCGTTAACATCTGCCGTTTGCATAATATCAACCATTACATTGGTGGCATCTCCGCCATTATTTGTAATTGTAACGCTTTGCAGGTTTGGAGAAGTGATGATGTAACATTGGTTTTGCGCAGAATTTGTGGTTACTGAAAGACTTGGGGTAGTACTAGAACCTGTAAGCACTACATTGCTTGTGCTTGAATATTTCTGGCACATACTGCCGCCGCAGCCCCATCCGGCTACATAACTGTTTCCAAGGCCATTGCCACCGGTGCAAGAGCCAACGCTGTCCTTTTCAGTAAGAACAATTGATTCGCCTTTGTCGAGGTTGCCGTCTTTGTTACCTACATTTTTGAAATCTAAACTGTTATAGGTAAAGATATCCGTGTCATGGGAGGATGTATATGTTTTACCTGCGGTGGATCTAATGGTGATGCCGCTGCCTTTGATAATATAAAAAGTAAAACTGCTTAAAGGTGCGTTCGTGGTGTTGGCTATTGTGATTTGTCTCGTGAAAGTATCTCCGGCCGCTCCATAATAAACCTGGTTGGTGAATTTACTTATGGTAAGCGATGGAATGCCAACGCTGAAAAAACTGGTATATGCAGAATCAGTGGAAGTGCCATTATAGCTGAGGGAAATAAAATTCCTGATAGAACCACCTTTATTGATAAATGCAATGACACTACAGTTTACAGAAACATTGATGGTGAATTTGGCGCTGTCTTTAGGGGTAATGGTGGGAACGCTGAAAACAGGCGCATTGCTATTGGAAACATTAAACTCTTTTACCCCGGCCGCAGAACTTACGGAGCTGTTCACATATTGAAAACCAACAGGGAGCTTAACGGTCGCTTTTCCGCCTTTTATAGAATCTGAAAGGGAAGTATTAGTTATTTTGAATGTAAAAGGCTGTGCCGGCCCGCAAACAACGAGTTTCGCAGGATTGGCGCACGAAAATGTTGCTATGCCCTGTGAAAATCCAGCAAATGGCGCCAGCAACAAAGAAAATAACACAACAAAAACCTTACTCACCTTCCGGAACATTTTTTTGCTCTGTTCCCTCTTTCTTTCCAAAACTCACGGAAGTTAGGTAGAATTTTTGGATAAAAAGAATTATTTTCGTATTTTAAATGCCGTTGAATGTCTTTTTTATCGCTGATTATTGATTAGCAGGTATATATGGAAAACAGGAAATTTTGGATTTATTTGCTGCCAGGGGGTTCATTCCGTGAAAAGAGCAGCTATTTACCCTATCAATGGCACCAGACGGGTACTTAGCACATCATCACATTACCGCATTAGCACATTATTTCAGGACTCCACTTTTTGCCTTTCGTATATCTCCTTCTCCATAAGCTGCTTGCGGTATAAAGTATAATAATAGCCATGCTTTTCTATGAGCTGGTCATGCGTTCCTTCCTCCACGATAGTTCCGGCATCAAGTACAATAATATGCGAGGCATTTTTTACGGTGGATACCCTGTGGCTTATAATCAGAGATGTTTTACCACGCATTACGTTCGTGAGATTTTGCAGTATCTGCGCTTCTGTATTTGTATCAATCGCTGAGAAGCAATCATCCAATATCAGAAATTTGGGGTCATGTGTGATGGCCCTGGCAATGCTTACCCTCTGCTTTTGCCCCCCCGAAAGGGTGATGCCCCTTTCTCCTATCATGGTATTGAACCCGTCAGGAAAGCCCGCGATATCTTTAAATACATCCGCGATAGTAGCGCTCTTCATTACCAGTTCATTTTTTCGCTGGGTTTCCTGTTCTATATCGCCGATATCCCCTTTATTATAACCAAACAGTATATTGTCGGCAATAGATTCAGAAAACAAGAAGTCATCCTGTGGCACATAGCCAAGTTGCTTCCGGTATTGGCCCAGGTCTATATCCCGGATGTCTGTTCCGTCTATGAGGATATTCCCTTCGCTTGTATCATAAGACCTTAGAAGTAAATTGGCAAGCGATGATTTTCCGGAGCCTGTGCGGCCGATGATTCCCAAAGATTTGCCGGCCTTTAGGTTAATATTTACGTTTGATAGGGCTTTAACGCCTGTTTCGGGATAGGTAAAAGAGACATTTTTAAATACTATATCTCCCTTCAGATCAATTATTTTCCCATTATCAGAAACTATTTCCGGCTGTGCGTCCATCAGTTCGTTGATCCGTTGCTGGGAAGCTGCTGCCCTTTGAATCAGTGACGTTGTAAATCCAAGCGATGCCACAGGCCAACCAAGTTGGGCCACATACATGAAGAACTCCGGGATAACGCCTGGGGTTATTTGTCCTCTCAGGGCTTCCTGGCCGCCTACATACAATGTGATGATGGTACTAAGGCCGATGAGGAAAATTATGGCTGGAAAGAAAAAAGCATCAACCTGTACCAGCCCCAGTGATTTGCTTCTGTATGTATCTACTTCTTTTTCAAAATGGCCTTCAATGCTTTTTTCGGAAGCAAAGGATTTCACAACCCTTATCCCTGAAAATACTTCCTGCACAAACGTGGTAAGGGTAGATAGCTGGCGCTGAATCCCCATACCTTTATTATAGGTAATATTATTTACAAGATAAATAGAGAGCGCCAGCAATGGAAATGGTAGCAGTGAAAAAAGGGTAAGTTTTACATTTACCGAAAGCATGATAATAATGGAGAGGATGATCATGGATGATAAATTAATGCCATACATGATGGCGGGCCCAAGGTACATGCGTACCCTGCTCACATCTTCTGTAATCCGCGCCATGAGGTCCCCTGTATTATGTCTCCGGTAATAGCCAAGGGATAACTTTTGAAAATGGCTGTAAATATCATTTTTCATGTCATATTCTATATGACGGGACATAATAATAATAGTCTGCCGCATAAAGAACATGAACAGACCTTTGCCCAATGCCGCACCTATAATGAGCATGGAATAGTTAACGATAATTTTTGAGACACCTTCGTGTGTCTTAAAACTGGAAATAATGCCATCGAAGGCGCGGCCCACCACCCAGGCTGCAATTACCGCAAAGAAGTTTGAAACAATGACGAAAACGATACCCCAGATGAGTAGTTTGCGGTACCGTTTCAGATATTTGTTCAGCGCCTTCAGCGACCTGAGATTCTTAAATGTGCTCATAAGCCCGATTGAAATAAAATTATCTTAATTTTGCAGTCAAATTCTTCTCAAAAACACAACTCCACGATATGAATACTGTCAATGAAATACAACTTGAGGAAGCACCTGTATTGTTTCACCAGCTATCTGAGCATGATTATGAGCAAATTGTTTTTTGCCAGGACAAAAGTACAGGTTTAAAAGCAATTATTGCCATTCATAATACTACTTTGGGCCCCGGCCTCGGCGGTACACGGATGTATAATTATAAGAATGAGCACGATGCCATCACCGATGTTTTAAGGCTGTCACGGGGCATGACCTATAAAGCGGCCATATCAGGCCTTAACCTTGGCGGCGCCAAAGCAGTAATTATCGGTGATCCGGGCAAATTGAAAAATGAAGCTTTCATGCGCCGTTTTGGCCGGTTTATTGAAAACCTGAGTGGCAAATATATCACTGCTGAAGACATTGGGACTACTACCCGCGACATGGAATATATTAAGATGGAAACAGACCATGTTACCGGCCTTCCTGAAATTGTTGGCGGCGGCGGAGATCCTTCACCCGTAACAGCTTATGGCGTTTACCTTGGAATGAAAGCCTGCGCCAAAGAAGTTTTTGGAAATGATTCGCTTAACGGTAAAAAAGTCCTTGTAGAAGGAGTTGGCAAAGTAGGAAGCAACCTTGTGGAAAGGCTTACGAAAGAAGGCGCCAAAGTAATGATTGCAGATGTAAATGAAGATGCCCTGATTGCAGTGGCAAAAGCTTACAATTGCCAGGTGGTTCAGCTCAAGGAAGTGTTTAACCAGGACATGGATATTTACGCACCATGCGCCCTCGGCGCTTCTTTAAATACGGATAGTATTTCACGCATGTCTTGTTCCATCGTGGCGGGGGCAGCCAACAACCAGTTAGCTGATGAACAATTACATGGCCAGATGCTGCTTGATAAAGGTATTTTATATGCCCCTGATTTTCTTATAAATGCAGGCGGATTGATCAATGTTTATACGGAGCTCATCGGGTACAAACGCGACATAGCATTGGGCCAGGCAGAAAAGATTTATGGTGTAACCCTTGATATTATTGCCAAATCGAAACAAGAGCATATCCCCACTTACCTCGCGGCTAACAAAATGGCGGAAGAGCGGATCAATGGCATTGGCAAAATCCATATGAATTATTGATCAAATACCGCTGATAAAATATAAATGCTAAACAGAAGGCATATTCGAATAAAGGTTATGCAGGCCCTGTATGTTTATTACAACGACAGGGAAGATAATTTAAGCGCTTCGCAGGTATTAAAAATATTAGACAAAAATATTGATAAGCTATACGGGCTTTATCTTTATCTCCTGCTATTGTTAAGGGAACTTGGCAGTTTTATGGTCCACTATGACGAGGAGGTAAAAAGCCGCTACATCCAGAATGAAAGCGACCTGAAAAACAGCCTTAAATTTGTAAATAACCCTGTTTTGCAGGCTTTGCAAAATAGCGAGGAATTTGAAAAAGCACTTAAAGCCAACCATGTATCCTGGAATGGAGATACCGATATTCTCCGTAAAATATTTTTAGACCTTAAAAGCCAGGAAATATACAAGGATTACCTCATGGCCCCGGAAGAAAGTGCAGGGGTTAATTATGAACTGCTCACATTTATATTGAGGCATTATACCACTAATTTTCCTGTAGTGCAGCAACACCTCGAAGAAGAATTTTACAATTGGCTTGACGATAGAAAAGTGGCCAAACAAATGGCCGGTAAAACATTACAGGCTATAGCAATAGATACCGAAGCGAAAATTCCACTCATGCCACAAAGCCATCGTGAAGACGAAAATTATATATTTGCCCAGGAACTGGTAAAAAAAACGATAGCGGAAGACGCCTTTCTTGAGAAGACCATCCGCGCCAAAACAGAGCATTGGGAATCTCACCAGGTAGCCATGCTGGATATGATTATTATTAAAATGGCCGTATGCGAATTTATCTTTTTCCCTACCATTCCGCCTAAAGTTTCCATAAACGAATACATTGAACTTGCAAAAACGTACAGCACCCCGCAAAGCAAAAAATTTGTGAACGGGGTATTGGATGCCATCTTAAAAGACCTGAACAAAGAAGGGAAGGCCCTTATGAAATGAATAAATTAATTTTTATCAAATAAAATTAATATGAATAAAGCATTGATCATTAGTAAAATAAGTCAAAGGATTGTCGGCGTATCATTAATTGTTTTTCTTTTCGTTGCCCTCATTTCATTAGACGGGTGCAACAGGGGCAAAAATGGCTTATCAACTGATCTTATCCAAAATGGCAAAACCCCAAAAATCACTTTTGCTGAAACCATGCACGATTTCGGTACCATAAATGAAGGCGATGTGGTGACCTATACCTTTGATTTTACAAATACCGGCGATGGCGACCTTCTTATTACAGACGCTCATGCCCAATGCAGTTGCACAGTCCCTGAATGGCCGAAAGACATTATTAAGCCTGGCGGGAAGGGAACTATCCGGGTAAAATTTGACAGCAACGGCAAGAACGGTATCGTTACAAAAGTGGTAACCATTGAAGCCAATACAAACCCTAAAATAACCAAAGTACAGATAAAAGCAAATATTAAAGAACAACAACAAAAACAATAATGACACTATTAATTGACACGATTTTAGCGGCGGCTCCTACAGGCGGTTTTTTCAGTAACCCGATGGCTATCGCATTCCCGCTTATCCTGGTGGTGATGTATTTCTTTATGATCAGGCCGCAACAAAAGAAGGCTAAGGACCAGCAAAATTTTAAGGACAAAATTGAAAAAGGCATGAAGGTCGTAACCATTGGTGGGCTTCATGGTAAAATTGCTGAAATAAAGGACAAAACCTTTGTGATAGAAGTTGGCAACGGCCTCAAAATGGAATTTGAAAAATCTTCCATTTCAATGGACCTTACCAAGACAGTCCAGAACCCAGATGTGAGCCCGGTAAAAAAATAAACTTATTATGCCGGACAAATCGGCCAGGTCATCGGGAAGAACATTGCGCAGCGAATGGACAACCTTTGTCTGGTGTTTTGCCGTGGCATCAATCCTCTGGTTGTTTACCGCGCTAAATGAGCAATACACCAGTAGTATTACCGTAAGCGCCAGGTACATAAACTATCCAAAGAACAAGGTTTTTCTCAACCCTTTGCCTGACGATTTTAAGGTTGTGGTTACGGCCAAAGGCTGGGACCTGATGAGCAATTATTTTCGCCGTAAGGCAGAATCCATAACTATTGATTTGAACGATTATGCCAAATCAGATCAATTGATAACCCGCACTCTTCAGGACAATTTTGCGCTTCCCATGTCGCAGAAAATCACGGTAGGGGAGGTGTTTCCTGAATTGATTTCCCTGGCAAAAGACGAAAAGGGTTCAAAAAAAGTACCTGTCAGGCTTATCCAGGACCTTAGCTATAAAGATCAGTACGGGCTTGGGGGAGAAATTATATACATTCCTGATAGTGTAACGGTGACAGGTCCTGCATCTATTGTAAAAAACATTGGTCATGTTGATACAGAAGACGAAACGCTTAAAAACCTGGACAAGGTCACAAACAAGGAAGTAAAATTGAAAGAACCTGAACCCAAAAACCTCGTTTACAATCCCGACCAGGTCTCTGTTAATATCCCCGTTTACCAGCTTTCAGAAAAGAAGATTACCTTACCTGTGCAGGTTATAAACAAATCCATATCAGATACATTGAAGCTGATACCAGCCCATGTTACAATTATATACCAGGCCCCTGTGAACAAATTTTCGCAGATAGACACTACTCAGTTCCAGGCAATAGTTGATGGAAGCCAGGTTGACACTGCAAACCGCGAGCCCCTTAAAATACAATTGATCACAGAGCCAAAATACGTGTATAATATCAGGCTCACACCCGACTATGTAAACTTTCTTATCAGGAAGTAAAGATTATGTTAAAAATAGGCATAACCGGAAACATAGGGAGCGGCAAAACCACCGTTTGCCACATATTTGAAACTCTCGGCATCCCTGTATATTATGCTGACCACAGGGGCAAATTCCTGCTGGAAAGCAATGAAAATGTAAAGGCAAAGGTACTGGCCGCTTTTGGCGACGGGATATGTGGACCAAATAATAACATTAACAGGGCCTTGCTTGCAGACATTGTTTTTCACGACACGGCAAAACTCACCCTCCTTGAAAGTATTATCCACCCTGCAATTTTTGATGACTTCAACCTTTGGGTTGCATTGCAAAATTCACCATACATCCTGAAAGAAGCGGCGCTCCTTTTTGAAGCAGGTACTTATAAAAAACTTGACAAGGTTGTTACCGTTACTGCCCCGTTCCAGACAAGGCTCCAAAGGGTACAATTGAGAAGTCAAACCACCGAAGAGCAGGTAAGGGCAAGGGAAAACCGCCAATGGCCCGAGGAAAAGAAAATTGAAAGGGCAGATTATGTAATCTATAACAACGAAGAACAATTGTTATTGCCCCAGGTTTTGAAACTTCATAAGTTGTTTTTATCCCTGCAAAACGGTAATAAAATCCCGGGAATGTAAACGACGCTGGCGGTTGTCACTGCGCTTCATTATTTTCTTTAAAAAAAGTCAAAAAAACTAACTGTTTTTATTAGGTTGATAAGTTGTTATTGCATAACTTCGTACAATATAATAAAAAATGGAAGAGAAATTGGAGAATATTGATAATCAGGAATCTGCGGCCAATTATACCGCTGATAATATCCAGGTGCTTGAAGGGCTGGAGGCCGTAAGGAAAAGGCCGGCAATGTATATCGGCGATATTGGTGCAAGAGGGTTGCACCACCTGGTATATGAAGTAGTGGATAACTCTATTGACGAAGCGCTTGCCGGGTATTGCAACAACATAGAAGTCTTTATATTAGAAGATAACTCCATAAAGGTTACAGATAATGGCCGCGGCATTCCGGTTGATTTCCACACCAAAGAGCAAAAATCGGCGCTCGAAGTAGTCATGACCGTATTGCATGCCGGCGGAAAATTTGACAAAGATTCTTACAAGGTTTCCGGCGGGCTTCACGGCGTCGGCGTTTCGTGCGTTAATGCATTGTCATCGTTGCTGATTGCAGAAATTCACAGGGACGGGAAGATATACAAACAGGAATATTCTGAAGGGAAACCTAAAGGTTCCGTAAAGGAGGCAGGTACCGCAGATGACAGCGGCACCATCATAACTTTCAGGCCGGATGATACCATTTTTACCACAACAGTTTATAAATTCGATACCCTCGCATCCAGGCTGCGCGAACTTGCTTTCCTGAATAAAGGCGTAAAGCTTACCATCAAAGACGAACGGGAAAAAGATGATTCTGGCCAGTTCAGGACCGAAACTTTTTATTCCCAGGGTGGCCTTAGCGAATTTGTGGCATATCTCGATAATAGCCGCCAGTCTCTTATCTCTGAACCGATTGCCTTTGAAAGTGAAAAATATGGTATCCCCGTTGATGTGGCTTTTCAATACACGGATACTTATGCCGAAAATGTCCATTCTTATGTAAACAACATCAATACCATTGAAGGCGGTACACACGTTGCCGGTTTCAGGCGCGCGATAACAAGGGTGCTGAAAGGATATGCCGAAAAAGAGGGCTTTTTAAAAAATGTTAAGTTCGAGATAAGCGGAGATGATTTCAGGGAAGGATTAACGGCAGTAATCTCTGTAAAGGTGATGGAACCCCAATTTGAAGGGCAGACCAAAACCAAGCTGGGCAACTCCGAGGTTTCAGGCGCCGTTGATACCATTGTGGGGGAATGTCTTTCCCACTACCTGGAAGAGCATCCGCGCGATGCAAAGACCATCATGAACAAAGTAATCCTTTCAGCCACTGCCCGCCATGCAGCCAGAAAGGCGCGGGAAATGGTGCAGCGCAAAGGGGTCATGAGTTCCAACGGCCTTCCCGGCAAACTGGCAGACTGCTCCTCAAACGATCCTGCCGAATGTGAGCTTTACCTCGTGGAAGGGGATTCTGCAGGCGGAACGGCAAAACAGGGCAGGGACAGAAAATTTCAGGCCATATTGCCGCTCAGGGGCAAAATATTGAACGTGGAGAAAGCCCTTGAACATAAAATATATGACAACGAGGAAATTAAAAACATGTTCACCGCCCTTGGCGTAAGCATTGGCACCACAGATGATGATAAAGTGCTGAACCTTGACAAGCTCAGGTATCATAAAATTATCATTATGACTGATGCGGACGTGGACGGGTCTCACATCAGGACATTGATATTGACGCTTTTCTACAGGTATATGAAGGCGCTGTTAGAAAACGGCTACGTATATATTGCACAGCCTCCTTTGTATCTTGTAAAAAAGGGCAAAGAAGAAATGTATGCCTTTGACGAAGAAGCGAGGATTGCAGCCATAGCCCAGTTGACCGGTGGAGACGCTTCTAAGGAAAGCACGGTTGGTATTCAACGGTACAAAGGCCTTGGTGAGATGAATGCCGAACAACTCTGGTCAACTACCATGAACCCGGAATTCAGGACATTAAAACAGGTAACCATAGATAGCGCAGCTGAGGCAGACCATGTTTTCTCAATGCTCATGGGCGATGATGTGCCTCCACGCAGGGACTTTATTGAGCAGAATGCAAGGTATGCTAAAATTGACATCTAAATGAGCAACGCACCTAAAACCGAAACAGATAACCAGGAATGGAAAACTACAGCTGTGAAAGTTTTAGGCAATCTTTCTCATGACCTGCGCAGCCCTTTTACCACAATCCAGAGTTATATCAACATCCTTAAAATGGAAGAATACAGGTTTGAACCACAAGGGCTTAAAGAATTAACAGCTTCATTACAGCAGACCATTGATAAGTCCATCAAACTTATAGATGAACAGGTATCTGCCCTTAAAAAATCGCTTGAAAACAGTTAACAGTTATCAGTAATGATAGTTTACTTGTAATTTAAGTATCGCTACTGTTGACTGATGACTGTTGATCAGATCACCTGTATCTTTTTCAACAAGTCCTCTTTAAATGTCTTGCCAATCGGCAATGTCGTTTCCCCAATATGCAGTTCGGCGGCATGGATGGCCGTTACCTTGTCCACGGCAACGATATAAGACCTGTGGATCCTGAAAAACCTCTGTGGCGGCAGCATCATCTCGATATCTTTGAGCGGCATAAGAGCAGTATAGGTTTTTTTTTCCGTATTCACTTTTACATAGTTTCCCAGCGCCTCAACGTAATTGATCTGGTCTATATGGATCCTGTACAGGCTCGATTTGTCTTTTAAAAAGAAATAATCATCTACCAGTTGCCCCGATATTTCTACTTCCGGTGTGGGGTACCGGTCCTGATTTTTTTCGCTTCCTTGCACCAAATCCGGAACAATGCTGATAAAATACCCGGATACCCCTGTTTCAGGGGTTCGAAAAAAAAGCGCCCGGCCTTTCACAGGGATAGGTTTGCCAATTTTTGGCATCAAAAAAGAATCCTTGCCAAATTCAAGATAGCTGCCAAAAGCAGGGTTCCATTTTTCAAGTGCAAGCCAGGCGGGCGTGTTATTAATGACAAGCAATTGATTGATGGAAGCTCCCTTCTTGCTTTCACCCCGCCACCCGGTCACAAGTTCTGCCTGGTCGTTTATATAATCTATCATTCCCTGGTCATTTAGTATAATCACAGGCGCTTCAAGGAGGTTTATAGCGGTGGTAAACTTGTCGAGGTTTCCCTGGAGGTTAGAAGTTTTGTTATGGTTAAACAATGCGATTTCAATAGATGAGTGAAGGTCGTCTGCTTTAAATGGCTTTATAATATAACCAAAAGGCTCAGATTCTTTTGACCGGTGAATTGTATCATATTCCCTTAAAGAAGTGAGAAAAATGACCGGTATATTGTAGTGCGCTTTTAGCGCCGTTGCAGCCTGGATGCCATCTTTGTTCCCGTCCAGGTTAATATCCATCAGGGCAATATCCGGCTTCACTTCGTGAGCTTTGGTGAGCGCATCCTGGTATGATGCAACAGAACCTACAACATCATAACCTAATTTTTCCAGGCTCATTTTCACATCGAGCGCCACAAGCGGCTCATTTTCTACAATAAGTACTTTAGTTTTAGTCATAGTTCAAAAAACACGCTGCAAGGAAATAGCAAAATTAATCATTTTTCAGGCAAAACAAATAGGTCGAAATGTAAGGCGTCAGGCATCAGGCGTCAGAGGCTTACGCCTTATTCCTTACCCCTTACCCATTATCCCTTACCCATGATTTTCAACAACCTGAATGAAAACAGGAACACCCCAAAAATAATGGCGGCAGCAATAAGAAATGTTTTCTCATGATAGGCATGGTACAATACACCGCCAATTAAAAGTCCTAAAATGCTGGCAATGCTGCCTGCGCTGCCTGCTATACCCTGGATGGCGCCCTGGTACTTGTGGCCTGCCACCCGCGACAGGATTGATAGGAACGAAGGCCACATGAGGCCGTCGCCTAATGCAAAGAGAAGGGCGCCAAGATATAACACTACATTGTTATGGCTTGTCATGAGTACAAAATTAAAAGTCAGTAGAAAGCCGCCGACAATAGTCAAAACTTCATCAGAAACCTTTTTTGAAAGTGCGCTGAGAAGCGGTCCCTGCACCAGTACCAGGAGCCCGCTCAGGACAGCGAAAAAAATGCCGAGTTGCCTTACATTCCATTTCAGGCCTTCGCTCGCATAAAGTGGGAATGTTATATAAAAGAAATTAAAGCCCAGGAAGATCAGGAAATATAAAACCATCATCATCATAACACCAGGCTGTTTTACCAGGAAACGAAACCCAGGCTGGGGTTCATCCGGCGTTTCTGGCGCTGTTCCCGGTTGAGGACG
>Ga0134126_10004602_pt1 | contig 17256 bp, 16 predicted proteins | sample KB31752_FD_96881 | JGI IMG/M metagenome (GOLD analysis project Ga0134126, IMG submission 96881) | Terrestrial soil microbial communities with excess Nitrogen fertilizer from Kellogg Biological Station, Michigan, USA - KB3-175-2 | ecosystem: Environmental > Terrestrial > Soil > Unclassified ...
ATCCCTCCCCCCTGTTACATTCCCCCTCTTCCCCACGTAATAACAAAAACCCCCAACCCATGAAACCAAACACCCCGCCCCGCACAAAAACGCTGCTACTAACCTTAATGGCTATAGGCTTATCAATCACCGCCTGCAAGCAGCAAGGCAACGGCCTCACGCCCTGCGGACGCGGGCCCTGTCCGCCGGTTGCGTTGATCATGCCCAATTTAAGTTTCAGGGTGGTTGATAAAACTACCGGCAAGGACCTGTTTTTTGGCTCCGGCGCGGCTTATACGCCTTCGCAGCTAAAGTTTCAGCAGATCAACAATGGCCTGGCCGATTCGCTGCACCTGAGGATAGATGCGGGTAACCAATTTTTTAATATCGCCGTGATGCCGCATCGCATAACGGACACGGTGACTATGAACATCAGCGGCAAGCCGCAGGATACGCTTTTATTTAAAATCACCACTCACCCCTGCTGCGGCGGCCTGTCATTAAGCGCGGTATTGTTTAACGGCGACGTAGTGTACACCGCGCAGAATGGCCCGACGGTGGCTGTTTTGCAGGTTCCTTAGGTTTGGAGGCGCAGACTTACGAAGTTTGAGAAACTTCGTAAGTCTTTCGGTTAGTAATGGCAGTTTTCCCGGCAGGAAAGCTTCGGGTGAAATCGGGCAAAACAATGGTGGCCTGAGCGCTGGGAGGGCATAGCAAATTTTTGCTGAAGCGCAGAGGCGAGCGAACGCAGTAGGGCAAAAAGATTGCGGCCCAGGTTTTGCCCGATTTGCCGGGCAAAGGCCATGTGCGGCAAAGAAGCCTTCCTGGCGGGAGCGCTTTTGGTTACTTTTGTCGCTACAAAAGTAACTAGGCCCCCGCGGCCATTAGCGGGCACGTGCCTGGTTGGACCCTTGTGTACCCCGCAGCTACCGATCATGCCCGGCGACTATGAGGCGGACCGCCTGCCAATGAAATAGCTCATTTCTTTGGCAGGGCGGCCGAATCATCCGTTCGCCAGCAGATAACTTTTAAAGCCTGCGAAGTCCTTGCCCAGGCTGACGGACAATTTCTCTTTCTTGTCCAAATCCTTCACTTGTTCGGGCACATCGATCTTGCGGGCGATACTTTCGGGGTAAACGCCGGGGAATTTGCAGGGGTGTGCGGTCGACAAAAACACGCCGGCAGTATCTCGTTTATAATTATCCTGCTGCCAGTCGCGCAGTGCCTGCCAGGCAATGGCGGTATGCGGACATGCTATGTAATTGTAGTTATCGTGGATAAATTTGATGGCTGCAAGCGTTTCGTCGTCATTATAGCTGTAGCCGGTAACCAGGCTTTTCAGGGCATCGGCTTCGCCTTTAAACAGGTCGGCTATGCGCACCCAGTTGCTGGGGTCGCCCACATCCATGGCGTTGGATAGCGTGGCTACCGATGGTTTTGGCTTATAAACGCCTGTTTTCAAGAACTCGGGCACGGTATCGTTTACATTGGTTGCCGCAATAAAATGCTCAACCGGCAAACCCATTTTCCAGGCCAGCATACCCGCCCCGATGTTGCCGAAGTTGCCGCTGGGAACCGAGAAAACAACCTTGCTGATGCCCCGTTTCAACAATTGTGCATAAGCATTAAAATAATAAAACGTTTGCGGGATGAGCCGGGCGATATTAATGGAATTGGCCGAAGTGAGCCTGAACTTTTCATTGAGTTCTTTATCCGTAAAAGCTTGTTTCACCAATGCCTGGCAATCGTCAAAGGTGCCGTCGATCTCGATGGCGCGGATATTTTGCCCGTTGGTGGTTAACTGCAGTTCCTGTATATCGCTTACCTTGCCTTTGGGATAAAGAATAGTGACGCGGGTATTGGGCACGCCCAAAAAGCCCAGGGCCACCGCGCCGCCGGTATCGCCGCTGGTGGCTACAAGCACATCCAGCTGTTTTTCGCCCTTCTGTAAAAAGTAGCTCATCACGCGGCTCATAAACCGTGCGCCGAAATCTTTAAAAGCCAGCGAGGGTCCGTGCCACAGCTCCAAAACAAACACATTTTCTTCCAGCTTAACTATGGGCGCTAAAAAGTTAATGGCATCATAGATAATCGCTTTGAGATCGTCGTCCGGAATATCTTCCCCAATTAAATTTTTTGCCACATGAACAGCAATTTCGGGCAGGGCGTACTGATCGAGGTTATTTAAAAATTTATCATCCAGCCGCGGAATATCAACCGGCATGTACAGGCCTTTATCCTGCGGCATGCTGTTAAAAACTGCCTCTTTGAAGCTTACACGGGTGGATGGGTTTTTGGTACTATATAATTTCATTTCGGATGTCGGATGTTCGATTTCGGATTTATTTCGATTTCGGATTTCGTCCCGCACGTGCGGGATCGATTTTTCGCTGTTGTTTGTTTTCAGCGGTGCTCAAGAGGGCTATCGCCGTTTCGGATTTATTTTGACTTGATAATTTATTTCACTTGCACATTCACTCGTCCGCACATTTGCACATCTGCACATTCACTCATCTGCACATTCACTCATCTGCACATTCACTCATCTGCACATCCGCACATCCGCACATCCGCACATCACCCTATCACCCTCGGCCCCTTATCATTAATAGTCGAAACATAAACGTTCGATCCTATTTTGATGCTTGTTAAATGCTGCTGCAATTTTTGGGTGATGCGCCTGGCTGTTTCTTCATCCCTCGCAAATGCAAAAACCGACGGCCCGGACCCTGATATGCCAAAGCTGACCGCGCCGAGGCCCATGGCCATTTCGCGCATCAGGTAAAAATCGGGGATGAGCATGGAGCGTACCGGTTCCACCAAAATATCTTTCATGCTGCGGCCGATGAGGTCAATATCGTTCATAAACAAACCGCTCACCAGTCCGGCAATATTGCCCCATTGCGTAACGGCGTCCCTCATCTGTATGTTTTTGCGTATGATCTGGCGGGCCTCGCGGGTGGGCACATCCACATCGGGGAAAACAATAGCGCACCATAGCCCGGCAGGGTGCGGCAGGCGGATCACATCAAGCGGCTCATAACTGCGTATCAGCACAAAGCCGCCAAGCAATGCAGGCGCCACATTATCCGCATGGCCATGACCGCAAGCCATTTCTTCACCCTTCATGGCAAAAGACAATAAGGAAGCCGGATCAGTTTCATCGCCAAGCAAAGTTTTTATGGCAAACAAACCGGCCACCGTACTTGCGGAACTTGAACCCAGGCCGCTGCCGATGGGCATTTTTTTATGCAATTCAATATCCAGCCCAATGCCGTTACGCCCGATGCTGTTCAAATAATGCTGCACGCTTACGCTCACCGTATTTTTAGCAGGATCAAGCGGCAGGCGGCCATTATCGCCCGTAATTTTGCTGATGGTGATGCCGGGTTTATTGGTAATGCGCATCACCACCTCATCGCCCGGCTCGTTTATTGCGAAGCCCAGCACATCAAAGCCGCAAACTACGTTGGCGACAGTGGCGGGGGCGAAAACACGTATTCCCCCCCCGCCTCCGCCAGCTGGCGGAGGAGAAGTAGCGGCGGTTTCTTCTAACTTTTGTATATTATCTTCCATTCTGTTTTAAAAACTCCTCATTGAAAAACATCTTTTTTAAGTGAGGAAAATACTTTCTTTGCCCTCTTTCCCGCTTGCGGAAGAGAGGGCCGACGATCCGCTGGCTAGCGGAGAAGTCGGGGTGACTCAACCCGCCATGCATTGGCGCTAACCTCGCTCCCGTAGTTGACTCACCCGGTCTTTGCTTCGCTCGACCACCCTCTCTTTTGCAAGCAAAAAAGAGGGTTAAAATTTATTTGATAGCTGTTATTCACTTTACGCTCCCACATTTATTAAATCCGCAAACACACCTGCTGCTGTCACTTCTGCCCCTGCTCCGGGGCCTTTTACTACCAGGGGGCGCTCTTTGTACCGGTCGGTAGTGAAGGATATGATATTATCGCTTCCCGACAGGGTATAAAAAGGATGGGTTTCATCAACCATTTGCAGGGTGATGGCGGCCTGGCCGTTTTCGAGCTTGCCGATGTAGCGTAAAACCTTTTTTTCTGCTTCGGCCCGGGCTTTTAAATTACTGAAGAATGCATCTTCTGCCTTCAGCGCGGCATAAAAATCATCAACTGTTTGCGCATCGAGGCAGGCTTTTGGCAGGATGCTTTCTATTTGCACTTCGTCGGCTTCCATCGGGTAACCGGCGTCACGGGCAAGGATCAGTATTTTTCGCATAAAATCGGTGCCGCGCAGGTCATCGCGCGGGTCGGGTTCGGTATAGCCTTTTTCCTGGGCTGTTTTTACCACGTCGTGAAAACTTGCATCGCCTTTAAAATTATTGAAAATAAAGGAAATGGTGCCGGATAGAATGGCCTCTATCTTCATGATCCTGTCGCCGCTGTTCATCAGGTCCTTTAAGGTGCGGATGATGGGCAGGCCGGCGCCCACATTGGTCTCATAAAAAAAGTCGACGCCATGCTGCTGTGCGGCATCGTGAAAAGTTTTGTACTGTTTATATGATGCAGAGTTGCCGATCTTATTGCAAGTGATCACGGATATATTGGCTTCAAAAACCTCCTTATAATACTCCACAGGTTTTGGACTGGCGGTATTATCGATAAAAACACAGTTGGGCAGGTTCATGCTTTTCATACGCGCGACGAACTCCGCCAGGTCGGCTTTTTGATGGGTAGCCTGCAATTCTTCCTGCCAGCTATCCAATGATATGCCATCGCTGTTAAAAAGCATTTTACGGGTATTGCTGATGCCGGCAATTTTAACCTGTATGCCGTTATGCTCCTGCAAATAACCGCTATGCGCATTCAATTGCCTGAAAAGGGTTTGCCCGATATTGCCTGTACCCAAACAAAAGGCATGCAGCGTTTTGGTAAGCTGCACAAAAAAACCGTCGTGCACGGCGTTTAAAGCCTTTGCAAGGTCGTTTGCCGAAATGATAACCGATATATTATACTCCGACGATCCCTGCGCAATGGCCCTAACGTTTATACCGTTGCGTCCCAGTGCATGAAACAGCTTGCCTGATACGCCCGGCGTTTGCTTCATATTTTCGCCAACGATGGCAATAATCGCCAGGTTCTGCTCTATTACTAATGGGTCGAGTTTTTTTGCAACGAGCTCCAGTTCAAATTCCTGCTCTATTAACCGGCGCGCCTTTTCACTGTCGCCCGGCTGAATGGCGAAAGTAATGCTGTGTTCGGATGATGATTGGGTGATGAGGATGATGTTGATCTGCTCGCGCGCCAGCAAAGAAAATAACCGGCCGCTAAAACCCGATTTACCCACCATGCCGCTGCCTTCGAGATTGAGAATGCTGATGTTATTGATGGACGAAATGCCTTTTATCGGCAGGTTCGATGGTTTGCAATCGTGACGGATCACCGTTCCTTCAAATTCAGGTTCGAAAGTGTTTTTTATGACGATGGGTATCTTCTTCAAAAACGCCGGGATCATGGTTGGCGGATAGATCACCTTTGCGCCGAAATAGGATAGCTCCATGGCTTCAGTATAAGTAAGCTCTGGTAAAGAGAATGCTTTTTTTACCATGCGCGGGTCGGCGGTCATCATGCCGTTTACGTCGGTCCATATCTGTATCTCCTCAGCATTTAATGCCGAGCCAAATATGGCGGCGGTATAGTCGCTGCCGCCGCGGCCAAGCGTAGTGATCTGCCCGGCTTCATTCGAGGCTATAAAACCGGTCACCAGCAGCATTTTATCGCTGTGTTCATTCTTAAAGCCTTTGATCAGCAATTCGGTAAGTTCCATATCCACCTTTGCCTGGCCAAATGTGCTGTCGGTCTTTATCAGCTCGGACGCATCGGCACAAAAGCTTTCCGGGAAATGCTGGGCGGCTATCTTACAGATCATCACGGTTGAGCAGCGTTCGCCGAAGCTCACAACCAGGTCGCGGGTTTTTGGGGTAAGCTCACGTAAGGTGAGTACGCCCTGCAACAGGTCCTCCAGCTGGTTAAAATAAAGTTTCAACCGGGTGAAAGCGGGGTTTTGGTTCTGTATGGTAAGCAGGCTTTTTACCACATCAAAGTGGCGCTTTTCCAGTTCGGCCAGCGCTGCTGTAAAATCAACACCGTTTGCCGCGCCTTCGGCCATACTGATCAGCAGGTTGGTTACCCCGCTCATGGCCGATAAAATAACCACCGGCTTTTCTTTGCCTTTGGCTTCTTCCTTTAAAATATCTAATAAAGTCTGGATGCTTTGAACTGATCCTACGGAAGTACCGCCAAATTTTAAAATTTTCATTTTTGTTGCCTCACCCCAACCCCTCTCCAAAGGAGAGGGGCTTTGATTTTGATTTTATTTATACTGTTCCTTAAACAAGAGCGCCTTCCTCTTTTGGAGGAAGGCGCTCATTTGGTTTTTTATGTTTTTTACACCATACGATTAGCTTCCTCCGAGTGTTATGCCGGTGGTTGTAGTCGATGTTGTTGTGGTGTAGTTAGTAATCATATAATGCCTGTAAAGTAAGTAGATATTTTTTATATATACAAATGCATTTTTGTTTTATTTTTTAATCGTCTGCATATAATTCAGCTTTAAACCTTTTTGCCAGTAAGCCCGTGGCTTCCGCCAGATCAATATCTACAACAAAAACACCGGGCTCGCCATAAACCGCATGGCTGATACAGCTTCCGTCAGGCCCTATCAAAGAGCTGGCCGACTCCGGGTAACGCGTAGCATAATTTGAGCTTGCAAAATATATGGTATTTTCCAGCGCGCGCATCATCATCGCCTTTTCGTAGTATGGGTTGTCCTTATTCCCCCATTCGGTTGGCGTTACGCCGTGGCTATCGCTTCCGCCAAAGTGCGGGTGAAACACAATTTTTGCGCCGCGGCGGGCAGCCCAGCGCGTGAGCTCCGGGTACCGGAAACCCTCATGGCATATAACAATGCCAAATTTTATCCTATTTATTTCAAAAATATGGCGTTCGGTCCCGGGCACCCATGTATTATCTTCGGTGGGGTCCAGCTGGGTTTTTGCCTGGTACCCCAATACCTCGCCGGTATTGGATATAACCTGGGCCACGTTTAAAAATCCCTGCGGCGCATACCAATCCATGGGCAAAATAATAGCGATGTTATTTTCAGCGGCTATTTTACAAGCTTTATTCAATGCAGCTTTCAATGTTTCGGGCGAGGCCACTTCGATCTCGAATTCCTCCATCGGGTAACCGGGTAAGTAAGATTCCGGAAAGCAAACGATCTCAGCCTGTTGCGCGGCAGCTTCCTTTACCAGTTTTTCAACCTGTAATAACCCGTCTTCGATAGATTTTGGATAGGGCGGCGAGGCTATGGCTATTTTCATGGTATTGGCGAAATGACAATTCAAAAAAACAAAAGTTTGAAGACTAATCACGTATAAATCTCAAATATTCCTAATTCATCATCTCTGATAAATGCGTCAATATCAGCAGCGAATTTTATTAACAATGCTGCAATTTTGCTGGTATTCAGGTTGCCTGTACGCAGCCAGATTATTTTGGGAGGATAGGAATACAGATTTTGCAACTCAGAAAAATCTTCGTCGAAAGTTAAAATGGCGTAATCGTTTTCTTTCGCAAATTTCCAAATAACCAAATCTGTAAGTCGTTGCTTAGCGTTTATTTCGTTTGAAGGTAGTATTTCCCATCGGGGAATTAGATTTTTTATACGCCACGAAATGTTTTCATCCGCAATAAGACGCATGCTAAGCGATTTTTAAGACACGTTCTTTATTTGCCGCATACGACAAGCAGGCCAGGATTTGTTTTTCAGTCAGCTGTGGAAAGTCACTGATAATCTGCTCATGAGTCATACCGGAAGCCAGCCACTGTAAGACGTCGTATACGGTAATACGTGTACCCTTAATAACGGGTTTGCCAAACCTTATTTCCGGATTCACTTCGATGTATTTTTTATAATCAATCTGCGACATATACAAATTTAGCTATTTATTATCATAATTATTGGCGGGAGCTTAGCTATTCACGGTTTAAAAATTACCTAATTGACCGCAGGTTACCTAACCGCTCTAAAATTAACGTTCCAACGATTTAACGCACCACAACCGCAATCCCCCGCGCGCCGCCGCCATCGCCGAATTGGTGAAGGGTTTTATTTTTCCAGTAGCAGACAAATTCATTGGCGCTAAACTCGGTAGGAATGTTTCCGGCGGTGTACACATCGCTGCCGGCTACTGCTATGGCATCAGGGAAGCCATACCCGGGAATCACGGTCTTTACCCCGTTTTTCCAGTACCCTGTAACGCCGCTGCGTACCAGGTACACATCGGCGCCGCTAATGGTCATACCAAATAGTTCGTCAGAAACCCCCACTGAATCAAATGCCGAAGGCACACCATTTTTCCAGAGTGTAGCTACGCCATTATCGGGGCCTACCATGTACACATTATTGCCGCTTATGCCTATGCCATATATTATTGATCCATACTGGTCATCCGAGAGCCTGGTCTCCACCCCATTCTTCCACATGGTTGGAAAAGATTTGGTGTTATCAGATACATATCCCACTACATAAACATCATTGCCGCTAACAGCGATCCCATAAGCATAAGATATCTGGCTATCGAGCGTGGCAGGAATCCCATTTTTCCAAAGCGTTGCCCTAAAGTTGACCGTGCCGGCTGCATAAACATCATTGCCAACCACGGCTATCGCATTTGCGCTGGTGACTGGCAGGCTGTCGCTAAGCTTAACTTGTATGCCGTTTTTCCAGTAGCAGGCCACCGGGAAGCTGCTATTGCTATTGGAGACTGAGCCCGCGATATAGACATCGTTGCCGCTGATGGCGATAGCATTTGCGCTGGAAATTTGGGTATTACCTGCAAGTTTTGTTTCTACACTATTCTTCCAATATGCCGCTATCGAATTTGTACCTCCCGAACCAACAAAGCCAACTACGTAAACATCGGTATCGCCCTTGGGCAAGGGCTTAGGCCCGGAACCAGTATTTTTTTTACAGGAAGCCATTGCGAACATTGCAAGGATGGCTAAAGGGATGTATGTTTTTAAAATCATGAGGTATATTAAGGGCTAGACAATTTCTTATTATCCGTTTTTACGACGAAACTACACCAAAATGCCCGGATTAAGAGGCATATTATAGTTTGACGTAACAGCCTGACAAATTTAATACCTTTGCCCGAATATGCAGGGATTAATCACAAAATCAACCGGAAGCTGGTACCAGGTGCAATTGCCTGATGGGCGCAGAATAGACTGCCGCATAAAGGGCATATTCCGTATTAAGGGTATCACTACTACCAATCCCCTGGCCGTAGGCGACGTGGTTGATATTGAAATGGAGCCTGAACAGGATACCGGCGTGATCATCAACCTGCAGCCGCGTAAAAATTATATCATCCGAAAATCCATAAACCTTTCGAAACAGGGGCAGATCATCGCCGCCAACCTCGACCAGGCTTTACTGGTGGTAACGCTGGCTTCGCCCCGTACTTCTTTAGGATTTATCGACCGTTTTTTGGTAACCGCCGAAGCGTACGACATCCCTGCCAAACTTGTTTTTAATAAGCTGGATTTGTTTAGCGATGATGGATTGGACGTATTGGCGGATTACAAAGCTATTTATGAAAAGATCGGTTATCCCTGTTATGAAGTTTCGGCGCTTGAAGGTACAAATATTGAACAGGTACGGGAACTTTTAAAGGATAAAGTAACGCTGTTCTCCGGCCACTCAGGGGTTGGAAAATCAACCCTGATAAACGCGTTATTACCTGATCTCGACCTGCGTACCCAGCAGGTATCCGGCTGGAGCGACAAGGGCATGCACACCACCACCTTTGCCGAAATGTTTGAGCTGCCGCAGGGCGGGTTTCTGATCGATACCCCCGGCATACGCGAATTAGGCATCATTGATATTGACAAGCAGGAGCTCAGCCACTTTTTCCCCGAAATGCGGGCGCTGCTGAACCAGTGCCGTTTTAACAGCTGCCGCCACATAAATGAGCCCGGATGCGCTGTGATAAAAGCCGTTGAAAACGGGGAGATCGAACTATCGCGTTACGAAAGCTATCTCAGTATTTATAATGGGAATGATACTCGATTATAATTTTGCAATTCGTCCCCCACGTGCGGGATCAATTTCGAAATTCAAGTTTTTGCTTAGTGAATTGTTGGGAGAATTTAGGTTCTAAAAACTCACGTCCGTTTGGATTTTCGAGCGCTATCTGAGTATTTATAATCGGAATGATGCGAGGGCATGATAATTAACGCATGCTTCAATGCACTGCAATGGCTAAACCATACACATTTGATGTATCGCTGCTGAGCTGTACAGTCTCGCCGTTTTTCCAATAAACAGCCTTCCCTAAAAACGGTGCATTGGCTATTTTATGCGCTGCATAAAAACCGCCGATGTATACGTCATTCCCGGATACGGCAATGGCATAAGCATCGCTGCCAACATTGCCGTTTGCAAGATTTACGGTCACGCCGTTTTTCCAGCAATTTGCTGTAGATATCCCTCCAACGCTGGATAGTGTATCGCCGGCTATATAAATATCATTTCCTCTTAAAGCCATCGCATTGCCAACGCTGCTCACATTATGGTTATAATCTGTCGTTAAGCCACGATCCGTCCAATATGCAACTTTCGCAGTACCATAGCCATTAAAAACATAGCCAGCTGTAAACACATTATTTGTATTTACAGCAATTCCTGTTGGATAAGATTCGGTGAAAGAGTATGTGCCGGCGTCAAGTGTTGTGAGCGCCCCATTTTTCCAGTAAACCCCCATGGCACCGTTATTGACAAAAACGTAGCCAGCTACGTATACGTCATTACCGTTTAGCGCTATAGCGGTTGCTCCTGCTCCATTTGCACTGTTGGGAAGTACCGTGGCTACGCCATTTTTCCAGTACACGGCATTTTCCTGGAAATAGCCTGTCCCGTAATATTCATAACCGGCAATGTGTACATCGTTACCATCTACTGCAATGGACTTTGCCTGCGACGCAAATAAAGAATCTGCAAGTTTGTGAACAACTCCATTTTTCCAGTATGCGGCTACCCATACGTTGTTAGCTGCGTGGATAGCGCCTGCAACGTAAACGTCATTTCCGGATACGGCGACCGAATTGGCTTCGGAGTATACTTTGGCAAGTGTGGTGGCCATGCCATTTTTCCAGCAGGTTGCATAATAAATATTGTTTTTAACGATATATCCAACAGCATATACATCAGTACCATGTACAATTTTAGGATTATTGCCGCTTTTTTTACAGCCGGCTAATGCGAATAATGCGATCAGGCAAAAGCCTATGGTTTGTTTAAGGGGCATTTTATGGTTTGAATTGATAGGGATTGATTTTGTGATTAATGGGAGTGTTGATTCATAATTATCCAAATATATGGAATGGTCAACCTTCTTTTTAATAATATTGAAAATAATTGAACTAAAAGATAAAATTAGAATGGCGTTAATAGTGCGGCCGTATTGATAAAAGCCGTTGAAAACGGGGAGATCGAACTATCGCGTTACGAAAGTTATCTGACTATTTATAATGGGAATGATACGCGGATGTAGTCCGAAAGTTAGTAAAGTCCGAAAGCAAAACCCCTCACGTCACGCCGTCCGCCAATTGGTCGGATCGCATCCCACGGATAGGCAGCCCGCGTTTTAGGCGGCCTTTTGCGGCGTACACATGCATAGCGTTCACATCGCACGTGAGGTGCTGAAACAAGTTCAGCATGACTTTTTAACTAACCTCTTTTCACCAACCTCCAATCTCTACTCCTACCCCAACGCCACCTTAAAATCATTCAGCAGATCATCCAAATCCTCAATGCCAATGGATAACCTTATCATTGATTCCGAAATACCCATTTCTGCTCTTTTTTCAAGCCCGAGTTCATTAAAAATGGTATGGGCTACCGGTATAGCGAGGGTACGCGTATCACCCAGGTTGCTTGATTTTACCACCAGTTTCAGCTTGTTTAAAAATGCAAAGCAATCAATGCTGCTATCCAGCTCGATGCTCATCAGGCCGCCGAACTTACGGAAAAGCTTCTTCGCCAAACTATGCTGCGGGTGCGACTCTAAACCGGGATAATAAACCTTTTTGATCATGGGGTGGCCTTCAAAGAAGGTTGCTAATGCAAGTGCATTGGCACAGGCGCGCTCCAATCGCAGCGCCAGTGTTTCCGCCCCCACCGATATGGTGTGCGCAGCCTCCGGGGCAAGGGTGCCGCCGGCATCGCGCAAGCCTTTTTTCCTGATCTGTGTAACGCCCAGGGCTTCGGCGGCCACCTGGCTTTTAAAGCCTTCGAAAATATTCGGGTAGTTATCCCATTTGAATAAACCGGTGTCGGTAACACTGCCGCCAAGCGCGTTGCCATGCCCGCCGATGTATTTGGTAAGCGCGTTCATTACCAGGCTGGCGCCGACGTTTTTAGGGTTGAATAAATACGGCGAGGTCATGGTGTTATCAACCATGTAAATGATGCCTTTTTCGGTGCACAGTTCCCCGATTTTTTCCAGGTCGGCTATTTGGGTGGCGGGGTTTGCTATGGTTTCCACAAAAACCAGGCGCGTATTGGGTTTTACAGCATTGCGCACTTCAGCGATCGAGGTGGCGTCGACGAAAGTAAAATCAAGCCCAAGATCAATAAACGACTGGAAAACACTGCGCGTATTGCCAAACAAATAAGAGCTGGCTACAACATGGTCGCCTTTTTTTATCAGGGCCAATATGGTTGAAGTAATAGCAGCCATTCCTGATGAAAAAGAAATAGTAGCAATGCCATTTTCCATGGCTGTGATCTTTGTCTCCAGTGCGGATGCCGTAGGGCTGCCCTGCCGGGAATAGGCATATCCCTTTTTCTTGTTCTGAAAAATATCAACCAGGTCCTGTACATCATCATAACCAAAGGTTACGGAGGTATGTATTGGTTTATGTAAAGCGCCATGTTCGGGTTTGCCCAGGCGGTCGGAATGTAATATGGTGGTGGTAAAACCTTTTTTATGAGTCATGATTGCCGCGAATTTAATTGATAAACAGGAATTGCACGAATTTATTCGAATTTCACAAATTGAAAGCGGCGCGAATTATTCGAGTTGCAGCGGCAAGATAAGCATGCATTTGACTTTTAAAAATTCGTGAAATTCGAATAAATTCGTGAGATTGGTGTCATCTTCAAAAGATAACCCGTTGGGATTCTAAAGAGGACGTTCCAAAATTAATTACTATACCCAATTTGATTCCTGATGCTTTAAGATAATTTAGGGTTTGTTTAATGTAAGGCTCGCCAATATAACCGGCGATTTTTATTTCGAGAATTATGGCATCATATACAACAAAATCTGCGATGAAATAATGTTTAAGTTTTTGTTCTTTGTAGGTTATTGTGTATGGCTTCTCTCTTAAAAAAGGAATCTCTAACCTGTTCAATTCAATCTCTAAAGCATCTTTATAGACAGATTCTTTAAACCCATGGCCTAATATTTTATGTACTTCAAAGCAAGCGCCGATTATTTTATAGGATTCTTCTTTAAACAAGATATCAGTCATATCAGATGCTCTAATTACACGAATGTACACTAATTACACATATTCAACTTTTTAAAATTCGTGTAATTCGAATAAATTCGTGAATATTCGTGTTTATTAATTATGAGAGCTGTAATACAAAGGGTTTCGCAAGCAAGTTGTACCGTTGACGGCAAGATAACCGGCGCCATCGGGCACGGTTTTTTGGTATTGTTGGGTATTGAGGAAGCCGATGCAGAGGATGACTTGCAGTGGCTGGCCCAAAAAATATCGAACCTTCGTGTTTTTGGCGATGAGAACGGGTTGATGAATAAGGCGCTTGCTGATATAGACGGCAGTATTCTACTGATCTCGCAGTTCACATTATTCGCGCAAACAAAAAAGGGAAACAGGCCCTCGTTCATCAGGGCGGCCAGGCCGGATAAGGCGATTCCTATGTATGAACAGATGATAAAAGTGCTGGAAGGCATAACGCGCAAGAAAGTGGAAACGGGAATATTCGGGGCTGATATGAAGATAAGTTTGGTAAACGATGGCCCGGTCACAATCATCATGGATACAAAAGTCAAAGAATAAATAAACACGAATTTTCACGAATAAGTTCGAATGGACACGAATCCATAAGCACGAATTGAATCTGCACGAATGTTCACGAATAGTACCTGATAAACACTAATGTAAACGGGATGATTTTCATAACATATTCATGCATCGGAAACAACTATTGCCAAAGTTTGTGAAATTCAACGTAATTTGTAAGGATTAACTGATATGCTGTTCATTAGTGAAAATTCGAACCTATTAGTGAAGATTTGTGTTAGTGAAAAATCGTGTAACCTATGGCTGATATATTGTTTAAAGAAGAATCTTACAAAATCATCCGAGCTTGTTTGAGGTGCATAATATATTAGGTCACGGATTTAAAGAAGCTGTTTATAAGGACGCGCTGGAACTGGAACTAACCAGGTTAGATATCCCATTTGAAAGGAAGGCCTTTTATTATTATTTATAAGGAACAGAAGCTGAAGCATTTCTTCGTCGCTGATTTCGTGGTTTATGACACGATCATCCTCGAAATAAAAATCGGAAATTATATAGGTGAGCCCTATATCAAGCAAACATTAAATTATCTGAAGGCGTCCGGCTTGCGGTTGGGTATCGTGATAAATTTTGGCCTGGTTAAATTAGAATCTCAAATAATAATAATAATATAAATAGACACAAATGTGCACGAATGAGAACGAATGGACACGAATGGAATTGAAGTTGACACGAATTTTCACCAATACAATTCCTAATATTCGCGTGTATTCGGAGCAATTCGTGGCGATTCGTGCACATTACAAAAATTGAAGCTGACACGAATTTTCACGAATACAATTCCTAATATTCGTGTGCATTCGAAGCAATTCGTGTCGATTCGTATACATTACATTCGTGAAAATTCGAACTTATTCGTGAAAATTCGTGTTAAATTAAATTTTTTATGGAAATCAGGGAAGCACAGCATCTTGTTGATAAATGGATCAAAACTACCGGCATCAGGTATTTTAATGAGTTGACCAACACCGCCATTTTGATGGAGGAGGTTGGTGAAGTTGCCCGCATAATGGCGCGGCAATACGGCGAGCAATCATTTAAAAAATCGGATACGGAAGTGAACCTGGCTGACGAAATGGCCGATGTGCTTTTTGTACTGATATGCCTTGCCAATCAAACAGGGGTTGATCTGACTGGTGCTTTAGAAAAGAACATGGAGAAAAAAAACATCCGTGATTCAGAAAGGCACCGGAACAACGAGAAACTAAAACCCTGAAATATGAAAAAATTATTCGTTCTGTGCTTCCTGCTTGCCGGGCTGCCCGGCTGTGCAAATAAAGAAGATAAAAAAGAGGCAGTTAAGGCTCTTGCGCAAAAATCCCTTGCCGTAAATGATGAAAACGCGGGTACGGACATTTCGGAAAAACATAAAGCATACGCTAATAGTTCGGAAGCTCCTAAACAAGCGCCCGCGGAGGTGACGAGAAAAATTATCAAAGAGGGCGAAATCAGCTTCGAAACCCAAAATATAGCGGCAACCCGCAAAGCCATTTACAACTCGCTGCAAAAGCTTGGTGGTTATATTGCAGAAGAGAATGAATCAAACGACAGCTCCGACAGCCGCAAAGTATATGTTTTAAAAGCGCGCATTCCCGAAAAAAACTTCGACGGGTTTTTGGAAGGCGTTTCTTCGGTTGCAATGAAGATCGACTCAAAAAATATCCGCTCCAAAGATGTTACCAGTGATTATATAGATTATACTGCGCAACTGTCCAATAAAAAGAAACTGGAAGATCGTTACCTGGAACTGCTGAAAAAAGGAAGTAAAATTTCGGACCTGCTGGAAATTGAAGATAAGATCACCGAAATACAAACCGGTATCGACGAAACCCAGGGCCAGTTGAACTATTTATTGAAACAGGTAGCATATAGTTCGCTTGATATTACTTTTTATGCCAAACCAGCCATAATTGATGACGGGCACACGTTCGCCGCTAAACTTGTCAGCGCACTTTCGGGTGGATGGAATATCCTGGTAGCGCTGTTCATCGGCGTGGTCAGCGTGTGGCCCTTATGGCTTATCGCAATTGCAATGTACCTTATCGCTAAGGCCTGGTACAAAAAACACCAAAAATAAGCAACCCCGGTTCAATACCAAACCATTAAGCAATGACCTAATGACTCAATTACCAATGACTAATCAATGTCGTTTAGTTAAAAACCCGCCCCCATCGGAGGCAAATATGGGTAGAAGAAATTTCAACAGATAAAACCGCTCCGTAGGTTCGGTACATAGCGCCAGTTGCGTACCTAACGGTACGCATTGTTCGTTTAACCAATTTTCTACCGATATTTTGCTCCTAACGGAGCATTTCCAGATGGCTTTCTTTCGTTAACTAAACGACGTTGAATGACTAATGACAAATGACCAATGACCAATGACTTCCCCGCATTGTTAACAATTATTTAACAAAAAACATTTCCACTTACTGCGAATTCTGATTACGTTTGAATTTTTTGTTGATGTAGCTTCTAATAATTTTTTTATAAGAAGCTATGTTACGTGTCGACAGTACAAAACCTTGCCAGATTATTTATGCTATTGCCAGGCATGAGTATTTGTCGTATGTAATTGAGCCGCACGTTGTTCAGCTTAACCCCAACGGCGAATTTTCATTAACCCACCAGCGTTTATTTTCCAATACAGCCAAAGAATTTCTGCATTGCATTGATGAAATTGATTTGAAGCTGATCAGGATACTGGAAGAGATGGAACAGGGTAACCTTATCAAAAAATACTACAAAAAGCCCATCAGGCCCTTTGAGTTTTTTACTAAAATTTTTAACGAGCAGCTTTTTGACACGCTGCGGCCAAAGATAGAAAAGCGCATGGCCGAAGCGCTGGCGTTGCTTGGCAGCAAACAGCTTTACCTGATGAGCAAAGAAGGCTACCCCGCCGAACGCAAACTTCAGATTGCCACCGAGGCTGCTACTGTGCTGTTCCACTTCAGGCGCGACTCCGAGGAGATCAGGTATTTCCCGACGATAAAGTACCAGGGCATGCGCATAGAGTTTATGTTTAAAAATGCCGGGATCATTTGCAACCACCCGGCCTGGATGCTGCTGGATGATACCCTTTACTTTTTCGAAAAAGAAATTGAGGGTAAAAAGCTGCTGCCTTTTCTTAACAAAC
>Ga0134126_10004603_pt1 | contig 17256 bp, 13 predicted proteins | sample KB31752_FD_96881 | JGI IMG/M metagenome (GOLD analysis project Ga0134126, IMG submission 96881) | Terrestrial soil microbial communities with excess Nitrogen fertilizer from Kellogg Biological Station, Michigan, USA - KB3-175-2 | ecosystem: Environmental > Terrestrial > Soil > Unclassified ...
ATGCTTCGAATAACCATTTCGATATGTACGCCTGCCTTAGCGGCTTCATAAAGTTTTACAATCAACTCTTCATCGCTTAACGAATTCAACTTTAAAATAATTGACGCTGGGTTATTCTCTTTTGCATTTTTTATTTCTTTATCAATCAGGTTTTCAAAATGCTTCCGCATATTTACGGGGCTTAAAAAAAGTTTGGTACAATCTTTTAAACTTTGAATATTTTTTGGGTTCTCCAGGAAATTGAATATCCTGTTAATATCAGCCATTATTTGCTTATTGCTGGTAAGCAGGCAGTGGTCGCCATATACGCGGCTCGTTTTTTCGTTCAGGTTGCCTGTACTTACAAATCCGTAATGTAATGAACGCTTATTTATTTTCTTCTTTATAACGCAAACCTTTGCATGCACTTTCATATTTGGCAAACCCATGAGGACTTTAACACCGGCTTCTTCCAGGATTATTTTCCATTCAAGGTTGGCTTCTTCATCGAAACGCGCCCTTAATTCCAGCACTACCGTTACTAATTTTCCATTACGAACGGCGTTGGTTAATGCGTTGATAATATTCGAATTTCTTGCCAGCCTATAACACGTAATTTTTATACTTACCACATCTGGTGCTATGGCAGCTTCCCTTAAAATATCAGTGAGTGAATCAAAAGAATGGTATGGGAAATTGAGAAGTACATCCCTTTGCAGAATTACCTCGCTTACACTGTGGACATTTTTTAAAAGGGGGTGGATAAATGGTTTTTTCCGGGTACTTTTTTTGTCAAAAACTGATTCCGGAAAATCAATGAAATCCTTAAAATTGTGAATACGCTCGCCCGATTGAATATTGTCCTTATCAGATAATCCGAGCCTTTGGATTAAATAATTTAACAAGCCACTATCTATTTCTTTGTCAAAAGTAAACCGCACAGGCTTTCCTTTTTTTCTGTTCCTTAAACCTTTTTCTATTTTTTGAATGAGTGATGTGGAGATGTCATTATCAATATCAATTTCTGCATCACGGGTCACTTTTATAATGTTAGAACTAAAAGTGTCATAATTAAAATAAGAAAAAATCTGTGGAAGGCAAAAACGAATAATATCTTCCAGTAAAATAATATATTTATTATTTCCATTAGATGGAAGAATGGTAAAACGCGGAAGCCTTCGAGTTACAGAAACCAAAGCATACCGTTGCGGAACAGAAGAGTCAGCCTTAGATAATTTACAAGCCAGGTAGATGGATTTATCATGAAGAGTCGGAAAATCACTTAAGTTTTCTATCATCAAAGGGACTATGTTGCCTCTGACAGAATCATTAAAAAAATTGTTTACAAAATCTTGCTGTTCTTTGTTAAGTTGATGATTGTTAACTATAAATATTTTTTGCTTTTTTAATTCTTCAATAATAATTTTCCAGGTTTGGTTAAATTGATTCTGTTGTTGTGCAACTTTAAAATTAATTTCCTCTAAGATGGCTTCAGGCGAATGTTCCAGGTGCATATTACCTTTATCTCCCAGGAGGATCATTCTTTTCAATGTGGCAACACGGACACGGAAAAATTCATCCAGGTTACTTGAAAAAATACCCAGAAATTTTATTCTTTCATTTAAGGGAACAGTTTCATCACCAGCTTCCTGCAGCACGCGGCCGTTAAAAGCAAGCCAACTGATATCGCGCGTAATAAATTTTCGTTTGCCCATCACAGATAGTATTGCTATTAATTGTTTATTTTTTCAATAATACCTGTTGTAGAAAAACCTTCCTTTAGTTTGACAACCTCCACACGTCCACCATTGGCAAGCACTTCATTCGCACCAACAATTGTTTCAATTGTATAATCGCCACCTTTTACCAAAACGTCCGGTTGTATTATTTTTATAAGTTCAGCCGGTGTTTCTTCCTCAAAAATTAGAACACCGTCAACCATTATTAAAGAAGCTAAAATTAACGCTCTCGAATTTTCGTGGTTGACAGGCCTCTTTTCACCTTTTAATTTTTTTACAGATGTGTCTGAATTTATTCCCACAATCAATACATCTGCAAAAGAGGCGGCGCTGGCTAAGACAGCAATATGGCCTTCATGTAAGATGTCGAAAACACCATTGGTGAACGCGATAGTTTTACTTTTTAACCTTAATCGTTTCACTTCCTGTTTTATTTCATCTTTTGTAAAAATCCTCGTATTAAGCGAATTGCTCTTTTTCATTTTTTTTTCTATTTTGATAAATTAGTATTCCGAAACTCAATATTCCAATCACAATAATAATACCTGTAGTTACACCCCATATTAGCCAGCCAAACGAAATATTATCTACATTATAAATGAGCAAAACCTGTTGCACGGCAATCGGGAAGGCTCCAAGGCCGCCAGGGGACACAATCATAGCAAGCGTAGCCAAAGAAAGTACACTAAAAGCCGGAGCGATGCCTAAATGAGAAGTAGCATTCAGGGCTGAAAAACCGATGTAAATTTCAAAAAGGTAACATGCCCAGATGAAAAAGGAATGGGCAATAAACTTTTTTCTCTTTTTTAAATGGAGAATCGTTGAAAAACCTTCTTTCAGGCCGACATGAAAACCTTTAAGCTTAATAATATAATGATGGGTTTTATATTTTTTAAAAATCCATTTTGCCAACGCTATGCCTATAATTACTAAAATTAAAATAGTAGCTAAAATAATCCAAACAGAAGTTGAGTGTTTAAATTTCCCGATTTTATTAAACTTCTCAACAACAAAATCACTTACCGTTTTTATCTGTATTAAAAAAGTAATGACGAGTAATAAAAAATAACAGAAAAGGTCAAAAACCCTTTCAACTAAAATGGTCCCGATTAATTTTGTAGTTGGTATTTTTTCATATTTGCCTAATAAAGTACACCTCAATATTTCGCCGGCGCGCGGTAAAAAGACATTGGCTAAATAGCCACACATAACCGCATAAAATGATGTTGAATTTTTTGGGTAATACCCCATGGGCTCTATCAGTATTTTCCATCTTACTGCCCTGCTGATGTGGCCTAAAAGGGTAATGATAAAAACCGGTAGTATATAAATATAATGAGCATGTAAAAGTGATTCCTTAAATTGGATTTTTTGAATGCCGGTCATTTTATTAACCTGCCACCATGTTAAGAAAATTCCTATTCCAAGGAAAATAATATATTGAAAAAAAGAAAAGAGTTTTTTCTTCATAGAGATACAAGATAATAAACGAATTTTAATTTAAGGATTAATTAATAAGTTATCAATCAGCCTGACATTACTTAAAAACGCTGCAATCAAAAGGATTAATTCTTCGCCGCTTTTCGGGTTTGTAACAATTTTGAGATTTTTTCTTTTTGCTATTTCCAGGTATTCAACTTTAAAACCCTCTTCCTGCAGCCTGCTTAAAACCATTTTTTTTAGAATTAAAAAATTATCAACCGAAAGGTTTTTTTTAATGAAATTCAATGAACGGTACAATTCAGAAGCTTTTTCCCTATCGGAAGAATTTAACCTTGAATTTCTGCTGCTCATTGCCAGGCCATTTGATTCACGAAAGATAGGGCAAATAACAATTTTAGTTTTTAAATGCAGCAAACTTATTAATTTTTTGATGACGAGGCATTGTTGAAAATCTTTCTGGCCTAAAAACAGAAAATCCGGGTTTACAATATTTAATAACATTTCTACAACCAGGCAAACTCCCTGGAAATGCCCTGGCCGGAATTTTCCTTCCAAGGTTGATTCAATGTTCCCAAGGTGATATAATTTCTCTTTCGATTCCTCGTTGGGATAAATTTCCTCTTCGTTGGGAAAGAACAAAATATCGCACCCTGCTGCTTCTAATAGCAAAATATCTTTGCTAATTGTCCTTGGGTATTTATTTAAATCCTCTTTATTATTAAATTGAGTTGGATTAACAAAAATACTGGCAACAGTAATTTTTGAATTTTTTTTGCTTTCACGTATAAGCGATAAATGCCCTTCATGCAAGGCACCCATAGTCGGAACAAAGCCAATCGAATTGTTTTTATTTCTTTTCTTTAGGACAAAATCCTCCAGTTTCCCTCTATGTTTAAATATTATCATAAAAGCGTTGTAATTGTGCCTAATATTGAGTTTAGCATTGTGTAAATAAAAAAAATAGTAACTTCGCCGCCTGTAAAAAAAAGCCCATCAACCAATTATAAATGTCGACAAAGAAAAGAATTTTATTCATAGCAAGCGAAATGTCTCCTTACCTTGAAATGACAGAGTTTGCCGAAATTGTTAACAGGTTAGCTGTAAAATCAAATGATTCGGGGATGGAAGTCCGCTGTATTATGCCCCGGTTCGGGATGATAAATGAGCGCAGGCACCGCCTTCATGAAGTAGTTCGCCTTTCAGGTATTAATGTTTCAGTAGATGGGGATGATTACCCGCTTGTGATTAAAGTTGCTTCTCTTCCAAACGCAAGGCTGCAAATTTATTTTTTAGATAATGAAGACCTTTTTAAAAGAAAATCATTATTTCATGATGAGAATGAAAAATGGTTTGCCGACAATGCATTGAGGACAGTATTATTTTGCAAAGGAGCTCTTGAAACGGTTAAGAAGTTTGGCTGGCCTCCGGACATAATTCATTGCAGTGGCTGGATGACGGGGCTAATTCCGATGTACATAAAAACGGCTTACAAAAAAGAACCCGTATTTAGCAATTGCAAGGTTATTTATACGATAGGCCAAAATACTTACAAAGAAAAAATGGGTGCTGATTTTTCTAAAATCTCAATAATCAATTCGAATATCAAAGATAAAGATATCGAGTACTTTGATAATGGAAGCAATATTGCCATGTTTAGGGGTGGTGCGCATTTCGCAGATGCCATAACTTTCGGCGCAGAAAAAGTTGATAAAAAACTGATAGATGAATTCAGTAAGGTTCGTGGCAAAAAGGTTATCAAATACAATGCTGAGTCAGATTTAACAGACTATTTACAATTGTATTCCGACCTTGCCACCAAATAATTTCGTTGCTATTTTTCTTCATTAATTTTATTTTTAAGTGTTTAAAAACCAATACAAATCTGCGGTTACAGGAATTTTAATGTTGTTGGCTTTTGCAGTTAGCTGTACAAAAATTGATACTACTTCACTAGGCCAAAACCTGGTTCCCGCTGTGGACAATATCCATACCTTCGATACTACCTTTTCTGTAATTGCAGTTAACTATGATAGTACTGAATGCGATACCATCCACCGTGCAAACTTGCAAGCATTAGGTATAATATCAAATGATCCGATATTCGGAAGTACTCATGCCAATATATATTTTGAATTAAAACCTGACTATTACCCGTATGTTTTTCCTGCAGCAGATGCTAATAGTTTTCAAATTGACTCTGCAGTTTTAGTTTTAAATTATTCGCATTCCTTCGGAGATACAAATGCATTACAAAAAGTAAATGTTTACCAGCTTTCAGATACTTTTAATATTGCAAGCAATTATACTACGTGCAGAATTTTAGGTTATGATAGTTCTGTTTTATTGGGCGAAAAAACTTATTATCCCTGGGTATTGAAAGATTCAATTCATGCCCGCGATGGAGATTTTGCCAACCAGTTGAGGATTCCAATTTCCAAAACTTTGATACAGGATTTTATAACCGATTCATCAGCAATTTTTAGAACCGATAGTAACTTTGTAAATTATTTTAAAGGATTTGCCTTGGTTCCTGACGAAGCTACAAGTGGCGAGGCTTTGAATTATTTTGATTTTACCACTTCACAATTACAGATTTACCTCAGGTATACCAAAGATGGAACTTTAGATACCACCAATGTTAGTTTTGGCCTTTCAGGCTATTCGGGATTATCCAATTCAATAGTGCATGATCGCGGTAACTCTGAGATAACCAATCACCTTACTCACCCGGCGTCTGGCGATAGCCTTCTTTATATCCAAACTGGCCCGGGAACTTACGCTTTGCTAACTATACCGTCACTTTCCGGACTGTCAAACAGTGTTATCAACCGGGCTGAAATAATTGTTGACCAGGTTTATTCTGATAATACCTTAAATAAAATATTCCTTCCTCCGGTTAACCTTTATTTGGAAACAAGCGACCCTTCTATTAATAATGGAAAGTATATTCCTATTCCATGCGATTTTAGCGGCTCTGAAATTTCAAATAATTTTAAATATATGGGAGGCCAACTAATCAATAAAACCAATTCAGCCGGCCAGCCTATTGCTGAATACAATTTGAATATTACCAGGTATGCGCAGTCAATTGTATCTAAAGGAAAACAACCAAATATTCTGAAATTAAGCGCTCCGCAATATATTATCAATGCAGCAAGTTACACAGATTGGTGTGGCCAGGGCATTGGCCCTTTTTCCGCTCCAAGAAATGTAATTTCAGATGGGAGAGTAGTTTTGAACGGAACGAACAACACTCCAACACGAATAAGACTACATGTAGTTTATACTAAATTATAGCTGAATTACTTCTCTGTTTAAAAATCAAATTTTTTACTTTTTCTAAAAAGGGAAATTTCGTTTGTGCATAACTGTTATATTTAAGAAATTGAATATAAATTCAGCCACCCAGTTAGTGTGGCTTTTCACTTAATTTAGTAAAGAAAAGAAGTGGGTAATCTTCAAAATGATTATTTATTTTGAAATCTAAACATTAGTTAATTCTTCGTAGGCAGCGGTAAGTGGCCTTTCTATGCCATCGCCCTTCCAATCGGGCGAACCGGGAATTTCTGTAGCTTTTAAGATTTCTTCCTTCGATTTTCCTTCTTTTATTCCATACTCTACCAATTTTAATACATTACCCAGGTAGTCCTGGAAATAAAGCAACATATCCTTTGTCCCTTTAACATCATAATTTTCTCCAGAGTGGCCACATACAAACAGGGTTTTGTTATCAAAATTTTTCAATGTTAAATCTAATACGTTGATCCAACTTTGAATATTGGCACCAGCGCTCCTGTCAACAAAGGGATGGCGGCGGTTAAAAACCAGGTCGCCTACATGTGCAATGTTTGCATGTTTAAAATGAATTACTGAATCACCATTAGTATGGCCAGCTCCATAGTAATTTAAACTCACTTTTTCTTTCCCGATATTTTTATTCAATTCTTTTCCAAATGTGAGGTTCGGGTACAATTGTTTGTCTTCAGTTTTGTTGGCAACTGCTACTTTTTTTTGGTTGATTAAAGAATTTTCATGCGCTGCCACTGTGCTTAAAAGGCCTTTAAAAGCTATGTTGCCTGCTGTATGGTCGCCATGGTGGTGAGTATTTATCAGAAGTTGAAAAGGTTCGCTTTTTCTTTTTTTTAGTTCCTCAATCAGATGTTGTGCTGTATCAGGGAATTGTGCGTCAATTACTGTAATTCCTTCTTTTGAAAAATGAAATGCAATCGTGCCGCCTCTCTCAGTAAAAATCCCTATCTCTTTGGTAAGCATTTGTATTTTCCAGGGTTCTACTTTCATTGCACTTAAGATTTTTTGTTTACCCAAACTGAGAGCCCCAACAGTAAGTATCGAATGCTGCAAAAATTTTCTTCGTTGCATTTTTAATTTTTGGGGTGAAAAGGGAAAGTAATTTACGAATATTATTATTCTAAAAGAAATTTTTTAGGGAATTATATGATGATGACAAACCACTAGTAAACGGACAAATAATCTATATTTCAATTTTCTATTCTAGAATTTAAAAATGAGGCTGAAAAGTATCAGTGCGGACGGTTGCGTTCAATTCATTCAGCAATGTGTATAATCCAAAATTGGTTCTGTTTACATAAATAAAATGCTTTACGCCGCGTGGTTGTTTAAACTCGGGCATTTTTGCGATCTTTTCGCCCCAGGCATATAATTTTTCGAAGAATTCGGGTTTGCTGAAATCGAAAGATTTGCTGACATAAGGAAGCGCAAAGAGCGAGATCATTTCTTTATAAGCTTTATAATAAAACTCTACCTGTTTTTTATTATCGTTGGGCTGGATCATTTCGAGCTCCCTGAAACCCTTAATGGTAGCGGCTTTGTCGGTCATTAAATCAGGAAAGATTAATCCAAAAAATGGATTGTAAAAATCTTCAGGCAATTCTTTGATGCAGCCAAAGTCTATAACGGCTAATTTTTTATCGGGGGTTATTAAAAAATTTCCGGGGTGCGGGTCTGCATGTACTGCCCTTAATTCATGTTGTTGAAAATTATAAAAATCCCACAACGCCTGCCCGATTTTATTTTTCAATTCCTGTGAAGGATTGGTTCCCAGAAATTCTTTTAAATGTAATCCTTCCATCCAATCCATCGTAATAATTTTCGAAGAAGAAAGTTTGGGGTAATAGGTTGGAAAAACAGTATTTTTTAATTGGCTGCAAGCTTTTGAAAATTTTATAGAACGGCGGACTTCCAACTCATAATCTGTTTCTTCCAGTAAGCGCTCTTCCACTTCTTTTATATAAATATTCAATTCCTTTTCGCTCATTCCAATAAGTCGAAATGCAATAGGTTTTACCAATTTAAGGTCAGAAGAAATACTATCCCTAACACCGGGGTATTGAACTTTTATGGCTAATTTTTTCCCATTTAAAGTAGCCTCATGAACCTGCCCGATAGAAGCTGCCTGGATGGAATTAAGATTAAAAGTATCAAAGATTTTATCGGGTGGTTTTCCAAAACTTTTTGTAAATGTTTTGATGATCAGCGGCCCTGAAAGGGGCGGCGCGTTGTATTGTGATTGTGAGAATTTGTTTATGTAAGCCTTTGGAAGCACATTTTTGTCCATGCTCAACATTTGAGCAATTTTTAATGCGGAACCTTTTAACTGGCTTAAGGAATTGTAAATATCCTCCGCGTTATCTTCATTTAATTCATCACGAGAAAGGCCTGGATTAAATAATTTTTTAGAAAAATGTTTTACATAATTACCGCCAATCTGAAAACCTGTTTTTACAAATTTTGCAGATCGTTCCACTTTCGTGGTTGGCATAGATTCCTGCGTCTTCATAGCGATTTTAAATTCCCATTTTTTCTTTGAACTTGCTGTTTTGGGTTAAGAATTTACCGTATTCAAAAAGGTTATCAATTGGTGACCTTTGAAATAAATCAAAAGAAACATTGATTCCTTTTTCGATAGCTTCATCTGATTTTTCAAAATCTCTGCTATCATCATCCATCCAGAAATTTATAATAAAAGAGAACTGCACCCACAAAGCATCTTTATAACGTTTGCTGAAGAATTTCCTGTCCGTCAACTCGCCACTATCAAGGCCTTCGTTAATTACATCTTCAGAAAAACTAAGGAAAACTGGTTTAACTCCAGACAAAACATCGGGAGTTGTGATCCTTTTAGGATGCTTTTTTAAGGTATAAATAATAAAACTCCGTTTCGTTTTTAATAATTCTAAATAGCTATAAAAGAATGAAAGCATTTTTTCGCGGCTGGTATATTTCTGCCACACTTCCTGTTCCTTTATTTTAAGAATTGTGGCTATAATAAGATCTTCCCAAACTGCTTTTTCAATCGCATCAAAAGAGCCGTAAAATTTATAAAAAGCGGCTTCTGTAATTTTAAGTTTTTTTGCAAAATTGTAAACTGATTTTGGCTGTTCTCCATTGGTGAGAACATAATCAATGTAACTGTTTTTTATTTCTTCCGGGTTTGCCATAATATGTTTTTTAGGTTAAAGAACAACGAAGAAAATAAACTTATTTCCTTTCAGTATAAAGGTAATACAACCCTACTTGAAATTTTTAGAAATCTATTTCAAAAAGAAGTGAAAAGCAGGGTTTAACAAAATTGTAAAAGATAGATTCTTAAAATCTATGTAAATGAAGAATCAAATCCAACACAATAACTAACTTTCTTTTAGTTTCATTTGTTCCGGGTCCCAATGGATTATTTTATTATTAAAATAGCTTTCGTTGCAGGCAAGGGCGGGGGCTGCCGCCCTAAAACCAAAGACGCCGTCTTCTACGACAGGAGTTCCATTTCTAACGCTGTCAAAAAAATTGATATGATGTTGAAGGGCAGGATCAAAATTTGCCGGCGCTTTGTAAATCAAATCTGGTTTAACATGCCTCGTTTGTTGCCCGGGAGAATATTTTTCGTTGTAGCGTTTTAGTAATTCTTTTTGCATAGTTTCAGGATAAGTATCCAGGGCGTCCCATCCGCCTATGCCGGGGGCTTCAGGCATTTTGCTATGGTGAACGGTAAGCCCGTCTCCATCAATCACTATTGTTCCTTCATCGCCAACAAAGCGTGTTGTTTCTGAGCCCCCCGTACCACTAACAAAATTAACCTGGAGTGTAAGTTGAAAAGGTGAATGTTCGGGCCTTTCAGGGTATTGCATAATGCCGGCCATCAGGTCAGGTACATTCCGCCCGTCTTTCCAATAACACAACTGCCCTGATGCATAAATTTTCTCAGGCCCAATAGAATCTGTGATTACGTGTGTTCCCGAGAGAAGATGAACAAATAAATCTCCTGCTACACCTGTTCCAAATTCACGGTAATTTCTCCACCAAAAAAACTTTTTAGGATCATAAGGAATTTTTTTCATTCCTTCGATATACCTGTCCCAATCCACCGTTTCAGGTGAAGCATCTGTTGGCATTGTGTATTCCCAGGCCCCTAATGCATCCTGGCGGTCATACACTGCATTTACCATATTCAGTTTTCCGATTTCGCCAGATTTATATAATTCATGCGCTTTATGAAAAACTATATTACTGACGTATTGGCTGCCTATCTGTAATACTTTGCCGCTTTCCTTTTGCGCTTTGATAACATCAAGCCCTTCACTTATATAATGGACCATGGGTTTTTCGCAATATACATGTTTGCCCGCCTTCAACGCGTCTTTTGTAATGCGGGCATGCCACTGGTCACAGGTGGCTATGATAACAGCGTCAACATCTTTTCGCTCTAATATTTTCCGGTAATCATTGGTTACAAAAATATCTTTGCCATATAATTCTTTAGCCCTTTCCAACCTTCCGGTATAAAGGTCACAGGCGGCAACTATTTTTACTCCCGGCACTTCCAGTGAGGAAACAGCATTGTGGTTTCCCATAATTCCCATTCCTATTATCGCAATATTAATTACATCATTTGAGGAAACCTTTTTTTGATATTGAAGAATTTGCGTTTCTAATTTTTCCTGTGCGGCCAATGAAGACAATGGCCCTACTCCAAGCGCGAGGGTTGTACCGGTAAGCTGTTTTATAAATTTTCTTCTTGATGATGGTGATGACTTTTGCATGTGGCTATTTTTTAGAATTTGAATTTGCTAATTAATTAGAATTATTAAAATTGTCGATAAATACTGGAATTGAAAGTTATTAAATAAAAAGGGGAATTTTTTCATCCTTCAAAAAAAATATGAAGTAAGTTTGATACTTTTAAAATTATCAAAACAATTTTTTCATTATGATTATCGAAAAGAACGGTTTTATTCATCATGTATTTTTTTGGCTGAAAAATCCTGATAGCAAAGAAGATCTTGAGCAACTAATTGGAGGTTTAAAAAAGCTTTCTAAAGCGCCAACTATAAAAGATTTTCACATTGGCAAACCTGCAAATACTAACAGGAATGTAATTGATACAAGTTATTCAGCGTCATGGTTATTAATATTTGAAAATGCGGAAGGGCAGGATATTTATCAAACCGATCCAATCCATTTAAAATTCATTGACGAATGTTCGCATTTGTGGAACAGGGTTTTGATTTATGATACCGTTTCTTTGGATGATTAATTTTCAGAATTATTTTTATAAAAATTACCTGCTTTGATAAAAATTTTATTTTTCGTTTATGCATTGCTGTTGAGTACAACAATTTTTGCCCAAAAGAAGAATGCTGCTTACCAGTTACACATATTTCCTACTACGGAAAAGATTACAATTGACGGTATTGCCAATGAAGCTGTTTGGAAAAATGCCGAGGTAGCCAGGAATTTTTTTATGGTCCTTCCAATGGATACGAGCCTTGCGAAAGTAAAAACGGAAGTTGAAATGACGTATGATAATACCAATCTTTATTTGCTGGCAAAATGCTTTGATGCGCCGCGTAAAAGTGAGATCGTCGAATCTTTACAACGGGATTGGAATTTTTTGAATAACGATAATTTCATTGTTTTTATAGACCCTTTTGATAACCAAACCGATGGCTTTGCTTTTGGCACTAACGCAGAAAACGCGCAATGGGACGGATTGATGTACGAAGGTGGTTCGGTAGATTTAAACTGGGATAATAAATGGGTTTCTGCTGTAAAACATTATGCTGACAGTTGGGTCTTAGAAATGGCGATTCCACTAAAAACGCTTAGGTATAAAAAAGGAGTTACCAATTGGGGAATCAACTTTAGCAGGAATGATTTAAGAACCACCGAAAAATCAAGTTGGGCGCCTGTTCCCCGGCAATTTCCAACTGCTGCGCTGGCTTATACAGGAACGCTTGTTTGGGACAATGCACCGGCAGTTCAGAAAGGAAATGTTTCTCTCATTCCTCATTTGCTTACGGGATTTACAAAAGAAGATGTACCGCCTTCTCCTTCAGAATTTAAACATGAAGTAGGCCTGGATGCAAAAGTAGCGGTAACGTCTTCTTTAAACCTGGACCTGACAGTTAATCCGGATTTTTCGCAGGTAGAAGTGGACCAACAGGTTACTAATCTGGATCGTTATGAATTATTTTTTCCGGAGAGAAGGCAGTTTTTTTTGGAGAACGGCGACCAGATAAACAACTTTGGCTATTCTGATATCCGGCCTTTTTTTTCCCGCCGCATCGGCCTGGGAATTCCAATTAATTATGGTGGAAGGTTAAGTGGCAACCTTAATAAAGAATGGCGGATGACAGTAATGGACATGGAAACTGCCAAACAAAATGATATTGGATTGCCGGCTCAAAACTTTGCTGTGGCTGCATTACAGAGAAGGGTTTTCTCACGCTCTAACATTAATGTCCTTTTTGTTAATAAGCAATCGGTAAATTATACCTCACCAAAGGATTCTTTGTTACAAAAATATTCTATGTATAACCGTAACCTGGGATTTGAATACAACCTTGCTTCTTCTAATAATTCGTGGACCGGTAAATTATTACTTTTAAAATCATTTTCCCCCGATAAAAGTTCAAACAGTTTTACTCATGCAGGCAACCTTAAATATACTGGAAAGAAATGGACTGTCGGTGCCGCTTACGAATCGGTAGGAAGTAATTACAATGCCGAAGTGGGTTACGTTCCACGTATTAATTATATCAAATTAAATCCGCAAATTTCTTATAATTTCTTTCCAAAAGGAGGAAGTATTTTAACGCATGGGCCACAGTTTATTTCGACCTATTATTTCAATAAAAAATTTGGCCAATCCGATCATGAAAATGTATTTGATTACCTAATTACTTTTAGAAATAAAGCCACACTTACCGGTGTATTGATGGATGATTATGTAAAAGTCCTTTTTCCTTTTGACCCCACGAACAGTGGTAAAGATTCTTTATTATACAATTCAAAATATTCCTGGCAAACTGCCGGCGCTGATTTTGTTTCAAAGCCTCAGAGCCTTTTTAATTATAGTTTTTCGGCTAGGTATGGAGGTTACTATGCTAATGGCCGAAAATATACGGTAAGCACACAACTTGGTTTTCGTTTTCAACCCATACTAAACTTAAGTTTGGCCGCATCTTATAACGAGTTGCAACTTCCCGCGCCTTGGGGGCATACTTCATTTTGGCTGGTTGGCCCAAAAGTTGACCTCACCTTAACTACTAAATTATTCTTTACAACGTATGTTCAATATAACCAACAATTGAACAATACGAATATCAATGCACGGTTTCAATGGCGTTACAAACCTGCGTCAGACTTGTTTCTTGTCTATACCGATAATTATTTGATAACCCCGTTTGCAGTCAGGAACAGGGCAATTTTATTGAAGTTTACCTATTGGTGGAATCCTTAAAATGTAAAATAGGAATTCTTATTATTTGTTGGTTTACTGTAATGCTTGATTTTTTACAAACTAAAACTTGCAACAGCATCTAATGTTTTTTGTATATCTTCTGAACTCAAAGCATTACTAATAAACCAACTTTCATAAGCAGAGGGTGGAAGGTAAATTCCATTATCTAACATGTGATGAAAGAATTTGTTGAAAATATTTATATCAGTTTTTGATGCGGAATCAAAATCAATCACTTCTTCATTTGCAAAAAAAATGCTCATCATACTGCCAACACGGTTGATGCGATGCGGAATATTTTTTGCAGATAAAATATCATTCAAACTTTTTTCAAGCCGTGCTGTTTTTTCATCAAGCTCTGTATAAATGGCTGGATTGGTTTTTAGTTCATTCAGCATCGTAAAGCCGGCGATCATTGCAATGGGGTTTCCACTTAAAGTGCCCGCCTGGTAAACGTTTCCTATTGGAGCAATGTGTTCCATGATTTCTTTTTTACCACCGAAAGCGCCAACAGGCAAACCGCCGCCAATTACTTTTCCAAAAGTAATAAGGTCAGCATTGATGTTCAGTTTTTCCTGTGCGCCACCGGGTGCCAAACGAAAACCAGTCATTACTTCATCAAAAATAAAAACGATTTTTTCTTCATCGCATATTTTTCTTAAACCTTCCAGGAACCCTTGCTGTGGTGGAACGCAGCCCATGTTGCCAACAACGGGCTCAACAATAATAGCAGCAATTTCTCCTTTATTTTCTGAGATTAATTTTTCAACTGCTTGCAAATTATTGTAAGGAGCTGTAAGAGTATCATTTGCCACACCCGCAGTTACACCAGGCACAGTCTGGATATTTAATGTTGCCATTCCGCTTCCTGCTTTCACTAAAAAACAATCCGCATGGCCGTGATAACAACCTTCAAATTTGATAAATTTATTTCTACCGGTATATCCTCTTGCCAAACGAATAGCGCTCATACATGCTTCGGTTCCGCTGCTCACCATGCGCACCAGATCAACATTTGGCGCCATGTTTTTTATTATTTCTGCCATTTCAACTTCCAATTCAGTTGGCGCACCAAAAGAAGTAGAATCTTTTGCTTTTTCCTGTATTGCTTTTACAACGGGTTCGTAAGCATGGCCAAGAATCATCGGCCCCCATGAATTTATGTAATCAATATATTTATTACCATCTTCATCAAAGAGATAAGCACCTTTTGCAGACTTGATAAAAAGGGGAGTTCCGCCAACACTTTTAAAAGCTCGGACGGGGGAATTTACCCCTCCGGGAATTGATTGTTGAGCTTTTTGAAATAATTTGACACTGGCTGAAATGTTCATATTTAATTAGCTAAAATTAGTTTAAAATAAAAAGGATTTAAATTACTGTTTACCCCAGCAATTTCACCGCATCTTTTGCAAAATAAGTAGCAATCAAACTAGCGCCTGCTCTTTTAATAGAAGTTAGGCTTTCCAATATTGCTTTCTCTTCATTGATCCAACCCATTTTGGCAGCGGCTTTTATCAATGCATATTCTCCGCTCACATGATAAGCACTAACGGGGATGTGCACACTATTTTTTACTTCACGGATGATATCCAAATATGCCATCGCCGGTTTTACCATTACAATATCCGCACCTTCCTGCTCATCCATCAGGGCTTCTTTAACTGCTTCGATACGATTGGAGTAATCCATTTGGTAAGTTTTTTTATCTCCAAAGCCAGGTGCTGAATCCAATGCATCCCTGAAAGGCCCATAAAAGCAGGAAGCATATTTGGCACTGTAAGCCATGATGCCTGTTTTCGTAAAATTATTTTTCTCAAACGCTTCACGAATGGCACCGATTCTGCCGTCCATCATATCACTTGGTGCTACAAAATCAGCACCCGCTTTTGCATGGCTCAGGCTCATTTTTACCAAAGCTTCTACAGTTGGGTCATTTACGATTTCGCCGTTTTCAACAATACCATCATGCCCATAAGAAGAATAAGGGTCTAACGCAACGTCAGTCATCACAACCATTTCCGGAACAGCATCTTTTATTGCTTTGATACTTCTTTGCATCAGCCCATCCGGGTTCCATGATTCTTTTCCGGTATTGTCTTTTAATTCGTCGGGGGCTTTTATAAAAAGTAAAACGCTTTTAATTCCAAGGGCCCACAATCCTTTTATTTCCTTTATGGTTTCATCCAGCGAACGGCGGTAATATCCGGGCATAGACGGAATTTCATAAACTACATTTTCCCCTTCATCAATAAATAATGGAGCGATAAAATCCGCAGGGGTGAGCAATGTTTCCGCAACCAAATTTCTGATAGCAGGATTGTTTCTTAAAATTCTATATCTTTTTTGTAAAAACATTTCTATTTAATTTAAAATTTTAATTTAGAATAACCGATAATTCTTTATCTATTTTATGCCCATTCTTTTGGCTCAAGGCAAACCCTTTGTAAATTTTCTTCCTCACTGCCTGGCAAAGGTTGATAATTATAATCAAACCGAACAGTAGGAGGCAGGCTCATTAAAATACTTTCTGTTCTTCCGTTTGTTTTTAAGCCGAATAAAGTGCCTCGGTCGTGAATTAAATTGAACTCAGTATAGCGGCCTCTTCTTATTTCCTGCCAATATTTATTTTCGGCAGTAAACGAACAAATTTGGCGTTTTTCTATTATAGGAATATAAGAAGGAATAAACGCATTACCGCAGGCTTTTCCAAAGCTTACCCAAAAATTCACATCGTGTTTTTCATCCGGCCTTTGATAATCATAAAAAATGCCACCAATTCCGCGGCGCTCATTATTTCTGTGTGTATTCACAAAATATTCGTCGCAATTTTTTTTGAATGTTGTATAAAAATCCAAATCAAATTCATCACAAACATTTTTATAAGCTTGATGAAAATGCCTTGCATCTTCCTCAAATAAATAATAAGGAGTAAGATCGGTGCCCCCGCCAAACCAGCGGTCAATCACTTCGCCTTTTTCATTGTACAATTCAAACATGCGGTAATTACAATGAACTGTTGGGACAAAAGGGTTGAAAGGATGAAGCACTAAACTTAGCCCACAGGCAAACCATTTGGCTCCATCAACTTTTAATTGCGTTTTCATTTTGTCAGAAACATCGCCAAAAACTATAGATGTATTTACGCCACCTTTTTCAAAAACATTTCCATTAGAAATTACTTTTGTTTTTCCGCCACCGCCTTCCGTCCTTTCCCATTTTTCTTCAATGAATCTGGATTTCCCATCTGCTACTTCTAAAGCAGTACAGATGCGGTTTTGAAGCCCTTCAATAAATTCGATCCAATCTTCCTTGATA
>Ga0134126_10004604_pt1 | contig 17255 bp, 14 predicted proteins | sample KB31752_FD_96881 | JGI IMG/M metagenome (GOLD analysis project Ga0134126, IMG submission 96881) | Terrestrial soil microbial communities with excess Nitrogen fertilizer from Kellogg Biological Station, Michigan, USA - KB3-175-2 | ecosystem: Environmental > Terrestrial > Soil > Unclassified ...
AGTCGGGCGTCCGGGGTGCGCCTGCTTTGGCCTGATCGACCTGCCCGCTCTCGGTCTTAGGCACGTCATCGCGAGACGTCGCGGCCTTCGGCTGGTCGGCCTTGGGCGACGAGACAGCACCCGACATCGAGGCGGCCGCACCAGGTTTGGGCTGCTCGCGCGCGTCGTCGGGCCGGTCGCGGTTGGCCTCGCTTGCAGGGCCGACTCGGGCGCCGAATAGCGGATCAGACTTGGCACGGTCAGAGTCGGTTCTTCTCGTATCGCCCCGCGCGCCAAGCAACGGGTCGGCACCGGCGCGCATAGCGGCCGCCTTGTCGCCGCTCGCCGACCCGGATTCGGGCCGCTCGGGGCGATCCACCCGCTCATGCCGATCCAGCCGCTCGGGGCGATCCAGCCGCTCAAGGCGCTCCAGCCGCTCGGGGCGAGCGCTCTCACCCTCCGATCGCTCCGATCGCTCAGCCCTTTGCTGCTCTCGCTCCGCCGACCACCTGCTGTCTGGCGCCGCAGGGTGGCTGCCGTCATGGCCAGCTCGCACAGGGGTCTCAGGCGCCTGGACCGCTGACCCTGTCCGCACAGCCTGACCGGTGGCCTGCGCCGCCGATCCAGCCTGAGCCTGACCGGCCGCCTGCGCCGTCGCCGATCCGGCTGACTGCACGGTCTGACTGGTCGCCTGCGCCGCTGGGACGGTCGGCTTCGCGGGTGACGAGGCAGCCTCCGCTGGCTGAGATGTCTCCCGCCGGTCTGGTGCCGCTGGTCTGCGTCGGCCTGCAGAGCGGCCGCCTTCCGCAACCACCGCGCCGACCTCATCGCTACCGCGCCCGGCTGCTGGGCCAGACGCCCGGCCACGCCGGGCACTCCGGTCCGTCGGCGCCGCGTGAGACGCTCGCACCCTGCCCGTGGCGGCTCCCGCCGCTTCGGCTGCTGCACCTGGTCCGGCCGACGCTGCTGAGCCCGAAGCCACAGCAGCCGCCTGCTTGACGAGCACATCGGCCTCGTCGCCAGGTACACCGTTTCGCGCGCCCCCGGTCACGAGCTGCTCGGCACGACCCGGGGAACCGGCCCGACCCTCAGCAGCACCGCCAGCACGGCCCGGGGCGCCGCGGGAACGGGCCGGAGCGCCGACCGCGGCCATAGCCGGCTCAGCGCTTGCTCGCGGCGCGGCCGCCTGCCGCCCGACCGCCGACTGGGTAGCGAAGATTTCGCGCCGCCGGATCAGGACGACTAGCAGCAGCATGAGCGTCGCCAGCGCCGCAACGCCAATAGACACCATGACAAGCAACAGGCTGCCAGCGACGGCACACGCCACCAGCAGCCCGATTGCGATCAGCACGACCAACAGGACGATGCCGAAACCGATCACGAGCGAACTCCACTCGCCTGACTAAGCCACCAACGAGGTCAACCGATCCGTCCTGTTACCGACGGTCGTGCGGGCCCGTCTCGGCCGGGTGGTAGCCGCCGTTGTGAACAATCGGCTCGGACATTCCATACGAACCGGTCGGCGTGGATGGCCCGGCAGCACGCATGTCCATCCTGGCACCCATACCCACGGGAACGGCTGGCTGAGGGCCGGTGGCCGCGACCGCAGGGAACACGCCGCTGTCCGCCGCGCCAGCCTCCAGGTCACGCAGCTGCCCCTCAAGGTAGGCCTTGAGCCGACTGCGGTACTCGCGCTCGAACGCCCGCAGGTCATCGACTCGCCGCTCAAGCTCCTCGCGAGACTGGACAAGCGAGCCCATCGCCTGGCGGTGCCGCTCCTGAGCATCCCGCTCGAGCGCTTCCGCCCGCGCCCTGGCGTCGCTCGTGACCTGCTCAGCCTGCCTGCGCGCCTTGGTGAGCACGTCATCCGCCTCGCGCCTGGCGCGGCTCAGCGTCTCGTCGGCCTCGCGCCGCGCATCGGCGATCGCCTGGTCGGCGGTCTGCTGCGCCAGCGCAAGAACCCGAGCGGCGGTGTCCATGTTGTCCTCAGCCGACGACTTCATGCCGGTCATCGGCATCGGCTCAGATCGGCGTTCAGGCTCAACCCGCAGCGGCTCGCTTGGCATCAAGTCGGGACCGTCCATGTGCGGGGAGTTCAGTGGACTGCCCATCTTGCCGCCGCGCAGCACCTCGGCAAGCTTGGCCCGCAGCTCCTCGTTTTCCTGGATCAACCGGTCGAGTTCAGCCTCAACCTCATCCAGGAAAGCATCCACCTCTTCCTCGTCGTAGCCAGGACGGAGCCTGGTCGTGCTGAACTGCTTGTTCCGCACATCCGCGGGCGTCAGTGGCATGTCTATATCTCCTTGGCGCTTGGATCCCCTGCTCGGGCAGGCTACCTCATCACTCTGCCTACAACCTGCCTACGACCGATAGCAACACGATGATCACTAGAAACAACAGCGTGTAGCTGAGGTCTAGTGCAACACTACCTAGCCGCACGGGCCGAATGTAGCGCCTTAGCAATCTCAGTGGCGGATCAGTTGCGGTGTAGATGATCTCCGCGACCTTCACCAGGCCGCCAGTCGGCGTCCATGACCGGCTGTAGTTCTGTAGCACGTCGATGATCAGACGCCCGATGAGCAGCAGCAAGTACAGCGCGAGCACGTAGTAGAGGACTACTTTGAGTACGGTCACCGATCCGTCCAGTCCTTACTGATCGGGCAGGCCGGGCGCCTGCCACATCCGTGCCAAGGTATGCAGCAAACTCACATCTACCTAACTGTGTGCTAACTCTGGTTGAAGAAGTCCCGCTCGGCGATCCTCGCCTTGTCCTCCGCGGTGACCTCGACGTTGGCCGGAGAGAGCAGGAACACCTTGTTGGTCACCCGCTCAATGGAACCGCGTAGCCCGAAGATCAGCCCGGCCGAGAAGTCCACGAGCCGCTTGGCGTCGCTATCGACCATCTCGGTCAGGTTCATGATAACCGGCGTGCCCTCGCGAAAGTGCTCGCCAATGGTACGGGCCTCGTTGTAAGTACGGGGATGCAAGGTGGTGATTCTCGCCAGATCGGTTGGCTGGACGTGGTCAGCGACCTGGCTGCGACGGTCGGCGCGCAGCCGCCCGTCAGTGCCCCCATCGCTGCCGTAGGTCGGCTGCTCCCCGTTCGGCTCGGCGTGCTCTGTGTACTCGGCCACGTAGTCGGCATAATCGTCGCCATCGCCGTAGTCAGCCGGGTATGGCTCGTCGTAGCGATGGTCATCTTCGACCAGGCCGAGATAGACCGCCATCTTGCGCATCGCGCTGGCCATCGTCAGTCCTCCGTCATACCCTCAGTTACAGCAAGCGCTGGATTAGCAGCCAATCTGGCGGCATAACCCAAGCCAAAACACGCGGCCCAGCTCGCGCCGCATGCTACGCGTCGGACATTACCTGACGAAGGGCGGCCGACCGCCGAGCAACGCCGTACCGACACGCACGTGTGTCGCGCCTTCTGCTATGGCCTCGTCCAGGTCACCGCTCATACCGGCGGAAATCATCGTTGCGCCAGGATGGGCTGCTCTGATGACCTCGGCGATCTGCCTGAGCATGCGGAAGGCGGGTCCTGGCGGTCGGCCAAGTGGTGCCACTGCCATCACCCCACCGAGGCTGAGACCGTCTTGGGCGGCCACGGCATCCGCCAGCTTGGGCACCTCGGCGGGCATCGCGCCGCCGCGCCCAGGATCGCCATGGTCGCGTCCGGCCGCGGCGGCATCAGGATCGAGGTTGACCTGGATCAGGCAGCTGACCTGGCGTCCGGCGTCGGCCGCCCGCGTGCCGAGCGCGCGTACCAGCCTGATCCTGTCGACCGATTGCACCACGTCCGCGTACCTGACCACGCTGGCAACCTTGTTCACCTGCAGCTGACCGACGAAGTGCCAGCGCGGCCGCACCCCGAGCGCGACGGCGGCTGCGGCCTTAGGCGCCGCCTCCTGGTCCCTGTTCTCACCGAAGTCCGTTACACCAAGCGAGGCGAGCAAGGCGACGTCGGATGCGGGAAACGTCTTGGTGATCGCGATCAGGGCAACGTGGTCAGGTGGCCGACCGGCGGCCTGGCAGGCGCCAGCGATCCTTGCCCGCACCTGGGCAAGCCGCTCGGCGAGCTCGCCGAGCCGGTCAGCGTCATCGGCTGCGCCGCTCGTCACGGCTTCATCATGCCGTGAGCCAGATCAGGCCGGCGAATCGGCCCGTGTCGCGGTCTCGGCGGTAGGAGTAAAGCTCGCCTGACTCGGCGGTGCAGCGCAGGTCGTCCGCGATCGCGGAGATTCCGGCGCCGGCAAGCTGCGCGTGCAGGCCAGCCCGCAAGTCGATGCCCGGCGTCCCCTTTCTTGTGACACACGCTGACCCTGGAACCGTGGCAGCCACCTCGTCGCGCATCCACGCCGGTACCTCATAGCAGCGGCCGCAGATCGACGGCCCGACTAGCGCGTGCATGCGGGCCGACTCGGCACCGGCGTCGATCATCGCCTCAACAAGCGCGGGCACGACGCCCGCCGCCATGCCTGGTCGGCCGGCATGGGCGGCACCGACCAGCCTGGCGTGCGGATCGGCGAGCAGCACCGGAGCACAGTCAGCCACCTGCACGGCCAGCGCAAGTGCCGGTGACCGCGCGAACATCGCGTCAGCTTCCTGGCTCTGCCCAGGCGGTGCCGATGCGTAGGCCACGTCCGCACCATGAACCTGCCGCATCCAGGCAAGTGCACTCGGGCCATCACCGAGCGCGCCGAGCACGATCTGGCGATTCGCCTCGACCGCGGCTGGATCATCACCGACGGAGTGGCTGAGGTTCAGTGAGGCGAACCGGCCCGAGCTTGTGCCGCCTGGCCTGGCCGTGAACAGCGTCCGAACCCCGTCGCACAGTTCGGCGGCCCGCATGCCGGGGGCGGGCGAAGACAGCCAGGTCACGGACGTCGGTCTGGTGTCGTATGTCACTTGAGGAAGTCAGGCACGTCGAGCTCGTCGTCCTCTTCGAACACCACTGACCGGCGCTTCGTGCTCGGCACGTCGCCGCGATTAGCCTGGTTGCGGCTATCGCGCTCGGGCGGCAGGCCGGTGCCTCCGCCCGCACCGTCGAAGTCAGCGGGCGATCCAGGTGGACGACCCTTGACAGCCCCGTCGTCAGGCACCCTCGGCGACGGCACGGCCTCACCGACCGGATCGGACGCCACCGGCGCCTGCGAAACACCGTGGTCGACCGAGCCGCCATCCGCACCGACTGCCGCGCCCGCCGGCGACGCCGACCCGGTTGATGCTGACTGCTCTTTGAGCGAGGGAAGCGTGACCGGCCGCCACGGCGCACCGAACACATCAGAACTCTGCGGTGACGCATAGGCGGTGACTGGGTTCGGCCTGGCCCGCACGTTCTGCGCCTCATCGAAACCCGCCGCGATGACGGTGACCCGAACCTCGTCACCGAGTGCGTCGTCGATCACAGCGCCGAAGATGATGTTCGCGTCGGGAGCGGCGGAATTCGCCACGAGCTGCGCGGCCTCGTTGATTTCGAACAGGCCAAGGTCAGATCCGCCCTGGATGGACAGCAGCACTCCGTGCGCGCCGTCGATGCTCGCCTCGAGCAACGGACTCGATATCGCCATCTCGGCCGCGGCGACCGCCCTGTCGTCGCCGCGCGATGACCCGATCCCCATCAGCGCCGAGCCGGCTCCCGACATCACGGACTTCACGTCGGCGAAGTCCAAGTTGATCAGGCCAGGAGTGGTGATCAGATCGGTGATCCCCTGGACACCGGACAGCAGCACCTGGTCGGCCGCCTTGAACGCGTCGAGCACGCTGACGTGCCGATCCGAGATCGACAGGAGCCTGTCGTTCGGTATCACAATCAGCGTGTCGACCTCGCTGCGCAGCCGCTCTATGCCCGCGTCCGCCTGCGTAGCGCGGCGCTTGCCTTCGAATCCGAACGGCCTGGTGACGACGCCGATGGTCAGCGCGCCGAGCGACCGAGCGACCTGGGCGACAACGGGCGCTCCGCCGGTCCCTGTGCCACCGCCTTCTCCAGCGGTGACGAACACCATGTCGGCGCCCTTGAGTACCTCTTCGATCTCCTCGCGGTGGTCCTCGGCCGCCTTGGCGCCAACTTCAGGGTTGGCGCCGGCGCCAAGGCCCCTCGTCAGGTCCCTGCCGACATCGAGCTTGACGTCGGCGTCGCTCATCAGCAGCGCTTGAGCATCGGTGTTTATCGCGATGAACTCAACGCCTTTGAGGCCCTCTTCGATCATTCGGTTGACGGCATTGACCCCGCCGCCACCAATGCCGACGACCTTGATGACCGCGAGATAGTTCTGCGGTGCTGCCACGGAGGACCTTCCCGTTCGTTTATGCCCGTCCGGATCTTGCCGGATGCGCGTTCGGCCTGTACATGTGCCGATGCCGGCATGCCAGGCTCGGCACTCGGGGCCTCACTCTCAGGTTGAGATTTAGAGTTATGTCAAGCTGTCAATTGATAGGGACAGTAGAGTTGCCCGCCATGGTGGTCAACTAACCTCGCCGTGACCTTCCTAACCTGTTGCCTTGAGTAACTCTAATATCACGCCTGGTACGCCGCGCAGGTCACCATTGGCGGCGTAAGCCGTCCGCGAGCTATCCGCCGGCCGGCCATCCGGTGATGGCCGATCCCGGATCGCTCACATCGAAGTAAGTCGCTTTGGTACGGAGCAAGACAGCCACTTCCGCGGCCTTGGCTGCCGCCCTGGAGGCATCGCCCCAGACGACTGTGATGCGCGGCCAGAGAACCAGAATGACACGCGGTCCCTGGCGCGGCCGCACCTCAAGCAGCCGGTGCCTTAGCCAGCTCGGCAGCCGTCGAACCACGGCACCAGCCGTCAGCACGCCGACGTTCTCCCGCCACGCGGGCGCCGGCCCGGCCGGCGCTTTCAGCAGTACTAGCCCGGTCGTTAGCCCAGCCGCGCGGCCGAGCATCACCCCGTAGGAGTCGACCACGTCATAGCCACGATCAGCCCGGACGAGGAATGTTGGTGTGCGGGGCACCACTTTGATCACGACCGAGTCAGGCCAGGACCGCCGCACGCTGGCCGACTGCACCCGCGTGATCTTGTCAACCCGGCGCGCGACCACAGCGGCGTCTACCCTGATCAGCGGCGTCCCGAGCGCGACACCGGCGGCAGCGACCACCGTCTGGCGTGAAATGGACCCGGCACCGTTGACCTGCACCGATCGCACCACGAAGAAGTTCGAGCCGAGCAGCGCCCAGGCCACACCACCGGCCAGCGCCACGACCGCCACCACGAAGAACGAGGCCTTCCACGGATCGGGCCGATGACGCCGAGCCCCCTTCGCGGCCAAAGCGGCCGGAGGCGAGGGTGTGCTCACAGCGGCGCTCACGGCTATTCACCGTCCCTGCTGCGCAGCGCGGTCACGATCCGCGGGCCGAGCTTGGTCACATCGCCAGCTCCCATCGTCAGCACGACATCGCCTGGCTTGGCGGTGTCGGCGATCGCCGCCGGCACGGCGCCGGCATCCGGGCAGAACGACGCCCGCCCGCCGGGCACAGCCCCGGCCACCAGCGCGCCGGTCACGCCTGGCTCAGGATCCTCGCGCGCCGCGTAGACGTCGAGCACGAACACCTCGTCAGCCGCGCCCAGCGCCCGCCCGAACTCGGCCGCGAAGATCCTGGTGCGGCTGAACAGATGCGGCTGAAAGATCGCGATGACCCGGCCGCCGACGGCGACGTCGCGCGCCGCGGCGAGGTCGACGGCCAACTCGGTCGGGTGATGCGCGTAGCTGTCGAGCACACGCACCCCGGCGACTTCGCCCTTCGGCTCCATCCGGCGCATCGCGCCCCGGTAGCTAGCCAGACCCGCCAGCACACTGTCGCGGTCGAATCCAAGCTCAACGGCCAGCGCGAACGCCGCGACGGCATTCTTGGCGTTATGCCTCCCAGGAACGGCGATCTCAAGCTTGACCGCCTCACCGCCGTAGGCGATCTCGAATTGAGTGGTCATTCCGATCGGAATGACGCTCGCCACCCGGTAATCGGCATCTTCGGATTCGCCGTAGCTGACCAAGCGGACCGGCAGGCTCGATGCCAGCGCGGCGCGCACGAGCCTGCGAGCACCAGCGTCGTCGGCATCGGTGAGCAGCAGTCCGCCGGCGGTGATCCGCGAGGCGAACGACGCGAACGCGTGCTCAATCTCGGCCAGGCTGCCGTAATTGTCCAGGTGATCGGCTTCGATGCAGGTCACAACCGCGGCGTCGGGCGCCAGCATGAGGAAGGAGCCGTCACTCTCGTCCGCTTCGGCCACGAAGGTGGTCCCCGTGCCTTCGGCTGCCCCGACTCCGGTGTCGGCGAGCGTGCCGCCGATGACGTAGCTGGGATCGGCGCCGCATCGGCGAAGCACGGTCGTGATCATCGACGTTACCGTCGTCTTGCCGTGCGTCCCGGCGATCGCGATCCCCTGCCTGCCGATCATCAGGCTGGCTAGCGCGGCGGCGCGGTGCAGCACCCTAATCCCACGCTGCCGCGCCGCGACGAGTTCCGCGTTGTCGGCCCTGATCGCCGAAGAGATCACCAGCGTGTCGATATCCGACAGATGCGCGGCCGAATGCCCGACCGACACCTGCGCACCTAGCTCAGAGAGGTCTTCAAGCTGTGGAGAGTGCGCCGAGTCGCATCCCGACACGGGAACTCCCCTGGCCAGCATGATCCGCGCGATCCCTGACATCCCGGCGCCACCGATCGCGGCGAAGTGCACCCGCCCAAGCTCGCCGACCGGAGCCGGATCGACCGGTGTGACAAGCCCCATCACCACTCGCTTTCCCGGTCAGGGTGTACGACCCCGCGAGACCCCCCGCGGTGCCCGCCAGGGGGGACGACCCCGCGAGACCCCCCGCCGTGCTGGCCAGGGGGGACGACCCCCCGAGACCCCCCGCGGTGAGAGCCGCGATGCTTGCTGGCGCGGGGTCCGGGCGCGCCGACTTGACCGGCTGGACGCCCAGGCGGCCGACGGCGCTCACCAGATGCGTCCGTGAGGTCGAGCACGATCTCGGCCAGTGCCTGGTCGGCGTCCGGGTGACCGAGGCTGGCCGCGGCACGCGACATCGACGAAACACGTTCGTGGTCGAGCAGCACAGGCAGCAGCGCACCGCGTATCCAGTCGGGGCTCAGCGCCGAATCGTCCACGATCAGCCCGCCGCCGGCGCGCACGACGGGCAGCGCGTTGAGCCGCTGCTCGCCGTTGCCGTGCGGCAGCGGCACATACGCGGCCGGCAGGCCGACGGCGGTGAGTTCCGCGCAGGTCATTGCCCCGGCGCGGCACAACGCGAAATCGGCCGCCGCATACGCCAGGTCCATCCGGTCCAGGTACTCGATCACGACGTAGGGCACGTCGCTGGCAGGCACGCGCGCCACCCCGCCAGAACGAGGCCCGACGATGTGCAGCACCTGCACGCCGACGGACATGATCGACTGCGCGGCTCCGAGCACAGCACTGTTCACCGACGCCGCGCCCTGCGAGCCACCGGTTACCAGCAGCACCGGCAAGTCAGGCCGCAGGCCGAAGTGAACGCGTGCCTTATCACTCATCGCCAGCCGGTCGAGGCCGGCGATCTCGCGCCTGATCGGTATCCCGACCAGTCTCGCGCGGGGCAGCCTTGTGCCGGCCTGGCCGATGAAAACATGCCTGGTCAGTCGCGCCCCGATCCTGTTGGCCAGGCCCGGCCTCGGGTTGGCCTCGTGCACCACGATCGAAAGCCCGCGCCGCTTCGCCGCCAGGTAGCCGGGTGTGGCGACGTAACCGCCGAACCCGATAAGCACGCTGGCCTCGGCACGATCAAGCACAGCGATGGTCTCCCCAACTGCCGCAAGCATTCGGTTTGGAACAGAAAGCAGCTGCTTATTGACCTTCCTCGGCAGCGGCACCGCCGGTATCAGCTCAAGCTGATACCCGCGCGCAGGAATCACCCTGGTCTCCAGGCCACGCTCGGTACCAAGACAGGTGATCCTTATGCCCGGATCGGCCCGGCGAAGCTCATCAGCCAGCGCCATCGCCGGCTCAATATGACCACCAGAACCGCCGCCCGCGATGACTACGCTGCGCACACCTACACCTCACTCCGTTTGGCGCCGCCCCGCCGCGCTCCGTCTTGCTGAGGGGGGACGACCCCCCGCGACCCCCCGCCGTGCTGCTCAGGGGGGACGACCCCCCGCGACCCCCCGCCGGCACTACCCCGGCGCGGCCCGCGCACACCGGACCTGCGCGCTACCGGCTCGCGCGCAGCCGAAGGCGGATGCCGCTGTCGCGTCGACCTAGCCGCGACAGGCGTCCGTTTGGCGCCGACCTCCTGCCTGGCCAGCGATAGCAGCACGCCGATCGCCGCCATGGTCACGAGCAACGAGGAAAGCCCCTGCGACATTAGCGGAAGCGGCACCCCTGTGATAGGCAGCAGCCCGACCACCGCGCAGATGTTGACCAGCGCCTGGACCACTATCCAGACGGTAATGCCGGCGGCGGCCAACCGGGTGAAAGGCTCGGTCATCCGCCGCGCCACCCGCAGCCCGGCGTAGGCGAGCCCACCGTACAAGAACACCACGCACACTGTGCCGATCAAGCCGAGTTCCTCGCCGAGTATCGCGAAAATGAAGTCGCTGCTCGCATTCGGCACCCAGCCCCACTTCTGCTTGCTATCACCAAGTCCGACGCCGAAAAGGCCGCCAGAGCCGATCGCCCACTTACCTTGAATGGATTGCTGATCGGACCCAGTCGGGCTGCTGCCGCTCTGGTTCAGGAAGCCGGTCAGCCTATTGGCGCGGTAAGGCTCGATCACCACCAGCATGAGCAATGCGAACAAGATCAACCCGAGCATGCAGGCGAAGAGCCGGCCAGGAGTTCCGAGCACCCAGAGCAGCGTGAGCAAGATGACAAGCAGCAGGAACGTGGTCCCCAGGTCGTCACCGAGCATCACGAGCAAGCAGAGCACCGCCGCCCCGGGCAGCAGCGGCATCAGCAGCGTTCGCCAGTCGTTCAACTGCTTGAGCTCGTCTTTGCGCGCGAGGAGGTCGGCGCCCCAGAGCAGCAACGCCAGCTTGGCGAACTCGGAGGGCTGGATCAAGATGCCAGCGACCGATATCCACCGCTCGGCGCCGTTCACCGTGGTGCCGAAGGGCAGCACGAGAACAAGCCCGGCGATCGCGACCCACATCAGCGGCCGGGCCAAGCGGCGGAACACCCGCGGCGGCGTCCGTGAAAGGAGCCAGATCATCGGCAACCCGACCAGGGCACCGATGAGCTGCTTGACGAACACGCTGTACGGTGAGCTGCCATGGTCAAGCTGGCTGGCCGACGACGTCGACAACACCATGACGAGGCCGATCGCGAGCAGCAGGCCGGTGCAGCCGACGATCAGGCGATACGAGGCAAGCGGCCGGTCAAGCGTGGTGCTAGCTCTGCGCGCCTCCGGCACGGTGCTGGCTCTGCGCGCCTCCGGCACGGTGCTGGCTCTGCGCGCACCCGGCACGGTGCTAGCCCGGCGCGCCTCCGGCACGACTCTCATCGGGCGGCCGCCAGCCGGCTGACCGCATCGGCGAACGCGTCGCCGCGAGCGGGGTAGTCGCGGAACATGTCGAACGACTGCGCGGCTGGCGCGAGCAGCACGGTGTCACCTGGTTCAGCCAGCCGGGTGGCGGCCGTCACGACGAGTTCCATGATCCCAGTGTGCGGACCGGTGACCTCGACGACCGGAACATCCGGGGCGTGTCGCCGCAGAGCCGCCGCGATCTTCGCCCGGTCGGCGCCGAGCAGCACGACGCCGCGCAGCCTGGGCGCGGCCCCGCTGACAAGCTGGTCGAGATCGCGCTCGGCGCCGCGCAGCAGCCCGCCAGCCACCCACACGACCTGGTCATACGCGGCCAGCGAGGCCGCCGCCGCGTGCGGGTTGGTCGCCTTGGAGTCGTCGACGAAGTCGACCCCGGCGACGGTCCCGACCAGCGTGATCCTGTGCGGCTCAGGCCGGAATGCCCGCAGCCCTGCGCTTACTGCCTCGGGCGGCGCTCCGTAAGACCTGGCCAGGGCCGCCGCCGCGAGCGCGTTGGCGATGTTGTGCGGCGCCGGCAAAGCCAGGTCATCGATGGCTGCCAGCGCCACCGGCTCATCATCCAGACCGAACGCCAGGTCAACCAGCTGATCACCCACGACGCCGAGTTCGCCCTGGCCAGGCTCGCTCAGAGAGAACATCACGACCCGGTCAGCCCGGCCTTCTCGACCTGCCACCTGCGCCAGCCGCGTCGACCACTGGTCGTCAGCGTTGCCGATCGCGACCGAACCAGGCATGAAGATCTTCGCCTTCTCGGCGGCGTATGACTCAAAACTCCCGTGCCAGTCCAGGTGATGCGCGGCCACGTTGAGCAGCGCGGCGGCCTGCGGGGCGATCGTCAAACTCCAGTGCAGCTGGAAGCTGGACAGTTCGACAGCCACGACCTCGTAGGGCTCTGGCTCGGTCACCACGTCCATCAGCGAGGTGCCTACATTGCCGGCGGCGATGCTGCGGTAACCCGCCGCGGCCAGCATCAGCGCCAGCATCCGCACCGTGGTGGTTTTACCATTTGTGCCGGTCACCGCGAGCCAGGGCTGGGCGCCCCCGTGATGCAGGGCGGGCCGCAGCCGCCAGGCCAGCTCGACGTCACCGATCACGTCCACGCCCGCTGCCGCCGCCGCTACAAGCAGCGGCGCGTCCGGCTGCCAGCCGGGCGAGGTGACCACAAGCGCGGTGCCGTGCGGCAAGGTCTTCGCCGCCGCGTCACCGAGCAGCGCGCTTATCCCGAGTTCCGCGAGCTCGTGGGCGATCTTGCCGCGCTCCGCGTCGTCGCGCGAGTCAACGACGGTCACGTTGGCGCCCGCAGTGGCGAGCGCCTTGGCCGCCGGCGGCCCGGATACCCCGAGCCCGGCTACGCAGACGGCAAGCCCGCGCAGAGACTGCGCGAATTGACCGGCTACGTCGGCAGCCACTGCAGCCACTCGATGTAGAACAGGCCAAGGCCCAAGCCGACGAACAACCCGGCGATCAGCCAGAACCTGATCACGATCGTGGTCTCAGCCCAGCCGATCAGCTCGAAATGGTGCTGCAGCGGCGCCATCCTGAACACCCGCTTACCAGTGAGCTTGAACGACCCAACCTGGATCATCACCGACAGAGTGATGATGACAAACAGGCCGCCGAGTATGACGAGCAGCAGCTGGGTCTGGGTGCACACAGCCAAGCCCGCCAGCACGCCGCCAAGTGCCAACGACCCCGTGTCACCCATGAAGATCTTGGCCGGCGGCGCATTCCACCACAGGAAGCCGAAGCAGGCACCGAGCACCGCCGCCGAGACCACAGCGAGATCGAGCGGATCCCTGACCAGGTAGCAGTTCTTGGCGAGCTGCACAGTGCAGTCGTTGCGAAGCTGCCAGTTCGCGATCAGCACGTAGGCGGCGAGTACCAAAATTGCCGCGCCGGTCGCGAGCCCGTCGAGGCCGTCGGTGAGGTTCACGCCGTTAGACCAGCCGCCGATCATGATGACGATCCAGAGCACGAAAGGAAGCACGCCGAGCGCTGGCCCGAAATCGCGCACGAAGGAAAGCTGCGGATCCGCCGGGGTCAGGCCGTAGCCGTCCGGATAGTGCAGCACCTCGACGGCGAAGATCGCACCGATCACGGACTGGCCGGCCAGCTTGGCGCCGCTGCGTAGGCCGAGGCTGGTCTGGCGGTAGATCTTGATGAAGTCGTCGACGAAGCCAACCAGCCCGAGGCCGGCCATCAGGCCGAGCACAAGCAAGCCGGAGGTCGACATGGGCTGCCTGGTGATCAGATCGGCCACGAAGTAGCCGACCAGCGAGGCGATCACGATGACGGTGCCGCCCATCGTCGGGGTGCCGCGCTTGGTCATGTGCGCGGCCGGCCCCTCTTCCCTGATCTCCTGGCCGTAGCCGTGCCGTCGGAAAAGCTTGATCGCCGCCGGCGTGCCGAACAGGGCGAGGATCATGGAGACCGCGGCCGCCACAATGATCGTCTTCATGAGGAAGCCTCCTTGGCGGGGGGTCCAGGGCGGCCGTCTTCCCTGGTCAGCATCGCGGTCAGCGCCAGCGCCACAGTCTGCAGCCCGGCCGCTCTCGACGCTTTGACCAGCACCACGTCACCTGGCCTCAGCCGATGCGTGATCGCAGCCAGCGCGGCTTGGTCATCAGGGACGGCCACAAGCTCGCCAGTGAAATCCGGCACCGACTTCGCGCCACCCAAGATCATCGTCGCTTCGTCGCCGACCGCGATGATCCCGGTCAGCCCGGTCTTCGCCGCGATCACACCAGCCTGCTCATGGAATTCCCGCGACCGCTCGCCAAGTTCGGCCATCCGGCCAAGCACAGCATAGGCACGCCGACCTGATGCCATGACACGGATCGCTGCCAGCGCGGCTGCCATGGCCTCTGGGCTGGAGTTATACGCGTCATTGACGACGATCACGCCGTCGGCTCCCTCGGTGACCTCCATCCGCCAGTGACTCTTGGCGACTGCCTGGGACAACCCGGCGGCGATGGCGTCGACGCTCATCCCAAGCTCACCGGCAAGCGCGGCCGCGGCAAGCGCGTTGGTGACGTTATGCGCTCCCGACAGCCGCAGCGCGACGTCGGCCGAGCCTGCCCGGCTGGTCAGCGTGAACCGCGGCCTGCTCAGCCGGTCAAGCTCGACGCCTGTCGCCCGGACATCAGCGCCGCCCGACCACCCGAACGTGATCACCCGCGCGGGCGTGACCTCCGCCATCCGAGCGACCAACGGGTCATCGGCGTTCAGCAGCGCGACGCCATCCGCTGGCAGGGCAGCGGGCAGCTCTGACTTCGCCTCTGCGATCTGCTCGATCCCGGTGTACTCGCCCGCGTGGGCGTTACCTACGCACAGCACGACGCCAAGAGCCGGCGGCGAGATCTGGCACAGCGCCGCGATGTGGCCAAGACCGCGCGCCGACATCTCTGCGATCAGGTATCTGGTGTCCTCGTCGGCTCGAAGCACGGTCAGCGGGTGACCGATCTCATTGTTGAACGAGTTCTGCGGCGATACCGTCGGGCCGAGGGTCGACGTCAGCTGGGCGACGAGATCCTTGGTCGTCGTCTTTCCGGCCGAGCCGGTGATGCCGGCGATCGTCAGATCGGGCAGTTGGTCGACAACCGCACGTGCCAGCTTGGCCAAAGCGGCCGGGACGTCGGCGACGATCAGTGCGGGAACACCGACCGGCCTGGTGCCGATCACCAGCGCCGCGCCGGCGGCGACCGCCTGCCCAGCGAAGTCGTGGCCATCCACCCGCTCACCTGGCAGGGCCGCGAACAGCGCACCCCAAGTCGCCTGGCGTGAGTCGATTACCACAGGACCGGTGACCATCCGCGCCGGGTTGTCGACCTGATCGAGAGCGCCGCCGGTGACGCTGGCGATCCGCTCGATCGACAAGCCGATCACGCGTCCCCCATCGGCCCGAGGTCGGACAGCACGCGCGCGGCGACCTCGCGGTCGTCGAACGGGATCACCTCGCCGGCCGTGTACTGGCCACGCTCGTGCCCCTTGCCTGCGATCAGCACCACATCGCCCTTGCGCGCCCCGGCGATAGCCGTCGCGATCGCGGCTGCCCGGTCGGGCTCGACGACCACGTGCGCGCGGTCGAGCGCTGGCACGGTGAGCGCCCCGGCCAGCATTTCGGCCAGGATCCCGAGCGGGTCTTCTGACCTCGGGTTGTCGCTGGTGAAGATCGCAACGTCGGCAAGCTGGGCGGCAGCCGCACCCATCAGCGGGCGTTTGGCCCTGTCACGGTCGCCTCCGCAGCCGATCACGACCCTGAGGTTGCCGGCGGTCACCGGCCGCAGCGCGGAAAGCACGGCCTCGACGGCCCCTGGCTTGTGCGAGTAGTCGACAAGCACAGTCACGTCGTCCCTGCCTGCTCCGACGCGCTCAAGGCGCCCTGGCACGCCAGGGCACGCGGCCACGCCCGCCACGGCTGCCTCAAGCCCGACGCCGACCTCGACGAGCGCGACAATCGCGCCGAGCGCGTTGGCTACGTTGAACGGCCCTGCGAGCGCCGTCGACGCGTCGGCTTCGACGCCGCCCGGCCCGATCACGCAGAACGTCGAGCCATCAGCGCCGCACCTGACATCCGCCGCGCGCCAGTCGGCGCTTGACCGGCCGAGCGCGGAGAACGTGGTCACCGGAATCTGCGCGCGCCCGACCAGCAGCCTGCCGTGCTCGTCGTCGATGTTCACCACGCCAGACTTGGCGTAGCGCGGCATGAATAGCTCTGTCTTGGCGTCGAAGTAGCTCTCCATGTCCTGGTGGAAGTCCAGGTGATCCTGCGACAGGTTGGTGAACACCGCGACCTCGTACGAGGTGCCGGCCACCCGTCCGAGCGCCAGCGCGTGACTTGAGACTTCCATGGCCGCCGCGGTCACCCGCCGCTCGGCCATCACCGCGAGCAGCGCTTGCAGATCGGTTGCCTCAGGGGTGGTCAGCTTGCTCTGCTCGGCCCGCCCGCCGATCCGCAGCTCCACCCCGCCGATCAACCCGGTCACGTGACCGGCGTGGCTGAACCCCGACTCGATCAGGTAAGTGCTCGTGGTCTTGCCGCTTGTCCCCGTCACCCCGAGCAGAAGCAGCCGGCCAGACGGGTTGCCGTAAATCCACGAGGCGACCTCACCGAGCCTGACCCTCGGATCGGAGACCACGAAGACCGGCAGGCCGGTGCTGATAGCCCTTTCCCTGCCGGTCGGGTCGGTGAGCACGGCGACCGCGCCCGCGGCGGCCGCCTGCTCGCAGAACTCCGCGCCGTGATGTTTGCTGCCGCGTAGGGCGGCGTACAGATCACCGGGCTGGACCTGCGCCGAGTCATGGGTAATCCCAGTAACCCCGCGCAGTTCGTTCTGAGCGATGGAAGTATCGCGTCCCTGCCCGTCGGGCCGCCTCAGCCCGAGGAGCGAGGCAAGCCCGGTGAGCGAGCGCACCGGGACGTATCGAGGGCGAAGAGCCGCTGGCACGGGCAGAGATTACCTCTCTTCACGGCACCGTGAGTGGGACGTACGGGACATGGCCGTGATCAGGCGGAATCTTCATGGTGGCCAGCGCGAACTTCATCACCGCGTTGAACACAGGACCAGCCACCTCGATGCCGAAATAGCTGCCGTTCCTCGGGTCCTGGATGTTGACGGCGACGACCAGGCTGTTCCTGCTCGTAGCCGGCGCGATGCCGATGAAACTCGAGCCGTAAGCCTTGCCCTGCTCCTGCGCGGTGCCCGTCTTCGCTGCCACCGTGTATCCGGGAAGCA
>Ga0134126_10004606_pt1 | contig 17253 bp, 18 predicted proteins | sample KB31752_FD_96881 | JGI IMG/M metagenome (GOLD analysis project Ga0134126, IMG submission 96881) | Terrestrial soil microbial communities with excess Nitrogen fertilizer from Kellogg Biological Station, Michigan, USA - KB3-175-2 | ecosystem: Environmental > Terrestrial > Soil > Unclassified ...
CCGAGGAGTGGGAACTCGTCAACACCGCAGGCGAAGCGCATAACTTCCACCTGCATCAGGTCAAGTTCCTGGTGGAGACGGCCAACGCTCCCACCGGCGACGGCGGCGTGCTCATGGATAACGTCGCCCTGCCCACCGGCGGCGACAGTTGCGACGGCAGCGTGGCCACCTGGCGCGCGGGCGCATGCAAGGTACCGGTGGTGACGGTCAAGATCCCGTTCTCAGAGGTGGGCGACTTTGTGTATCACTGCCACATCGGCGAGCACCAGGATGGCGGCATGATGGCGCACATCCGCGTGATTGCAGGGCAATAGCGAGCGGATACCAGGCACACTGAGAAGTGCTCGCTCAGAACGTCTTCACCGGCTTCGGCTGCTCCGCACCGGCCTGCCCTGCCTTGATGCCTGCGAGGTAGAAGTTCTCACCGGCTATTTTGTAGCCGGCGAGCCGCCGCATCATCGCGAGTTGACCCACATGGTTGATGGCGTCGGCCAGCGGCCCCTGGAACAGGCGCTCGAGTTCGGCGTGTACGGGCTCAGTGCCGGCAACGTAATTGTCGAACGCAGTGAGAGCCGCAAAGAATCGCCGTTTCTCTTCCTCCCACGGCAGCCGCGTCGAGTTTTTCCATCGTTCGGAGCCCTCCGCGATGCTCAGCGCCCAGTCGAAGAGGTCGCCCATATGCGCAACGATCTCGCCAGGCGTCCGCCCACAGCCGCTGAAGTCCGCGAAGTCACCCGGCGCGCCATCCAGCGCCCGGCTCGCCCGATACGCCACCGTCGCGAGCGCGTGGCGAAAAAATTGCCGCTTGTCATCCATCCCAGCACTATAACCGGACGGGGTGGCCGGAGTGGAACATCATGCCGGAACCGCCGTCCACATCCCTGCTCCCGCCAACCGCTGCGCCATATCGGTCGTGGGCTGCCGGGTAAGCGAGAGCACCGTGATATCGTCGCGCTGGCCGAACTGCTCGGCGGCGCGGGCAATTTCGGCGGCGGGATGCGTACTCATCGACGCGGTGCGTTCGAAGCCGAACAACTCCCCATCGGCCTTGCGCGCCTCGAGCACGCCGTCGGTCAGCAGGGTCAGGTGGTCGTCCGGCGAAAGCTGGAATGCGCTTTCGGTGTATTGAGTCGAATGCATCAGCCCGAGGGGCAGCCCGTTGTAAACAGGCACCTCGTGGCCTGCGAGATACGGTGCGATGTGGCCGGCGTTGGCCGCGGTGATCACGCCGTCCGCGGCGATGTGCAGCATGAGGCATGTGGTGAATCCGCCGAAGGTGCGGTCGATCATGTCCTGATTCAGGGCGGTCAGGATCGCAGCAGGACTGCGTGTGGTGTGCGCCAGCGAGCGCACCATGCCCACCAGCATGGAAACTGTCATGGCCGCCGGCATGCCCTTTCCGCTCACATCTCCGATGGCGATGAGCGCTTCGCCCTCCGGCAGCGGAATGATCTGGAAGAAGTCGCCGCCGACCTCGCCCGCGGGCTTGTAGACGCATTCCAGGCGATAGCCCGGCACGGCGGGAATCTGGTCGGGGATGAGGACATGCTGCACCGCGCGCGCGGCCTGCAACTCGGCTTCCAGGCGCTCTTCATCGCGGCGGCTCAAAGCATAGCGGTACACCAGAACCGCGATCACGGAAAACATGGCGAGGTCGCCGGCCAGGTTGAAGGCCGACATGGGAAACGGCTTGTGCACCAGTTCGTGAAGATGCGCCAGAAGCGACTGCACCCATGCCCGTCCAGCCAGACCCGGGATGGATCCCAGGGTAGAGGCCACATTCAGCGCAAAGCTGATGGTGAAAGGCGCAAGCAGCAGGCGCGCTTCACGGCTTCCCGCCACTGCGCCGCGAATCAGAAGCGCCGGCACCGAGACGGCGTACACCAGCGAAAGGACGCCGCTGCCGATGAAAGGCGCCGCATCCGGGACCATGCCGGCCTCTGCCAGCAGCACCAGCAATGCCGGCGCAAGGGCCGCCACTGCCGCGGTCCAGTAAATGACCCTCTTGGGCTGGCGCATGAGGGTGACGAAGAACTCGAGGTTGAGCATTTGAGCGCCCGCCTGCGCGCAGGCCAGCAAAATGCCTGCGATCATGTAATCCATTCCGGCGAAGCTGATCAAGAGATAGGTCAGAGCGAGACCTCCCCACAGCATTTGCGCGAAACCAAACCAGAGATATTCGCGTTCCTTGCGCCGCAGCACAAACAGCCCCAGCGCGGCGAGCGCCGTGAGCAGGTTGCAGGCAAGGTTCAGCTCGGTATCGGTTTGCATCCAGAAGGTCTCGTGGGTATCAAGTTCACGCAGCCGTTGAATCGCCCGCGCGTGGCCAATCACGGGCGCCACAAGCATCCCGCCGCTCTTCGCAAAATCGAAATGACTCCAGTGCCAGACGCGGATGGCGAGTTCGAGCGGCTGCCCCGATGCTGTCACGGAATCCGGGATGGCAAAGACCATGCGTGGGGCCATGGCGACCTTGCGCTCCGGCGGCATCTTTCCCGCCCGGCCGATCAGGACGCCGTTTGCATAGACCTCGTAGCTGTTGGAGACAAACGGAATGTAGACGGCCAGAGGCTCATGCTGCGCAGGAAGATCCACGCGCAGCCGGTACCAGCCGAATCCCGTGTAGCCCGCGTACCCCTGCGACGACCAGCCCATCTCCGGCGACAAAAGCGACCACTTCGAATCGTCGAACCCGGAAGCGGCCCACCCGGGAGAATCGCCGGTGTGAAAGCGCCACGGACCGTTCAGTTGCACAAGAGGGATTCGGTCGCGATCGAGGTTGGCGGACTGGCCGGCAGAGGGATGGACGGAAAGAAGAAAGACAGAAGCGAGAATGAGAGCGAGAGTTTTCATGCGCACGTACCCCGCTGAAAATCTTCGACACGGATAATGGCACACGCGGCGCGCCAGCGCAAATCGTGCGAAACCCACGCATCGAACCCACGCGACGCTGGCAGAAAGGCGACGCAGATCGCTTGCGCTTTGTCCGCGCGGGGTATCCAATCAAACCAGCAAGCGCGAAGGAGGGGTCATGGCCCGTCGCATCGCACTCTGGGCACTGGCGGGAGCGCTGGTCGCATTCCTCTGGTTCCTCTACTTCACCTGGCTCACCTACCCCGCGTATCACGGAGGGCCCGGATTCGAATTCAGCGCGGCCACCGAAACCCTCGTGAACATCACGGCACCGGTCCGGCCGCTTCTCGGTCGCACTTTCGCCATCACGTGGTATTGGTCGATTGTGCTGAACGCGGCGATTTACGCCTGCATTGGACTCATGGTGGAGACCGTGCGACTGTCAGTTCGTTTTGGCCAAGCCCGGCTGCGCCACTGAAAACGCACGGCATTAGGCGTAAAACCCTGCCTTCTGATAAACTGGAAATTCTGAGTTCAACGCAGGAAAGAAGCCATGTCAATCCATCCCGTTATGCAGCGCCTGGCCGACAAGCTGAAGCGCACCGATCTCCCCGACTTTGTGCCCGGCGACCAGGTTCGCGTCCAGGTGAAAATCAAGGAAGGCGACAAGGAACGCCTGCAGGCGTTTGAGGGCCTCGTCATCGCCATCAACCGCGGCCCCCAGGGCACCTTCACCGTCCGCAAAATGAGCTTCGGACAGGGCGTCGAGCGTATCTTCCCCTTCAACTCGAAGGTCGTCGACAAGGTCGAAAAAATCCGCAGCTACAAGGTGCGCCGCGCCAAGCTGTTCTACATCCGCGGACTGCGCGGCAAGGCCGCCCGTCTCAAGGAAGTCGAGCGCGTAACCGCCAAGGCTTAGGCCTCCCCGAATCCACACAAGAACCCCGGCTCAGGCCGGGGTTTTTGTTTCAGGAATTCAGTATGTCCGGGCAGAGCGCTCAGGCCGCTGCGCCCTTGACTTCATTCTCCACGTCCTCGAGACCGTAGCAGACCTTGGCATGGCGCATGAGGGCGGTGAGTGCTTCCAACGCTTCATCCTTCAGCGAAATAAGCTCTTCCTCTTCCGCTCCCTGTCCAGGATGAGATGTGGAGTTATAACGACCTGCCAGAACAAACTGGTTGAATTTCAGGGCATAGTACTCTTTAAGCATTTCGCAAGTATGGCACTGCTGGCGGTCCATGGCCCGCTCCTCCAACTTCTATTTACCAAGGATGGCGACGAAACTGGGTGAGGGTGGTTCCCAGCGTATTGCCTGTGTAAAATTACAAAGACTAAAGCGATTCACTACGTGCTTAAACGACTCGCTACACGTCTAGTATTCGTCCCTGTGCAATTGGGTGCAGAGCGGCCGGTGGGGGTTGCTCCGCGATTCGTTGCGCAGACGACATTTCCGCAAATGGGCAAAAATCGCCCGTGCGCGCCGTTCATGCCGGCGTCCGCTCGAAGCAGGGCGAAAAGTAGCTTTTCGAGCTAGCGGCTCTTCGGGTTCGAAGCCCTGTTCGAGGCCTGGTTCAACGCTTGCATGAGCGGGGCGGGCTGCTTCTCATTGCCGAGGACTTTCAGCCGCATCTGTGCCAGTTCGTAGCTGCTGGTAGGCACCGACAGCGCTTCTTTGGGCTTCTGCAATTTGCGGTAATCGGCAATCGCAACATCGCGCTCGCCGTATTGCTCCGCAATCAGACCGAAGGCGTACCAGTAGTCGTCGTTCGGCTCGTCGAGATTAAGCTCGTCCATCGAGCGGATGAGCAGGTCGCGCGCCTCGTTGGTCTTGCCGGCTTCGGCGTAAAGACACGCCAGAGTGTGCAGAATGTGCGGGTTATCCTTGGCGAGCTGCGTGGCCTTGATGCCTGCGGCAATGTCCTTGTCATTGACCTTGCCGGTGTAAAGCGATAGCCAGGCCGTTTCGTTCAGCAGTTCGGCATCTTCTCTGCCCAGATCGGCGAGCTTGCCAAGCCAGGATCTTGCGGTGGAGTAATTGCCGCGGGCGCTTTCAATCTCCGTCTTGGAGCGCAGGGCATCGGGATCGTTCTCCAGCAGTTTGAGGCGGTCGTCGGCAAGCTTCATGGCGTCGTCGTAGCGATCGAGCCCGAGAAGCGCCTCGATGTTGTCGAGATAGGCGACACGAGATTCGGGCACCTGGCTGAGCAGTGCGGAAGACACCGGGAGCATGGCCGTGAAGTTCTGCTGTGCGCCATAGGCGGCGCAAAGGGCCAGTTCGATGTTCTGTCGGTCGCGCTCGGTGGTGGCAGCCTTGAGAGCCGGCTCAAGGATTTCAATGCCGCGGCTGACGGTGGACTTGTTGCCCACCAGGATGGCCGCTGCGGCAAGCTTCATGCGGGCAGCATCCGGAGCGGCGCCGCGCATCCAGAAACGGGGGAAAATGGGTCCGCCCAGCGGGTCGTCCCCGCCCTCGAGATGGGAATCCTCGCGCAGCCAGTCGAGCAGGATCTTGGCCCCTCGGAGGTCGCCCGCCTGGATGCGCTCGAGCATCTCCCAGGCCACATTGTTGGGTTCCTGCGAGGTATCGAGGAGCTTGTATTCCCCGTCTTCCTTGACGACGAAGAAGGTCATATTGGAGCCGCCCGGGATCTGCACCTTGAGGCGATAGCCGGTCGCGTCGTCGCCTTCCACCTTGGGCTCGAAGGCCTGCGCCATGATGTCGAGCGTGACATCAAGGAACGAGCCTTCGCGGGCGAGCTGCGAATTGAGCTGGCGCGGTCCGTCGAGTGCCTTCTTGATCTCGTCGGGATCTTCGCGGACCATGACGGCGCGCGCGCTGCGCGAAGAGACGGCCTGCAGCTTGGCGAGCGTCAGCTCGGGATCCATGGACAGGAGGAAAAAGCGCTTGACCACGTCCTGAGGTGTATTGGCGAACTTCAGGTCCTCGTGGCGGCGAGCATCGCGCAGAAGCGACGCCAGCCCCACGGCCTGCGCGGCATTATCCCCCGCCGCCCCGGCCTGCAGAAAGTCCGCGGCCAACGGGTACTGGCGCACGTTCATCAGCATTTCGCCGGCGGTGTGCGCGGTGTCTTTGAAGGCGTCGTCGTTGCTGGCGAACTTGTTCACCTCGGCCATCCCGGCCTTGGCTCCTTGTTGCACCGCGATGCAGGCGGCGATCAACGCCTTGGGCTGCGGATTCAGCGATTGCGCCGACTTGCACGCACCCGAATAATCTCCGGCATAGAACTGTGCAAACGCCAGGTTGTTCCCCAGATCGAGGTCGCTTAATTTGTCCTTACCCAGCTTTTCGTACTCGGCAATGGCATCTTTGAGCGGAGCCTGGGGACTGTAACGCCGGCCGACGCGGTCGTACTCGAAAACGATGGCGAGGTTCCCGGCAATCGAATTGTCGTCGGGGTCGAGCCTGGCCGCTGCCCGGAACGCCGCAGCCGCACCCGCAAGGTCGCTGCCCGGACGCAGATTGCGGCCGACAAGATCGTGCTCGAGGATCACGCCGAGGGTCTTCTGGGCGAGCGCCGAATTGGGCTCAAGCTTGACGGCAAGCCGGGCCTCCTGGCGCGCAGCTTCGCCCATGCCCGCCTGCAGCAGCACATTGGCCACCTGCAGGTGGTGAATCGCCTCCGTGGGATGTAGAGTGATCAGCGCGCGATAGCTGGCCAGCGCCTCCTTCACCTTGCCCTCGCGCAGCAGCGCCTCTCCCCGCGGTTCGAACGGAATCACAAGGGCGGGGCCGGCGGTGAGATCGGCGATCTTGTTGCGAACCTCTGTGGCTTCCGCGACCGTATAGCGGCGCTTGCGGCTGTCGAAGACAAGATGCGCCGTGACGGCGCCGTCTGAAGCGGTGGAGAACTCTTCGGTGATGGTGGCCGGCCCCAGGGCGATGGTAGTGTTCCTGGGCAGACCCTTGGGGATAAACCCGGCGGGCGGCACGATGCGGTAGTTCAGGTCAACCACGTAGGGCTCGACCAGCTCCCAGTCCACTGTGCGCGTTGGTTTGGCATCGTTGTCCTGCTTTTTGTCATCGTCGGCCTTGTGGGTCAACGCATCGGGAAGCCTGAAAAACAGCGGCTCGAAGCGAATGGCCGCCTCAGCCTCGCTCATTGAGGTATAGCCGCGCTTGGCTTTCTCGCACGCCACGGTGAGCTGGAACTGGTGATCGAGATCGGCCGGGTCATTTCGGTCCACGGTGGTCAGCTTGTCGCTGACATACTGCGACTTCACGTAGTTGGTCAGGTTGTCGCGGGTGTCCTTGTCCGGCTTGTCGGCGTAGTAGGAGCGGTAGCGCGATTCATAGACGCCGTGCGGCTGAGTCTTTTCGACAACTGTGGCCGGGCCGTTTTCCGACAGCGTGACGGTGCGGTACTCGAGCAGCGTGTTGTCCTTTGAACCGGCGAGTGGAATCTGAGTCAGGGCGGTCGTTTCCGGCCGTGCGATCAGCGAGAGGCGGCCCTGGTCGGCGATGGGCAACTGGCCGAGGCGGGCATACCGGTCGGTGGCGTCGATCCAAACGGCGGGCATCGCCGGCTGCGCGCCGGATGCGGCCATCGCCGGAATGTACACGATGGCATGGTCGAATAGGCCCATGCCTGGCAGGTCGGCGGGAACGTCCATGCGGGAGCCTGCGTTGAGCAGAGCCACGTAGGCCGGAATGCTCGCGGCACGCAGCATGGTGACCAGCAGAGTTGCCTTGTCTTTGCAGTCGCCGTACTTCTTTCCCAGAGTTTCAGCCGGATCATGCGGGACGATGGCGGCGCCGCCAAACTCGATCCCTGTGTAGCGGACATTCCGATCGAGATAATCCAGCAATGCGGCCTCTTTTTCGGCCAAGGTGTTCTTGCCCGCGATGAGCCCGTCTACTACAGTTTTCACCGCTGCTGCGTCGGCGCGATTGTCCACAATTTTCGAATAGTCTGACGCCAGCGCCTGCCACGACTGTCCTGTGGAGTAGCTCACCTGCGGGAAGCGCGCAACATCCGGCGGAAAGTTGGGATCGTCGTCGTTGATGCCTTCAAGGCGACCGACTTCAAACACCAGCTTCACACGGCCGTCGCTTTCCGTGCGCTGCGGCTTCACGTCGGGCAGCAGCAGCGTGGCGGTTCGCAGGGGCAGCGACGCGGGGAAGTCAAACTCGAGCCGGCTGTGCTCGACCGGCATCTCTTCACGGCCAAACGTGGCCCACCCGGCGCGCCCGCCATCGAATAGCGGCTGGGTTTCGCGCTGCGTGTATTCTTCCTCAACGACGACCCCGGCGGAGATGGCAGGAAACGGCGCGCGCAGCCGCTTGCCGTCGGAATAGATCTTGTAGTCGCCGTCCTGAGCGGGGGTTTCGTTAATGTTTTTAGGATCGAGTTGGTGCTCGGCGCCGTCGGGAGTAATCACGCGAACGCGGATCTCCGGGCGGGCTTCATGCCATGGCTCCCAACTGATCGCGATGGAGTCCCAGGCCTCGGCGCCTTTCTCGGTCAACACCTTGTAGACGGTGTAGCCCACGTGGGTCATGCGGCCCTGTTCGTCGAAGGTGTAGGAATCCTCGTCGTCGAGGATAGCGATGTTCGCTCCATCCGCGGGAACAGCCGTGGCGGCGGCGAATAGATCCTTGGCTGGCCGGGTGAAATGGCCGGCTGGCGCTGGAGCATCGGCGGCTATCTGGGCGAGGGCCACAAGAGGAGCGGAAAGGCCCAGGGCCAGGGCAAAGGCGGGACGGCAGAAAAGCCGATAAGCTGGGTGCTGCACAGGTGTTCCTTTAAACAGTTGGGGTGAATTCAAGGTATACCCGCGTGGGGCCGGGCGCAACTGAAAGCGATGCTTCCGGGCCGGCTTCGCCAGCCCGGTACGTATGGCCTGATTCGCCTTATCCCCGCTTTCGCCTTAGTTCACCATCGGCAGGCAATCTACACGTACGGCGGGCTGGGCCACAGCACACGCTGCCGCATCGGAGAAGCGGAATTCGAGGGCGTTCTTGCCCTCCGGAGCTTCCATCAACTCCGCGATCCGGCTCTGCGAGAAGCGCCAGTGTGCCGGCAGCGTCTCAACGGTGTGGCGGCCGCTGGCGTCCTCAACCTCAAATTGTTCATAAAGAGCGGTGTCGCCCAACATCTCCACGCTCTGGTGCAGGCGAGCGGCGATCTCCGCGGCGGTTGCCAGGTAAATCCTCGGCATGCTGGTGAGGTCAGAGGAATCGAATTGCACCAGGCAGTAGGTGACGCGACCGCCCTGGCGCTCGATCCAGCGATCGATGGCTTTGTGATATGCCGCCGGCGTCGAGGGGGACTTGTTCACGCTCGGGTCGACCAGTTTCCAGAAGCCGCGGAAGCTGCCGTGGACCGTGACCTTCAGCATGCCGCCGGCGTTGGCCACGCCTAGGTCGTAGAAGTAGCGGGCCCGGTTTCCCTGTTCGAGCACGTCGAAGCCGTACATGGCAAACTGAGCGGCGGCGATGTTCTCGGCGGCAGAGGAAATCTGGCGCGCGGAGAGCTGTTTCTGCGGAGAAGGTGTGAGGAGTCGCATTGAGTCGTTTTCCTTTGGGGAGAAGGGCAACGAACGTCAGTTGGCAAGAGCCGGCTGAATCTAGCAAATCGTCCGAGTGGCCCGAGATTCGCTTTCGGATGAATTAGGTTATAAGACAGTATTTGCCCTGAGTATGTGAGATAAATCACTCCTCCGCATCCCCCGAATGGGTCAGTGTCGTACGACTTCTCTGTCGAGACACGTGAAACCTGGCATGCCGCGATCGCATGGCAGTGTTCCAGAACCCCGGCTATTGGCTTGGGCACGAGACCTGGTCTCGCGAGATTGCCGGCTCGCGGATGGCGCACTTCAGGGCCGATCTCTTGATCAAGACGTACGGTTTTTTAGGGTGATTGAGTCCGGAAACTCCAATAAAATGTTTGACTTTGAGACAGTTTTGGGCTACGGTCGCGTGTTAACCGGTTTCCGAGATTATGGCGCTCATATTTCCACCAAGGAAACCAGTGAACCGCCGCACGAGCCACCGAGTCGATTCTGTGTGCCTGTGTTGGACTTTGAAGTCACATAAACGCTCCATGCGAACCACCTATCCATACGAATGGATTGGGGGACAGGGAGAATGAGCCTTGGTAGTAAAGGGTCCTGTATTACTTTCCCGGATTGTGTGTAGATTACGTGGGGGATCGAACCCTCTCCTGGTAGAAGCTAGCGACGGCTGCACCTACGTGGTCAAGTTTCGAGAGAACCCTCAGGGAGCACAGGTGCTGTTCAATGAAGCCGCGGGGACGGCGTTGTATCGCTCCCTTACCCTTCCGGTGGCACGCTGGCAGGCGCTGCACGCGACGCGGGAATTCATTGAGCGGTATAGGGCCTGGTGGAGTGCTGCGGACGGCCGCAGCGGCATTCCGCAGCCTGGGCTCTGTTTCGGATCTCATTACCTGGGGAACCGAGAGAACCGGCTGCTTGAGATCCTGCCCTCGACGGGATTCAAGCGAGTTGAGCACCGGTCTCTCTTTTGGAGGGCGTGGCTGGTGGACGTGTGCGCGCAACACGCGGACAACCGCCAGGCGGTTTTTTTGGAACAGCAGTTGCGGACCTACCGGCCCGTGTTTATCGATCACGGTCACATGTTCAGCGGTTCCCATGGCGGGAAACAGCCCCATTTCTGCGCTTCGCGTTATCTGGACCCGCGGATTTATCCGTTGCTCGATGAGGATCTGTGTTTATGTTTGGACCGTCTGCTACATTCAAAAACGGAGGCCCTCTGGCAGGAAATCCAGGCAATTCCCGACGAATGGAAATCCCAATCGAGTCTGCGGGCCTTTGCTGACTGCCTGCAGACCATTTCCACCCCTCGCACGCTGAACGCAATGTTCGAATTGCTCCAGGGATTCTGCCGCAAGATGTATGGAAGAGAATGTCATGATTCCCGAGGCGAATGCGACTGCGCAGACGCGGTATTGTGCGCTGGAATACAGGTCGCCTGAGTCAGACTGCGCGCCTCCCAATGCGGAAAACCTCCTGCTTCTTCTCCTGGCCAAGCCAGGGGAGACGCCCCTCGTCCTTCTCAATCCACAATGGCGAACAATCTGCAGGAACGCCGACCATGCGTATATCGAGGAACTCTTCCGGGATTTCAGCGAGCGCATCCAGGTGGACCCGGACGGCCTGTTTGCACAGGCCTCGGAGCTCTCCGTCGGGCCTTTGATAACGTATTGTGCAGGCCGCAGCGTGGAGGGTATCTGCTGGCTAGGAGATTTGCGCGACCGCTTTATGGGTTCTTAAGACCGGCAGCCTGGCAAGCAGCGTGACGCCGCTGCGCTTCGGCGCGCGCGCTACACTGAGATCACCGTGGTCTTCGTCCTCGACAACTACGATTCGTTCACCTACAACCTTGTCCAATACCTGGGCGAGCTGGGGGCAAAGATCGTTGTGCGTCGAAACGACGAAGTTTCGGTCGAGGACGTAGCAGCGATGAAGCCGGAGAGGATCCTGCTGTCGCCGGGCCCATGCACGCCGGGCGAAGCGGGCATCCTGGTGCCGCTGATTCGCCACATGGCGGGAAAGGCGCCGATCTTTGGCGTCTGCCTGGGACACCAGGCCATCGGCGAAGCCTTTGGCGGCGACGTGATTCGTGCGAAGAACCTGATGCACGGCAAAACAAGCCCTGTGCAACACAACGGCAAGGGCGTGTTTGCAGGCCTTCCCACTCCGCTCACCTGCACCCGGTATCACTCGCTGATTGTGGCCGAGGAAACGCTGCCCAACGAGTTGGAAGTGACGGCGCGAACAGCTGAGTCCGACGGGGGATCGGTCATCATGGGACTGCGGCATCGCAGTCTGCCGATCGAGGGCGTGCAGTTTCATCCCGAGAGCGTGCTCACCGAAGGCGGACGCCAGATGATCCGCAACTTCCTGGACATGTAAATGGCCAGGCGGCTGGGGTGGTTGGAGCAGCTGAAGCGGTCCGCTGCGGTGTGGTTTGCGGTCGCAGTCCCACTTACGGTCTGCACCCGCGCGCAAGCGCCCGTTCCGAACAGCCCGCTTTCCGAGGCCGCTCCAGCGGCATCGGCATTGCCGTCCACTCCCATCGCCATCGTGCCGGTAGATGCCTCATCGACTGTGACCGGCGCGCTCGAAATCTCCCGCGGCAAGGCACTGATTGCCACGTCGGGATCGGTCACCTCAGGCGCGAAGTCAACGGACGTGATGCTGCCGCGACGGGGAATGCTGCGTGTGTGCGCATCGACCAGCGTGCGGCTGGCGGCCGATAGGTCAGTGCCGGCGGGCGAAACGCCGGGTCTGATGATGGCGTTGGACCGCGGTGCGATGGAGACGAGTTTCGCCACGGGCCGGAATGCCGACATTGTCCTGACCCCGGATTTCCGCATTCTGATCGGCGGGCCGGGAGCGTCGGACGTGAAGGTGCGCCTGGGCCAGCATGGCGACACATGTGTGGATAACCCCGGCGCCAGCGCGCCCTATGTGCTGGTGACCAGCGTCTTCGATGGCGGCACGTACAGGGTGCAGCCGGGTCAACGGGTCATGTTTCAGCGCGGAAATCTGCGTGAGGTGGTCGACGACGAGAAGGAGCCGTGCGGTTGTCCGCCGGAGCAGCGACCGGGAACAAACGATTTTCCGCTGGCAGAAAGCGCGGGGCTCACCACGAAGGCGCCCCCCGTGAGCACTGCGCAGGCGATCCCGGCGCAGCCCGCGCCAAACCAGACTGTGCTGGATACGCCGCTCGCGTATGAAGCGCAGCCGGCACTGGCAGGCGAGGCCGAAACGGTGGCCAAGGCCACGTCCGATTCGACAAAGATCCCCGAAGCTCCGGCCGCGAAGTCGGCCGATGCCAAACCGCCCGTACAACATCCGCCGGGGCTTTTCCGGCGTATTGGACGCTTTTTCAAGCGAGTCTTCGGCGCCGAGTAGCCGCAGGTGTTTTTACTCCCTAATCCCAGTCCTTACGACGCCTTCGCCTGCTCCGCCTCGAGAAGCACCTTCTCCTCTTTGTCAGCCGCTTTCTGGATCTCCAACGTGTCTTTGCCGTAGATGGCCTGCCCGTATTCGAGAATGGTGACAAGCCCGACGCCCCCGCAGATGTTGCCGGCAACCGCCGGGCCGAGCCATTGGGCGTACGCTCCCCACGTGGCGTGGTGCGTGAGCACCGATACCAAAATCTCGCAGGAACTGGCGATGCAATGGGCGAAGTTTCCCACGCCGACCACATAAGTCAGCATCCAGATGAGGACCACCGAGCCCGTAATGGAATGCGAGCCCGACACGAGCCACGCGGCGAGCGCGATCATCCAGCCGCCGATTACCCCCGACCAGAAGATGGCGGATGCCGGATGCGAGAGCCCATGCAGTCCCAGTTCGTTCAGCGCGGCGACGAAACGCGGCTCGAGGGCTGGAGTTCGAGTTGCCAACATCGCGAACCCCAGCGCGCCCACAATATTCGCGGGCAGCACAATCGACCACAGGCGCAGCGTGTTCCAGAACTCACGCTTTTCGGCCAGCACCAGCGCCACGGGGTAAAGCGTGTTTTCCGTGAAGAGCTGTGCGCGCCCGACCATCACCACGATGAAGCCCAGCGGGTAGAGCAGGCATGCGATCATGTGCGCGCTGGGCGACGTGCCAAGCAGGGCGACACCCATAGCCGTTCCAAGCGCGGAGAATCCCATGAAGGCTCCTCCGCGGAAGCCGGAGATCGCCAAGGCAACGTTGGACCGCTTCAGTTCCTGGCGTGCATTGCTCGCCACCTGCCTGTAAATGTCCTCGGCGGAGGGACGCGACAGGTTCTTCTGGTTCGATTCAACGGGGTGCGGCGCGAGGTTTTCGGCGCGTCTGCGGCGGAACGGGGATTGCATGCGATTTCTCCGCAGGCCGGGGGAGAGTTCAGCACCGAGGCCTATTCGGGAGTGGATGCACCGCGCGTGCCCGCAGCCGTTTCAAGGCAGAACAGGATTCCATAACCGGACGAGGCCGCTGGGAGTCTACTCGAAAGAAAACGGAGACCGCCATGAGAATGCGTTGCCGAATATCGGTTCTTTTCGTCCGAGTAGGAGCGATCGCCCTGCTCCTTCCGGCCACCCTCGGACTGTCCGCTGCCCAGGAAACGGAGACGCCCGCGTCCCCGGTGCCGGCGGCCATCGTGAGTGCGAAGACGGTGTTTCTGGCCAATGGAGGCGCGGACGGCGGGCTTTTCCCGGAGCCATTCTCGGGTGACCCCAACCGCGGCTATTTCTCGCTCTATTCGCAACTGAAGGCGATGGGGAAATACGAGCTCGTCGGTGACCCCGCGCACGCAGATCTGGTGATGAACATCGCCCTGGTTGCTCCACTGGGTCCGCGCAACGATGCAAAGCAGCTTGGCACTGCCGATCCGCTGCCTTTCTTCCGGTTGACCATTTACGATGCGAAGAGCCATTTCGCGCTCTGGACCATCACCGAGCCAATTTACATGGCCTTCCGGCAGAAGACCCACGATAAGAACTTCGACGATGCGATGACGAATCTCATGGCCGACATCAAAGCGTTGAGCGAGCCGAACCCGCAGAACCTGTATCCACATCCGCCCACTCGCTTGGATTCGTGGCACCGGTAGCCTGCTTCCGTGTGAACCGGCACCACGGTAGTGCCGGCGAATCTCCTTCCGCACGGCCGGATGCCGTCTCCTGATATGAGGCTCCGGTTGCCTGCCAGGCGCCGTCTCGAACGGGCCCAAAAGCGTACGGCCGGCTTCTCCCAAGCCGGCCGTACGCACTGCTCAAGTTTTCCTCTGGTTAATGTGTTCCTTCGCTCGGTTTAGCTCCACGGGACAGTACATCCAGCACAACTGGAGCCAATCCCGACTGGGTCATTGCGAGCTTCTCGGCGGCGGCTTTGGAAAGGTCGATGATACGGCCCTTCGCCAGATCTCCGCGATCGGTAATACGAACAATCACCGAGCGCCCGTTTGTTGCATTCACCACCCTCACCAGGGACCCGAACGGCAACGTGGGATGACATGCAGTCAACGCATTTTCATCGAACGTTTCGCCGCTGGCCGTAGTTCGGCCGTTGAAATCCCCGCCGTACCAGCTTGCCAGCCCTTTGAGAAGGCCCTGACGCCGGGTTACGGCGGTTCCCTGGGGAGTGAGCGAGTCCGGCGCCTTGATGGGAGTTGCCGGAACCGAAGGTGGCACAATAGCTGCCATCTGGGGGAGCCTTACATTTGCCTGCACGGTTCTGGTGGCCAGCATGACCATCACGCCGGCAAGTGCCAAGGATGTAAGACCAGCCAACAGCCAAATACGGAGCGGAGTCATCAGGCCAACAGCGCCTGACCTTCGTCGTATTTCCATCCAGCTATTTTACCAATTTGGTTCCAGAATGTGACCCTTTTTCCATTCGGGACCGGGACGCGAGATACCCGAAGTCCTCCGAGCGCAGAACGAAAGATCATGTGCTCAGTGACTTAGGTCAGATGAGGCCGCAGGTGGATTGTGTCAACGGAAACGCGCGTCTTTGCTATTTCATCGCCTCTGGGAGTGCCGTTCCAACCCCGGCGCCAGTTCCGTGATCGCTAGCCGATCTCCGGTTTTGAGGTAGCCCTTGCGGCGGAACCAGTCCTCCATCGCGGCCTGAAGGCGGTCAAGCGGCACGCGATACCCAGCTTCCAGCAGGCCATCGCCAACGGGGAGCGTGTCATCAAACACGGCCTCGTTCGTGAAGTTGCGCATGGCGAAGTTGTCGATCCACTTGACGGGGCAGGCGTCGCGCTGGCCCGCATTGTCGATCCGCTCAACTATCAAGTTGCGCACGAACATAGGTTGAGTGTAGACGGCGCGGAATCACTGATTCGATCAGAACCCGTCCGGAGGATTGAGCAACGATGAGTCGTTCTCTTCAAACACCCTCTGCAACGTCGCCCGACTGCGATCGGGCAGAGCATGAATCGCCCGAATGAGACGAAGCAGCGTGGGGGTCATGAAAAGGAGATAGCGCGTCCGTTCCGGACCCGGATTCCAATAAGTGTGAGGCGTTCCGCGGGGTACCAGCCAGGCCGAGCCGGCCTGTAACTCAACATCTTCGTCGCCGGCTCGGATCGTCAGCCTTCCTTCCAGCACGTACCAGGCCTCGTCGTCGTAGTGGTGAACGTGCCATGGGGCAATGTATCTCCGAGATCCGGCCGGGCCGCCGGGATCGCTCCATTCGGCAACTGCGAACGACTGGTCGACAGACCCAAGCACATTTCCGGCAAGCGGCGAGGCAATCATGCGGCCCTCCCCGCCCACGATAGCGCATGCAACCGAACGCACGGAATCCCAAACCACTGTCCGCACCGACAGGCGCATCACTCTTTCCGGTCGACCACTTTCGCGTCCTTGGTCTGCTGCGTATCCACTGTGAAACGCTTGTAATCGTAATTGCGTACGTTGAAATGCTGGCGCGTGTTCTTCACCAGCAGCAGGCGGGCCTTCATGGTCCCTTCCGCGCCGGTCGGCAGCCATAGCCCGACGTCCACCGGGGCCTGATCGAAGCGAAAGTTCGACCCCTTCTGCACGTTCGCCAGCAGTCCGCCCGCTACGTGGAAGTTGTCATAGAATGTGACCTCGAGATGCGCCACTTCGCGGTCGGCCTCGTCGATCCAGATGGTCCCCTTCAGCTTCTTTGAAGCCTCCTCGGCCAGGCCGTGGGTCTTGGCGTCCTTGCGTCCGGCAAAATCGAACACGATCGTGGGTCTGCCGCGAAACGCTTCACGCCGCGCCGCGCTCACATCCATGATTTCGAGCACCCGGCTGATGCTGATGGTATCGCCCCCTTCAATCGCCTGCCCCTGGGGCGTTTTTTCCGCCTTCTCCACCAGCTTTCCCACGCGCGCGGACTCCTTCTCCTCCTCCTTCGGGTCCAGCGGCTTGCCGTCCTTCTTTGTCAGCCGTGCAATCTCGTGCCCATTGACAAAGAACGTCTCGAGTTCCTGCACTTCCGTGTGCGTCACCTTGCCGTTTCCATCCAGATCCTGCGTCGTCACCTGCGTTGAGTAGGTGTAGCTCTCGCGGATCTGGTCCACCCGCTTTTGATGGGTGGACACATCGAGCATGAGCTGATGCGGATCGGGCAGTGGCTTGTCTGTTTGTGCCGCGAGGCCGGCTCCGGCGCCAAGCACGAGCAGACACGCAACGAAGGAACCGAGCGGCAATATTGGCGATCTCATCTGAGAAGTTTGACACTCCGGCGGTCAGGATAGTCGCGCGGATTTTCAGCCGGGTGCCGGAGATCGTTACAATCGGCTTCGATGGCGCAACTCGTACCGCCGTCCCGCTATGGGTTTCCAGGAGAAAGATCGATGCTCCGGCTTTTCATCCACTGGCTGTTGAGCGCACTAGCCCTGCTGATTACATCGAGCCTGGTTCCGGGGTTCGAGG
>Ga0134126_10004607_pt1 | contig 17248 bp, 17 predicted proteins | sample KB31752_FD_96881 | JGI IMG/M metagenome (GOLD analysis project Ga0134126, IMG submission 96881) | Terrestrial soil microbial communities with excess Nitrogen fertilizer from Kellogg Biological Station, Michigan, USA - KB3-175-2 | ecosystem: Environmental > Terrestrial > Soil > Unclassified ...
GCTCTGCATTGCATTCTGATTCTGGAAGACCCCCAATTGCGCCCCGAACAGTCCGGAGGGAATCGCGGCACCACCCGCGCGTCCGCCAAAGTTAGCGGTGATGCCCGATGATATGGTCACGCTCGCTGTCGCGAGGGCCGAAGCATCGGCAGCACTCGTCGCTCTGACGCTGTGGGTCCCCGCGGACGCAGGTGCAGTATAGAGGCCGGACGAACTGACAGTTCCTACTGTAGAATTGCCGCCGTTTATTCCGTCGACCGCCCATATCACGGAAGTGTTGCTGGTTCCGGTAATCGTCGCCGTGAACTGCTGCTGAGCACCGGTGAAGAGGGCGGCAGAGGTGGGGCTTACCGTCAGCTTCACCCCTTGAAACACGACCACTGTCACGTTGGCAGAACCCGAAGCGCTCGGATTCGACACACTGGTGGCAGCTACGGTATGGCTTCCGGTCTGCGAAGGTGCGACGTACTGACCGAAGGAGTCGATTGTACCGACCGTCGCATTTCCGCCGGAGATGCCGTCCACAGACCACGTGACCGCCTGGTTTGTCGAACCATTCACGCTAGCGCCGAACTGCTGGATTTGCCCCGTACCTACTTGGACGTTGTTGGGCGTTACGGCAACGGTAACAGTGTTTCCAGTCACAGGCAGACTAATACCAATCACGGAATAAGCGGGTATGTTCACTGTCGTTTGGAGGGTTGCTCCATTCGTACTAAAGGTGATAGGTTGCGCGTTGATGTTCTGGTTGGTGCTGTTCAGCAGATACATCGTTCCGCTGGCGCTTACTGCGCCGGAATTACTAAGATTTATGGGAACACTCGACAGCGTGGTCGCCGTGGGATTCACGATTAGAATGGAATCCATATTGGCCGTATAGAAGGCGGTGACATCGGTACCGGCCTGAGCTGTGCCGGGAACTCTAGAAACCGCCATAAATCCACCGTTGGCCATATCAAGATAGCCAGGACCGACCAGCATTTTGTAAAGGAAGTATTGAGGATAGCCCGATATGGGTGCAGTCTCCGCGCAGTCCATGTTCGTGTCAATCAGTCCGACAAGGCAGAAACGCCCGGATGCCGTATTGGCGGAGAAATAGACCGCATTGGCCAAAGGACTGGCCCCGGTATACGCGGCATTTAGCATATCGGCGGCGAAGATGCCGTTGAAGACGGGTGAGTAGATCGGGCTGTTGCGGCAGCAAGTGGCCCCGAAAGCCGAGTCATCGTTATACTCGCTGACCACGATGGGCGTTTGCTTAGGATTGCTTTGTTTTCCGCCCTGCACGGCAATCGAGAGCCGTTTTAGAGTTCCGGCGTAGCCGCCACTGGGATCACGCTCAATCATCTGCATGGAAGGCACAGTGCTGCTTCCCTCCCACGTGACTCCCTGAGACAACAGATTGGTATAGCCCAGATACTGGTGGTAGCTGACGAAGTCCACGTATGGCGCAGTGGAGAGATTGGTAACTAGTTGGGTGATCCAGTTGCTGTTAAGGCCCACGATCGTGGGGCCGCCAATCTTGATCTGCACCCCGTCCGCAGTGGCTTGGGCACGCATCGCGCTACCCGCGGCAGCATACATGCTCAGATATGTGCTCAGGCGCGTCGCATCGGTGTGATCCGGCACACACAGGCCACCGTCGAGGTCGGGCTCGTTCCAGATCTCGTATGCTACGACAGCCCCCGGAAAGTTCTTGTCCATATGGGCGACCACGCTGGCAGCCAACTGCCCCCAGGTATTCGCGTTCGTTGGGGCAGCGCGATTTTGCTTGGCTCCGGTTGGACAAGGATTGGGGGTGATCGTCAGCCATGGCGGATCAAAGTCCATGATCAGAAAAGCCTTGAAGCCCTGTGCCTGTAAATTGGTAATTACCGGATCAAGCTGTGTCCAGTCGGGAGTGGTGGTGTTGTAGATGTTCTGTAGGTTCGTGTCCACGCGCATCCATTTGATCTGTGCCTGTCGCAGCAATCGAAATCCCACAGAGTCGTTAAGAAAAGACTGCTGCGTCTCGAATAAGTTTGGCTGGATCGGGTAAGTTGTCGTAAGCCGGGAGCCGAAGTCGGCACTGAGCTGCGTATAGACTTGCACGGCGCTGCTTGCCGAAACGGTGCTGCTGGCGACACTCGTTGCCTTAACCGTGTGCGTTCCGGCGGTCGCCGGCGCAGTATAGAGGCCTGCGGTGGTGATCGTTCCTACCGCGGTATTGCCTCCACCAATCCCGTCCACAGACCAGTTCACACTGGTATTAGTCGAACCACTCACTTTGCCAATGAACTGGAACGGCTGATTGGCATAGAGCGCTGCCGACTTTGGTGTGACTGTGACGGTCACCGTCGCGGACATGGATACTGCTGCCGTGAGGAGCAATACGAAACTTCTAATAAGACGAGCACATCTCATAACGTCAACCAAGACCAAATGGGCGGCTAGCCAATGAAAGCTGAGGCGTGGCCTGGAGCCTCGAGCGTGCGCTTGTTTGTGTTCTCCGATTTAAACTTGGGGCTTCCCAATGGATTGTGTAACTACTGCCGTAGCGACTCTGGGCAGACTAAAGCAGTCGTACTGCGTCGTGCTTCAATGACCGCGTCGAGGAGGCACGAAGAAACGGAAGTTCCGTCCTGCGGCCAGCAAGCGGGGAAAGTGCTGATGAATCCAAGAACATAGAATGGCTGTTGCCAGCCTTTCCAATGCAGTCACGTACTCTTCTAAGCTGCCGCCATTTGCATCGTGGCACCGGCTTCCACCTGTGCTGAAATCCAGGGATAGGTTTTGGCTAGTCCCGCCTTGAGTGATTGTGAAGGCTCCCAGCCGAGTTGCGCGCGGATTAGGCGGTTGTCTGAGTTGCGGCCACGCACACCCGTGGGACCCGCCACATGTTTGATCGTTAACTGCTTGCCAGCTATGTCCATGATCATCGCAGCCATCTGATTAATCGTAACCATCTCTTCTGAGCCGATGTTCACGGGGCCGCAAAATGAGGACTGCATCATGCGTCTGACTGCCTCAACGCACTCCTCAATGTAGAGGAAGGAACGGGTCTGTTCGCCGTCACCCCACATCTCGATAGTCCCTCCATCCGGCTGTTCCGCAACCTTACGGCAGAGTGCTGCGGGCGCCTTCTCCTTGCCTCCCGTCCAGGTACCCTCAGGACCGAAAATGTTGTGGAAACGGGCTACCCGAATGTCCAAGCCATAGTTCCGTGCATATGAAAAATACAGACGTTCGCTGAACAGCTTTTCCCATCCGTACTCACTGTCCGGGGCTGCTGGATAGGCGCTATTCTCAGCACAGTTAGGTTTATCGGGATCTTCCTGGTTGTAAGCCGGATACATACATGCCGAAGACGAGTAGAAGACCTTTCGCACCCCGTGTCTCACGCCATAGTCAGCCATGTGTAAGTTAATCATGGCGGAGTTGTGCATTACGTTTGCGTCGTGATCACCGGTAAAGAGATAGCCTGCACCGCCCATATCGGCGGCAAGTTGATAGACCTCGTCGAATTGGCGGTCCAGTATCCTCTTCCAACTCTCCGCCAGGCGCAGGTCGGCAAGCACGAAGTCGTTTGCTTCGGTCTGGCTGAACTCGGGATACTTTAAATCAACCCCCCGCACCCAGTATTCTTCCTCCCTTAAGCGCTTGACCAAGTGGCTGCCAATAAACCCTCCAGCGCCACACACCAATGCTGTTTTCTGTGACATTTCTTTTCACCTCAGTGAGATTTTCAAAATTGATTAGCTTTTGTTAGGACCGCGAACCGTTGAAAGACCAATCGCAACAACAGCCACGTGAATGCGGTGTTCCGGAAGACATATCTCTTCCAGAGACGCTTCGGCTCTGCCATTAGTCGGTATAGCCACTCGAAGCCAGATTCGCGCACCCATTTGGGAGCGCGGCGTTGTGTACCCGCCAAAATGTCGAAAGCTTGCCCAACCGGAAGGTGGATTGCGGGGGGAAGCTTGTGGATATGCTGTTTTACCCAAAGCTCCTGTTTAGGACAGCCTAATCCGATCCAGATGATGTTGGCGCCGGAATCCCTGATGTCAGCGCAAACCCGTTCTTCCTCTTCTGGAGTGAGAGGGCGAAAAGGTGGTGAAAAACCTCCTACGATTTGTAATCCCGGATACACTCCTGCCACCGTTGTCATAAGGCGCTGCAGCGTATCGTCCTTACCTCCATAAAAATAGTGGCGGAATTTGGGGCCCTGCGTAGCGTGCAAGATCTTTGGCATCACGTCCGGTCCGGCGGTGCGTCGCACCTTGCCTTGGTGCAACACTCGACCGACCCAAACAAGCGGCATACCGTCCGGAACGCTGAGGTCGAACTGCCGGAGTGCGCAACAGAACTCCTTATTAGTGCGTGACTCCATCACGGCATTGACGTTAGTAAAAGAGACGGAGCGTGCCTGGCCCCCTTCTTTAGCCCAATCGACAACCCGCTGAACTACAGCATCAGCGGGAATGGAATCGATGCGAACTCCTAATAAATGAAAGGAATGTTGCGGCATTGTTGTTCCAATATGGGCTCAACCGTTTGCAACGCCTGCAAGCTATGCTGCTATGCAGGGTCAATTATGTTTGCTCTAAGCCTGAGATAGAGGGAGCTGCTAATTCAGAAGCACCGGCATATCACTGAGGTGTTGTGGATGGGACGAATTTACCGTGGTTACAGCACCACTCAATTGGAGGGCGCGGCGGAAAGCGGCACCTTTGGTAAGAGCGGCCGGTTCTCCGCTTTCGCTCCAAACAATACTTTCCGCCTCGCCCGCATTCTGCAGCGTACAAGTCCATGCCCCTTGAATGGCGCTGCAGCCTTGCATACGTTTTCCAATCAGCCACCTTTGCAATGTCATGAACGAAGTTGCAATCGGTTTCGGTGTTTTTCGATCGAACTCCGTCATACCCATGCTAGGGTGGGCCCAAGCGTACCAATACACTCTCTCAACGCCGGCTGCCCAAGAGAGGAGATAAGTCCGGGCAAGATAGGCTTCCGATTGCTCATCGCTTAGCGGCTTGCCGGCCCATACTTCCTGGCCCGCCTCATTCCTGTCATGATTGATTATGTTCCAGCCAATTTCGGTGTTCCAGATTGGCTTATGCACACCATAACGCGCCATCACGGATTTCACCGCATTGATCTTCGGCAGCATCGCTTCGGGTGGTTGCGGAGCTACATAGAAGTGAAATCCTATGACATCAACGCATTCGCCGCCTCCCGCGGCCAAGAAAGCCTCTAGAAAAGGTATCGCGGTTTTAGATCCGCCCGACATGCTCGGCGAGACGACTATCGTCGAAGAATCTATTTTCTTGATGACCTTGTAGGCGGTGCGGCACATCTGCACTAGGTCTTGAGGAGTACCTGAATAAAACCGCGGCACATCAGGTTCGTTCCATAATTCATACGCGACATCGCGTCCTTTGTATCGCGTTGCAACTGTTCGGACATAATTCTCCCATCTTTCGAGATCTTTGGGCTCAGCCCGCGTTCCCCCAGCCGCGTTTGCTCCGCAGCAACCAACCTCCTCAGGACGCGCCGAAGCCCACGTGGGAGGGCTCTCGAGGAGCAGCAGAAGAGAGACTCCGTGTTCTCGGGCCAAGGCAAACTCATGATCCAGTGCGCTGAAATCGAAGTGCCCGGGCTGAGCTTCTAGCTTATTCCAAACCGCTTTACCTGAACGCCAACTCGCAAACGGAACGATCGGCCAAGTGACCCCCCACTCTAGATTGAAGAGATTCAGATCGAAGAGTGTTGCCGGGATGAGTCGGCCAGAGCTGGATTGCAGAAAGATTTTGTTATCCGTCTCAGAAGCCAACGCCAAGCCCATCCAGAGCAGCAGTACTGTCCGCAAAGCTTTCGATTTCAAGACTCAGACTTCTCCCATTTGGCAAGGAGGTACAGTATCGGTAAGCCGTCATAAGCGGAGACGATATTTACTTCCGTCATGCTCCGGATTAGCAGATAAGTTAGAAGTGGCAGTACTAGCAACTTCACAGCTCTTGGAACCGAGCCGCCAAGAGCGTTCTTAAAAACCGCGGCGTAGAGAATTGCGAGGAGGCAGACCCCGACGAATCCCAGAGTGAACCATGTGTCCAACCATTCGTTGTGCGCATGAACGAGGCGATTTTCAGGGAACAGTTGGGGTCCCAAATCGCGGAAGGACATAAACCCGTGGCCCGTCCAAGGGCGTTCCTCAATCATTTGCCATGTTTCTGCCCAGATTTCAGTACGCCCAGTCAGAGTATCTACCTGATCCAAATCAATGACCGTATTCACCCGTCCGTACACCCATGGAAAAATAAGCAAGGCCGCAGTCCCTGCTAACAATAGCGTCGCCGCCTTTGACCTGCGGCTTACTTTCGTGTTCAAGAAGAGAACTAACATCGCCACGCCGGTGGCGATGAGTGATGTCTTGCTCAGTGTAAGCGCCAGAGCAGTACCTAGCACTCCTATGGAAATCGTGCAGGCCACGCGGGCGCCGTGGGACTTGCACGTGACGAGGAGCCATCCAACAAGCAGCAGTGCAACGCTGAATTCCGCAGCCAGCATGTTGGGATGCAACAGCTCACTGTCTCCCAGTCGGCCTCCAACGGAGCCGACGACGAGCATAACTCCTATCGCAAACGCCGTCGCGCCAATCGCGAAACCTCGCGTTAAGGCGAGGACAATCCTTGCTGGACTTGTCCTCCACAAAACTATTGCCATGGCCGCGAAGTCTACAAACACATTTCCCCAGTAGCCGAATGCGACACTTTGGAGATCCTGGGGCAACCATAATAACGTCAGCCCCGACCAGATTATTAAGGCCAAAGCCGCAACGGTAGCCATGGTTCGGGGGCTTTCCACACGCGGCACTCCCCGACTCGAGTCGAGCAGGACAAGGAACAACAGAACGGCTAGGAAGCTCGTGTCTCCTATTGCCCTAACCAGTGTGGCCACTGCCGGGTTGTTGGAAAATAAGATCACCAGCAGCGGCTTGAGGCCGATCCAAACCCAAAAGATTAAAGTGATGAGCTCATATAGTAAGTCGACCGACAGAGCGCTGGGCCACCCAGCCGCAGGCGCGCATATGAATGTTTCCTGCTGAATAAGAGTTGCTCGACCGGACATTATGAAACTCTCTTGACCAAAATGTGTTGAGGCCAGCTCGGCCTACTGCAATCCTGCGTGTCCTGCAAGCGTTTAGATTGCGCCAGAAAAGCAGGCTGATTATGGATGCTGATTCGGAACTCGAAGAGTATTGCTATTCTCGGCAAGCCAAGTCCGTAGCTGATCATTTCTGCTGCTCTCCGCTCTTATGCGCCGTATTCATTCCCGAATCATTAGGCACATGCGGCACTCGCCTGGAGTTTGCTGATCTCCTGCTCGAAAAGCCTCGCCACATGAGGCCAGTTCAGTTCATGTTGAATCATTTCGGCAGCTCTCTCGCCCCAATTCAGCGCAGCTCCTGAACAGTGCTGCGCGGAAAACTCGTGCAGAGCGCAAGCAATGGTTGTCGGCTGTGAGTCCGCCAAAGAAATTCCGCACTGGTAACGTTGAACATAGTCTTGCATTCCAGTTTCGCGCGTAACTATCAGTGGGCGCCTCATGGCCGCCGCTTCCAGGCAGGCAGTCGGAAGTCCCTCCCAGCGTGAGGTGTGCAGGAATGCGTTCATGCCCAACAAGAGCCGATCCTTCTCGGCGCCATATTTCGGGCCATGAAAGATAATGCGCTCTCGCATCCCGTGCTGGTGGGCGATCTCTCGAAGCTTGCCCTCATCTTCTCCCTCACCTACCATCCACAAGCTTCCCCTGCCGCCACTACGCACATATTCCGCGAAGCCTGCGAGCATCAGATCTAATCCTTTTTGCGGAATCGTCATACGCCCGATATATCCGAATACGGGCTCGGTTCGCGCTGCATAGGTCTTCACGAAAGCAAAATGGCGCGCATCGCACCCATTCGGTATGACAGTCACTTCCTTCCCTGGCAGAAGGCGCATGATGGCGGAACGCTCTTCACTACTGATTGCATGCAACAGAGCTGCGTGCCGCATTCTGTTCTCTTCGAAACACCGGAAAAAGAGGCGTTTCTGTGCGTAGTTTTTTGCAAAAGCCGGACCAGCCAATGCCCCGTGCGGTGTTGCTCCATAAGGGACATTTCGTTCGCGCAGATGCTTTGCCACCGTAACTAACTCTGGAACGAATACAGAGTGTAGTTGTACCCAATCCTCAGGGCCGAGCGTCTTAATCGAAGACACCAGCTGCTCGTCTAACAGAAAGCGCGCGCGTCTGCGGGGAAATAATCGTAAAGGGTATGATCTACGGCCTGCCGCGGCAGGACAGCGGTTCGAAACACCCCAGACTTCAACCGCAACACCGGCTTCCGCTTGCGCTGTGGCCAGTGAATCGACAACCTTATTAACACCGTTAGCTGTGTTCGGATCAGCGGTGCCGATCAATAGGTGGATGAAGCGCATACGGTTCTCTGTCTCGCAGCTCTGGCGGTATTCATACTCAGAATGAGCATTGCTAGTACATGCTGAATTGCGAGTCCGCCGATGACTCCCAGGAGGCCCCAGTTTCGTGCTAGAGGAAAGGCCAGCAGCAAAGAAATCGCTGTGCTTACTACATTCGAAAGAAAGATTGCTCTTGTATCTTCGCGGCTTCGCAATTCAACCCGCAGCAGTGTGTTAATAAACATCAGCGCATAAATCAAAACGTAGCCTCGGAGAACGTCGTTTTCGTGCGGAATTGTCTTTCCATAAACCAAGCTGACGAGCTGCGCGGGAAACACTGCTACGAGGAGCAGGTAGAGCGAAATTGGGCCGCCCCAGGTCGCTGCGATACGCATCAAGTACGCATGCATGGCTTCTGTGCCCACTCTGAACGCCAGCAGCGCGGCATCAGCCGGAACAAAGTTCTCCATACCTTGAAACCAGATGTGCAGTACCCCCATTAAGCTCTGTCCTAAGCGGAGCATCCCGACACTTGCCGGTCCCAAGAACGTTGCGATGGCGATCAGGAACATATTCGTCCCTGACCACTGCAGCAGAGAGGAGGCAAAGAGCCACTTGGAAAAGTGAAAGTTCCCGCGCAAATGCTTCATTTGTACGGGAGCGGTCATCACAAATCGTACGCGCCATACCAGGAGCAACGCGCATGCGCCGAGTAGCGAAGTGACTGCAACAATCAGGAAAGCGGAGGTGATTGTAAGCCATCCGAGAGCGGCAGCTCCTACCAACAGTGTTACCTGTCCGGCGTAGCTCAAAACGTCGCTCAAGAGTGCAACCCAGGGGCGCTGTATCAAGAACAGCAGCCTTCGCGCGAAGTCTTGCACGCAGTAACAGAAGGCCGTCAGAGCCAATACGCCCCCCAGACGAGCGCCCTCGCTACCCACCAGGCTCGACGGAGCCCAGTGCGCTGCCGCGTAGAGGCAGATTGAACCAACCGTCCCAAAAGCGAACTGCTGCAGGGTGGTCGCGCCCAGATACTCGCTCTGTTCTTCGCCGGTCTGCTTCGCACCCCTACTTAGCAGAGGGGCAATTAGCAACGCGAGCTGAAGACTATAAACAAACTGAACCGCCGCCCATGCCAAAGCAAAAATTCCAAACTGTCTGATTCCTAACATCCGCACCAGAATCAGACTGGTAAGGAAATTCATGCCGCTAACCAGTCCTTGGTCGACGATCGCGATCGCCTGATTCGGGTTCTTCCGCCTAAGCCCCGTAATGAAGCGTCGACACACTCCCCTCATTGCCCCGTCCCCGCAAAAACGACGGGCAAGGTCATTGCCAGTATTTTGAGATCACTCCACGGCGACCACGTCTCGATGTAAAGCAGATCGAGTTCCACGTTGCGCTCGAATGAGGGATCGCGCCGTGCGCTAACCTGCCACAATCCCGTCAAGCCCGGCTTTATATGCAGGCGGCCGAGCTGTTCGAGTTTGTATAAGCTCGTTTCAGCCGGGAGCGGCGGACGCGGGCCTACTAGGCTCATATCGCCGCGTAGCACGTTCAACAGTTGTGGGAGTTCGTCCAAACTGTACTTTCGCAGGAATCCGCCGATGCGCGTTAGACGTGGGTCGTTTTTGATTTTGAGGAATGGTCCGTTGCGCTCGTTCAGGCTACGCAGGCTGTGCCACTTGAGATCCGCGCCTACCTCCATGGTGCGAAACTTGAAGAATTGGAAAGTCGTTCCTTTTTCTCCTACACGTTTATCGCAGAACAGTACTGGACCTCGGCTCGTCAGCTTGACTGCCAGTGCAATCAGTAGCATCAGTGGCGCGAACAGCAGCAGCAGGATCCCGGCGCCCACAATGTCATTCATCCGCTTAATGATCAATTTGAGATGATCGCGATCATGGCTGTTGAGCGTGAGTACGGGAATTCCTGCAATCCAGCGCAAAGGTATCTTCGTGTTGAGCATGAGCTGAAGGTCGGGCACAAGGTGCACTTTAACTGTGCGCCTTCCGGCATAATCGCGCAGACTGGTAAGTACTGCGGCATCCAGCCCACACAGAAACAGGTCGTCAATAAATTCCCGGAACAGTATCTTGTCGAGCTGCTCTTTGAGAAGAAATGGCGCCCGATTCAGCTCGCTATCGGGTATGACCGCGGAGACAATGTAACCGAGATGCGGACGTTCCCTCAGCTTGCGAGATACATCTGCCGCGTGCTGTCCAAGTACTGCCACTCGGCGCGCCGATGGGAGTCGCTCCACTGCCGCGCGTTTTCGCTCGGAATGCAATGCATACCGCCATCCGCTAAGCCAGCACACGTCGGCAGCACAGGTGGCCGCGGCAATCGAGACTTCCCAAAAGCTCGCGCGTGCCAACATGGCGAAGCAGAAGAGCACGCAGGCTGTCGCGGCTGCGCTTAGCGTAATTCTCTGAACCTGAGCGCGCATTCCACGGTAAAGGCCAAGACCGTAGATATCTATCGCATGCAACATGGCAGCGATGATGAACAACGCCAGCAGACAAAATGCGGACAGCTCCCGTTGATTCAATGTCACGGGCGCCAAAGAGGTGAACCCTACAACCCAAGGTAGCAGCGAGGAAAAAAGGAATGCATTCATCATCAGGATGAATACGTCTAGCGCGAGGTACTCCGCATAGTGCTCATCGCGCACAAACGCAAACTGGCCCCCCTCCTGTGTGGGGAATGACAACACATTTGAGGAGTCAACCGGTGTAGACCTTCGCTTCGGCGGTCTAGCCGAACTCCGAAACCGGCGGGAATTCGAGACCGGCGTACCTGGTGTAGCCATACCTAGGGCCTGTTGGAGAATTGGACTGAGTTAAACCGCGCAGACTTCGAAGCCATCGAGTTGGACGGAGATGGCCTGGTGGATTGATCCTATGTTGATAGCGATGGTCAAGGGACGGGAAGAGCGGATAACTCTTCCTTCGACACCGCTGAGACAGCCGTTCAAAACCTTTACTCGTTGCCCAACCATTACCGTGGGGTGCGCTTTGCATGACGTGCATGCAAGAGCGGCTCGAATCGTGTCAATTTCGTGGCAGGGCACGCGGGCTGGGGCCGCTCCATAACTGACAATCTGCAGTACCCCGGGGGTGCCGAGAATTCTGAGTCGATCAGCGCTCTTCATATCCGCCCGCACAAACAGATAATTGGAGAATAGAGGAATGTCGACACGCTGCTTTCTATCTTTCCATTGTCTTACCTCGCTCACCAGCGGCAGAAAGCACTCGAAGGACTTCTCCTGCAACAGCTTGTGAACCTTGTTCTCATGGCGGGAATGGGTCATCATTGCGTACCAGCCCAGAGATTCAGAATGGATCGCTGCTGGCAATGACCTTTCAAATACGTTCCCTGACACGACCGTCGTTGACATGGTATAGCTTCGCCCTGTCAGTCACATTCAATGTGCCTGATAAAAAGAACCTATTTTCGATTACCCCTGTCGCCAGCGATCAAAACCCTAAAGCAAGTAGAACAGTCAATCAAAAGTAGCCTTAGATCCTCTCGTAGAGCCATTGCGGAATTGGATATCGGCGATTGCATAACACAACACCGGCAACAGTGCCCCCCGCTGCTTCGATTTGGCGGATCACGCGTGCCGCAGCGCGCCGACGCGTTACGCCGGCCTTGACTATCAGGACCAGCTTTTCATATTCGCGCACGATCGAGAGCCCCTCCGTCGAGACCAGAGGTGAAGGCAGCACTGCGATTACATTTTCGAATTGTTGGCGAAGCTCCCGTGTAGATCTTTGCATCTCCGAGGCGCTATTTTCGCAGTAAGAGAATTCAATTACGCGCCCTGGATCAGATGGCAGCAGGTCCACCCGATTCGTAAGCACGTGCAGTGGCTCGGGTTTTTGCGAGCGATCTAGCTCCGATATGACGCAAATCTTGAGCTTCGTTCGGCGCGCCCACTCCTGACCGACCAGCATGGAGAGTTCATAAACCTCTTCGTCGCAATCCAAGGGCATCATTGCTACACAATGGGGATTTCCAGTCTGAATACACTGCGCAAGTGCCTGTATTTCTGTTCCGACTGGTTCCATGCTTTCTGTTGCCGCTTCTAATTGCGCCGGCACGCAAAAGGGATTCAACGCTAGGGAGTCAATACCTGTTTTTGCCGCCATTATGCTTGCCTCTGTTCAATCTCGATACCTTGTAATAGTCTTGGCGAACTTGGAAGTGAAACAATAACGGGCACCCTCAAGTAGGCCTCGATCTGGTCAGGATGTTGAAATGTGGGGTCAGTGATGTCCTTCAACAACCCGGCGCCGATACCAACAACGCCTGCAGCCGCTAGGGTCAACAAAGCCAAGAACACTGGAGAATGCCTTGGAAGCGCCGGCAACTGCGGAGGTTGAGATACGACCGCATTCACGATGCGCCGGGCATCCAGCGCGGCAGTGATACGGGCTTCTTCAGTCTTTTGCGCGTACAGGAGATAATTGGATTCCTGCAGCTTCGCATCGTTCTCAAGATTCGCCTGCTGTAACCCTCGAAGATTGAGCTGTTCGGCTTCTTTTTGGTACTGCGCGACGACTGCTTTCAATGCATTCTCTTTAGCACGTGTTGCAGCCAGCTCTGTCTGTGTTTTTAGCAGCTGCTCGCGCACCATTTCATAGCCCGGATCTTGGTCGGTTGTCTGTTCAGCAAGTGGCGAGGATAATTCTTTAGCGATATCGCGCTGCGTCTGCGCGATCTCCCCGTCAACATCCTTCACCAGCCGATGATTCGGAAGGTAAATCTCGAGCAACTGTGTGCGCTTTAGTTGCTGGGCGAGGAGGGTTGACTTCAGCTGACCTAACAACACCTCATTGTCACTTTTTTTCTCTTGCGTGACCATGCGCGCATGCATGGGTTGGAGTTGTTGCTCAAGATAATTAGCTTGCCGGCTCAAGCGCTGAATATCTGCCTGAGCAGTGGCCAAACTCTGGCTGAACGCTATTCTTTGTTGCAATGTGGCATCCCGCTCCAGAGGGGCTGAGACTACTTGTGTTTGTTTGGTAAACTCCGCAAGCCGCTGCTTTGCCTGATTCCAGCTCTGACGAAATTTGTCCGCTTGCTGCTCGAAGAATTGCACCTGAGCGCCTGGGCGGTGAACCTCGGCATGTTTAGCAAGGTAAAGCTCTGTCACCAGGTCCATGACCCGCTTTGCCTGCGTCGCATTGTTAGAGGCATAGCTCGCGGTGATCATGTTGCTTTTGCGCACCACTGCCACATGCAACTGCTTACCCAGCCTGCGAACAGCCTTTGCAACCTCAGTGTCATTTGCTACAGAGGGATTGCCGGCAGTTGGCACCAAACCGCTGCGAAGCGCCACTTCGCGCAAAAGGTCTTGGCTCTTCAGCAGTGCTGCCTCGCTATTGACTTGCTCCTCATTGATATCTTCATTCAAAAGCTGCGGGTTTGAGTTCTGTTCTGGGGTGACCAGCGGATCGACGCGTTCTCGCTCGAGCAAGAAAACGGCTTCCGACTGATACCGCGGATAGGTTGCAATGTAAAAACAGCCCGCCGCTAGGATTAGAAGGGCAGCGCCGAGCACCGCTTTCTTACGCCGAAAAATGACGAACATCAAATCGCGTGCGGTGGGAAGCGGTCGCAAGTTGGGACTCACGTCGCGAATCGGGACGGGAACAAGCTCGCCCATTCTGCACTCCTTTCAAAAGCTCTGTGGGCTGATGCCCATGCCTACTGGCGGCAAGTATTCGCGTATTTTCGAACTCTTGTTTTGGGGAACAACCACCAAATCATCGGGCCGCAAGTGAATGTCTTCTGCAAAGTTCCCCGCGTAAATTTGTTTTAGGTTTATGCGCTTCACGGAATAGCTGTGGTCTGGCATCAGACGAACTACCAGCACGTCGGAATGCTTGGAGCGTTGCGTCAACCCTCCGGCCAGCCCAATTGCAGCGCTCAACGTAGTGTCACCATGGAGATCGTACCGGCCGGGACGCGCCACTTGTCCCGTAATAACTACGTGGGGACTATCGAATTGCTTCAATGATACGAATATTTCAGGCTTGTTCAGCACTGCCGAATACTTAGTCGACAAAACTTTGGTCAACTCTGGAACCGTCATACCTTGAACGTCGAGTTCGCCAATCTCACGCAAATTTACAAAGCCGTCCGGTTGCACAGAAATACTCTGGTCGAGTGTCGGAGAGTATCGAAAAGAAATGTCAACAACATCTCCGGGACGCAATGTATATCGGGGAGCTCGAGAGGCAAAGGTATGTTGGTCTTCGGCGCCGCTGGCAAATGAGAAACACGCGCATAAGCAAAGACAAGCTATTGCAAGATTATTTCGCACTTTGTCGTCTCCCGAATTAAATCTCGTTGACCGTTGCCCTGCCGATCAGCAACACTCGACAGTCCAGTGAGATGAAATTCTGCACGGACGTGCGACTCGCGTAATAGGTAACGAAAATAGGAGAGACTTTGTTTTGGGGCAAAGCCTGATGTTCCCATCCGGGCAACTCAGAGACAAAAGTCCTCTTGACAAAAAGAAGGCTGCGGGGAGATAGGCAACTCAGAGAAAAAAGTCCTATTGACAAATAGAGACCCACGGGGGGGGTAAAGCTTCAACTCAGGCAGCTTCTCCCCAGCGGCTTTGCGTGTATCGGACCAGTTCTACGCGGTTTGAAATTCCTAGCTTATCAAAAATGTGAAACATGTAGTTCTTTACCGTATGTTCACTAATTTTGAGGCTCATCGAAATTTCTCGATTGCTCATTCCTTCTGCGACAAGATGCGCAACCTGTTTTTCACGAGATGTAAGGAGCTCATTTCCGATCGCGTTTTGTGTCTGAAAAACAGTGGAGTTGGCGAATGCGGCAATAATGAACTGGATTTCGCGGTGGCCGGCCCACACGCCGTGCTTGCTCACCTGCTCCACACAGTTGAATAACGCGGCAAAGGACTCATTTCTATAAGCCACTCCCCTGGCCCCCGCATGAAAGCCGTCGACCACAGCGTCTTCTGTACATGAATCGGCAAGATAGACCATCGGGATTTCCGGGAAACTCTCGCGCAACATTCTCATGACGCGAAACACATCTCTTGTGATGGTGGTCTGTAAGCTGGACACTAGAATGACCGACACTCGTTCCGAAGCTAATTGCGCCGTAGCTTGTTCAAAGCTCTGTGCGCGGCTAAGCCGAACTCGGGAATCCAAGCTTTGTATTCCACGCGACAAAAGTTCCCAGTACAACTGGCTTTGTTCACAGATCAGAACACTTAAATCCGATTCATCTTCGACTAAGACGCTCATATGGAAAACCCTGCCATTGTCGATCCGTTGATTCATTGCCGCAGCGCGCAAGTATTGGCGATTCTATGTACATGTCAGCATGCATAGAAGCAAAATAGTTAACCAGAGTTGCTCTTTTTGGGATAGAACGCCGATATCGGGCACTTTGGTCTAGAACAGACCACTTGCTGGTACCAACATCCAAATAGCCAGGACGGAAAGCCGATCAGCAGGTAACTCCCAGCGATTACCAGGTGTCGAGAAGGCGAATTACACGTTCGGCCCTCACCAGAATGATCGCGAGCACCGACGGAGCTAGAGATTGAAGATATGAGCTGCGGGCTGCGATTTACGTTTGGTTAGCCTCACCCCGAAAGGCTGGGAGCAGCGCTTCCTAAGCGCCACAGTATCAATCAGATCGCCGACTCTCCCCGTTCCCGTTCTATCTCAAAATGCTATCTCACACTTATTTCTGCCACGAATATTCTCAATCCCCTCATGTCGTATCTCGAATCGCGAATCAGCAAGGCTGGCGAGTGAAGCCAGCATGCAGAAACACAGTAGTGCAGACGTTTCGTTCCGGCCCTCGGACATATTAGCCCCGTAATAATGCAATAATTAAGAGGACTTGTAGCGAGTGCCGAAGGCTAGTGTGCTGCTAGTTCGATCTGGGGAGTATCGACACAACCCATCGAAATTGTCGCTAAGCGCCTTGGGCTTGGGCAGGCGCACAAAGATAAAACACCTGATTCGTGACTCTGGTCAAGAACTTTTCGTACTTAATACTGCAGCAAACAATTCCGTCCCAGAATGGGGAGTACTCGGAACGTACTATGGGACGGCCACCGTTTAGTCTGGGGGATATGAATCACACTCCGGCCGAATTCTTAGTGTTGGTATTTTTCCTTTCCGGCTTTGTTTCAACCCGGCTTTCCCAGAGATCCAGAAGGGTAACTTCCAAGTAGTTTGTGACCGATCGGCGGGTTTTCTCTGCCTCTTCCGACAGCCGCTTCTTGAATTCCGACGATACCCGCAGATTGAGGGTGGAGGTCTTGCGTTTGCTGCCTGTTTTCATAGAGTTGCCGGCCGACAAAGCTCCTGTATTTGCAGTGGAATTGACTTGAAATGTACCGCAACGGACGATACAACTGCAAGTCACTTACGTCACCCGAAAGGAGCTTCCTCCATGGGCTTCAACACGGCAAAAACCATCCGCCGCAACCTGCGTCTTTCCCGGCTCAGGTACGGTTCGCTCAACTCATTCACAAAGTCGAATCTCAAAGCTTTAACCCGCCAGTTCGGATTCTCCATCGAGTCCGGGGACCTGCTCCTGCTTGATGGTTCCTGGTATGTGACCCACACCGGCCTACTGCGTTTGGCTACTCGCCGGCGTTGTGCCGGGATGGCAGTTGAGCCGGTTCCGGCATTCTGTGTGCCCGCAGAATCGAAATGGGCCTTCCAGGCAACGGTATTCAAATCGGCAAGCTGCAAGGGCTTCGTCGGCTTCGGAGATGCCGAGCCAGCCAATGTGTCTGCCACC
>Ga0134126_10004609_pt1 | contig 17244 bp, 14 predicted proteins | sample KB31752_FD_96881 | JGI IMG/M metagenome (GOLD analysis project Ga0134126, IMG submission 96881) | Terrestrial soil microbial communities with excess Nitrogen fertilizer from Kellogg Biological Station, Michigan, USA - KB3-175-2 | ecosystem: Environmental > Terrestrial > Soil > Unclassified ...
CGTGAGCGAGAGCGCAACCTGTCTGTATACCAACACGCCCGACGGCCACTTCGTGATCGACGCGCATCCCGGCGTGCCCGACGTGATCGTTGCCAGCGCGTGCTCGGGTCACGGATTCAAGTTCGCGCCGGCCATCGGCGACGCGCTCGCCGATCTTGCGTTAGGCACCGAGCCCTCGGTAGACCTCGCGCCCTTCCGGCTCGCCAACGGCGGCCACGACCGGACATAGCCGGACCAGTAAGGCGGACACGACGGGACACGGCCGGACACGTCAGGATCGTTCGCGTGCGGCAGATGGTCAATCTCCAGTGGCTGTGTCTCGGTGTTTGCCTTCCCGAGCTAGTCCGGTAGTTCCGGCCGTGTCTCGTCTTGTCCGACTTACAGGTCAATGCGCGGGACGCGGTGGTCGTCGCGCGCCCGGCGATAAACGATGTCCGCCGCGCCCAGATCCTCCACCGCGAGCCCCACCGACTTGAAGAGCGTGATCTCCTGCGGCGTGCGGCGGCCCTCGGCCGTCCCCTCGAGTATTTCGCCTAACTCAGCGCGAATGTGCGACTCGTCCAGTGCGCCTTCGCGGATGGGAATCACGAGGTCGCCGGCCTCGCGGAGCGCGGACTCGCGCCGATCCACGAAGCACGCCGACCGGAGCACCGCCGTCGTGTCGACCTCGCGCGCGGCCGCCACGCTCGCACCCACCACGTTGAGGTGCGCGCCCGGCGCGAGCCAGTCGCCCATGAGCACCGGCTCGCGCGCCGATGTCACGGTGCACACGAGGTCGGCCTGCTCGACGGCCTCGCGCGGCGTCGCTACGGCTATCACCGTCAGGTCGGACGCATCGTATTGGCGGGCGAACTCGGTTGCCCGCGCGGCCGTGCGGCTCCACACGCGCACGCGCCGCACCGAACGCACCGCGCGCATGGCCTCGAGATGACTGTGTGCCTGCACGCCGGCGCCGACCATCGCGAGATCGCTCGCGTCCGGCCGCGCGAGGAGACGCGTCGCGACTGCCGATACCGCCGCCGTGCGTACGGCGGTGATGGCGCCCGCATCCATGATCGCGACCAGCGCGCCGTGATCGGGGTCGAACAACAGCACGGCGCCTTGATGCGAGTCGTGCGCTGTCCCTTCATTGCCGGCGAACACGCTGATCGCCTTCACGCCGAGGGACCTCGGGTCCTCGAGATACGCGGGCATTGCCGCCAGAGCGCCGCTGTTGTCGCCCGGAATCCGGACCACTGGACGCAGCGGAACGACAGCTCGTCCGAGCGTGAGTGCACGGAGCGCGCGCTCCATGGCGCCGATGCATTCGCGCATGGGCAGGAACTCCCGCACACGCGTCCCGTTGACAACGATGGTGCTCACGCCGACACTCTCCATGCGGGAACCGCCGTGATTGAATACATTCGGGAGACCTCGTGACGACCTTCGTGAACCTGCTCGAGCTCGAAGCGCTCGCCAAACCGCACCTCCCCACCGCGGTGTTCGATTACTTCGCCGGCGGTGCGCACGACGAGATCACGTTGGGCGCGAACCGGGGCGCCTACGATGCGATCGCGCTGCGTCCGCGCATCCTGGTGGACGTGAGCCGCCGCGACCTCTCGACGACGCTGCTCGGCCAGACGCTCGCCTTGCCGGTGCTCGTGGCGCCCATGGCGCTGCAGCGCATGGCGCACACCGACGGCGAATTGGCAACGGCGCGCGCGACGACGTCGGTCAAGACGGTGTTCACCGTTAGCACACTGTCGAGCGTGTGCGTCGAGGACATCCGCCCTGCGTGCGGGTTTGCGCCGTGGTTCCAGATCTACGTGCATCAGGATCGCTCGCTCACCGAAGCCATGCTGGCGCGCGTCTCCGCCTGCGGCTACGGCGCGCTCGTGCTGACAGTGGACACGCCCGTGCTCGGCCGTCGCGAGCGCGACGTGCGGAATACATTCCAGCCGCCGCCGGGCGTCGCGTTCGCGAATATGATGGCAGGGAAGGGAGCCACGACGGGCACGTCCGAGCGCGACTCCGCGCTCGCGATGTATTTCGCGGCGCGTCACGACGCGACTGTCACGTGGAAAGACCTCGACTGGCTGCGCCGCGCATGTCCGATGCCGCTTGTCCTCAAGGGCGTGATGCGCGGCGATGACGCCAAGCGCGCCGCGGACCACGGCGTCGACGCGCTCATTGTGTCCAACCACGGCGGTCGCCAGCTCGACACGGCAATTCCGACGATTCGCGCTCTGGCAGAGGTCGCCGATGGTGCGGGTCCGAACGTCCCGGTGCTCGTGGACGGCGGCGTTAGGCGGGGCACCGATGTGCTCAAGGCCATCGCGCTCGGCGCGCGCGCGGTGCTCGTCGGACGGCCGGTGTTGTGGGGTCTGGCGCTGGACGGCGAAGCGGGCGTGGTCCGCGTGCTCACGACGCTGCGCGACGAGCTCGACACCGCGATGGCGCTCTGCGGTTGCGCCTCCCTCTCGGACATCGGGCGCGATCTGGTCGTGATCTGAACGAGGCAAACGCGACACTCTATCACGCTCGGTGAGGGTTCGCGGCAATTTCCCTCGTGAAACGATCTCGCGCAACGACGCCGAACCCCATCCCATTGCTGTGCGACTCCGATAGGTTTCTGGCACCGGCGACACGGCCGGTTTTTCTCGCCGCGCATCAAAGCCATTCGTGGATTTGGCCGCACGGAGCGGCATGCCATACTGGGGGAACGAGGCATGAGCAAGGGAACCACAGCCACGCAGACCGATGCCCTATCCGTCACCGACGGGCGCACGGGCAAAACGTACGACCTTCCGATCACCGATGGCGCCGTGCGCGCCATGGACCTGCGTCAAATCAAGGAGACGCCCGACGAGTTCGGGACGCTCAGCTACGATCCGGCCTTCTTGAACACGGCGGCGTGCCGCAGCGCGATCACGTTCATCGACGGCGACAAGGGAATTCTGCGCTATCGCGGATATCCGATCGAGCAGCTCGCCGAGGGTGCGACGTTTCTCGAGACAGCATGGCTGCTCCGTCATGGCGAGCTGCCCACGTCCAAGCAGTACGGCCAGTGGGTGCGCGACATCACGTACCACACGTACGTGCACGAGAACGTCAAGAACTTTCTGCAGGGATTTCGCTACGACGCGCACCCGATGTCGATGCTCTGCAGCACGGTGGCCGCGCTCTCGTCGTTCTATCCGAACGCGAAAAACATCTTCGATCCGGAAGAGCGGAACCTCGCCGTCATTCGCCTCATCGCGAAGGTGCCCACGCTCGCGGCGTTCATCTATCGCCACGGCAAGGGTCTTCCGTTCGTCTACCCGGACAACGACCTCTCGTACGTCGAGAACTTCCTCTCCATGGTGGCGCGCATGACCGAGCCGCGCTACGAATCGAGGCCGGTGTTCACGCGCGCGACCGAAGTGCTGTTCATTTTGCACGCGGATCATGAGCAGAACTGTTCGACGACCGCGGTTCGAACGGTGGGATCGTCGCACGCGGATCCGTTCTCTGCGGTGGCGGCGGGCATCGCGGCGCTCTATGGTCCGCTCCACGGCGGCGCGAACGAGGCCGTCCTGCGGATGATCGAGCAGATCGGTCATCCGAAGAACGTGAAGGCGTTCATCGAAGAGGTGAAGGCAGGCACGGGACAGAAGCTGATGGGCTTCGGCCACCGTGTGTACAAGAGCTACGATCCGCGCGCGCGCATCGTGAAGCGGTTGGCGGACGACGTATTCAAGGAAGTCGGCATGGACAAGGATTTGGAGATCGCGCTCGAGCTCGAGCGGATCGCATTGTCCGACGACTACTTCACGTCGCGCAAGCTGTACCCGAACGTGGACTTCTACACCGGGCTCATCTACAGGTCGATGAAGTTTCCGACCGACTTCTTCACGGTGCTGTTCGCGATCGCGCGCACCGCCGGATGGCTCGCGCAGTGGGAAGAGATGCTGCAGGACAAGGAGCAGAAGATCGCGCGTCCGCGGCAGATCTACGTTGGGCACGACGAGCGGCCGTACAAGAGCACGCTCGGCGCAAAGTAGGATAGGGTTTCGAATGCCGGTCAGCTTCGAGTCTTACACTCGAGGCTGACCGGCTTCGTGTTGTCGCACGCTATCGATTGATCCATGCCGCGGGCCAGCACACCACAAGCGGTGGACACGGCGGACTTCGTGGCTTCTGCTTCGGTCGACGCGGATGCGGTGGCGCAATTGCGTTGGCCGGAGAACTGGACGCACGCGTGACACTGCGCCCGTTGGGCGCCGAGTGTGGACCAGAGCAGGAAGGCGGCAAGTCCGACGATTAGTACGGCGGCGACGATCGGCCCGCGTTTCATGGGAGAATCCGGAGTAAGTGACGGTGGAAACGATAGCGCACGAGTCGTTGGCCGGCGATGGCAGCGGGTTACTGGGGTAGGTCAGGTTGCAATGCGGTGGCGCGCGCAGTAGTTTCCGAGGACGGGTGGCGGGGCGGTCGGCTCGCTCCCGATGGTGAACGTGGATGGACCTTGGGTAGACCGGGTCCTTTTTTTTGGTTCGCGAAACCTTCGATGCGGGACGGATCGTGGTTGAAGTCGTGATTGGCGAAAACGACCGGCTGGACGTCGTGCTCAAGCAGTTCCAGCGGAAAGTGATTCGCGCGGGCGTGCTCAAGGACCTGCGCAAGAAGCGGTATTACGAGAAGCCGAGCGAGGCGCGCCAGCGGAAAGCGGGCGCGGCGCGACTCAGGCTCGCGCGCGCCAGGCGGCGCGCGGTTTAGGCGCGCAGTCGGAGCGAACGTGTCGAAGCAGGACGCCATCGAGCTCGAAGGCACGGTCACGGAAGTGCTGCCTAACGCGACGTTTCGCGTCGCGGTGAACGACACCCACACGGTTCTCACGACGCTCGGCGGCAACATGCGGCGCTTTCGCATTCGCGTGCTGGCGGGTGATCGGGTCCGGATCGAGGTTTCGCCGTACGATTTGACGCGCGGCCGGATCATATTTAGGCATAAGAACTGAAGAAAAACGGAAGCGCTTCGCGTGGGCGAGATGTCGCGATTCCCCATGCGTAGCGGTTCCCTGAGCGTAGCGCTTCCCCAAGCGCCACCGGCGCGCTTCCCGCCTGCAAGCCATGCCCATTCGTCACATCTCCGACACCGCTCGCTGGGTCGCGTTCTATCGGGCCATGGAGAGCGAGCGCAAGGACGCGCTGTTCGTGGATCCATGGGCGCGTCGGCTCGCCGGAGCGCAGGGCGAGTCAATCGTTCGCACACTGCCGCGCGCGCAGGCCAGCGCGTGGGCCATGATCGTGCGCACCGCCGTGTTCGACGAGATCATCTTGCGGCTCGTGCAGCGCGACAGCGTCGATCATGTGATCAATCTCGCGGCGGGACTCGACACGCGTCCGTTCCGTCTCGGGCTGCCACCCGCGCTCCGTTGGACGGATGTCGATCTGCCGGACATCCTGGCCTACAAGCAGGACACGCTCGCCGCCGTAAAGGCCAAATGCGTGTACGAAGCCGTGGCCACCGATCTCACCGACGTGAGCGCGCGGCAGTCCCTGTTCGCTCGGTTAGGCAGCGCCGCGCGGCGCGCGTTGATCGTCACCGAAGGGCTGCTCATCTACCTCAAGCCAGAGCAGGTGGGCGCGCTCGCCGACGATCTCCATGCGCAGCCCACGTTTCACGATTGGCTCATCGACATCGCGAGCCCGTGGCTCCGGAAGTACATGGCCAAGTCGTGGGGCAAGACCCTCGATGCCGGCGGATCGCAGATGCACTTCTTCCCCGAGGAAGGGCCCAAGTTCTTCCGGCCGCACGGATGGCGCATGGTGGAATTCCGCTCGAGCCTCGAAGAAGCGCATCGCCTGCGGCGCGAGATGAAGCTCGCGTGGTTGTGGCGATTCATGGGCAGGATCTCGAGCGCCGAGCGGCGCGAGGCGCAGCGGATGATCTCGGGCGTGGTGCTGCTCGAGCGCGCGGGGATGCAGGACCGTTAGTCGTGCACGCGCTCGACGCTCTCGGCTTCCTCGAAGAAGGACGCCGGTAGCTCGAGCGTGAAGCAGCTGCCGCCGCCCGGCCGATCGGCGTACGTCACGCTGCCGCCCTGCGCTTCGGCGAGACGGCGCGCGATGGCCAGGCCTAACCCGGCGCCGGCGCCGTCGTCGGGAGACACGCCGGGGATGAGCCGGTAGAACGGGTCGAAGATCCGCTCGCGTTCGGCCCCCGTAATGCCCGGCCCCCGATCCGCCACCGTGATGTGTAGCATGCCGTCCCTGCGACGCACTTCGATGTCGATGGGCGTGTCCGCCGGCGAATACTTGAGCGCGTTCTCGATGAGGTTCACCAGGATGCGCAGCGAGTGCACGAAGTCGAACTGGCCGACGAGCACGGGCTCGGACCACTCGATGGACGCGCGCACCTCGCGTCCGTTGAGCGCACCCGTCACCTGCTGAATCGCGGCACCCACCAGGTCTTCGGCTGCGTTGAGCTCGCGTCGCACCGGCAGCGCCCCCGCGTTGAGTCGCGACAACTCGAGGAGATCGGCGACCATGCGATTGAGCCGGTCTGCCTGCTGCTCGATCACCGCCGCGCGCTCGTCGCCGGTGAACGCGATGTCGTGCGCGAGTGCTTTGATCGTGGTGAGCGGCGTGCGGAGGTCGTGTGAGACGGAGGCGAGCAGCGCGTCCTTGAGCTGGTCGGCTTCACGCAGCGCTTCGGCGTGCTCGGCTTCCGCCACCAAGCGGACGCGCTCGATGCCCAACGCGGCGTAGTACGAGAGCGCCGCGAGAAAGCGGCGCTGCGGCGGGTCGAGTGCGATCGATTGTGTATGGGCGAGCCGCAGCACGCCCACGGTGCGCTCGTGGACGATGAGCGGCACGAGCAATGCGCGCGCGTCGCCGAGGGCGAGGTCGAACGAGACGTTCTCGTTAGGCGGCCGCGACGCGCGGAACACCGAGCCGTCCTCTCGCTCGGCGGCCACGCGGCCGTTGGCCGCCACCCACGCCACGAGCTCGCGCGACGCGCTGCCGGCCTCGGCGGCGTCCGCGTGGCCCGTTCCCATGACCCGGACTTCGATGTCGCGCGCCGTCCCGCGCACGAAGATTTCGCAGATCGCGACGCCGATCGTGTCGCGGATCACGTGCGCGATCGCGCCTAACGCTTCCTCGGCGCGCCCAACGCTGAGGGTTTCGGCGCCGAGCAACGACAGGCGGTCGATTTCTTCCGCGCGGCGCCGCGCGCCTTCTGCTTCGGCGCGGGCGCGCGCGAGGAGTTGCGTCGCGACCGTGGCCGTCGCGAGGAACGCAATCAGCACCAGCCAGTCGGGGCGCTTGCCGATCGTGATCGTGTCGTATGGCGGCTGAAAGAAGAAGTCGATGAGGGCGAAGCACGCGCACGCGAGACTGATGCCCAACGCGCGTCCCGCGCTGGCGCTTGCGCCTAACACGACCATCAAATAGATCAGCGCGACGTGCGCCTGATCGAGCTCGGCGCGCAGCAGCAGCATCCCGCCGGTGACGGCTGCCAGCACCAGCGTCCAGAACAGCCACGGTGGAACCCAGCGGCTGGACGGTCGCCGCATTCAGCGGGGCATCTCGAATCGATAACCGACGCCCGGTTCGGTCACGATCAACTGCGGCCGCACGGCATCCTGCTCGATCTTCCGGCGCAGGTTCGCCACGTGCACGCGCAGGTATTGTTGCGGATCGCCAAAGGCGCGTCCCCAGACGGCGTTGAAGAGCTGCTGGTGCGTGAGCGTACGGCCTGCTTGCGTCACGAACGTCCGCAACAGCTCCCACTCGATGGGCGTGAGGTGGATCGACGTGTCGCCGCGTCGCAGCGTGCGCGCGTTCAAGTCGACCATGAGATCGCCGATCGCCATCGGTTGGATCTGCGCCGCCAGTTGGGCGGCCTGCGCCCGCCGCAGGTTCGCGCGGATGCGCGCGGTGAATTCGATCGTGCTGAACGGCTTCGTGATGTAGTCGTCGGCGCCCGTGTCCAACAGAAGCGCTTTTTCCTGATCCGAATGACGCGCCGAGAGCACGACGATGGGCGCGGTGGACCACTTGCGCAGCTCTTTGCAGACATCGACGCCCGCGCGGTCGGGCAGGCCGAGGTCGAGCACGATGAGCGCCGGACGCTCCGCATTCGCGAGGTCGATCCCCTGGGTGCCGGTGGCCGCTTCCAGCACACGAGCAACTTCGGATTGCAGGGCGTTGCTCACGACGCGGCGAATTTGCGGCTCGTCATCGATGACCAGAACGGTGTCGTCGCGCATGTGTCTCCGGCGGGTGTCGGTCCATCTCAATTACGTGGCGTGGGCTTGCGCTGTAAAGCTAGGCTGGACCACACGCGCGCCGCGCAACGAGAACTTTGTGACCGTTCGCGCGCGTTCCGAAACGCGTGTGGACAGGCGTTCGGCGCGACGACGCCAAGTCGAGGTGAGCACGTGTCTTGCACCCCATGCCGGCCAGTTTCGCCTGGCCGTCTGGACAGGGCGGATGGCCGGCACGGCGGGTACACTGAGTCCGGGTGCCAGGGGCGCCCGGTGAGGGGTCGCAAGTAGAGGAATCGTTGCGGCTTTCACGTCACCAGGACGGATGCGGGGTATGGCACTGAGCACATTCGAAGGGATCGAGTTGACGGAAGAGGTACCGCGCGAGGCGGCCGGTGCGCTCACGGCGGAGGCGCTGCAATTCGTGGCGCGTCTGCATCGGCGGTTCAATCCGGTCCGCGAGACGCTGCTCGCGCGACGGGCGGAACGGCAGGCGGCGTTGGACGCGGGCGAGGCGCCGGGATTTCTCCCGGAGACAGCGGCAGTGCGCGCCGGAGCCTGGCGCGTAGCGGACGCGCCGGTGCCGCTGCTCGATCGGCGCGTGGAGATCACGGGGCCGGTCGAACGGAAGATGATGATCAACGCGCTCAACTCGGGCGCGAACGTCTTCATGGCGGACTTCGAGGATTCGCTGTCGCCCACGTGGCCTAACGTCGCACTCGGGCAGGCAAACCTGATGGAAGCGGTGCGCAGGACGCTCGCGTTCGACAGTCCCGACGGGCGCTCGTACCGGCTCAACGACCAGATCGCGACGTTGGTCGTGCGGCCGCGCGGATGGCACCTGGTCGAGCCGCGCATGCTCGTGGATGGCGGTCCGGTGTCGGCGAGCCTGTTCGATTTCGGCATCTACGTCGCGCAGAATGTACACGAGCTCGTTAGGCGCGGCGATGGATGGGCGCCGTACTTCTACCTGCCGAAGATGGAGAGTCATCTCGAGGCGCGATTGTGGAACGACGTGTTCGTTGCGGCGCAGGAGATGGCCGGCGTTCCGCGGGGAACGATTCGGGCGACCGTGCTGATCGAGACGATTCTCGCCGCGTTCGAGATGGACGAGATCCTGTACGAGCTGCGCGAGCACGCGTCGGGCCTGAACGCGGGACGGTGGGACTACATCTTCAGCATGATCAAGAAATTCCGGAATCGGCGGGACATGGTGCTGCCCGACCGCGGTCAGGTGACGATGGCGGTGCCGTTCATGCGCGCGTACACGCAGCTGTTGGTGAAGACGTGTCACCAGCGCGGTGCGCACGCGATCGGCGGCATGTCGGCGTTCATTCCGAGCCGGCGCGACGAAGCGGTGAACGCGCGCGCGCTGACGCAGGTGCGCGAGGACAAGCAGCGGGAGGCGGGCGACGGCTTCGATGGCTCGTGGGTGGCGCATCCCGACCTGGTGCCGGTGGTGCGCGACGTCTTCGACGGTGTGTTAGGCGCGCGGCCCAACCAGCGTGAGCGCCAGCGCGGCGACGTGGCCGAAGATGCCGCGGCGCTGCTCGACGCGCGGGTGCCGGGCGGCAGCGTCACCGCCGCTGGTGTGCGCCTCAACGTGAGCGTCGCACTGCAATATCTCGAATCGTGGCTCCGCGGATCGGGCGCGGTCGGAATCAACAACCTGATGGAAGACACCGCGACGGCGGAGATCTCGCGCGCGCAGCTCTGGCAGTGGATCCGCCACCGCATGCCGGTGGATGGCGGCGCGCCGTTCACGGCCGACGGGTACCGCGCGACGCGCGAGGCCGAAGTCGCCGCGCTCACGCACGACCGGCCCGACATGACCCGGTTAGGCGATGCTGCACGCCTGTTGGATGACCTCGTCGTCGGCGACGAGTTCGCCGAATTTCTCACGGTGCCGGGCGCGCGTCTCCTGGACGGCGACGGCGAACATCACGGAGCGACCGGATGAGCACGATCGACTACACCCCGCAGGCCGCCGAGCTCGAACGCCAGTGGAAGAGCACCCCGCGCTGGCGGGACATCACGCGCACCTACACGGCGGCCGATGTCGTCCGGCTGCGCGGCTCCGTGCGCATCGAGTACTCCATCGCCCGGTTAGGCGCCCAGCGGTTGTGGTCGCTGCTGCGCGAGCGGCAATACGTGCACACGTTCGGCGCCCTCACCGGCGCGCAGGCGGTGCAGATGGTGAAGGCTGGCCTCGAGGCCATCTACGTGAGCGGCTGGCAGGTGGCGGCCGACGCGAACCTCGCCGGCCAGACATATCCGGACCAGAGCATCTACCCGGCCAACAGCGTTCCGGCGCTCGTTCGGCGGCTCAACAACGCGCTCCTCCGCGCCGACCAGATCGAGTGGAGCGAGGGCGAGGCCGGCCGCTACTGGATGGCGCCCATCGTTGCCGACGCCGAGGCCGGCTTCGGCGGCCCGATCCACGCGTTCGAGCTCATGAAAGCGATGATCGAGGCCGGCGCGAGCGGCGTCCACTTCGAGGATCAGTTGGCGGCCGAGAAGAAGTGCGGGCACATGGGCGGCAAAGTCCTCGTGCCCACGGCGCAATTCATCCGCACGCTCAACGCGGCGCGCCTGGCGTCGGACGTGTGCGATGTGCCGACGCTTCTCGTCGCGCGTACCGATTCGTTGGCCGCCACCCTGCTCACCAGCGACATCGACGAATGCGATCGCGAGTTCACGACGGGCGAGCGCACCGCCGAGGGCTATTTCGCCGTGCGCAGCGGCATGGAGCCGACCATCGCCCGCGCGCTGGCGTACGCTCCGTACGCCGACCTCCTGTGGTTCGAGACGTCCAAGCCCGATCTGGGCGAAGCGCGCGCATTCGCCGAGGCGATCCACGCCGAGTTCCCCGAGAAGATGCTCGCGTACAACTGCTCGCCGTCGTTCAACTGGCAGCGCAACCTGGATGCGACCTCGATCGCGACCTTCCAGCGCGAGCTCGGCGCGTTAGGCTACAAGTTCCAGTTCATCACGTTGGCCGGGTGGCACCTCATCAACTACCACACGTTCGATCTGGCGCAGGCGTACCACGAGGAAGGGATGCCGGCGTACGTGCGGATTCAGGACGAGGAATTCGCGCGCGAGGCTCGGGGCTACACGGCCACCAAGCACCAGCGCGAAGCGGGCACCGGCTACTTCGACCGGGTGCTGCTCGCCGTGACCAGCGGTCAGGCGTCCACGGCGGCCCTGTCCGGGTCCACCGAGGAGGAGCAGTTCACACCCGCTGCACGGGCCGGTGCGTAAGGCAAGCGTGCGCCGTTAGGCTCGGCGCCGTTCACCATCTCGTAATGTGACGCTCGGCGATCATTAATGCCGGCGTCGAGGCTGGTGTAATGCAATCGCCCTATCCTCGAAGCGACTCGTTCGCGGAGGGTAGGGCGATGCGCATCGGGCTCATGGAGTCTGAGCGGAAGCGAGAGCGGCACGGGCGCGGGATGGCGTCGAGTGTGGTGGTGCACGCGGCAGTGATCGGGGTGGCGTGGTACGGAACGGCGAGGGCGACTGTCGCGCGTTCTGAGCCGGTGATCGCGACACCGATCCACTTCCTTGCGCCGTCGAGGCGAACCACGGCCACGACCGGCGGCTCGGGTCGACCGGGCAGAATCAGGGCGCCGACGAGAATCCCTGCACACGTGCCGCCGATTCCCGTCGGGCCGGTGACGGTGCATGCGCCGCTCGTGTCGTGGGACAGTCTGGTCGGCGCGCCTAACGATTGGGGATCGGGGCGCGACGCGGGCGCGCGGCGCGGCTCGCCGGAGCAGGGCGCGGACGGGGTGTTCCGCACGGTGGACGTGATGGCGGTGCCCGACACGCGGAACCCCGCGCCGGTCTATCCATCGATGCTGCGTGACGCAGGTGTCGAAGGCAGCGTGTCGGCGCAGTTCGTGGTCGACTCGACCGGCCGCGTCGCCGCGTCGAGCATCGCCTTCCTCGACGGCGGCAACGCGGTGTTCCAGCAATCCGTTAGGCGGGCGCTCGCGGCGGCGCGGTTCTCGCCGGCGCAGGTGGACGGTCACGCCGTGCGCGTCCTCATGGCGCAGACGTTCGAGTTCCGCCTGCGGCACTGACCGGCGGGCCGGCTCTTGCGTTGCCTAGGACTCAGAGGTATATACCAAGGAGTCCTAGGTAACGGGACGCCGGCCGGTCGCTCGCTCGCGCCGCGGCGCGGCGTCTCCCAGCACACACGGCACATGGCGGACGCATCGACCGAGTTTCTCAAGGGCACGCTGGATCTCATGATCCTCAAGACCCTTTCGTGGGCGCCGGCACATGGGTACGGGATCGCGCGCTGGATCGAGCGCTGCACCGACGACGTGCTCGAGGTCGAGGAAGGCTCGCTCTATCCGGCCCTCCACAAACTGGAGGACGAGGGCCTGATCACCGCCGAGTGGGGAGTCACGGAACACAACCGGCGGGCGAAGTTCTACCGGTTGACGCCGGCGGGCAAGCGGCGCCTGTCGGCGTCACACGCGTACTGGTCGCGGTTCGCCGGGGCAGTGTCGAAGGTGCTCGAGACGTCGCCCGCCTCCGCCTAACGATCATCATGTTCGATCCCCAGCAGGCGCCGGCGCCCGAGGCGCGCCGCGCGTTCACGTGGCGCCGCTACCTCCGGTTCTGGGGGCCGCAGGCCGCCTCGGACGTGGACGACGAGCTGCGCTTCCACCTCGAGATGCGCGAGCGCGACTACCTCGTGGGCGGCATGTCACCCATCGACGCGAAGGCGGCAGCGCGGCGTCGATTCGGAAACGTGGACGCGGCACGCGCCGCGTGCATCACCGTCACCACCCGGAGGGACCGTCGTCTGGCGCGTGCGGAGCTCATCGATGTGCTGCGCCAGGACGCGCGCTTCGCGCTCAGGACGTTGGGCCGGCACAAGGCATGGACCGCCGTCGCGGTACTCACCCTTTCGTTAGGCATCGGCGCCAACACGGCAATGTTCAGCGTCGTCGAGGGGGTGCTGTGGCACTCGCTCCCATACCCGGAGTCGGATCGCCTCGTGTTCGTGGTGCGGATGCCCCGACAGGACCTTGGGAACGACAGGGTGTTCGTCAGCCCGACGACGAACGTCGCGCGTGCGTGGCGGGACGGGGGGCGGCCGTTCATCGACATCACGGCGTATTCGACTCGCGACGTCCTGCTTCGCGCTCGCAACGCGACGGGCGCGGCTGGCAGCCAGGCCGGCACCGAGACGGGCGAAACGGTGGTGCACGCCGGGTTGGTCATGCCGGATTTTCTGCGCTTTGCCGGCGGGCATCCCCTCGTCGGCCGCGGCTTCACCGAGGGCGAAGCGCACCAACACGCCCACGTGGCAATGATCAGCGAGGCGATGTGGCGCGGTCGCTTCGCCGGCTCGCACGACGTGGTGGGTCGGTCGATTGCGATCGATGACTCGATGTTCACCGTGATCGGCGTCATGCCCGAAACGGTTCGGCTTCCGCGCACGTTCGGTGCACCCGACGGGACCGATGTGTGGCTGCCGCGCGATCTCTCGGACGACAGCACCTTCTCGCCGACGGTGATCGGGCGGCTGCGTTCCGGAGCAACGCTCAAGACGGCCTCGACACAGCTCGATTCCATTGCCGCGCGGGCCGATCGCGCGTCGGAAGCGGCGTCGGCGCGGAGCGGCAGTCATCCGTCGACAGGCGGACCGCTGCAGTACACCACCCAGCTGCTGCGGCCGGAGCAGCTGGTCGCGATCCACGATTCGCTCATGCTGCTCACCGGCGCGGTGGCGCTGGTGCTGCTCGTCGCGTGCGTGAACGTGGCGCACCTGCTCCTGGCGCGCGCGGCCACGCGTGAGCGCGAGATGGCGGTGCGCGCAGCGTTAGGCGCGAGCCGCCGTCGACTTCTGCGCCAGCTCATCACCGAAAGCCTCGTCCTCGCGGGAGCCGGGTGCGTGGCCGGCATTGCCGTGGCCTCGCTGGCGATCGACGCACTTCAAGCGCTCAGGCCCGCGAGTCTGGCCGAGTTGGCAGACGTGCGGTTGGACGGCACGGCGTTCGTCATTGCCGTCGTGATCGCCGTGGTGACCGGCATCGTGGTCGGCATCGTGGGCGCAGTCCATGGTGGCCGATATGCGGCACACGACGCGCTCAAGGGCGGGGCGCGTTCCGTTAGTCACACGGCGCGGCAGCGCCGCGTCCGGTCGGCGCTGGTGGTGAGCGAGATGGCGCTCTCGGCGACGCTAGTGGTCGGCGCCGCGCTGCTGGTCCGGAGTCTGATCCACCTGCAAACCATGGATCCGGGCTTCCAGCCCGATGGGCTCTACGCCGTGTCGGTTCCCATGGTGCAAACGACGCAGGACGCGATGACGCGGCGGACGCAGTTCGTGCGCGAGCTCGAGGAGCGCGCGCGGTTGATTCCGGGTGTGAAGGACGCAGTGATCGCCGATGCGGCGCCGCCCATGCAATCGTTCTTCGAGGGCGCGCTGCAAATCGAGGGTCACGCGCCGCCCGCGGCAGGTAGCACGTCGTTCTTCAGCTACAACGGAACGGAGCCGAATTATTTCCGTGTCATGGGTTTGCGCCTCGTGCAGGGCACGACCTTCACCGACACATCGAAGACGGCGGGACAGGTGGTGGTGAACGAGGCTATGGCGCGCCAGGACTGGCCGGGACAGTCGCCGGTCGGGCGTCGGCTTCGGATCGTGAATGAGGATGGTTCCGGCGAATGGCGGACCGTGGTGGGCGTGGTGGCGAACGCGCGCCTCGCCGGCCTAACGAGCGATCCCACGGAGCCGATGCTGTTCGCGGCGACGTCCGAGCACTTCAATCCGACGTTGCTGGTGCGGACGAACGGCATCGCGCAGCCGATCACCGCATTGCGGAAACTCGTGTCCGAGGCCAAGACCGGAATGGCCCAACCCGAGGTTCGGAGCATCGCGACCGCGATGTCGGCGTCGCTCACGCAGCAGCGATTCACGATGCTGTTGTTGGCGATGTTCAGCGTGTTGGCGCTCGTGCTCGCCGCGGTGGGCTTGTATGGGGTGATGGCCTATGCCGTGGAACAGCGCACGCGCGAGATCGGGATCCGCATGGCACTCGGCGCCAGCCGTCGGGAGGTGGCGCGGACCGTGGTCCGGCACGGCGTTTCGCTGGCGCTGGTCGGCGGGGCGATCGGACTGGTGGGCGCGTTCTGGGCGACGCGCCTGCTCGCGAAGATGCTGTATGGGCTGCCGCACACCGATGCGGTGTCGTTCGGCGCCGGCGCCGTCGTGCTGTTAGGCACGGCCGCGCTGGCGTGTGTCGTGCCCGCCCGGCGCGCGGTGTCGATCGATCCGGCGATCGCGATGCGCGCGGACTGAGCGGCGCGCAGCTCAGACCTGGCGGAGCACCTCGAGGAGTTCCGCGTGCGCGGCCCGCTCGGCAGGCGCCAGACACGCGAGGAGCGCAATGCCTAACAGAAGCGCCTCGGCGGCAGCCAGCGACCCGGCATCCATGTGCGGCAGGCCCCACAGCATGCTGTCGAGCAGACGGGTCGCCCAGAGCGCCACCAGCGCGCCCGATGCGATACCGCCGAGCGTGACCACGAACGCCTCACGCAGCACCATGCGACGCAGGTCGGATGGTCGCGCGCCTAACGCAAGCCGCACGCCGAACTCGCGCTGGCGCTGGCTCACGGAGTAGGCGAGGGTCGTGTAGAGACCGAGGGTCGAGAGCACGAGCGCCGTGATGCCGAAGAGGCCAAACACGAGCGCGATGAAGCGGCCGCCCGCCGTGAATTGGTCATATCGTTGGAGCCACGGAAAAGGCGATTCGAGATAGCGAAGCGCTGGGGTAGTCTGGGCGCCGCGCGTCACAGCCGTGGCGACCGGGCCGTCGCGCGCACCAGCGCGTATCACGATCGTGCGATCCGTGCTCGAGTTGTTCGGGCGGACGACGTATACGAGCGGCGGCGGCTCGAGGTACGGATCTCTCTCGAAAAACAGTTCGACGCTGCGCGCCACGCCGACGACGGGAATCCACGGCGCGCCGGAGCCTGTGCTCCCAAGCTCGAGCTCGCGCCCCACGGCGCGCTCGTTCGGCCAGAGAGCGGCCGCCGCGCGCGCGTCGACGATCGCGACGCCCGCCGATGAGGCGTCCCCGTCCTCGAAGTCGCGGCCCGCGATCACGGGAATGCCTAACGTGCGGAGCAGGTTCGGGCTCGCGTCGACGAAGTAGCGGGCAAAGATATGGCGCGTAGCCTCGGCGCCGGCCTCACCCATGATCTGCGACCGTTCGGGCTCGTCGAGAGACAGCTGCGCGACAGATCGTACGCCAGACACGCGCGATGCGCGGTCGGTCAAGGCGCGAAAGCCATCGTCGGCCGTTGTTCCGTTAGGCAGCGCGTGCCGCGCCAGACCCACTGGCATCATCAGCAGGCCGCGCGCGTCGAACCCGAAGTCGTGGTCGCCGATCCGCTCGGCGGTCCGCCACATGAGGCCCGCTCCGAACAGCACCACGAGCGCGAGCGCGATCTGGCCCGACACCAGCCCGCCCATAGCGCCGCGCCGAACGGTCGTCGCGGGCGAGGCGCTCTTGAGAGGCTCCGACGGATCGACGCGCGAGGCGTGGAGCGCCGGCAGCACGCCAAACGTCGCGAGCACTGCCGAGGTCGCGAGCAACACGAACACGTACACCCGCCATGAGACGTGCGGGGGGAGCAGCAACGCACCGTCCGTCAGATACGGCGGGATGGCGGCAGCCATGAGCTCCGCGCCCCAGCATCCGCCCAACAGGCCCACGGCACCGGCGCCCGCCGCAATCACGGCGCACTCCGCGAGCTGGTACCGCACCAGCGCTGGCCGCGATGCGCCTAACGCGGCGCGCAGGGCCAGCTCTCGGCGCCGCGCGATGCCGCGCGCGGACACGAGGTGTCCGGCGTTAGCGCACGCGATGAGCAGCACGATGGCGGCGGCTGCCGCAAGCGCGCGATCGTAACCGAGTGTGAGCAGGCGGACTTGGAGATCCCGCAACTCGTAGCGAAAAGGCCGGTTCGTCTGCCCAACGGAG
>Ga0134126_10004610_pt1 | contig 17243 bp, 13 predicted proteins | sample KB31752_FD_96881 | JGI IMG/M metagenome (GOLD analysis project Ga0134126, IMG submission 96881) | Terrestrial soil microbial communities with excess Nitrogen fertilizer from Kellogg Biological Station, Michigan, USA - KB3-175-2 | ecosystem: Environmental > Terrestrial > Soil > Unclassified ...
CCATTGTCACAGCCGACCGCCCAGGCTTCACCGGCCCGGCGGCTGCGGTCGTGGGCCGACATCGTCATCAACCCCACGCCGCTTGTCATGAGCAGGATCGCGCTTGCTGGAGTGATCGCTTCGACGCTGATCATCTGGACCGGCGGCGCGGTCAGGCTGAGCGAGTCCGGGCTCGGCTGCACGACGTGGCCAAAGTGCACGTCAGCCAGTCTGGTGGCGGCGGGCGCGACCGGCGATCCGCTGATCCACAGATGGGTCGAGTTCGGCAATCGGCTGGCTACCGCGCTGATTTTCGCGATCGCGGTCGTGGTGCTCGTCGCCGCCTGGCGGTTCCGTGATCGGTCTGCCGGCAGGCGAAGGCGTGATCTCATCTGGCTCGCCTGCGCGCAGCCGGCTGGAATCGCGGCGCAAGCGCTCATCGGCGGGATCGTCGTGCTGACCAAGCTCGCGCCTTTCTGGGTCTCGCTGCACTTCATCGCGACCTTGCCGGTACTCGCCGCAGCGGTCGTGCTGCACGTGCGCTGCAGCGAAGGAACCGGCAAGCCGACCCGGCTAGTTCAGCCGATGGTCCTGGTCGTCGCGCGGGCTCTGCTCGTCGTGACGGGGGCGATGGTGCTCGCCGGGACGCTCGTGACCGGCGCTGGCCCGCTCGCCGGGGCCGCCGACGTGCAGCGGTATCACTTCATGTCGCTGACCGCGGTGACCCTGTTGCACGCGGACATCGGCTGGGTGCTCGGCACCGCCGCGGTGATGCTTGTGCTCTGCCTGCACCTGACGCAGGCGCCCCGTCGTGCCGTGCGAGTCGGCTGGATCGTGCTCGGGCTGATCGCGGCGCAGGGCGCGATCGGATACGCGCAATATTTCTCCGGCCTGCCAGCCGGGCTGGTCTGGATTCACGTTGCCATCAGCGCCCTGATCTGGATCGCGGTGATCAGGCTGAACCTGGCGCTCAGGGACAGGGGCACGATCGCCGACGCGACGCGTCTTCCGGAGAGCAGCGCGGTGCGATAACGTCCGGCACATGCCGACAGCAGCCGTAAACGGTATCCAAATCCACTACACCGACACAGGGGGCGACGGGCCGGTCGTCGTGCTCAGCCACGGTCTCCTGATGGACCACTCAATGTTCGACCGGCAGGTCGAGGCCCTTTCTGGCCAGTATCGCGTGATCACCTGGGATGAGCGCGGCCACGGCGCGACAGCAACGCCGGGGCCATTCACCTACTGGGATTCGGCCAAGGACGTGCTCGCCCTGCTCGATCATGTCGGCGTGGACGTGGCTGTGCTCGGCGGCATGTCCCAAGGCGGCTTCCTCAGCCTGCGGGCGGCGCTGCTCGAACCCCGCCGGGTGCGCGCGCTGATACTGATCGACACGCAGGCGGGTCTCGAGGACCCCGCGAATGTCGAGAGCTACCAGCAACTGCACGAGATCTGGATCACTCAGGGGCCAGCGCCGGTACAAGAGATCGTGTCGGCGATCATCCTGGGGCCTGGTAATTGGGATGACTGGTACGCCAAGTGGGCCGCCGCCGACCGCGAGCAGTTCACCCACGCCTTCAACGCGCTGATGGAGCGCGATGACATCACGTCCATGCTCGGCGCGATCGAGTGCCCGGCCCTGATCATCCACGGCACTGCCGACGCGGCGATCCCGATGGCTAAGGCGGAGGAACTGGGCGACGGGCTTGGCGGCCGGACGACGCTGACAGTCATCGATGAGGGCACTCACGCCGCCAACGTGAGCCACCCCGACGACGTCAACGCCGCGATGCTGAAGTTCCTGCGAACGCTGGAGAAATAACCACGACGTAGTTGTGGTATGCGGGTTGTCGCGAGGATCTGTCCGCAGGCCAGCGATCTGGTGGCGATAGGGTCGGGTATGGCGATTTGGACGCGGAAAGGCCCGGTGTGACCTTGACCACTCACATGAACGCAGTCAATAGCGCGGCACTCGAGTGGACGGCCGCTGACGCCAGGGCGGTCGACCTGATCCGAGTGCTGGCGATGGACGCGGTTCAGCAGGCTGGCTCAGGGCACCCGGGAACCGCGATGAGCCTGGCTCCCGCCGCCTACCTGCTCTATCAGCGGATCCTGCGGCACGATCCTGGCGACCCGCGATGGCTAGGCCGGGATAGGTTCGTACTTTCCTGCGGCCACTCAAGCCTGACCCTGTATATACAGCTCTACCTGTCCGGTTACGGGCTGACCCTCGATGACCTGCGCAAGCTAAGAACCTGGGGCAGCATCACGCCCGGTCACCCCGAGCATCTGCTGACGCCTGGGGTCGAGACCACAACAGGCCCGCTCGGCCAGGGATTCGCCAACGCGGTCGGCATGGCGATGGCGGCGCGCAGGACGCGCGGACTGCTCGATCCCGGCACGCCAGCAGGCCAGAGCCCGTTCGATCACCACATTTACGTGTTCGCGTCCGATGGTGACATCGAGGAGGGCGTCAGCCACGAGGTCAGCTCGCTGGCGGCGCACCAGCAGCTAGGCAATCTCGTGGTGATCTACGACGACAACCAGATTTCGATTGAAGACGATACGGCCATCGCCAAATCTGAGGACGTGCTCGCGAGATACGCCGCCTACGGCTGGCACACTCAGCGGATCCGCTGGCGCACCGCTGACGGCTACCACGAGGACGTTCCCGCCTTGTACGAGGCGCTTGCCGCCGCGAGGGACCACACCGCCGCGCCGTCGATCATCGGGCTGTCCACGATCATCGGCTGGCCGGCGCCGCACAAGCAGAACACCGGCGAGGCGCATGGCGCGGCGCTGGGCGTTCCCGAGGTGCGGGCAACCAAGGAGATCCTGCACTTCGACCCAGACGTCGCCTTCCCTGCCGAAGACGAGGCTGTCGCGCGGGCCAGGCAGGTCGCTGACCGCGGCAAGCTGGCGCACGCGCGGTGGGACGAGCGCTTCGCCGCCTGGTCGGCCAGCCATCCGCAGCAGCGCGAGCTGCTCGACCGGCTCACCGCGCGAGCGCTGCCGACCGGCTGGGCGGACGCGATACCGCGATTCGCGCCCGACGCCGGTCCAGTGGCCACCAGAGCCGCCTCAGGCAAGGTTCTCGGCGCGCTCGCCCCTGTACTGCCAGAGCTCTGGGGCGGGTCCGCCGACCTGGCCGGCAGCAACGACACCACGATGCCTGGCGAGCCGTCGTTCATCCCGCTCGAGCACCAGACAAAGATCTTTCCCGGCAATCCGTTCGGCCGGACCCTGCACTTCGGCATCAGGGAATTCGGCATGGGCGGCATCTGCAACGGCATCGCCCTGCACGGGCTCACCAGGCCGTACGGCGGCACGTTCCTGGTCTTCAGCGACTACATGCGCCCATCGGTGCGGATGGCGGCGCTGATGGAACTGCCCGTCACGTTCGTCTGGACGCACGACTCGATCGGCCTCGGCGAGGACGGCCCGACCCATCAACCGGTCGAGCATTTCTGGGCGCTTCGCGCCATTCCCGGACTTGCCGTGGTGCGGCCGGCCGACGCGAATGAGACGGCCGTGGCCTGGCGCACCATCATCGAGGACACGGACCGGCCGTCGGGCCTGCTGCTGAGCAGGCAGAAGCTGCCCGTCGTCGATCGCGGCGCCGAGGGCATCGGCAGCGAGGAAGGCACCGCCCGCGGCGGATACGTCATAGCGGAGGCGGCGGGCGGCCCGCCGCAGGTGATCCTGATCGGCACCGGCAGCGAGGTGCACATCGCGCTCGCGGCGCGCCAGGTGCTAGAGCGTGAAGGCATCGCGGCGAGAGTGGTATCAATGCCGTGCATCGAGTGGTTCTGCGAGCAGGACCGGGCATACCGAGATGAGGTGCTACCCCCGCAGGTAACGGCTCGGGTCAGCATAGAAGCTGGAGTCGGGTTCGGCTGGCGACAGATCGTGGGCGATTTGGGAGAGATCATCAGCCTGGAGCACTACGGCGCGTCGGCGGCCTACGAGAAGCTCTACGAGGAATTCGGCCTGACCCCTGAGCGAGTGGTTGAGGCCGCCCGGCTGAGTATGAGCCGGGTAGCCGGAGAGGAAGCGCAATGACCGCAGAGCCGAAGCAGGACATACTTGGCAAGTTGACAGCTGCCGGTGTGTCGATCTGGCTTGACGACATCAGCAGAGAGCGCCTGGATTCTGGCAACCTGGCCGCCCTCGTGAAGGAAAGTCACGTCCGGGGCGTGACATCGAATCCGACGATCTTCGCGCACGCGATGGAGCATGGGTCAGCCTACGACAGCCAGCTGGCCGACCTCGCGCTCCGCGGAATCGGCGTCGCAGAGGCCTCGCGGGCGCTGACCACGTTCGATATCCGCTGGGCCTGCGACGTGCTGCGGCCGGTGTACGAAGAGTCCGGAGGCGTCGATGGCCGGGTTTCCATCGAGGTCGATCCGCGCCTGGCCGGCGACACAGGCAAGACCGTGGCCGAGGCCAGGGCGCTCTGGTGGCTGGTAGACCGGCCGAACATGTTCGTCAAGATCCCGGCGACGCTGGCGGGCCTGCCAGCGATCACGGCCTGCCTGGCCGAAGGCATCAGCATCAATGTCACGCTGATCTTCTCGCTCAAGCGTTACGACCAGGTCATCGACGCTTTCATGGCCGGTCTTGAGGCGGCGTCGGATTCGGATGTGAAGTCGCTGGCCTCGGTGGCCTCGTTCTTCGTCAGCCGGGTGGACACCGAGGTCGACAAGCGGCTCGACGCGCTCGGTACGCCCGAGGCGAAGGCCATGCGCGGCAAGGCCGCGGTCGCCAACGCCAGGCTCGCCTATGAGTTGTTCGAGAAGCGGCTCGACACCGACAGGTGGCGTGCTCTGGCGGCCCGCGGTGCGCGGGTACAGCGGCCGCTGTGGGCATCGACGAGCACCAAGAATCCGGCATACAGCGACACCATGTACGTGGATGACCTGGTGGCGCCCAACACGGTGAACACGATGCCAGAACCGACGATCCACGCCGCGGCGGACCACGCCACGGTGAACGGCAATGCGATCGCGGGCACCTACGAGGAATCCAGGGCCGTGTTCGCCGATCTCGAGAAGCTTGGCATCAGGTACGACGACGTGACCGATGTGCTCGAGAAGGAGGGCGTGAGCAAGTTCTCCGACTCGTGGGCCGGCCTGCTCGCGACTATCGAAGCCCAGCTCCAAGGCGGCAAGTGAACGCCCCAGGCGATCGCCGACTGGCCGTGAACCCGCTCCGCGACCCAAGGGACAGGAGAATCCCCAGGGTCGCGGAGCCGAGTGTGCTAGTGATGTTCGGAGTCACCGGCGACCTGGCGCAGAAAAAGCTGCTTCCGGCGATCTATGACCTCGCCAATCGAGGCCTGCTGCCTCCCGGGTTCTCTCTCGTCGGGTATGCCCGCAGGGACTGGGGTGACCAGGACTTCGCGAAGCTCACCAATGAGGCGATCCGCGAGCACGCGCGGACCAGGTTCCGTGACGAGGTGTGGGAGCAGGTTCGCGAGGGCATCAGGTTCTGCTCTGGCGACTTCTCCGACGACAACGCGTTCGATCAGCTTGCTGACACCGTCAGCAGGCTCGACGCCGAGCGCGGCACCGGCGGCAACCGGGCCTTTTACCTGTCGATACCGCCGGGCCAGTTCCCCGTCGTGGTCAAGCAGCTTGAACGGTCGGGGCTGAGCGGCGACTCGGTGTCGCCAGGCTGGCGGCGGGTCGTCATCGAGAAGCCGTTCGGACACGACCTGGTGAGCGCGCGGGAACTCAATGACCTGCTCGCCTCGGTCTTCCCCCTGTACTCGGTCTTCCGCATCGACCACTACCTGGGCAAGGAGACGGTGCAGAACCTGCTTGCCCTGCGATTCGCCAACACTTTGTTCGAGCCGATCTGGAACCGGGGTTACGTCGATCATGTCCAGATCACGATGTCGGAGGACATCGGGATAGGCAGCAGAGCGGGCTACTACGACGGCATCGGCGCGGCTAGGGACGTCATACAGAACCACCTGCTGCAACTGCTAGCGCTCACCGTGATGGAAGAACCTGTGTCTTTCCACCCGGCCGCGCTCCGCGCCGAGAAGCAGAAGGCACTGTCCGCGGTGCAGCTACCCGAGGACATGGCGACGGGCACCGCGCGGGGTCAGTACGCGGCCGGATGGCAGGGTGGCATACCTGTGCGCGGCTTCCTGGCGGAAGACGGGATCGCGCCTGACTCGGTCACCGAGACCTACGCGGCGGTCAAGCTCGGCGTCGATACAAGGCGGTGGGCCGGGGTGCCGTTCTATCTGCGGACCGGCAAACGCCTGGCGACTAGGATGACCGAGATCGCGGTGATCTTCCAGCGCGCACCGCACCTGCCGTTCAACGCCACCGACGCCAGGGAGCTAGGTGAGAACGCCCTGGTGATCAGGGTGCAGCCAGACGAGGGTGTGACGCTCAGGTTCGGCTCGAAAGTTCCTGGGTCGGCGATGGAGGTCAGGGACGTGAACATGGACTTCGCCTACGGCGAGTCGTTCACAGAGTCAAGCCCAGAGGCGTATGAGCGGTTGCTGCTCGACGTGCTAATCGGCGATCCTCCGCTGTTCCCAGGGCACGAGGAAGTAGAGCTTTCCTGGCAGATACTCGACCCGATCGAGCAGTTCTGGGCCAGTGGCGGGCACCCTGAGGCGTACCCGGCCGGATCGGCAGGACCTGCCAGTGCGGACGCCTTGATGGCCCGCGATGGCCGTGCCTGGCGCCGGCTGTAGCGGCGGAGGTGACGGATGCGGACTGAACTGACCGACACCACGGCGAGCGCGGTACGGACCGCGCTGATGCGCTGCTGCCAGCAGATGGGCGGCCTGACCACCGGCGTCGTTCTCAACCTCGTGGTCATGACCGACGAGGCCGGCCAGTACGACGCGATGAAGGCCGCCAGCCAGGCCGGCCGAGAGCACCCGTGTCAGGTCATCGGCGTGATCGCCAGGAAGGCCGGAGGTCAGCGACGGCTGGATGCAGAGATCGCCGTTGGCGAGAACGCTCCTGGCCAGCAGGTGCTGCTGCGGACCTACGGCGAGCTCAACGAGCACGTGGACTCCGTGGTCACACCGCTGCTCGTGCCTGACACCCCGGTCGTCATCTGGTGGCCTGGCTACGCGCCGCAGGCTCCGGCCGCCGATCCGCTCGGGCTGCTCGGCCAGCGTCGCATCACCGACGTCGTCACCACCGAGGCTCCCAGAGAACGGCTGCTCCAGCTCGCGGCCGGGTATCGGCCGGGCGACACCGACCTGGCCTGGGCCAGAACGACCACGTGGCGGTCATTGCTCGCCGCCACCCTCGACCGGCCTCCCGGCGTGATATTCGAAGCCACGGTCGCGGCGGAGCCGGACAATCCCAGCGCCGACCTGATGGTCGCCTGGCTGGCTGGTCGGCTTGGCGTGCCGGTGAAGAGCGAGATCTCCGGCGGCCCGGGCATCACCGAAGTCAACTTCGATACCGACGGCGGCAGGATCGGGATCAGCAGGCTGGATGGCAGGAACGCTACGTTGTCACGGCCGGGCGAGCCAGACAGGTACGTGGCGCTGCATCGTCGCGATATCGCAGAGTTGCTCGCGGAAGAACTGCGCAGACTCGATCCTGACGAGGTCTACGGAGAAGCGCTCGCAACCCTCCAGGCCACCGCCGGAGGAACCTGACGGCTAACAAAGGAGTAGGCGATCACTGTTCCGCAGATCCTTATCCACCGAGACGGCGAACTGCTCGCGAAGGCGGTGGCGGCCAGGCTGGTCACCAGGCTCGTCGACGCGGTTGCGGCGAAGGGCACGGCGAGCCTTGTGCTGACCGGCGGCGGCATCGGCACGCGGGTGCTCGCCGAACTTGCCGCCGCGCCCGCCAGGGACGCGGTCGACTGGCGGAGGGTCGAAATCTGGTGGGGTGACGAGCGCTTCTTGCCCACTGGAGATCCAGAGCGAAACGAAACCGGGGCGCGCAGCGCGCTGCTCGATCACGTTGGCGTCATGCCCGAGCTTGTCCATCCTGTGCCCGGCCCGGACGGACCCGACGGCGCCAGTCCGGAGGCGGCGGCCGATCGGTACGCTCGCGCCCTCCGTGCCGCCGCCCAGCCGCAAGATCGCGATCGCAGCGGCGTGCCGAGGTTCGACGCGCTACTGCTCGGCATAGGTCCTGATGCGCACGTCGCGTCGCTTTTCCCGGGATTGCCCGCGCTGTACGAAGAGGACAGAACCGTAGTCGCCGTACGCGGGGCGCCTAAGCCGCCCCCAGTCAGGCTGTCGCTGACGCTGCCCGCGATCAGAGCCGCCTCCGATGTGTGGATTCTCGCGTCAGGTGCCGAGAAGGCGCGGGCTGTCCGGCTTGCCCTTTCCGGCGCTGGCTCGATCCAGGTGCCCGCCGCAGGGGCTCGCGGCAGTCAGCAGACCCTGTTCCTGCTCGACCGGGACGCCGCCGCCGAGCTTCCCGCGCAGCTGAGCCGGTTCGCCTCATCCTGAGGTCGAAACAACTTTCATATTGCGGGAAATTGTGGGGTCTCCCCTAAAGACGCGACCAGAGTTACGCTCAGTGCAGATCTTCCATATGAGTCTGGTGAGCAAGCCGACATGGAAGTCTGAAAGGCTGGATCATGAGCCTTTGGGCAGATGTACTTGATAAGTCGTATTTCGTGCGCACTAGCCGTTGTGCCCGATATGTGCCTAATGGCGCTTTCATCGGGCAACGGCGAACTGGTACGTCGCCTGTTCGTCTTTCCGGTAAGTTCCACCCCGCCGTCCCAGCGAGTCACGTCCTGGGCGGCACCGACCTCCAAGGGAGGACCATGTGAGTACTCCAACCGAAGCCGTCGCGCCCGAGACGGTCGCGGCCCTGCCGGCGGCCGATCCGGCTCCGCTGGGACTAGCCGCATTCGCCCTGACAACATTCTTGCTCTCAGCGGCCAATGCCCACTGGATGTCGAGTGCGACTGGCAATGCCTGGCTCGGCTATGCGTTCGCCTACGGCGGCCTGTGCCAGCTGCTGGCCGGAATGTGGGAGTTCAGGAACAGGAACGTCTTCGGCGCGACCGCGTTCTCGACCTACGGCGGCTTCTGGATCGGGCTCGGGCTCTGGGTTCTGCTCGTGGCAGAGCACGCACCGCCGGCCGGCATGACCGCGACCGCCTACGCCGCGGCCACTGGCAAGGACATCGCGTGGATCCTGCTGGCGTTCGCCATCTTCAACACCTACATGCTGCTGTGGAGCACCCAGGTCAACATGGCGGTGTTCCTTGTGTTCCTGACCCTGGAGCTCACCGAGATCGTGCTGTTCATCGGCGGCTTCGCTGGCAACGCGAGCATCGGGAAGGTCGGCGGCTACATCGGCATCATCACCGCGCTGGTGGCCTGGTACACGTCGGCCGCTGGAGTTGGCGCCGGAGTGATCGGCAAGCCGTTCTTGCCGGTCGGCAAGCCGCTCCTGTCCCTTGGCGGCAGCTCGTCTTAGTCCGCGTTACCACGATCACCCTGGAGCTACCTGGTCAGGCCCACGCTCCAGGGTGATCGTTTTCTCGGTACGGTTGAGGCCGTGAATCGGCTAATAGGACAACCTGACGTCGGCGAGGACAGACCGCGACGACCGCGTAACCGACCCCTTCAAGCAATCATCAGCCTGGTGCTCGCGTGCGCGGCCGCCGCCGCTGTTAACTTGTACGGAGTGCCACTCGGCATCAAGACGATCAAAGGAGCCCGGCAAGCGGGCATCGATACAGCCGTCTCGATCGTGACCGGTCATCTGATCACACTCGGCGGATCGGCCGCTTTCGTGATACTCGGCTTGCTCTCTACCTTTGCCTGGGCTCGGTGGGCGAGGAAGGTGTTCACCCATCTGATCGGCGGAGCTTATGGTTCTATTATACGATTCATACTGATTATTTTTGGTATGTGCGTCATTGTGGTAGTCGCACTGAGCATGCTCGGCTTCCGGGTCGCTCAGCTCGTCGTCGGCGGAGCTGTCACTGGCGTGCTGCTGACTATTGCCGCCCAGCAGGCGCTCTCGAACCTATTCGCCGGCATGATGCTGCAGTTCGCGCAGCCGTTCAAGGTCGGCGACTTGATCTGGGTGCGCGCTGGCAGCTTCTCGGGGACGATCGAGGGCGTAGTCAAGGAGGTCAGCATCACTTACGTGACGCTGGAAACCGACGAAGGACGGGTTTTGCTGCCCAACTCGCAGGTGCTCGCGGCAGCTGTCAGCGCGGTGCGATCGGCTCCCAGAGATGGCGTACTGACCATCCACCGATACGGCAGATTTGGCCGGTCGTCGGCACCACGGCCGCCGGTGGACGGGGGCGCGTCGCCGGCAGGCGGCCAGGCCGGCGATCCGCCGCTCGACGGCGGCTAGGCACGCAAAGGCGGGGCCGGCCCATTCGGCCGGTCCCGCCGTGATCGCGCGAGGCTTGCTTAGTGATTCGCCTCGTACTTCGAAATAACCTGCGACGGAATCCGGCCACGATCGCTGACCTCCATGCCTGAGCGCTTGGCCCAGGCCCTGATCTCGGCGCTGCGCCTGCGATGCGCGGTCGTACGCCGCTTGGTGCGACTCACTCTCGACGACACCCGGCGGCCATGGTCGGCGAACCGCTTGACCGCCTCATCGAACTTCTGGCTGTGCTTCATGCAGAGATCGATCTCGTAGTCCCTGCCGTCCAGGCTGAACGAGCGAGTCAGGTGCTCGCCGTTGGGAATTTCCTTTGAGTCGTAGTCGCAAGCGAATGTGACTTGAACCTTCTGTGCCACGTCTGTCCCCCCTTCCCCGACCGCGACAATATTCCCCGTTCCGCAGGCTCATAACAGATGGTGATCAGTTAATCTCACAGAGTACGCATAGCGGGATGGGCTCGCGTCACATTGAGCAGGGATCGGCTCAGCGCCGGCGGCGCGGAGTGACCGCTATCTGTAGCCGGACGGACCGTTCCTTGCCGGGACAGAGGGGAAGCTCATCATCGCGGTATCGGGAACCGATTCCGAATCCCCGCCGCGATTTGGCGGCGCGGGCACAGCGGGCGGCAGCCAATCATCGAGCCCCCGAGCAGCCGAAGGTCCGCTCGCGCGGGTGCGATCCTCGCGATAGGGCGGCACGTCACCGTAATTCGGCGGCGCATAGTCGGTCAGGCCATGCCCTGACTGGTCGGCGTGCCTGAGCGGTCGGTAAGGCTCACTCTGGATGTGCTGCTCAGTGGCGTGATATGGCTCAGTGGCGCGATATTGCTCGCCGCCACGGTACTGCTCGCTCGGGTGGTACGGCTCGCTGCCGCCATAGGACTCGCTGCCGCGGTACGGCTCGCTGGCGTCGTAAGAGTCATAACCCTGATCGGCGCCGTAGCCGTCGCCGGGGCCGTAGCCCTGGCCGCTGCCGTAGTCCTGAGCTTCGCCATAACCGAGGCCGGCGCCGTAGCCCGCGGACGCGACCGCGGTGCCATAGTCGTATCGCCGATCTTGCTCGTAGTGAATCATCGGATCGGCACCGTAGTCCTCGGGCTGCGGCCGGGGCTGATGCGCAGGAACTGGCGGGCCGGATTGCAGCGTCTGTACCATCCTGGCCAGGTCAGCGAAGGGCAGCCGGAAGGTGCCAGTGCAGCGGTTGCCCTGCCAGATGCTGAACACCGCGACCTTGCTGTTGGCGTACCAGCTCAGGCGCATGCTCCTGGCCTCTCCGCGCACATCGAAGAAGACCTCGCCCTCTCTGGGCAACGGAACGGCATCCGGCTCGGACATGTTGCCTATCGTCGCTCGGTCTTGACCGGGTTGTCCAGCCAATGCCGGTATTGAGGGCTGAGCGGGCGCCCTCTGGGATTGACCGGCGGCGGCGCGAATTCGGGCGAGAATTGTCATCTCGGCTGTGCGGCAGCGCGCGTGATGGCATGATTGTCCGGCGGTGCGCTGTCGTCGCGGTGTGAGAGCTCAGCAGCCGGCCGGGGATTACTGGCGCTAGGCGCGGGCAGTCACTGCGGATGCGTTCGGACCGGCCGTCAGCAAGGGAACAGTTTAGCGCTGCAAAGCGTTGCATGGTGCGACGGGGCGGATGCCGTATCGCGCGATTTCCTAGTGTTTGCGTCTAGCGAGCCCGGTGCTCCGCTAGCGGGTGGTTACGGCAAGTTGGTTGAGGAGAGCTCTTAATGTCTGAGGTACGCCGTCAGGCCGTGCTGCTGCCGCGGCCTAACTGGGGCTGGCAGGACCGTGCCGCCTGCCGTGGCACGGACGTCGTGCTGTTCTTTGGCCCCGATGGCGAGCGGCAGCCTGACCGTGATAATCGCGAGCGTAAGGCCAAGGAGCTTTGCGCCTCTTGCCCAGTCCGGATGGAATGCCTTGGTTACGCGGTCAGCAGGCCGGAGAAGTACGGAACGTGGGGGGGCCTGAACGAGGACGAGCGCTCGGCCGAGCGGCGCCGCAGGATGCGCCGTGCCAACGCCAACGCCGCGTGAGTTTGCTCACATAGACGTCTTTGCCGGGTAGATGATCTGCAGGAGCTGCCGCCAACGAGATCACGAGTCGTGCAAGGGCGGCACGTGGTGCGACTGTCAGCACAAGCCTGAGCTGGCAGTCGAGCCGAAGCTTGGCTGGATCCGCCAGGGGTAGCCACGGAATAGGGCCTGTGGTGCCGCGGTTCGGTACGTGCGAGGCCTGAAGTGATCGCTGACCGACAGGCAGGAGATAAGCAGTGAACCATCGAGGTTCGCGTGCCCCTCGCTGTTTGCGTGCACTGTGTGCCTTTTTGGCCTACTGTGATGCCAGGGATCCAGCATGACCGCCGATAAGGAGGCACGCACTATGGAGCAGTTGGCCGCCGAAGCTGCCGAGGCTCTTGAGGGTGCGTCAGCCGCCGAGGTGATCATGTGGGCGTCGCGGACATTCGGCGACAAGCTCTGCATCACCTCGTCGATGACGGACGCGGTCATTGTCGACCTCGTATCCCGCGAGGTGCCAGGCATCGACGTGCTCTTCCTCGACACCGGCTACCACTTCGCCGAGACGATCGGGACTAGGGATGCCGTCTCCGTGGTCTATCCGGTCAACGTGATCAACGTCACACCGTCGACCACGGTGCAAGAGCAGGACGCCGAACTCGGGCCGAAGCTCTATGCGCGCAACCCCGACTTGTGCTGCTACTTGCGCAAGGTCGTGCCGCTCGAGCAATCGCTTGAGCCCTACGACGCCTGGATCACGGGCGTCCGCAGGGAGGAGACCGGCGCGCGCACCGACACCAAGGTCGTGCAGTGGGATGCCAGGCGCCAGATGGTCAAGGTCAACCCGATCGTGGACTGGACACAGCAAGACGTCGATGACTACATCGCCAAGAACGGCGTCTTGGTGAACCCGCTGGTTTATGACGGCTACCCGTCGATCGGCTGCCGCACCTGCACCGCGCGGGTGAATCCCGGTGACGACCCGCGCAGCGGACGCTGGGTAGGCACCGCCAAGACCGAGTGCGGCATCCACACCTGACATGGCGCCTGTGTTGACGTCCAGGCCGACGCACGAAGTCGTCAATCAGGCACCACCGCTCGTTGGCCACGACGTCGCTGGCGATGACGCGCTGCTGACCGCGGTGACCGAGCACGGCGCTGACTGGGTGCTTCCTGAGCTGCACGAGCTTGGCCTGCTGGCCGGCTCGGCGCAGACGGCAGAACTGGCCAGGCTGGCCAACGTCCACTCGCCCGTGCTGCGCACCCATGACAGGTACGGGCACAGGATCGACGAGGTCGAGTTTCACCCCGCCTGGCATCAGCTCATGCATACAGCGGTCGGCCACGGCCTGCACGCCGCGCCGTGGGCGAGTTCGCTCGCCGGTGCGCACGTAGCCCGCGCGGCCAAGTTCTTCGTGTGGACTCAGGCCGAAGCCGGTCACGGCTGCCCGATCTCGATGACCTACGCGGTCGTGCCAGCACTCAGGCACGCACCTTTGCTGGCTGCCAGCTACGAGCCGCTGCTGACCAGCCCGCGCTATGAGCCAGGCTTGCGGCTCGGCAAGGCCGGGCTGCTCGCTGGCATGGCGATGACGGAGAAGCAGGGCGGCTCCGACGTCCGCGCGAACACGACGATGGCTGAGCCTTCCGGTGACGGCAGCTATCTCGTAACCGGCCACAAGTGGTTCTGCTCCGCGCCAATGTGCGACTTGTTCCTGATACTGGCCCAGACCAGCGACGGCCTGAGCTGCTTCCTGCTCCCCCGTGTGCTGCCTGACGGGTCACTGAACGCCATGCGGCTGCAGCGGCTCAAGGACAAGCTCGGCAATCGCTCGAACGCGTCGTCCGAGGTCGAGTACGACCGGGCGGTTGCCTGGCCAGTCGGCGAACCAGGCAGAGGCGTGCCGACGATCATCGAGATGGTCAGCTCGACCAGGCTCGACTGCGTGCTTGGCAGCGCGGCGACCATCAGGCAGGCCTGCGTCGAGGCAGCACACCACGCATCGCACAGGAAGGCCTTCGGCACGCTGCTGGCCGACCAGCCCGCGATGACAGCCGTGCTCGCGGACCTCGCGCTCGAGTCGGAAGCCGCTACGACGCTGGCGATCCGGCTGGCCAGCGCCGCGGACCTCGCGGCCAGAGGTGACGCGGACCAGGCCGCGCTCCTGCGCATCATGCTGCCCGCCGCCAAGCACTGGATCTGCAAGCGAACCCCGGCGGTGATCAGCGAGGCGCTCGAGTGCCTCGGCGGCAACGGCTTCGTCGAGGAGTCGGTGATGCCGCGGCTCTACCGGGACGCACCGCTGAACTCCATCTGGGAGGGCTCGGGTAACGTGACAGCGCTCGACCTGCTGCGGGCGATCGCGAGGTCACCGGGCAGCCTGGACGCGCTGCGGACTGAGTTCAGCCTCTGCGCCGGTGTCGATCGCCGCCTCGATCAGGCGATGAAGCGCCTGTGGTCCGATCTGGCCGAGATCGCCGCGGGTGGCCAGGTCGACGCTCAATTCCAGGCGCGCAGGCTGGCCGGGCTGCTGACGATCGTGACCCAGGCCGCGTTGCTGGTCAGGTACGCGCCGTCCGCGGTGAGCGACGCGTTCTGCGCGTCGAGATTGGATGACTTCGGTGGGTTTGGTGGTCCTGCTGTGTCCTTCGGCATGCTGCCGCGCGGTCTTGATCTTGCCCGGGTACTCGACAGAACGAGGCCGGTTGGCACCAGGTAAGGTCGGCTGAATGCGCGTCTGGCCTGGCACCGCTTACCCGCTCGGGGCGATCTGGGATGGTTCGGGCACCAACTTCGCGATCTTTTCCGAGGTCGCCGACTTCGTGGAACTCTGCCTGTTCGACGACGGCGGCGCCGAAGAGCGGATCGGCCTGAGCGAGGTCGACGGCTTCGTCTGGCATTGCTATTTGCCTGACGTAGGGCCAGGCCAGCGGTATGGATTTCGTGTCCATGGACCGTATGACCCGCGTCGCGGGCACCGTTGCAATCCATCGAAGCTGCTGCTCGACCCCTACGGCAAGGCAGTCGACGGGCACGTCACCTGGAACGCCGCGTTGTATTCCTACGTGCGGGGAAGCCATGACAGTCAGGCAAGCGCTGACCGGCCTGCGCTGAACACAGACGACAGCGCTCCTTTCATGCCAAGAAATGTCGTGATCAACCCGTACTTCGACTGGGCTGGGGATAAGCAGCTCCGCACGCCCTACCAGGAGACGCTGATCTACGAAGCGCATGTGCGCGGCCTGACGATGCGCCATCGGGGAGTTCCGGAGGAATTGCGCGGCAGTTATGCCGGGCTGGCGTCGCCTGCCATCATCGAGCACCTGCAGCGACTCGGCGTTACGGCGATCGAGCTAATGCCCGTGCATCAGGCAGTACCTGAGCCGTTTCTGGTCGAGCGCGGGCTCACGAATTACTGGGGCTACAACACGATCGGGTTCTTCGCTCCGCACAACGGCTACGCCTCGGCCGGCGCGCCGCACGGCCAGGTCGCCGAGTTCAAGTCGATGGTCAAGGCGCTGCACCAGGCGGGCATCGAGGTGATACTCGACGTGGTCTACAACCACACCGCCGAGTCAGGCGCACTCGGGCCTACGCTCTCTTTCCGCGGCATCGACAACGCGGCCTACTATCGCCTGCGCGACGACGATCCGTCTGCCTACCTCGACTACACCGGATGCGGCAACAGCCTCAATGTGCGGCATCCGCACGCGCTGCAGTTGATCATGGACTCGCTGCGGTACTGGATCGATGAGATGCACGTCGACGGGTTCAGGTTCGACCTGGCCTCCGCTCTAGCGCGTGAACTGCACGATGTGGACCGGCTGTCAACGTTCTTCGACCTGGTGCAGCAGGATCCGCTGGTCTCTCAGGTCAAGCTCATCGCCGAGCCGTGGGATGTCGGCGAGGGCGGCTACCAGGTCGGCAAGTTCCCCCCGCTGTGGACAGAATGGAACGGGAAATACCGCGACACCGTGCGCGACTACTGGAGAGGCGAGCCCGGACGGCTGCCAGAACTGGCATCAAGGCTCACCGGCTCAAGTGACCTGTACGAGACGAGCGCGCGTCGGCCAGTCGCCTCAGTCAACTTCGTGACCTGCCACGACGGGTTCACGCTCGCCGACCTAGTGAGCTACAACAGCAAGCACAACGAAGCCAACGGCGAGCAGAACAGAGACGGCTCCGACGACAACAGGTCGTGGAATTGCGGCACTGAGGGCCCGTCGGAGGATGCGGGGATCGCGGCCCTGCGCGACCGGCAGGTGCGGAACTTCTTCGTCACGCTCTTTTTCAGCCAGGGCATTCCTATGCTGCTCGCCGGCGACGAACTCGGGCGCACCCAGCGCGGCAACAACAACAGTTACTGCCAGGACAACGAGATCTCCTGGGTCGACTGGGACGCCGCAGTCCAGCATTCCAGCCTTTTCGAATTCGTCGCCGCTCTGTCGGCGCTGCGCAAGGCGCATCCTGTGTTCCGGCGACGGCGGTTCTTCAGCGGGCGGACGGGCGGCTCGATGGACGGGCAGCGCGACATAGTGTGGCTCACCCCGGCCGGCGCGGAGATGACAGGTGCCGACTGGAACGCTGGCTACGCGAAATCCCTGGCCGTCTGCGTGAACGGGGACGCGATCACCGAGCCTGGCCCGCGCGGCGAGCGAATCACCGACGCTGACTTCATCCTGCTGCTGAACGGGCATTCCGATACGGTGACGTTCCGAATCCCGACCGAGATCGGCTCGGCTGGCGTGTCCTGGCAGGTCGTCGTGAACACCGGCATGCCCTCTGCGCTCGCGCTGCCGCCAGGGAACGGCGGCCCAGGCGTGGTCGCCGCCGGGGTGACGGCCGACGTCGTCGGAGCTGCCGGTGC
>Ga0134126_10004613_pt1 | contig 17242 bp, 14 predicted proteins | sample KB31752_FD_96881 | JGI IMG/M metagenome (GOLD analysis project Ga0134126, IMG submission 96881) | Terrestrial soil microbial communities with excess Nitrogen fertilizer from Kellogg Biological Station, Michigan, USA - KB3-175-2 | ecosystem: Environmental > Terrestrial > Soil > Unclassified ...
AAGGTCGGCCATCCTGCGGGCGAGCGCCGCATCGTCCTTCTTCTCACCCTTGTTGAAGCGCACGTTCTCGCAGAGCACCGCCGTGCCGGCCTCGCAATCGACCTTGTCGAGCCAGTCGCGCCGCAGCGGCACGGCCTTGCCGAGCAGCTCCGAGAGCCGCCCCGCGACGGGCTTGAGCGACAGCGCCTCATCGAACTTGCCCTCTTCGGGCCGGCCCAGATGCGAAAGGATGAAAACCTTGGCGCCCTGATCGAGCGCGTGGCGGATCGTCGGCAGCGATGCGCGGATCCGCGCATCGCTGGTGACCGCGCCATCCTGTACCGGAACGTTGAGATCCTCGCGGATCAGGACCCGCTTGCCGCGCAGGTCCAGGTCCGTCATGCGCAGGACTTTCATGATGCCCTGGCCCACGCGAGCGTGGTGTCGATCATGCGGTTGGAGAAGCCCCACTCGTTGTCGTACCAGGCGAACACCTTGACCAGGGTGCCGTCGATGATCTTCGTCAGCGTGGCATCGAAGATCGAAGAATGCGGGTCGTGGTTGAAGTCGCTCGAGACCAGCGGTGCATCGTTGTAGGCCAGAACTCCCTTGAGCGGGCTGGAGGCCGCCGCCTCCCGCATCAGCTTGTTCACTTCCTCGGCGTTGGTGGGGCGCTTGGCCGTGAAGGTGAGATCGACCAGCGACACGTTGATGGTCGGCACGCGGATGGAATAGCCATCGAGCTTGCCCTTCAACTCCGGAAGCACCAGGCCAACGGCCGCGGCGGCACCTGTCTTGGTCGGGATCTGCGACATCGTCGCGGAGCGCGCACGGCGCAGGTCGGAGTGATAAACGTCGGTCAGCACCTGATCGTTCGTATAGGAATGAATCGTGGTCATGATGCCGTTGACCACGCCGATCTTGTCGTGCAGCACCTTGACCACCGGGACCAGGCAGTTCGTGGTGCAGGAGGCGTTGGAAATGACGGTGAAATCGCTCCGCAGCACGTTGTGGTTGACGCCGTAGACGATCGTGGCGTCCACATCCTCACCACCGGGCGCCGAAATGATGACGCGCTTCGCCCCACCCTTCAGGTGGGCGCCGGCCTTCGCCTTGCTGGTGAAGAGGCCCGTGCTTTCGAAAACATACTCCACACCGAGGTCGCCCCATGGAAGCTTCGCCGGATCGCGCTCGGCGAGCACCTTGATCCGGTCGCCGTTCACGACCATCGCGTCCCCGTCGACCTTCACCTCGCCGTCAAATCTGCCGTGCACGGTGTCATAGCGCGTCAGATGCGCGTTGGTTTTCGCGTCCCCTAAATCGTTGAGGGCGACAATTTGCACTTCCCCGGTGCGGCGTGCTTCATAGAGCGCGCGCAGCACGTTGCGGCCGATGCGGCCGTAGCCGTTGATTCCCACCTTGATTGGCATGGACTACCTCGATTTGGCGGAAATCGTCGAGACGATTGCCGCGAGACCCTACACATTTCGCCACGGGCCAGGGAGCGGCCCCGGCCTGTTGCACTACCACCGGCGCTTCGCGCCGGAAAGAAACGCTTACTATGTCATGGACTCGAGCAGCGCGCTCAGCTCGTGGCTCACGTGCTCGGCGGTGAAGCCGAAGTGCGCGAGCAATTCGGCGCCCTTGCCCGAGGCGCCGAAGCGATCGATGCCGATCACCCGGCCCTCGATGCCGACGTAGCGCCACCAAGATAGCGTGGCACCGGCCTCTACCGCCAGCCGTCGGCGCACGGAGCGCGGCAGCACGCTCTCCCGATAGGCCTCTTCCTGAGCGTCGAAAACCCCGGTCGAGGGCATGGAGACCAGCCTGACCCGTCTCCCCCCGGCGTTCAGCGTATTCACGGCCTGCGCGGCGATGGAGACCTCCGACCCGGTCGCCAGAACCAGGCACTCGGGCGTGCCCTGGCAGTCGATGAGGACATAACCGCCGCGGCGAACATCCGCCTGCTGCTGCGCCGTGCGCCCCTGTTGCGGCAATGCCTGGCGGGTGAGCACCAAAGCGGTGGGCCCGGAGCGCTCGACGGCCGCCGTCCACGCCACGGCGGTCTCGAAGGCGTCGCACGGCCGCCAGAGGCACAGGTTCGGCATGGCCCGCAGGCTCGTGAGATGCTCGACCGGCTGGTGCGTCGGGCCATCTTCCCCGAGTCCGACCGAATCGTGAGTGTAGACGAGCACCACATGCGTGCTCATGAGCGCAGCGAGGCGCACCGCGTTGCGCGCGTAGTCGGAGAACACCAGGAATGTGCCGCCGTACGGCAGGAAGCCGCCATGCAGGGCGATACCGTTCATCACCGCGGTCATGCCGAACTCGCGCACGCCGTAATGCAGGTAGTTGCCGCTGGCCTCCTTCGCATCGAATTCACGCGCAGCTTTGAACCTGGTGTTGTTGGAGCCGGTGAGGTCCGCGGAGCCGCCGACGATCTCCGGAATCCGCGGCGCAATCACGTTGAGGGTGGCCTGCGAGGACTGACGCGTTGCCTGCGGCGCCGTCTGCGCGAGACCGGCGGCCAGGGCCTGCGATACGGTCTCCGTCCAATTGCCCGGCAGCTCACCGCGCATGCGCCGCTCGAACTCGCGCGCGAGCTCCGGGTGCGCGCCGCGGTAGCGTGCGAGCAGCTCCTGCCAGGCCGATTCCGTGGCGGCGCCGCGGCTGCGGTGGTCCCATGCGCCGCGCAGCTCATCGGGAATTGCGAACGGCTCGTGGGGCCAGTCGATTGCGTTGCGAGTGGCCGCCACTTCGTCCGCGCCCAGCGCCTCGCCGTGCGACTCGTGGCTCCCCTGCTTGTGCGGTGCTCCCCAGCCGATGATGGTCCGGCAGCAGATCATCGAAGGACGGGTGGTATCCGCGCGCGCCGCGCGGATAGCCGCGACGAGCGCTTCCGCGTCATGCCCGTCGACATGCGGCACGACATGCCAACCATAGGCCGCGAAGCGCTTCGGCGTATCGTCGGTGAACCAACCCTCCACCTTGCCGTCGATCGAGATGCCGTTGTCGTCATAGAAGGCGATGAGCTTACCGAGGCCAAGCGTACCGGCCAGCGAGCAGGCCTCGTGCGAGACTCCTTCCATCAGGCATCCATCGCCGCAGAACACGTACGTGTAGTGATCGACGAGCGGGAAGCCCTGACGGTTGAACTGCGCCGCCAGCATGCGCTCGGCGAGCGCCATGCCGACGGCGTTGGCGAGCCCCTGGCCGAGGGGGCCGGTGGTGGTCTCGATGCCGAGCGCCGGCTCGTGCTCCGGGTGGCCCGCCGTATGACTGCCGAGCTGGCGGAATCTCTCGATTTCCTCCAACGACAGCGGATAGCCGGTGAGGTGGAGGAGCGAATAGAGCAGCATCGACCCGTGGCCGTTCGAGAGCAGGAAGCGGTCGCGGTCGGCCCACCGCGGGTTGCCCGGGTTGTGCTTGAGGAAGTCAGACCAGAGCACCTGGGCGATGTCCGCCATGCCCATGGGCATCCCGGGGTGCCCGGAATTGGCGCGCTGCACGGCGTCCATCGAGAGGGCGCGGATGCAGTTGGCGAGCTCGCGGCGTGTGGTCATACGGCCCTTTGCGGCCCGACGGCCGCGCAGCGCAGGCGAAGATCCTCATGGCTCTGAGATCCGCCGGCGTGTGACGAAATTCACTGGGAACGGCGCATTGTCCATCAGACGCCATCGAGGCTCAATCGTGTTGTGCGCGGCAGCGCCTGTACCGGCATGGCCCTGCGCCGGCCGCGAGGCATACCTGCCTTGCAGCGGCGCAGGCCCGTCCCACCATGTGAAAAAAGCGTTCAGTCTGTGAACAGCCGCTCATCCATGAGCCGAGGCCGGCGCGCGTCGCATACAACCGACAGGGACTTATGTTCGATTGGCCGCCATCACACTTTGCAGGGTTCGCGCGGACTGTGGCGGCGTCCCCGGGCCCCCGCCCCAAAGGCGCGCGACCCAGTTCACTGCAGGCGCGCGGCTCTCTGTTAACCTTCCATCATGGCAACGAGCGTCGTGCGTCTGACCCATTTCACGGACCCGCACCTTTACGGCAGCGAGGGCGAGCTGCTGCGTGGCATTGCCACACTGCCATCGCTCGAGGCAACGCTCGCCAACGCGCGGCGGCGCGACTGGCCGCCGGATGCGGTGCTGGTAACGGGTGATCTCGTGCAGGATGACCCCGCGGGATACGCCCCTTTCCGGCGCATTTTCGGCGCCCTGCAACTGCCCGTACTCTGCCTCCCCGGCAATCACGACGAGCCGGAGGCGATGCGGCGGGAGCTCGACTGCACGCCCTTCGTCGTCGGGGGCGCCGTCGACCTTGGGCTCTGGCGTATCGTGCTGCTCGACAGCACCGTTCGAGGATCGGCCTCCGGACGTCTCAGCGCCGACACTCTGGCGGCGCTGCACTCGGCGCTCGCCGGGGCGCCGCAACGGCACGTGCTCGTATGTCTGCATCATCATCCGGTGGCGATGGACAGCCGTTGGCTCGACCGTGTCGGGCTGCAGAACGCCGCAGAATTTTTCGATGTCATTGATCGGCATCCTAACGTTCGCGGCATCGTCTGGGGCCACGTCCATCAAAGCTATGACGCGCTGCGCAATGGTGTGCGGCTGCTCGCGACGCCATCCACTTGCGCGCAATTCCTGCCCCACGCGGAGCAATTCGCGCTCGACCAGCGCCCGCCGGGCTATCGCACGCTCGAGCTGAAGGCGGATGGCTCCATCCTGACCGACGTCATCTGGATCGAGAGCGGCGCTGACGGCGGCTCGAATTCGGCCTGGGTCGCGGCCTGAGGCGCGGGCTCGATCACGCTGCGCCACGCCTCGAATACGGCAGCGACGGAGATCTGATCCGCGCGCTCGAACCGCGGCGGGCCGCCAACCGCCACGACGGGTGAGCCCGTAGCGCTCCGGGGTAGCCAGACCCCGGACGATTGGGTGCCGTAGAGGACGACGAGCGGTACTCCGAGCGCTGCCGCGCAATGGGCGGGTCCGGAATCCGCCGAAATCATGCTGTGGGCCACCTCGCACAATGCGAAGAGCGGGCGCAGCGCAGTGCTGGCGGAGGTGACGCACGACAGCGCCGCAGCGGCGCGAATGGATTCCAACAGCGGCATTTCGGCCGCCGCACCCCGCAGCACGAGCATGGCCTCCGGCATGCGCGCATGAACCTGGTGCAGCAACTGCACCCAACGCTCGACCGGCCATACTTTGTCATCGCGGCCGCGCCACTTTCGCAGCCGCCGCTGACCCATGGTGCGGTGGTTGCCCGGCTGCACGAGAATGAGTGGCTGCCCCCGAAAGCCGCGGCAGCGCAGCCACTCATCCCGCGGGGCCCTGTCGGCGTCCAACACGCGCAGCCGCGGCGACCATTCCCGCCGAGATCGCGGTTGCGGGTAATCGGCGGCGCTGAGCGAGACAGGCGTGCGACGCGCGAAGCGCAGCAGCGCCTCCGCCCATGGATTCTCGCTGCCCGGTGCCTCGTCGATGAAGAGACAGCGGCGCAGATCGATACCGCTCAGGCGCAGCAGACGGCGGATTCTGCGCACCTGCCCCAGGTGGTGCTCGAAAACGTAAACCGGACCTGGAGCGCTCTAGCGTAACGCGCGCACGACCTGCATCCAGGCGAGCCCGCAGAAGAAGGGAGCCTTGCGCGGCAGCGGCCAGCACGCTGCAACGTCGGCCAGGCCGAGGAGCACATCGGGTGACCAGCTATCCGCGCTTGCGACGTAACACGGTCTGCCGTAACGCTCATGCAACAGTCGCAGGGCAGCCGTCAGCATGACCATATCTCCGATACGGCCGAGCTTGATCACGAAGGGGCGCAACGGTCGGGCGACCATGGAGCGATGGTACTTGGAAACTCACCCCGACAGCACCTCCTGCCAGCGCTGTCGCACCGCTGCGAGACGAAATCGCGGGTCGGGGCGCGTCACCGGTCTGGCCCCCGCTCGCCAGGCCCGGACGTGCTCGACGTAGACGTCGAAGAGGCCGAGTCCGGCCGCCATGCGGGCGGGCCAGCGGCGCCAGCGGCTCGGACAACTGCCGAGCAGCGCCTCATACACACGCTTGGCGGCGGTCACCGGCAGGATCTGCGCCGGATCTCCGAGCACCTCCCGCGCGGCGCCGCAATCGTGTGTGAGGACCGGCGTCCCGAGCGCCTGCGACTCGGCAAACACGAGACCGAAGGTCTCCGGGATGACGAAGTTGGGAAAGAATGTGCAGAGCGCCGTGCGCACCTCCGCGTGGATGCGTTGCTGCGGCTGGGGGCCCAGATGCTCGACACCCTCGAGCCGCGCGGCATACCCCGCCTTGTAACCCGGATTGCCCACGACGATGCGCATGTCGGGCATCGCCCGGCGAATGGCGCGGAATGCATCGAGAGTGAACTTCAGTCCCTTGTTGGGGGACGACAGGAACACGAGCTTGCGCTCGTCGATGGGCGAGCCGTCCGGTTGCAATCCATCGTCCACCGGATTGTAGATGGTGCAGGCCGGGACGCTCTCCGCCACCCCCATCCAACGCAACGCCGCTTCGACGGCACGGCGATGCGTATCGGAAACGCAGATCACCCTCACGGACAGCTCGCGCAGGATGTTGGAGTCGGCCGCGAGCCGCCGGGCGCGCTTCGAGCGCGGTCTCACCCGATCGTGCAGCCACAGGTGGACACGCGCGTTGGGGTACAGCTCCCGCACGGTTGACAGTGCACCCGCATCCCGGTTGACGATCACGTGCGTGATCGTGGAATCGCGCCGTGGCGGCAGATAACGACCGCTCGCGCTCGTGCGGTTGTGTTGTACGACGAGCGCCTCCAGCGCATCGGCAACCCGCACGACGGTCGCTTCCGTGCCGCCCATCGCCTGACGATGCAGCGTCTCGGTGTCGTACGGGCGCTCGCACACCGGATCGAAGAAGAGAACGGCGCTCATGGCCGCCATCATTGCGCATAGGGTATAACGCAGGCAATGAGACTGCTGTTCGCCGAATCGAGCATCCGCGGCTACGGAACGGAGCAGCACATCGCCGCCCTGGCCACTGCGATGGCGCGGCGCGGGCATGACGTTCGCTGTCTGGTGATCGGCGGCAGCCCGGTGGCGAGCCTGCTGCATGAGGCGGGCGTGCCGACGACACCGGTCAATCCCGGGCCTGCCCGGGGCTTGCGCATCGCCGCGGCATTGCTTCGCCTGGCGATCGTGCGGCGGCCGGACTGGATGATCTCCAACGATCCCAGGTTCTACCGGATGATGCTTGCCGTTCGCGGCCTCACGGGCGCCCGCGTCGCGATCTTCCGTCATTGGCACGATGCGCCGGCGAAGCGTCGCGCGCGCGATCTGCTCTCGCGGCGCACCGACCGCTTCATCCTGGTATCGCAATTCCACCGGCAGGACTATCGACGCCAGGGAATGAGCGTGGAGCGCGCTTGCGTTCTTTACAACCCGATCGACACCGAGCGTTTTCGGCCCTCGCCGGCCGCGAGGGCAAGTGCCAGAAGCCGTCTCGGCTTCGGTGATTCGGACGTCGTCGTCGGTTATGTTGGGAGAATGATCGAGGCGAAGGGCATCGTCACGCTGCTCGATGCGGCCGAGCGGTTTCTGCCGGCCGAGGCCGCCCTGCGCCTGTTGTGGGTCGGCGATGGCGAAGACGCGGCGGCCCTGCGGTCAAGGATCGCGCGCTCCCCCGACGCGGGGCGGCATCGCTTCCTTGCCTGGCAGTCCGACATGGCGGCCCTTTATCCGGCGCTCGACATTCTCGCCGTGCCATCGCTCTACCCGGAGCCCTTCGGGCGCGTCTCCGTCGAGGCGCAGGCGACCGCCATCCCCGTGGCCTCGAGCCTCGCCGGGGGGCTGCCGGAGACGTTCGTCGATGACAGCACCGGCATCGGGGTCGCACCGGGTGATGCCGAGGGACTCGCCCGCGCGATACTGACGCTTGCCCGCGATCCGGAACGGCGGCGGCGCATGGGCGCGGCCGGGCGCGAACGAGCGGCCGAGCGATTCTCGCTCGAGCGCATTGCCCGGGATTTCGAGCGGCTGCTCGCAGCCGGCTAGCCCAGATGCGCGAGCAGCCCGCACCAGGCGTCGAATACCACGTGCTCTGGAATCTGATCCAGGCGGCTGGCGATCGGCGGGCCGCCGACGCCGATGACCGGCGATCCGACGGCGCTGCGCGGCTTCCAGACCTGCGGCGGATCGGCGCCGAAGAGAACGACGAGAGGTAATCCAACCGCCGCCGCGGCGTGTGCCGGACCGGTATCGACCGAGATCATGCTGTGGGCAAGCGCGCAAAGCGCGAAGAGCCGCGACAGGGGCAGTACCGCGGCGTTGACCTGCGGCAGATTCGTCTCCCGGCGGATCAGCTCCAGAACGCCCTCTTCCTGTGGCGCCCCCACCAGGATGATGACGGCATCGGGCATCCGTTCATGGGCGTGCCGCAACAACGAGGCCCAACGGTCCACGGGCCATGCCTTGTAATCTTCGGGCGACGAGCGCGGCTGCGCGCCGCCCCGCATGGTGCGCCGATTGCCGGGCTGCACCAGCACGAGCGGTCGTCCAAGCCAACCTTTGGCCGCGAGCCATGCTTCGCACTCTGCGCGCGCCTCCGGCGCCACCGTCAGGCGCGGTGCGCAGTCGGGGGGCGGCTCCGGCCATGGGAAATCCGTGTCACGCAGTGCCGGCGGAGTGCGACGCCCCAGGGCCACGAGCCGGTCCACCCAGTGCTCCGGTGCCGGCCCATCCACGGCTGCGAGCACGTCCTCCATGAAGACGCAACGGCTCGGCCGCGTGCCGCTCCAGCGCAACAGGCGCCGGATGCGCCGTAGCTTGCGCGGAAAGGTCTCGCAAACGTACACGGGCGCGTCGGGATCGGCGCGCAGCGCGCGCCAGGCTCGCCACCAGGTGCGGTCCAGGAAGAATGCCGTATGCCGGCCCAGGCATATGACTTCGGCGACGTCGCGGTGCGATCGGTAGATCTGCGAGGTCCATGCGCCGGCACCGATGATCCGGCACGGCCGCCCGAACCGACGGTGCAGGATCTCGAGCAGCGCGCTCAGCATGATCATGTCACCGACTCTGCCGAACCAGACGACGACCGGATTTGAAGGGATTTTCGACACGGGATCAGGGGAACGGATTGCGCCGCGGCCTTCGGCTCATCTCGAGCGGCGCTGTGCCCTCTTGCGCCCCAGTATACCGCCGCGTGCCATCCGCGGTCGCGGTGGCGCCTCGGAAACGCCGGTGAAACCGCCGCGTGTCGTGCGTTCGTCGGCGGTGATGAGTCCAAGCTTCTCCAGGCGCGCCTCGATGGCGCGCAGCGTCCGTCCGTGCTGGCGCGCAATGGTGACCGGCGAATCCCCGCGCTTGAATGCAGCCACGAGTTTTGCCTCCTCCTCGGTCGTCCATGTCTGGCCGACGTTACCCGGCAGCTGCGCGCGCCGCTGCGCGCGGGCGGTTGTCTGCTCCAGCGCGGAAAGCCCCGCGAGCAGCGCCCGCAGCACTTCCGCGTGCTGCAGCACCGTTTCGTGCGGCAGCTCCTCGCCCGTGACGGGGTCCACTCCCTGGATGAGCGACTGCAATATCTGTCTTGCCCTGATCTGCGTCATGACGACTTCTCCGCTGGCGTGATGGCCGGCGGCCATTGTCAGAAGGGCGTGGCGGGCGGCACCAGAGCAAGAGGTTGCGCGTTCGAGCCATTTGACCGCATTACGAGGGATTTGCGCCCGAAGGCGCCTTGAACGTACATTTCGCGACCCATCCGACGATTCCTCCGCATGCGCGCTTTCGCCTGGTTTCTGCTGTTGATTGCGGTGAGCCTCGCGGCGATGGCTGCGCTCACCTATCCGGCGTGGCTGCTGCTGCATCCGCACTTCGACTTTCCCTTTCACCGCATCGGCGAGCGGATCGGGATGCTGGCCTTCCTGCTGGGGTTTCTGCTGGTGGCCCGCCGGCTGCGGCTCGCGGATCGCGCCAGCCTCGGCTACGGGGCGCCTCGGGGCATCTTCCTGCGGGAGCTCGTTGTCGGACTCGCGATCGGCGCGGTCACCATGGGCGCCGTGGCGGCATCCATGGCGGCCCTCGGATTGCTCGACTTCCGCAAGGCCGCGGGCTACGGCGCGGGGGCGCTGGGCGCCCTTGCGGCCAAGCGGCTCGCGAGCGGCCTCGCCGTCGCCCTCATCGAGGAGACGGCGCTGCGCGGCGCGATGTTCACCGGCATCCAGCGGGAGTCCGGGACCACCGCCGCCATCGTCCTGACCTCGATCGTGTATGCCGCGACCCACTTCCTCGGCAGCTTCCACATCGCGGCCTCCCAGGTTTCCACCTGGAGCGGCGTGGCCCTCCTGCACGGCACGCTGCAGTCCTTCGACCATCCTCTCGGCATTGCGGATGCCTTTCTCTGCCTGACGGCGGTCGGAGTGGTGCTGGCGCTCGTGCGCTCGATCACCGGCAACATCGCGGCCGGGATGGGTCTGCATGCCGGCTGGGTGTGGGTGATGTTGGTGGTGCACGGGCTGGCGCAGCCGAATCGCGCCTCCGCGCTCGAATTTCTGCTCAGCCGCCACGACGGCTTCACCGGCTGGCTGGTGCTCGGCTGGACAGTGGTGTTGGGTGTCGGCCTTTCGCGATTCTACACGTGGCGGCGCGGCCGGTATGGCGGCTCAGGCGTTGCCGCCTAGCCCAGCGCAGCCCTCGAGCTGCGCCAGCAGCTTGCCGTGCAGCCCACCGAAGCCGCCGTTGCTCATGATGAGCGCGTGATCGCCCGGCCGCAGCGTCAGCGCGAGATCCCGCGCGAGCGCGTCCACATCGCCACACCCATGCCCGCGCCCGCCCAGCTCTGCGAGCACGGCGCCCGCATCCCAACCCAGGTCGGCGGGTGTGTACAACCAGACCTCGTCGGCGCCGGCCAGGGAGCTGGCCAGTGATTCGCGATGGACGCCCATGCGCATGGTGTTGGAGCGAGGCTCCAGGACGGCGACGATCCGCGCGGAGCCGACGCGCCGCCGCAAACCATCGATGGTCGTGGCGATCGCCGTCGGATGGTGGGCGAAATCGTCGTATACGCGCACGCCATTGACTTCGCCGCGAAGCTGCATGCGGCGCGCCACGCCGGCGAAGGAATTCAGGGCCTCGATGGCGCGCGCGACGGTGACACCGGCATGGTGCGCGGCCGCGATCGCCGCGAGGGCATTCTCCATGTTGTGCGCGCCGATCAGCCCCCATTGCACCGTGCCCCGTGAACGGCCGAGCTCGAGAACCTCGAAGCGGGAGAAATCCTCCACACCGCCGGTGGCGCGAGCGGTCCAATGCGGCTCCGGAACGGGCTGACCGCCGAAGCCCTCGCACGGCGTCCAGCACCCCATCGCTAGCGTCTCCCTCAGACGCTCATCCGCACTGTTCCATATGATGCGGCCGCCGCCCGGCACGGTGCGCACGAGATGATGGAACTGCCGCTGGATCGCCGCGACATCGGGATAGATGTCGGCGTGGTCGTACTCGAGATTGTTGAGGATCAGCGTGCGCGGGCGGTAATGGACGAACTTCGCGCGCTTGTCGAAGAAGGCGGTGTCGTACTCGTCCGCCTCGATGACGAAGAAGCGCGCAGCGCCGAGCCGCGCGCTCGTGTCGAAGTTCGCGGGCACACCGCCGATCAGGAAGCCGGGCTTCAGCCCCTCGTGCTCGAGAATCCAGGCGAGGAGCGACGAGGTGGTGGTCTTGCCATGGGTCCCCGCCACGGCGAGCACCCATCGGTCGCGCAGCACTTCGCGCGACAGCCACTCCGGACCCGAGGCATAGGGAATGCCGCGGTCGAGCAGCGCCTCGATGACGGGCTGACCACGCGTCATGACGTTGCCCACGACGACGACATCGGGCGCCGGATCGAGCTGTCCGGCCTCATAGCCTTCGACCAGCTCTATCCCCAGCGCCTCGAGCTGCGTGCTCATCGGCGGGTAGACGTTGCGGTCGGAGCCGGTAACGCGATGGCCGGCGGTTCGCGCGATGGCGGCGATGCCACCCATGAAGGTCCCGCAAACTCCCAGTATGTGTACGTGCATAATAGGCAGGATTCTACAGATCACCTCCGTCCTGTTGCAGCACATCATCGACACTGCCGATGCCGTCACCGATCTCGCCGCGCGCCTGACGACGCAGACGAGCATCGGCCTCGACACCGAATTTCTCCGTGAGCGCACCTATCGCGCGGAGCTCTGCCTGATACAGGTGTCTGCCGCCGACGACGCGGTGTGCATCGACCCGATCGCGGTGACGGATCTCGGCGCGCTCGCCGCCCCGCTCACGGCGCCCGGTGTTGTGAAAGTGATGCACGCCTCGCGGCAGGACCTCGAAGTGCTGCTGCCGGCCCTCGGGCTGGTGCGCCCCGTGTTTGATACGCAGATCGCGGCCGCTCTCGCTGGATTCGCCGCGCAGGTCGGATATGCGGAGCTGACGCGCCGGCTGCTCGGCGTCGAGCTGTCCAAGGCGCATACCCGCACCGACTGGTCGCGCCGGCCGCTGTCGCCGGAGCAGATCGAGTATGCGCGGGATGACGTGCGGTACCTGATACCGCTGCAACTCGCGCTCGCGGAGCGGCTCGAGAAGCTCGGCCGGCTCGGCTGGCTCGGCGAAGAGCTCGCCAGCCTGGAGGATGCGCGCGCACTCGCCACGGACCCGCAGGAGGCCTGGCGGCGCCTCAAGGGCCTGCGGGGCATGGACCCCGCGCGTGAGCGGCTCGCGCGCGAGCTGGCCGCGTGGCGCGAGCGCCGCGCCAGTGAGCGCAATCGGCCACGGGGCTGGATCCTCGACGACGCGGTCCTACGCGAGATGATCGTGCGCGTGCCGCGGTCGCTGGCGGCATTGGAAGCCATCACGGACCTGCCGGCAGGAGTGCTGCGGCATTGCGGTGACGAATTACTGACCTGCATCGCGGCGGCGGACGTGCCGGACCCGCCGCCGCCAATGGATACACGGCAGCGCCCGGACCCTGTGAAGAGCGCGCTGGTGAAGAAGCTCGGAGCGGCGAATCAGGCGGCGGCGACGGAGCTGGCCATCAGTCCCGAGGTGCTGACGACGCGGCGGGACCTCGAGCGGCTGGCGGAGGGCTGCCAAGACATCGCGGCCTTGAAGGGATGGCGGCGCGCCATCATCGGCGAGAAGCTGCTCGCCGCGCTCTAGCGGCGCTGCAGCGCGGCCTGCAGCCGTTGCTCGACGTCCGTTACTGGCCCCTCGGCGTCGATCGCGCGGAGCAGGCCCTGCGCGCGGTAGTAGTCCACGAGCGGCCGGGTCTGCTGCTCGTAAACCTTCAGGCGCTCGGCGACCGTAGCCTCGTTGTCGTCCGGCCGCTGGAAGAGACGGTGGGGCTTGCCGGTCTTCGGGCAGGACTCCAGCTCGGCCTCCCCCGGCGCTGAGGTCAGCAGGTTCACGACGCGGCCGCAATCGGCGCAGGTGCGCCGCCCGGAAATGCGGCGGGACAGCTCGGCGTAATCGACTTCCAGCTGCACGACGGCCTCGAGCGGCTGGCCGATCTCGCGCAGCAGCGCATCGAGGGCGCGGGCCTGCGCGAGGTTGCGCGGGAAGCCGTCCAGGATGAAGCCCCCCCGGGTATCGGGCTCCGCCAGCCGCTCGCGGATCATGCCCAGAACGATGTCGTCGGCGACCAGACGGCCGGCGTCCATGGCCTCCTTGGCCTTGACGCCGAGCGGTGTGCCCCTGGCGACGGCAGCGCGCAGCAGATCGCCGGTGGAGACCTGCGGTATGCCGTGACGCTCGACCAGACGCTGAGACTGCGTGCCCTTCCCCGATCCCGGGGCCCCCAACAGGACGATGCGCATGAGACTTATCGAGACCTGACTTCCGCGAAAGGCTCGTCACGTTACCGGCGCCCGGGGACGAGGTCAAACAGCCGCCTTTGCAATTGCGGCTGCCGGAGAGGCCCGCGTATCCTTCGCGGGCCTGCTTCCCCACCACCTCTCAGCAGCGGACTTGCCCGAACCATGAAAAAGGCGATGCCCAGGAAGAAGAACGCGTTCTATGCCCAATCCGGCGGAGTCTCGGCGGTGATCAATGCCTCGGCCTGCGGTGTCATCGAGACGGCCATGAGGCAGTCGCGATACATCGGAAAGCTTTACGCGGGCCGCGACGGCATCGTCGGCGCTCTCACGGAAGACCTCATTGATGTCAGCCGCGAAAGCCCGGCCGTCATCCGCGGGCTCAAGCACACGCCGGCCGGGGCGTTCGGCTCGGCACGGTTCAAGCTGAAAGGTCTCGAGCAGAACCGTACGGAATACGAGCGCCTGATCGAGGTCTTCCGCGCCCATGACATCGGCTACTTCTTCTACAACGGTGGCAACGACTCGATGGACACGGCGCTCAAGGTCTCGCAGATCGGCGAGTCACTGGGCTACCCCATCACCTGTGTCGGGGTACCGAAGACGGTGGACAACGACCTGCCGCATACCGACTGCTGCCCGGGATTCGGCTCGGTGGCCAAATACATCGCGGTGTCCACTCGCGAGGCGGCACTCGACGTGGCTTCGATGGCCCGAACCTCGACAAAGGTATTCGTGTTCGAGGTGATGGGTCGGCACGCCGGTTGGATTGCCGCTGCCGCCGGACTCGCCGGCCGCAAGGCAGGAGAGCCGCCGCACATCATCCTTTTCCCCGAGGTCCCGTTCGACAAAGAACGGTTCCTGGAGCGTGCGAAGCAGTGCGTCACCGCATACGGGTACTGCGTCGTCGTGGTCTCGGAGGGCAGCGCCTACCCTGACGGCAAGTTCCTCGCCGAGGCGGGTACTCGCGACGCGTTCGGCCACGCCCAGCTTGGCGGCGTCGGCCCCGTTGTGGCGGATATGATCCGCCAGGCGCACGGCTACAAGTTCCACTGGGCGGTAGCGGATTATCTGCAACGCTCGGCCCGCCATATCGCTTCCAAGGTCGATGTCGAGCAGGCCTATGCGGTAGGCAAAGCCGCCGTGGAGCTGGCAGTCCAGGGCGTGAATGCGGTGATGCCGGTGATCGTCCGCAAGGCCTCCAAGCCTTACAGGTGGACCATCGGCCACGTGCCGCTCGCGGAGGTGGCCAATCGCGAGAAGAAGCTGCCACCCGAGTACATCACCGAAGACGGTTTCGGCATCACGGAAGCCTGCCGGCGCTATCTGCAGCCGCTCGTCGCCGGCGAAGCCTACCCGCCTTATCGCGACGGCCTCCCCGACTACGTGCGCATCAAGGGCACCCCCGTCCGTAAACGGCTGCGTACCGAATTCAAGCTATGAGGCTCATGGTATAGTTCGCGCCCTTTTTTCCAAGCCCTTCAGCATTCCAGGGGGAGAGATAGCCTGATGGATGCCACCACGTGGCTGTGGGTCGCTATTGCGGCCGGTGTGCTCGCCGTGCTCTACGGCATCGTATCCACGACCGCCATCCTGCGCCTGCCCGCGGGCAACGCGCGCATGCAGGAAATCGCCGCAGCCGTCCAGGCCGGGGCGAAGGCCTATCTCAATCGCCAGTACAGCACGATCCTGATCGTAGGCGTCGTGCTCTTCCTGATCCTCGGCTTCTTCCTCGGGTGGCCCACCGCCGGCGGCTTCGCCATCGGCGCGGTGCTCTCCGGCGCGACCGGGTATATCGGGATGAACATATCCGTGCGGGCGAACGTCCGCACGGCCGAGGCCGCCACCAAGGGCCTGAACGCGGCTCTTGCGGTCGCTTTCCGCGGCGGAGCGATCACCGGGATGCTGGTCGTCGGCCTGGCGCTGCTCGGCGTGGCCGGCTACTTCGCTTTCCTGCGCCATCTCATCGGAGACGCGGCGGCGCTGCACGCGCTGGTGGGCCTGGCTTTCGGCGGCTCTCTGATCTCGATCTTCGCGCGCCTCGGCGGGGGTATCTTCACGAAGGGCGCGGACGTCGGCGCGGACCTCGTCGGCAAGGTGGAAGCCGGCATTCCCGAGGACGATCCGCGCAACCCCGCGGTGATCGCCGATAACGTCGGCGACAACGTGGGCGACTGCGCTGGAATGGCAGCAGATCTGTTCGAGACCTACGCCGTGACCGTCGTGGCGACCATGCTGCTCGGAGGGCTGCTCTTCGCCAAGCAGAGCGCCGCGGCCGGCTTCAATGCGGCGGTCTATCCGCTGGCCCTCGGCGCGGTCTCGATCGTCTCGTCCATCATCGGAACCTTCTTCGTCTCGACGCGCGAGGGCGGAAAGATCATGAACGCCCTCTACAAGGGCGTGATCGTCTCCGGCATCGTTTCGGCGATCGGCTTCTACTTCATCACGCACGGGCTCATGCCCGCGCAGGCCAACTCGCTCTTCGGCTGCTCGCTCATCGGCCTCGGCCTCACCGCCGCGCTGATCGTCATCACGGAGTACTACACCGCCACCGAGTACAGCCCGGTCCGCAAGGTCGCGGCCGCCTCGCAGACCGGCCACGCCACGAACATCATCGCGGGCCTGGGCGTCTCCATGAAGGCAACGGCGCTCCCGGTCATCGCAGTCTGTCTGGCGATCTGGGGCTCGTACAAGCTGGGCGACGCCAGCGGCATGGGCCTGTACGGCATAGCGATCGCTGCCACCGCCATGCTGTCGATGACCGGCATGATCGTGGCTCTCGATGCGTATGGCCCGATTACCGACAACGCCGGCGGGATCGCCGAGATGGCGGGCCTGCCGAAGCAGGTGCGCGACATCACCGATCCGCTCGATGCGGTCGGCAACACGACCAAGGCGGTCACCAAGGGCTATGCCATCGGCTCCGCGGCCCTCGCTGCCCTGGTACTCTTCGCCGACTACACGCATAACCTCGAGGCAGCCGGGAAGCTCGTCGCCTTCTCCCTGTCCGACCCGGCAGTCATCATCGGGCTCTTCATCGGCGGCCTGGTACCCTACCTCTTCGGCGCGCTCGCCATGGAGGCCGTGGGACGCGCCGCGGGCGCAGTGGTCACCGAGGTCCGCCGCCAGTTCCGCGAAATCAAGGGCATCATGGAAGGCACGGCCAAGCCCGACTATTCACGCGCGGTGGACCTGCTGACCCGCGCCGCCATCGGCGAGATGATCATCCCCTCGCTGCTGCCGATCGTGGTGCCCATCGTGCTGGTGGTGGTGATGAACCACCTGCTCGGCCCCGGCGCCGGCATCAAGGCGCTCGGCGGCCTTCTCATCGGCACCATCGTCACGGGCCTCTTCGTCGCGGTCTCCATGACCACCGGCGGCGGCGCCTGGGACAACGCCAAGAAGTACATCGAGGAAGGCAACTACGGCGGCAAGGGCTCCGACGCCCATAAGG
>Ga0134126_10004614_pt1 | contig 17241 bp, 12 predicted proteins | sample KB31752_FD_96881 | JGI IMG/M metagenome (GOLD analysis project Ga0134126, IMG submission 96881) | Terrestrial soil microbial communities with excess Nitrogen fertilizer from Kellogg Biological Station, Michigan, USA - KB3-175-2 | ecosystem: Environmental > Terrestrial > Soil > Unclassified ...
AAGCGGTTGTAGGCCACGACCGCGGGAATCGCCGCGAACAGGCCGATCGCGGTGGCGATGAGAGCCTCGGAAATGCCCGGCGCCACCATGGCGAGCGTCGCCTGCTGCACATTACCCAGGCCGGAGAAGGCGCTCATGATTCCCCAGACCGTGCCGAACAGACCGACATACGGACTGGTCGAGCCCACGGTGGCCAACGTCGCGAGACTGTGCTCGAGGCGGTCGATCTCCTTGAGCTGGGCGACACGCATGGCACGGCGCGCGCCTTCCAGAAGGTGATCCGTCGGCGTCCCGCCCTGCTGCCGCTGGCGCGCGAATTCCCGGAAACCGAACTCGAAAATGCTCGCCATCCCGGTCGCCCCGCCGCGCGCCTCGATGGTCCGGTACAGCTGTGCGAGGTCCCCTCCCGACCAGAAGCTGTTCTCGAAATGATCGGCGTTGCGGCGCGCGCGTCCGATGATCAGGCGCTTGCGGAAAATGATCGCCCACGAGGACAGGGAAGCGAGCATCAGGATGCCGAGTACGATCTGTACCGGCACGCTGGCCTCCAGGACGAGACGGATGACCGAGAGCTGATCAGTCATTCACACAGGCTCCTGCGACGAGAAATTCCGGCAAGCGCTTCGGCCGCAGCGTAGCGGCATCGACACAGGCAACCCTGACGTCCGCTTCCAGCAGCAGGCCGCGGCCATCACCCGGACTACCCGCAGAGCCGGCTGCCTCGGGCTCCTTCCGGTAGATCCGCTGTGCGAAGCGCAACGTCACGGCGCCTTCGGGGTTGGGCTCGCAGGTGATGACGAGCTCGTCATCCAGCCGCGCCGGCTTGCGATACTCGACACTCAGACTGACGACTGCAAACACGATACCGGGGTCGCGGGCGAGCGCCTGCTGCGAGTATCCCAGCGACCTGAGCCATTCGGTACGAGCCCTTTCGAGGAAACGCAGATAATTCGCATAGTAGACGATACCGCCGCCGTCCGTGTCCTCCCAGTAGACGCAGGCCGGCCAGGAGAAGGCGCTCACCGGCACTCCCCGAGCAAGGGCAGGCGGGCGGCGGCGCTCACCGGGGCTCCTCGAACAAAGGCAAGCTCGCGGCGGCGCTCTCCGGTGGCTTCAGACCGAAATGCAGGTACGAAGTTCGGGTCACCATGCGGCCGCGGGCGGTGCGCACCAGGAAACCCTGCTGGATCAGAAACGGCTCGATGACGTCCTCGAGCGTCCCGCGCTCCTCGCCGATCGCCGCGGCAACACTGTCGATGCCGACGGGCCCGCCGTCGAAGCGCTCGATGATGGTGAGCAGGAGCTTGCGATCCAGGGTATCGAAGCCCTGGGGATCGACCTCGAGCAGATCCAGTGCGGCGGTGGCCACCCTCTCATCGATACGACCGTCGGACTTCACCTGGGCGTAGTCGCGCACCCGGCGCAACAGCCGGTTGGCGATTCGCGGCGTGCCGCGCGAGCGCTGCGCGATGCAGTGTGCCCCGGAGTCCTCGATGGCAAGGTCCATGATCCGCGCCGAGCGGCTCACGATTCGCTGCAGCTCCTCGGTCGAGTAGAACTCCAGGCGCTGCACGATGCCGAAGCGGTCGCGCAACGGCGAGGTGAGCGAGCCGGCGCGCGTGGTGGCTCCGACGAGGGTGAAGGGCTTCAGATCGAGCTTGATCGAGCGCGCGGCCGGTCCTTCGCCGATCATGAAGTCCAGCTGGTAGTCCTCCATCGCCGGATAGAGCACTTCCTCGACGATGGGTGAAAGGCGGTGGATTTCGTCGACGAACAGCACGTCGCGCGGCTGCAGGTTGGTGAGAATGCCCGCGAGGTCGACCGGGCGCTCCAGCACCGGACCGGAGGTCTGCCGGAGGTTCACTTGCAGCTCCGCCGCGATGATGTTGGCGAGCGTCGTCTTTCCCAGCCCCGGGGGGCCGAAAATCAGCACGTGATCGAGCGCTTCCCCGCGCTGCCGGGCGGCGCTCACGAAAATCTCCATCTGGGTGCGCACGCGCGGCTGTCCCCAGCCGTACTCCTCGAAGCTGCGCGGCCGGATGGCGCGATCCATGACCTCTTCATCGCGAGTGCTTGCGCCGCTGATGATGCGTTCTGTTTCCACTACGGCCCTACTCCGAGGCGACGATGCCCTGCAGGGCACGCCGGATCAGCTCTTCGGTGGAGTGTGTACCGGGCCCCACGGCCTTGAGCAAGCGTGTCGCCTCCGCCGGTGTGCAGCCCATCCCTGTCAGCGCGGCGAAGGCTTCGGCCTCGGGACTCTGGGGTGGCACAGCGGACGACACGCCCCCGTTGGAGGGCACCGAGAGGCGGTCCCGGAGCTCCACCACCAATCGCTCAGCGGTCTTGCGGCCCACGCCGGGGACCTTCGTCAACGTCGCGATGTCCTGACTCTGCACGCTTTGCGCGAAAGCCTCGACGCTGATGCCCGACAACAGCGCCAGAGCAATTTTCGGTCCCACGCCCGAAACCTTGATCAGGCTGCGGAACAAGCGCCGTTCGGCCTCCGTCCCGAACGCATACAGCACGTGCGCATCCTCACGCACCACCAAGTGGGTGAGCAGGTGTACGTGCTCGCCGACAGCCGGCAACAGGAAGAACGTCGACATGGGAGCGACGAGCTCATAACCCACTCCTCCCACGTCCACCGTGAGTTGTGGCGGGGATTTCGACTCGAGCTTGCCACGGACCGACCCGATCATTTCGCGCGCGGCCGCACGTTGGAAGGCACGAGCTGCGACATGCGCCGCGAGTGCGCGTGACAGACTGCAACAGCGAGCGCGTCCGAAGCATCCGCCACGAGGCGTCCTTCGATTCTCAGCAAAACCTTGATCATGTGGGCGACCTGCGGCTTCTCCGCCGCGCCGGAGCCGACCAGCGCGAGCTTGATCGCGCGCGGAGCGTACTCGAATACCGGCAGTCCCTGGGGGACGGCACAGAGTGCCGCGCCTCTGGCCTGACCGAGCTTCAGGGCGCTGTCGGCATTGCGGCTCATGAACACCCGCTCGACCGCAACCTCCTCCGGGGAGTGCTCGCAGATCAGCGCCTGCAACTTCTCGAAGATGGTACGCAGCCGCCCCGCGAACTCCTCGCCATTCACGGCGATGCACCCATGTGCCACGTGCACGCAGTCCGATCCGCGGCATTCGATGATTCCGAAGCCGGTGCGGCGTGATCCTGGATCCAGACCGAGGACGCGCACGCTGCCCGCCGCTGTCGCCGCTGTCGCCGCGGTTGCGGGGGGCGCCGTGAGGGCGCTCGGATCAAACGCGCGCCAGGACCTCGTCCGATATCTCGACATTCGAATAGACGCTTTGTACGTCGTCCAGGTTTTCCAACGCCTCCAGCAGGCGCACCATCTGCTCCCCGGCCTCCCCGGAGACCCGGATCGGGGTAGCAGCCCTTTGAGTCACGTCTGCCGTGGCGGGGGTAAAGCCGCCGGCGATGATGATGGCCCGCACGGCATCGAACTCGGTCGGATCAGCCAGCACCTCGATCGAGCCATCCTCACTCGGCACGACATCTTCCGCCCCGGTGTGCAACGCCACCTGAATGAGACCCTCGACGTCCGTGCCCGGTGGAAAGGTCATCAGGCCCACCTGGTTGAACAGGTAGCTGACCGACCCAGCCGCCCCCACGTGCCCGCCGTGCCGGGTAAAGGCATCACGGACGTCGAGGGAGGTTCGGGTCGCATTGTCCGTGAGGCAGTCCACGATGATCGCCGCGCCTCCCGCGCCGTATCCCTCGAACCGGGCCGGTTCCAGGCCCTCCGCGGCGGAGCGCCCCTGGGTGCGCCGCAGGGCACCGTCGATGGCTTCCGGGGGCACGCCCGCCTCCCGCGCTTTGTCCAGTGCCAGGCGCAAACGCCCGTTGGATGCCGGCTCAGCTCCGCCTTCGCGCGCTGCGAAGCCGATCTCGCGCACGAGCTTGGTGGAAAACCTGCCTCGTTTCCGCTCCTGCGCGACTTTGCGGTGCTGGATGTTAGCCCACTTGCTGTGACCTGCCATGAATCGTCGACGAATGCCCGTGGCCGAGGGGGGTGCGCAGCGGCGCGCGCCTCATGCTGAGCCCTAACGTGCCGCGCCGCTTGAAAAAATCCAAGCAGCTATCATAGCTGCCCCCCACCATGGAAACCATCCAACTCTGCCCCGAGCCCATCCGAGCCTCCCTGGCGCGGACCCGGCGCACCCTCGAGCAGCTCAGCGCGGGCACGGCCCACGAGCTGGCCCTGGGCGCGGAGGCCGCCGAGGTCATGGGCTCCCTGACAGAAAATCCGGAGCTGGCGACCGCGGTGCTGATCAAGGCAGCCCTCGAGCACCCTCACGGCAAGGACGGTGACGGGGCGAGCACTCCGGCGGATCTGGCGACACTGGCGGATACCCACCCGCAAGCCCTGAAGACGGCCTCGGCGCTGCTGCGACTGGGCGAGATCGGGCTGGCACGCAACTGGTCCCCTGCCCAAGGGCTCAACTCGCGCCAGGCCGAGATGCTGCGCAAGATGCTGCTGGCCGTGGTGAGCGATCCACGCCTGGTGCTGGCCAGGCTCGCCGAGCAACTGGTCAGGCTCAGGCATGCCCGCAACCTCCCAGCGGAGGAACGCGGACGCCTTGCACTGGAAACGCGTGCCGTGTTCGCACCGCTCGCGAACCGCTTGGGCGTGTGGCAGCTGAAATGGGAGCTGGAGGATCTCGCCTTCAGGTACCTCGAGCCGGAGGAGTATCGCCGCGTGGCCACGGCGCTCAACGAGAAGCGCACAGATCGTGAGCGCTACATCGAGGCGCTGTGCAAGGACCTGCAGGAGCAGTTGCGCAAGAGCGGCATCGAGGCCGAGGTCTACGGCCGACCGAAACACATGTACAGCATCTACCGCAAGATGCAGCGCAAGCACCTCGAGTTCGACCAGGTTTTCGATGTCCGTGCGGTACGTGTCGTGGTCGGCTCCATACCCGACTGCTACGCGGCGCTGGGCGTCGTGCACGGGCTTTGGACATACATCCCCGGCGAGTTCGACGATTACATCGCCACTCCCAAAGGGAACTACTACCGCTCGATCCACACCGCCGTCATCGGTCCGCAGGCGCGCAGCGTGGAGGTGCAGATTCGCACCCGCGAGATGCACGAGCACGCCGAGCTGGGTGTCGCTGCACACTGGACTTACAAAGAAGGCGGCTCCCGGGATGCGCAGTACGAGCAGAAAATCCAGTGGGTGCGCCGGCTGCTGGAGCCCCAGGAAGGTGGCGACCGGGATTTTCTCGAGAGCATGCGCACGGAGCTGTTCGAGGATCGTGTCTATGCGCTCACGCCCAAAGGAGAGGTCGTCGATCTGCCGCGCGCCGCCACACCGCTCGATTTCGCCTACAACGTGCATACCTCGCTCGGTCATCGTTGCCGCGGCGCGAAGGTCAACGGTCGAATCGTGCCGCTCACCTATTCCCTCTCCAATGGTGAGATCGTGGAGATCATCACCGCCAAGCACGAGGGCCCCAGCCGGGACTGGCTGGCACCCGAGCAAGGCTATCTGGTCTCGGCGCGCAACCGGGCCAAGGTCCGCGCGTGGTTCCGCAAGCAGGACGTCACCGACAACCGCGGTGCCGGGCGCGCTATCGCGGAACGCGAGCTGGCACGAATCTCAGCACGTCCTGTCAGTGAGCGCTCGGGCCTGGCCAGCAAGGGTGCAGAGCGCACTGGCACGACCCCCTATCGACCCGAATTGTTGTCCGCTCTCGTGCGTGAGCTGCAGGCACGCGATGCCGATCACCTCTATCAGTCGCTCGGTGAAGGGGAAATCACCGTGACACAGCTGCTTCAGGCAGCGGAGCGGCTGGTCCAGCCCCCGCAGCCGCAGCACGCGATACGCCCCAACCGCACTGCTCGCGGCCGCCGCGGGTCTCCGGTGGAGATCGAGGGAGTCGGCGATCTGCCAACGACGCTCGCCCGCTGTTGTGCGCCGCTGCGTCCTCAGCCGATCACCGGCTATGTCACCTTGGGACGCGGCGTCACGATTCATCGCAGCGACTGCCCGAGCCTCAACCGCATGCGCTCGGTCAAGCCCGAAAGAGTGCTCAACGTCGAATGGACCTCGGCGGAGTCCGCGGCTTTGAAGGTCCAGATCGCCGTCTCCGCCTATGATCGCCGCGGCCTGGTCAGGGATGTGACTGACATCCTGGCGCTGGAGCGGGTGAGTATCGAGGCCATGACGACCACGACCGACCGGGAGGCCGGAAAAGCTTTCGTCTCCCTTACATTCTCGGTCACCGACCTCGAACAGCTGGCGCGCGTGCTGCGACGTCTGTCGGGCGTTCCAAATGTGATCCATGCACGGCGGCTGCAGTAACACGCGCCGACAGCCGCTCACCCGCACGCTCGCGCCCTTCGTCGGAAAGGCCTGCCAACCCCCTGGAAACGTGACCTGGCGCCACGCCCGCAGCCGGGCGGAGGTCTTAAGTAGTGTCCGCGGGATGGCCATTTTCGCGCCGGCTGCAGACAGGCCGCGCGCCAACAAGGGTATTGACGGACCATGCGAGTCCTCGTCGTCGACCACGATTCAACGGTGCTGGAAACGACTGTGCGCGCGTTGCGCGAGCACTTCGTCATCGACGCCGTTACGAACAAGGGCGACTGCATGGATCTGCTGCGCCAGAACACGTTCGACATCGTCGTGGCCTGCGAGCGTCTCGAAGATGGCTCGGGGCTCGAGCTGCTCAGCCAGATTGCCAAACGCTGGCCGGCGACGCTGCGGGTGTTCGCCGCCGACCGTGAGCGACTGCGGCTGCTGCAGGGGCGGCTCGGGCCGTTCGAGCTGTTCCAGGCGCTCTCCTACCCGATCAACCCAGAAAAGCTGCTGTCCACCTTGTCGCTCGCCAGGGAAGCGCACGACGCGCATGCTGACACGACGACCATTCAGCACATCGTGCTGAGCGGCGAGAGCCCGACGGAGCCGGAGTCCGAGCCTGCTCGGACATCGCAGATACCTGCCGCGACGTCCGTCACCCGCACGCGGCCTCGAGGCATGGGGTCGAACCAGAACACGAGTGCACGAGCGCCGGCTGCGCGCACTGCGGACAGACAGCCTCGAACCGCGCCCCGCGTTCGAGCGCGCCCGGTCAGTGAAGCGCCTCCCGACGCAACCCCGCCCACATCGAAACGACGAGCCTTTGCTCCCCCGCCGTATCCGTCCTCCGCCGACGCCCCTCTCACGGGCGACTCGCTCGCGGAGGCAGCTGGAATGGCCGCCGCCGCGCGCTCACGGTTCGAACCCGACATGGCCGAGCCCCCGGGGAGCCGCAAGGCCTTCATCGCCGGTGCCGGCTGTGCCGCCGCCCTGCTGGCCGTCGGGCTGATCGCCCTGAAGCTGAGCTCCTCCAAACCCGGCGCCACTGCGGCGACCGCGGTGCCTGAGGCGCAACCCCGGTCTTCCAAGGCAGTGACGGACCAGGTTGCCGAGGTGGAAGCGGACTTCGAGCAGGATGATTTCAAGAAGGCCCAGGCGGACATCCGCGCCCTGCAACAACTTGCACCCGACCATCCGCGCCTGCGGTTCTTCATGACGCTGCTGGACAGAAGCAAGCGGAGCGGCGTGCTGGCAAGCCGCGAGAAGTCAGAATCGGGGGCAGCGCGCAAATCAGAATCCCCGCTCCCGGTGAGGTCCGAGTCCCCGGCCGTGGCCCGAGCCGAACCGCCGGTCTCGACAAAGTCTGAATCGGCGGCAGTCACGGCCGCGTCACCGGGAAAAGTTGCTCCTGTGGCCGCTGCTCCGGGGAGGTCGGAGGCGCTGCGACTGGAGCCTTCTTCCTCCAACGCAGAGGAGCGCCAGGTGTTGATCGCCGGAGCACCGACCTCGAGCGTACCGCTTCTGGTCCCCGCGTCTGCTCTGCCGGATGCCTCCGAGGCGCCCTCGGGCTCGGCTGCGCTGCCCGAGCCCGCGCGCCATCCGCCGGTCGCCCCGCCCGCCACGCCAATCGCGTCCACCGTGCCGGCATCCGGTACGGCAGGCGCACCCTCACCTGCCCCCGATGCGCGTCAAGCGATCTCGGATGCGCCACCTCCACCGGCACGATCTTCTTCGCTGCCACCGACGGTGACGGCGGAAGCGCAACTCACGCATCGCGTGGAGGCGCAGTATCCTGAGGCCGCTCTCCGCAGCGGCATCCAGGGCTACGTCGATGTCCAGTTCACCATCACGCCTCAGGGAACGGTGACGAACGTTGCCGTCGTCCACTCGGACCCCGGCAACATTTTCGATCACGCCGCAGTGGACGCGGTGAGCCGCTGGCGCTACGACCCGCGGGTCATCGACGGTCGCGCGGTAGAGTCACGGTCGCAAGCGCGCGTGCGGTTCAAGCTCGATTCCAGCCTCTCTCACTGAGCGCCCGGCAACACCACAATCTGCGCGGCCCGCCGCGGAATTGACGAGGAGTGATTGGCATGAAAGCGATCCTGACAGCGGTCCTGCTCGCCTCGAGCACTCAACTGACGATCGCCGGCGACCTGACCAAGCCCCGCACCGTGAGCCATGCCGTGAGCCACCCTCAGAGCCGCACCCTGAGCCGCTCCGCACCGGGGCCCCACCATACGAAAGCCAGCTCCTTCGCCCCGCAGGGGCACTCCAGGAGCCATGTCTATGGATCGCCGATCTCGACGCCCATCCTGCACCGGCGGCAGCCGGCAAAAAGGAACCCCGTGACGCCCGCAAGCGCGAACGCCGCACAGCCGGCCCACTAGCCCGGAATTTCCCGGCTGGAGGCGACCCGCGGCGCCGAGAATCCGCTCGGGCGGATCTCAGCGATTGAGGGAATCGATGGCGCGCTTGTCCACCGCAAGCGCTGCCTCGTGGATCGCTTCCGACAGTGTCGGATGCGCGTGGATGGTCCGCTGGAGATCTTCACTGCTGGCGGAGTATTCCATCGCGAGCACGGCCTCCGCGATCAGCTCGCCCGCCATCGGCCCGATGACATGCACGCCGAGAATCTCGTCATCGTCCTGCGCGGCAATGATCTTCGCAAAGCCCTGCGCCTGCTCCATCGCACGCGCCCGGCCGCTGGCCAGAAAGGGAAACACGCCGGTCTTGTAGGCTCGGCCGCCGGCCTTGACCTGCTCCTCGGTGAGCCCTACCCAGGCGATCTCCGGAGCGGAATAGATCACCGACGGCACGGTCTTGTAGTTCACCTCGGCATAGTGGCCGGCGATCAGGTCCGCGACCATCGCACCCTCTTCCTTGCCCTTGTGAGCCAACATCGGCCCGCGCACGCAGTCTCCTACTGCCCAGACGCCCTCGACACCGGTGCGGCATTCCTGATCGACTTTGATGAAGCCGCGCTCATCCAGCTCGACACCCGTACCGGGGGCGAGCAGGTCCTTCGTATACGGACGGCGCCCGATGGCGATGACGACCTTGTCGACATCGAGACTCTGCGCACCCTGGGAGTCCGTGTAGCTGAGGGTGACTGCGTCGGCCCTCACCTTCGCGCCCGTGACTTTCGCGCCGAGGCGCACGTCCAGGCCCAGCTTCTTGAAATGCCGCAGCGCCTCCTTGGCCAGCTGCTGGTCCGCGATGGCGAGGAATTCCGGCAGCGCCTCGAGAATGACGACCTCGCTTCCGAGCCGGCGCCAGACGCTTCCGAGCTCGAGTCCAATGATGCCGGCGCCGATGACTCCCAGGCGCTTGGGCACCGCATCCAGCTCCAGGGCGCCCCAGGAATCGACGATGCGCTTGCCGTCAAACGGCGCCGAGCGCAGCTCGATGGGCGCCGAGCCACTTGCGAGCACCACGTGTTTGGCGGTCAGCTCGCGCCGCGTGCCGTCCAGGGCAGTGAACTCGACACGCTTGCCGGGCAGCAGCTTGCCGTGTCCCTGCAGCGGAACCACACCGGCGCCCTTGAACAGCGCCAGGATGCCTTGAGTCATCGTTTTCACGATGCCCGCCTTGCGCTTCTGCATCTGCGCCAGGTCCAGCGTAACGCCCGAAGTGCGAATGCCGTGCACGCCCAGTTCCTCCTTCGCTCTGTGGAAGAGCTCGGAGGACTCCAACAGCGCCTTGGAGGGAATACAGCCGGCGTTCAGGCACGTGCCACCGAAGGCATTGCTGCCATCGAGGTTCTTCCATTCGTCGATGCAGGCGACGCTCAGCTTGTTCTGCCCGGCGCGGATTGCGGCCGGATAGCCGGCGGGACCGCCGCCGATGACGACGACATCGTATGAATCAGCCATGGAGTCTCCAGCGCCTAACCCAGTAGCATCCGTCCCGGATCTTCGAGACAGTCCTTCACGGTGACCAGGAACTGCACGGCCTCACGGCCGTCGATGATGCGGTGATCGTAGGTGACCGCCAGGTACATCATGGGGCGGATCGCAATCTGCGGCGTGCCCCCGGGGCCGCTCACGACCATGGGGCGCTCCTGGATCTTGTGCATTCCCAATATGGCGCTTTGCGGGGAATTCACAATGGGCGTGGACATGAGCGAGCCGAACACCCCACCGTTGGTAATGGTGAACGTGCCGCCGGTCAGGTCCTCGATGGCGATCGTGCCTTCGCGGGCCTTCCTGGCGTACTGCGCGATCTCCGCCTCGATCGCCGCGAAACTCTTGACATCCGCATCGCGCACGATCGGCACCATGAGGCCGCGATCGGTGGAGACGGCAACCCCGATGTCGTAGAACTCGTGGTACACGATGTCACTGCCGTCGACGGAGGCGTTCACGACGGGAAACTTCTTCAACGCCTCGATGGAGGCCTTCACGAAGAACGACATGAAGCCGAGCTTCACACCGTGCTCCTTCTCGAAACGATCCTTATGACGCGCGCGCAGCTCCTGCACGGCTGTCAGATCGACTTCGTTGAACGAGGTGAGCAATGCCTGCGTGGACTGCGCTTCGACGAGGCGTTGGGCGACGCGCTGCCGCAATCGAGTCATCGGTACGCGCTGCTCGCCCCGTGCCCCTGCTGCAGGTAGCTTGGCGCCCGGAGCTGGCCCGGCAGGCTTGGCGGCTGGGGCGGGTGCCGGGGGAGGCGCGGCCTGACGCTTGGCCAGGAAATCGACCACATCGGACTTCGTCAGTCGCCCATCGCGGCCGGAGGCTGGAATGCTCCCCGCGTCCAGCTGATTCTCCTCGACCAGGCGGCGGACGGCAGGACTGAGCTTGTCAGCGTCCTTGGCAGCTTCCGCGGCTGTGCCCTTCACTGCGGCCGCTGCAGGCGCGGATTTCGCGGCACTCGCGGAGGCCCCCTCTGCAGGCTTTGGAGCGGCCGCACCCGCGGCTGCGCCTTCTTCGAGGATGGCGAGGAGCTGCCCGCTGGTCACCGTGGCGCCACTCTGCACTTTCAACTCGCGAACCACGCCGTTGGCGGGAGCGGGCACCTCCAGGACCACCTTGTCGGTTTCCAGGTCCGCCAGGTTCTCATCGCGGCGAACCGGATCGCCGGGCTGCTTGTGCCAGGCGACCAGGGTGGCATCGGCCACGGACTCCGGAAGCTGGGGCACGCGGATTTCAGTCGTCATGGGACTCCACTGTCACGAGCTTTTGCGAATGGCGGTCGCCGGCGCGGCGGCGGCAGGAGACCCTGCGCCCGCCGAGGTTGAGGCCGTCAGGCGCGTCGTTTCGCGCGCCGAATCCTCTGTCGTCGTCGCGCGCAGTGCGGCATCGATGAGCGCGTGTTGCTCGGCCTCATGAATCTTCATGATGCCGGTCGCCGGTGCGGCGGCCGGAGCCCGCCCTGCGTACAGCACCTGGCGGCGGCCCAGCAGCTCCTGCAGACGATGGCGGATCTGATACCACGCGCCTTGGTTCTGGGGCTCCTCCTGGCACCAGACCACGTCGCGAACGTTCGAGTAGCGCTGCAACACCGACTCGTACTCGTCGGTCGGAAACGGATAAAGCTGCTCGATGCGCACCAGCGCGACGTCACGGATGTTGTCCTTGCGCCGCGCCTTGAGCAGATCGAAGTACACCTTGCCGCTGCAGAACACCAGGCGGCGCACCTGCGAGGGCGAGAGATCATCGACCTCGTCGATCACCCGCGCGAAGCTGCCCTGGGTGAGATCCTCCAGCGCCGACACCGACAGATCGTGGCGCAACAGGCTCTTCGGGGTCATCACGATGAGCGGCTTGCGGAACGACTGCAGCATCTGCCGCCGCAACATGTGGAACATCTGCGCCGGGGTCGAGGGCACGCAGACCTGCATGTTGTTCTCGGCGCACAGTTGCAGGAAGCGCTCCAGGCGAGCGGAAGAATGCTCGGGGCCGGCGCCTTCGTAACCATGCGGAAGCAGCAGGACCAGTCCGCAGAAGCGCTCCCACTTGGCTTCTCCGGAGCTGATGAACTGATCGATAATGACCTGTGCACCGTTGGCGAAGTCGCCGTACTGGGCTTCCCAGATCACCAGCGCATTGGGCTCGGTGGTGGAGTACCCGTACTCGAAGCCCATCACGGCCTCTTCGGAGAGCACCGAGTCGATGACCTGCACGCGCGGCTGATGATCCATGATGTGCTGCAGCGGCACATAGGTCTGGTCACTGCTCTGCTCGTGCAACACGGCGTGGCGGTGGAAAAACGTGCCGCGACCGCTGTCCTGTCCGCTCAGGCGTACCGAAAACCCATCCTGCACCAGTGCGCCGTAGGCAAGCGTCTCCGCGCAACCCCAATCCAGGGGCAGCTCGCCGGCGAGCATCTTCTTGCGATTGGCAATCACGTGGGCCACGCGCGGATGCAACGTGAAGCCTTCCGGTACCGTCGTCAGGCGCTCGCCGAGTGCGCGCAGCCGCCGCAGCTCGACTCCGGACTTGGCGCGCGCCTTCCAGTCGATCTGTGCGTAGGTCGTCCAGTCGACGGTGTACTTGTTGCCGATCATGCCGAGCGAGGCGCGAGCCTGCGGGCGGCCCTGATCCAGGCCATCGCGGTAGTGCTCGACCATCGCGGCGGCGTCGGCCTCCGGCAGAACGCCTGCGGCGACCAGCTTGTCGGCGTACAGCTTGCGGGCCGTGGGGTGCTGGCGGATCACTTTATACATCGCGGGCTGTGTCGCGGCCGGCTCGTCCGCCTCGTTGTGCCCGTGACGCCGATAGCAGACCAGATCGATCACCACGTCCTTGCGGAACCGCATCCGATATTTCAACGCCAGGCGCGACACGAACACCACGGCCTCCGGATCGTCCGCATTCACGTGGAAGATCGGAGCCTCGAGCATCTTGGCGACGTCGCTGCAGTAGATCGTGGAACGCGTATCGAACGGCTCCGAGGTTGTGAAGCCAACCTGGTTGTTGATGACGACGTGCACGGTGCCGCCGGTATAGAAACCGCGTGCCTGTGAGAGCTGCAGCGTCTCCATCACGACGCCCTGCCCCGCGAACGCCGCATCGCCGTGCACGAGCACCGGCAGCACGCGATCGCCCTGCGCATCCCCGCGCCGCTCCTGACGCGCCCGCACCGAACCCTCGACGACCGGGTTCACCACTTCCAGGTGTGATGGGTTGAAGGCCAGTACGGTATGAACATTTCCCACGGAGGTACGCAGGTCGGCCGAGAATCCCTTGTGGTACTTCACATCCCCCGAGCCCTTGAGATGGCTCAGGTCGTAACGGCCCTCGAATTCGGAGAACAGCGCCGCCGGCGCCTTGCCCAGCAGATTCACCAGCACGTTCAGCCGGCCACGGTGCGCCATGCCGATGACGACCTCCTCGACACCGGCGGTACCGCAACTCTGGATCAGATCATCCAGCAGCGGAATGATGGAGTCGCCGCCCTCGAGCGAGAAGCGCTTCTGGCCGACATACTTGGTATGCAGGTAGCGCTCGAGCCCCTCGGCCGCGGTGAGCTGCCAGAGGATGTTGCGCTGCTCCTCGGGGCTGAAGCGATGATGGATGCGTCCTTCCTGGAACTGATCCTGCAGCCACAGCCGCTCTTCGGAAAGGGACATGTGCGCGAACTCGGCCCCGATCGGGCCGGCGTACAGAAACTCCAGTTGCGCCAGGATGTTCCGTAGCGTCATGCGCTTCGGCACCGCAGGCGTGCGGCTCCCGGTGAAGAACTCCGAGTCCAGGTCCGCATCGGACAAGCCGAAGTAGGCCAGATCGAGCACGCTCGGTCGCGGACGCTCCATCAGACCCAGGGGATCGAGCTTCGCGACCAGGTGCCCGCGGTTGGTCCAGATCTGGATGAGACGCGACACGGCGGCCTGGCGCGCGCCGCCCTCTGTCTCCTGCGTTGCGGCAGCGGGGATGGCACCCGCGCGCGGCTGCTTCGCGCGTTCCGCCAGAGCGGTCCGGATCGGCCCGTGCGCACGCTCGGCAGCCGCCGACGGTGCAATGCTCTCGAAGTACTTGCGCCACTCGAGCCCGACGCTCGCGGGATCACGCAGATACTGCTCGTAGAGAGAGTCCAGGAACTCGGCGTTGCCGCCGTAAGGGGGTGTGGGTTCGAGCATGCGAAGGTAAAGACAGGAGAGCGCTCTATTTTAACGGAATGTGGCGCCGGAAGAAATGTGCTCCGGCGCACACTGCGCTCTGTCCGGTACTAGAGAGGCAGTACGTTCCGCAGCAGGCGTGCCTCGTAGGTGACGAGCACCGCATACGCGATGAGCAGCGCGTACAGCAACGCGCTGATCGGAATGCGCCGGAAAGCTCTCATCCGTGCAAGCAGCGTCAGCACGACCACCCCGCCGCCCGTCAGGCCGATCTTCACCAGCGCGAACGCCAGTGGCGAGCTGGCTACCAGCGGCGCCATGAAAGGATTCGCCTCGTACGCGCCGTGATCGATGAGCGTGATGGTGAGAAAAGCATCGACGCACGACAGCACCACGATCAGGATGCTGATTCCCAACCACTGCGGATGGTGCCAGTCCACGGCGGCAAAACTAGCCTCATCGCCGCGCCTGGGCCCGTGGCGCCGCGGATGGAAGCTGCCATGCACGAGCGCGCGCAGTGTGCTGCGCCGCCGGTCAGGTCCGCGGCGACGCTCGTTGGATTCCTTGCTGCTCAATCGAGGTCGAAACACGGGTCATTCTGGTTCTAATGTTCGGCGCAGCGATTGTAGCGGTGACGCGGCCTTGCCAACGCCCGGCGAGCGTGACGCACCTCACATTCTCAACGCCGTCGACTTTCAGGGAACCTCCTCGGCAATAGCCATGCGGACGAAGGGCCGGGACACTGCATTATGACCCTGCAGGGCTGGAGTGTCTCAGGCGGTCCGAGGTAACTCTCCGGGAGCTTGCGCGTGGCAACGACCAAGCTCTCGAAGGCGATGCCCGGATCGACTCTCCAGAGTTTGAGCGTATGGGCGCCCGCGCTCTTTACAAGGAGCGTGGTGGTCTGCTGGTTCGCATCGTCGGCCACCGAACGCTCCCATTGCGCGCGCCCCTGGCCCGCGTTGATGTTGACCATCCGCGGCGCCTCGTCATCGAGTGAGATCGCATAGCGCAGGCCGGCGCCGCCGGTGAAATCCAGGGAGGGCGCAGTGGTGACCTGCACCTGCACCCGGCCTGCGTGCAGCAGATAAATGCGATATTCCAGATGCGGCGCGCCTGCACCGAGAGGCTCTGCCGGCGCGGTCGATGGAAACATCTCCACCGCGGAGCCCGTTCGTCCGAAGGGGATGACGGACCACCGGGCCTCGCCCGAGCTGACGGCGCGTCGGAAGTGTCGCGCCTCGACGGCAACGTAGCCGTCTGCTTCGACATAGGCATCCGTGGGAATGTGCTCGATCGGTGGGTTGCTCACGTGTGCCATCACCGTGACGGTGTCTCCTCCCGCGGCGATCCGGATCGGCACATCCGTATGCCCGTCGGGGGCATGTTCCCAATCCACACTGACATCGACACGCGTCTGCAACGTCACGCCGCCTTCTTTTTGCGAAACGCGCACCCAGGACTCTGCCGGCGTGACCGTGAAATGCAGCGGACTGCCGCCCCTGTTGAATATCTCCAGGTAAGGATGATCAGCCGAAAACGGACTCAACTCCGGAAGCTCGGCGGGGGCTTTTTCCCCGGGCCACGCCCGGGTGTCCCCTGCGACGCTGACGCCAAGCCTGCCCTCGGGTGGCAGCTCGATGCGCCGCACCGCCGGCATGAGGTTCGTCGGCGGGTCCCGCCAACTCGTGTACCCGATGTGTGTCTGGGACATCATGTGGTTCCAGCGGCCGCCGGCGAGGTCCTCGTGGAACTGTCGTGTCAGATCGGCATCGCGGGCGAACAAGCTTGCGACACGATCGGCTTCCTGGTTGGTGGCGGCGCGTCCCTGCGAGGCGTACCAGGCATTCAGGCCCGCTGCAACATACAGCTCGTTGAGGTTTGCACAGGCTTCGATCGGGTAGAGAACGAGCTCGAAGTAGGCGTCGTGATACTGCGGCGGCAGAGTGCTACCCACCTGCTCCGCCATCCACGCCAGCGTGTCGTAAGAGGAGACCACCCGCTCGGCTTCGTGATAGTGGGTGAGGCTGTAGGTGTCAGGTGCCAGCAGCTCCGGCTTGCGACGCGCGTTGTACTGCGTGTACTGCCTCAGGAATCTGCCGATGGCGGCGGCCTGCTGCCGGCCGAACTGCTGTGCCGCCCAGGTACGCGGATAGTCCGCGAGCCGCAGGGGGGTCATCGCCGGCGGATTCCAGGCATCGTCGAGGAAGAAGCTCATCGGAAACTCCATCGGCTTCAGGTCCCCGACATTGACGATCCAGATGCGGTCCACGCCGTGCGCATAGGCGATGCGCAGCTGCTCCCAAGTCCGCTCGATCTGGTTGGTGTTGAGCCACTTGTAGCTGCGCGGCCCGCCGACGTAGTCGAAGTGATAGTAGATGCCGTAGCCGCCGGCACGCTTCGCGCCGGGCGCCGGTACACGCCTCAGGTTGCCCCAGTTGTCATCCGAGAACAGCAGGGTGACGTCGTCGGGGACGCGCATGCCCTTGTCGTAGTAGTCCTGGACCTCTTTATACAGCGCCCACACCTGGGGAGTGTCCGAGGCAGGACGATGCGTCACGTCCGCGATGATGCCGCGCTGGTCGGCGACGATTCTTTCGAGCAGGCCGACGGCCGTTCCCTGGGTCATCGGCTTGTCGCCGTCGCCGCGCATGCCGATGGTCACGAGGCTCTCGTTTGCACCCATGCGCTCGATGCCCTGACGCCAGAATTCGCGCAAGCGCGCGGCATTCTTCGTGTAGTCCCACGGCCCTTTGCCGTAGCGCGTCCACTCTTCCTGCGCCCGCATCATCGGCTCGTGATGCGAGGTTCCCATGACGATCCCCATCTGGTTCGCCAGGACCGC
>Ga0134126_10004615_pt1 | contig 17241 bp, 11 predicted proteins | sample KB31752_FD_96881 | JGI IMG/M metagenome (GOLD analysis project Ga0134126, IMG submission 96881) | Terrestrial soil microbial communities with excess Nitrogen fertilizer from Kellogg Biological Station, Michigan, USA - KB3-175-2 | ecosystem: Environmental > Terrestrial > Soil > Unclassified ...
CCGGACGGCGGGCGGGCGCTGGTCGAAGGCCATGACGTGGTCCGGCAGGCCGATAAAGTGCGTTCGCTGATCGGGCTCACCGGACAGTACGCGGCGGTGGACGAGTTGCTGACCGGCATGGCCAACCTGACCATGATCGGCCGCCTCTATCGGCTGAGCGCGGCGGACTCGCGGCGGCGGGCCACGGATCTCCTGGAGGTGTTTGATCTGACCAACGCGGCGGCTCGTCCGGTCAAGACCTACTCCGGCGGGATGCGCCGTCGCCTGGATCTGGCGGCCAGCCTGATCGCCAATCCGCCAATCCTCTATCTGGATGAGCCCACGACCGGGCTCGATCCCCATAGCCGGAACGCCATGTGGGAGATCATTCGCCAGTTGGTGCGAGAGGGCACGACCATCCTGCTGACCACCCAATATCTGGAGGAGGCCGATCAACTGGCGGACCAGATCGCCGTGATCGACACCGGCACGGTGGTCGCCAAAGGATCGCCGGATGATCTCAAGCGCCAACTGGGGGGCGAGCGATTCGATATTGTCACCGGCAACTCGGCCGCCTTCGAGCAGGCCGTCCTCCTCCTGGGTGCCCGCGCCCTCCAGGCGGATCGCGACAACTGGACCCTTAGCCTGCGGGCTGATGAAGGATTCCAGAAGCTCTATGATACGCTCGGCGAATTACAACGGGTGGGCATTGAGATCGCGGGCTTCTCGTTGCACCGCCCGACCCTCGATGACGTGTTCTTGCGGTTAACCCAACGGGCCACCGGCAATGACCTGAAAGGAGGCGAGTAACCCGTGGCCACCACCATCATGCCGTCCATGGCCGGTATCAGACCGCTCAGGCGCTCACGAGCGTTCTGGGTGATCAGTGATACCTTGGTGCTGATCCAGCGCAGTTTATTGCATATCAAGGAAGATCCGGAGCAACTCCTGTCACTTTCCCTGCAACCGATCATGTTTGTCGTGCTCTTCCGCTATGTATTCGGCGGCGCCATCAATACGGGTGGGGTGAGTTACGCGAACTTCCTCATGGCCGGTATCTTCGTCCAGACCGCCGCTTTTGGTTCCACCACCACCGGAGTCGGACTCGCCACGGACCTCCAGCGGGGCATTATCGACCGTTTCCGCACCTTGCTGATCGTGCAAACCGCGGTGCTGACCGGCCATGTGGCGGCTGATTTGATTCGCAGCCTCCTGGCTTTGGCGGTGATGATCGTCACCGGCCTTCTGGTAGGCTTCCGACCAACCGCCGGCCCCCTGGCCTGGCTTGCCGTCATCGCTTTGCTGCTTCTGCTTACCTTCGCCCTTTCCTGGGTCTCGGCGATCATCGGCCTAATGGGGAAGAGCATCGAGTTTGTCCAGCAAGCCAGTTTCATCTGGCTGTTCCCGCTCACCTTTGCCAGTAGCGCCTTCGTTCCGACCCAGTCCATGCCGGGCTGGCTCCGCGGGTTCGCCGATGCCCAGCCGATCACCCACTACGTGGACGCCGTGCGCAGCCTGCTTCTGGGGCAACCGGTGGGGAATCATGGCTGGCTGGCCGCGATCTGGGGCCTCGGGATCCTGGCCTGCGCCATCCCGGTGGCCAGCTATCAGTTCCGCCATCAGATTGCCCAGTGAACCGCATTATTGTTTGATTCCCCCCGACTGCGGTCGGGGCGACGGTACGGCAACCTACGCCGGCCAGAGTAGCCTTATGTCGCGTTGGGATCGAGCGCCTCGCCCAACGCCGCGTCCGGAGTAAGGGCGCGGCCCTCGGTCCATGCTTGGTCAAACTCCCGATCACCCAGGGCCGCGCGTAGCCGCGTTTCCACCACGTGGCAGTTTCCCTCCTCGGGCGGGGGTGGATGGTGACCGGGAGGACGGGTGGCCGTGGCCATGCCAAGCAGCCGCGCCCCGCGCCGCGCCCGATTCTGGTCCGCCGCCAGACCGGCCAGCCCTACCACGGCGGTGGCCATGGACTGCCGATCATCGATCGCCTGAGCCAGCCCGATCCCTTCCCGGAAGGACGCCGCGGCCTGTTCGGGCCGGCCAAGCTCGCGGGCCACGAAGCCGCCAAGGATCAGGCAATCCGCGGCGCCTTGTCGATCGCCCAGCTCCCGGCGCAAGGCAAGGCTCTCGGCGGCATGGATCGCCGCCTGCTCCGGACGCCCTTGCCGCCAGGCCACCACGCTGAGGTTATGGAGAATATAGGCCATACCCCAGGTGTCGCGCTCCTCCCGGCGGATGACCAAGCTCTTGTGATAGAGGCTGGCCGCCAGGTTCAAATCGCCCTGAAAACGGGCGGTGGTTCCTTGATTATTGAGGGCCACCGCGATGCCAACCCGATCCCCAAGTTGGTTATACAATTCGTGGCTCTGGTCGTATCGTTCCATGGCCAGGGCGAACCGCCCCTGATTGCGGGCGATACTGCCCAGCGTATTCAAGACATCCGCCATGTGCGGGCGATCGTTCAATTCGCGGCACAGGGCCAGACACTCCTCGCACCACGCGGCGCCGGCTACCAGGGCTCCCATCTGGGTCGCCTGCAGACCGGCGACCCGCAGGGCATCGGCCCGCGGCTTATGATGCAGCGGGCCGGGAAGAGCAAGCAGATCCTCCATCCATCGCCGGCCCTCACCAAGATGGCCATGGATCACCCAGAGCCGCCATATTCCCATGGCCAGCCGGATCCCCAGTTCCCGCTCTCCGGTCTCCCGCGCCCAGCCGAGGGCGGCCCGCAGGTTGTCGTGCTCACGCTCCCAGCGCTCCAGCCAGGCCCCCCGATCGTCTGCCAGGGAAAATGCATCGGCCTCCTCGCGGGCCAGGAAGTAGAGGGCATGAGCGCGGCGGGCTTCCGCGGTCTCGCCCTGGGCGGCAAGCTGTTCGCGCGCGTATTCCTGCAGGGTCTCCAGCATCACCAGGCGCGGTTCACCATGCACCTCCCTCTGGCTGAGAAGACTCTTCTCAATCAGCGAGGAGACGCCGTCCAGCACGTCAGGTGCGTCGTCGCCGGCGCACGCCGCCTCGGCGGCTTCCAGGGTACACCCACCCTGAAAGACGGCGAATCGGCGGAACAGCGCCTGCTCGGTGGGGGAGAGCAGATTGTAGCTCCAGTCAATGGTCGCGCGCATGGTCTGCTGCCGCCCCGGCAGGTCACGCGGGCCGCCGCGAAGCACCGCGAGCCGGGATTCCAGGCGGGCCAGCAGAGTCGTGGGCGGCAGCAGGGCCACCCGAGCCGCCGCCAGTTCGATGGCCAGGGGCAGCCCATCCACGCGCCGGCAGATCTCCACCACCGCTTCCGCCTGATCCGCCCTTAAGGTAAAGCTGGGCTGCACCGCGCGGGCCCGCGCCACGAAGAGGCGGGTCGCCGCGAAGCCGGCCAGCGCCTCCAGCGGCAGGCGCCGATCGGCCGCCGGAACCGCCAATGGCGGTACCTGGAATTGTTGCTCGCCGCGGACCCTCAAGGCGATTCGGCTGGTAGCCAGCACCACCAGGCGCCGGCATTGGGCCAACAGATCGCTGATCAGAGACGCGGCGTCCACCACCTGCTCGAAGTTATCGAGCACTAGAAGCGCATGGCGAGCGTGCAGGAGCCCCACCAGGGCGTCACGCGCGCTTTGCGTGCCGGCAGGACGCGCGTCCAGCGCCTGGGCGATTGCCGTAGCCACCAGGCTGGGATCGCGGACATCGCTCAGATCTACCCAGACCACGCCGTCCTCAAAGGTATCCCGCAAGGCGGTCGCCACCTGGAGGGAAAGCCGGGTCTTCCCCACCCCTCCGGGCCCCGTGAGGGTCAGGAGACGGGTGCCGCTCCCCGCCAGGGTATGTCGCAAGGCCTCGGCCAACAGCACTTCTTCCTGCTCCCGCCCGATCAACGGAGTCGGCGGCACGGGAAGCACGAAGGCGGCAGGCGCGTCCGGTGAAGGACCGGCTGGGGCTGGCGCCGTCTCGGCGGACAGTGCCTGGTCTTCCCCAATCGCGGCTCCCACGAAGGCACGCCGCGCGCTCTCGTTCAGCCCAAGGGCATCGGCCAGCAGGGTCACGGTATCGGGGCGGGGAGCGGTCCGCCTCCCCCGCTCCAGGGCCGCGATGGCGGCGGCGCTGAGGCGCGCTCTTTCGGCCAGCGCCTCCTGCGACAGACCCGCCGCCAGTCTCTGCCGGCGTAGCAGGGCGCCAAAGGTTGTCGGTCCAGACTCCGTGATTCCTGCCATGCTTCTCCCCCTACCGTCTGTTCTTCCAGTGTAATATACGAGGGGGATCTTCCAATGTAATTTACGAGGGAGATGGAGATCTATTAGTTATGTGTAGGCAAGGGCGCGAGGGGCCAGGGGTTGGCGGCGCCTATCCATGACCGATTCGCTCAGCCCTCATGCCCGCCACACCACGCGCATCGTCCTCTGGTATACCCTCTCCAAGGGCCTGACCATCGCTATCTTCGGCCTGGTATTCAATCTCTATCTCTATGCCGAAGGATATGACCGCCAGTTCATTGGCATCGTCAATGCCATGCCCGCGATCAGCAGCCTGATCGCCGCCGTTCCCATCGGCCTCCTGGGTGATCGTATCGGCCAGCGACCCCTCTTCCTGATTACCGGTTTCGTCAATCCCCTTACCATGCTGGGTCTCGCACTCACCAACTCCGCCCCCGTGCTGATTCTCTTCTCGCTTGTCAACGGGGTAATCGCCACTATGTATTGGGTTAGCGCCATCCCCCTGCTGGCCGAGAGCACCAGCCCTGACCGGCGTGTGCGCCTGTTCGCGCTCAACTCCTTTCTCCTTTGGGGCGCGGGCTCCCTTGGTTATCTGTTGGGTGGCCAGGTGGTGGCCGTTGGCGCCCACGTCCTCGGTGAATCGTCGCGCGCGGTCGGCCCCTTGCGCTGGGGGATGTTGGCCGTGGTGGTGGTCGGATTCCTGGGCGCCGTCCCTCTCCCGCTGCTCCGCCACACCCCGCGCACGCGGAAGCCAAAGCACGAACGCGCACCCTACGACGTGCGGCTCTACCTGAGGCTGCTGGGTCCGGACATGCTCCTTACCTGCGGCGGCGGCTCGGTGGCGGGCTTTGTCGGCCTCTACCTGACGCTCCGCTTCGGCATGCGCCCCGCGAACCTGGGCACCTTCCTCACGATCAGCGGGCTGGTCGGCGGTGGGCTGGTGCTCCTGGCCCCTCGGGTTGCCGACAAGCTGGGAACCACGCGGGCCGCCATCGTCTTGCAAGCCGGGGGAGTGCCCGCGATTCTCCTTCTCACCCTGGCGCCCGTGCAGGCTGGCGCCATGGCCGGTGAGTTGCTGCGCAACGGTTTCCGCTCCATGGGCGATCCCGTCTACAACGCCTTTGCCATGGCCAGTGTCCCCGCCGAGCAGCGAGCCACGATCAGCGGGCTGTACGCGGTCACCTGGAGCATCGGTTTCAGCCTGGGCCCGGCGATCAGCGGTGCCATTCAGCAGCACGCCGGCTTCACCCCTGCCTTCCTGGCCGGCGCCTGCAGCATGAGCGCGGGAGCCCTGCTGCTGTGGTGGTTCTTCCAGCGCGGCGGCCGGTTGGCGAATCCTCGCCTACTTTCGCGGAACTGATGCTATACTGCCTCCGGATTGCCCCAGGGATGACCACCATGAGGAGGAGGCGATCAGTAGCGTGCTCATCGTATCGAGAACCTTTTTACGCCCCCGCGGATATATCCCTCTTCTCTTGATTGGGGTCGGATGCGCGTTCCTGGCCCAACATCAAGCCAACGTGGCGTCCGTGCCCTTCTGGGTTCTCGCGGCCACCGCCATCGCCATCGTGGCCGGGGCGCTCATGTCTGGACGCCGCCTGATGATCGACCAGACCTGGCCACGCCAACCTACGGCCTTGCCCCCGGTGCCAATCCGCTCCGCCGCCATGGACAGCGCGGCCGGCATTTTGGGAGGCTCGGCGGCTTTCGCGGCGCTCCTCTGGAGCATCGCCGCCTATTCCTATCACGGGCACGTCTTTGCCTCCAACTTATCGACCTGGGCCTGTGTCATGTGGGCGGGCGGCCTGGTGCTCGCCTTGCTCTGGCTGGGGATCCATGGCCGGCAGTCGACGCGCGGTGCCCGCTCGGAGGCCGCGGGAACCCCTATCCGGAAGGCCGAGTTGGCGGCGCTTGCCCTCATCCTGCTTGCCGGCGCGGGCCTCCGGCTCTGGCACCTTGGTGGGCTGCCGGAAGGCGTATGGTCCGACGAGGTAGATAGCATGCAAGACGCGATCCGCCTCTTGCACATGCCATTCCAACCCTTCGCGCCAGGAAACTCCGGCCACAACCCGAGCCTCTATTTCTACGCGATCGCCGGGGTCTTCAAAGTCGCCGGCCCGTCGATTACCGCCGCGCGCGTCACGTCGGCGCTCTTTGGCATGGGCGGGATCGTCGTGGTCTATCTGTTGGGGAAGCTTGGCGGCGGACCGGCCCTTGGACTGATCGCCGCCGCCCTGATCACGGTCGCCCCCTGGTCGATTACTTTTTCACGGGTAGCCATGCCCGATATTCCCGTCCCGGCCGTGACCGGGCTTGGCTACTTCTTTCTTATCCGGGCCCTCCGCGACGGGAAGCCCTTCGATTTCGGGGCCGGCGGCATCGCCCTGGGCGCCTCCTTTCTCGTCTATCCCGGCGCCTATGTCCCCGGGATCCTGGCCGTCGTTCTCCTGTGGTGGCGGGGTCGGAGCGACCCGGCATACAGGCTCGCCACCCGCCAGGCGCGGCTTCTCCTCCCTCTGGCCCTGGTAGCCGCCGCCGCTCCGACGCTCATCGTGATCGTGCGCGATACCGATTTCGCCCTTGCCCGCGTGCGCTCCCTGTCATTGCTCAATGAATATCCCGACCTCCACCATCGGGCCTCCGCCCTGCTCTCCAATCTCCGGACCTATCTGCTGATGTTTACCGTGGCGGGAGATCACAACGGGCGCCACAATCTTTCCGGCGCGCCGATGCTCGATCCGGTCACCGGGGCCTGTTTCCTCCTTGGCGTGGGGATGTGCCTGCGGCGCTTTTCCTCTTGGTATGCCCGGACCATGATTCTCTGGTTGGCGGCGAATCTGGCCGGCGGGATGTTTTCGCTCACCACCGAGGCGCCCCACGCCGCCCGCACGATCGGCGCCCTCGCCCCGCTGGCCATAATTGCCGCCCTGCCGCTCGCCTTCCTCGCCGAATTCATCCGCCAAGCCGCGAGTCAGTCAAAGTTCAAGGCCGTGCCGGCCGCCTGTCTCTCCGTGGTGGCGCCCCTTGCCGTCGCCTCCATTCTCGGTGTCCATCGCTATTTCGGGGAGCAAGCGACCAGCCCGACGTCCTGGTACGCCATGGACGGCATGCAGACTCTCGCGGCGCGGGCCATCCCGCCGCTCCTGAGGCGCCAACTGACGGTGGCTATCGCGCCCGGTATGTCCGACGATTGGATTATTCCCATTCTGGCCCCTCAGTGGACCCTCCAGAGATTTTCGCCCTCGGATCCCGTGCCGCGTCCGCCGCCGCCCGGAGGAGCGGCCTTGATTGTTCCCGCGTCCGACAGCGAGTTGTTGGCGCGCCTGCGCGCTCGGCTGGACATCACTTCCATCAGTACCCTGAGCCCTGGATTCGCCCAGGCGCCCGCGGCGTATGTGTTCATCATCGCACGGTGATCGGAGCCATACCGCCGCCCACTCTCCTTCACCCCTGGTATCCTGTACCCGATAGAAGAGGAGCGGCCCGCCATGCAGACCAATGGCCCGGATGCCCCACTCAGCGCCGCGGAAACGATCGCCCGCCTGGAAGCGGAGAACGCCGCCTTGCGCCAGGCCCTGGAAGCCGAACAGTTCGCCCGCGATCTGCGGCGATCCGTGACCACCGCCGCCGCCGCCGGCATCATCGGCTCGCCGCTCTCCCACTCCCGCTTGCTCGAGATGATCGTGGAGACCGCCGCGCAAGCGATCTCCGCCAATGCCGCTTCCCTGTTCCTGCTTGATGCCGAGGCCCAGGAACTGATTTTCGAGGTGGCCTTGGGCCAGAAGGCGGAGGAAGTCAAGCGCTTCCGCGTTCCCCTGGGCCATGGAATCGCCGGCCTCGTCGCGGTCACCGGCCAACCGATGAGCGTATCCGACGCTCAAAGTGATCCGCGCCGCGCCGCGGACATCGCCCAAAGCGTCGGCTACATTCCAAATAGCATTCTCTGTGTCCCCCTCTATTACGAGGATCAGGTCATTGGGGTGCTGGAGTTGCTGGACAAGGTTGGCGCCCCCTCGTTCTCCGCCGACGACACCGCCACGCTTGGGCTCTTCGCCAACCAAGCCGCGGTGGCAATCGAGCAGTCGCGCCTTCATCGCAATCTGGGCGCCTTGCTGGCGGAGGCGGTGCGGGCGCTGGGATCACCCGATGATCCAGCCCAGGCGGCGCTGCAACAAGGGGCGCGCGACTTTACCGAGACCCTGGCTCGCGATGATCCTGCGTTTCGGAAGGCTCTGGAACTGGCGGTTCTGGTGCGGGAGATCGCCGGCCAGGGTGAACGCGAGCACGGCCTGTGCCTGGCGGTGCTCCAGGCTTTCGCCGCGTACTCGCGGTCCCGACCCGACTCGCTCGGATCGCTGGATTGGCGCTAATGCCTGGTGGCCGCCCCGCCTATAGTAGCCAGTTCGCTCCCGATGCCGTACCCTTGGTGCGCCGAATGTCCCTCCTGGATGAGATTAGCCCCGAGTGGGCCTGGGGAGGCGGCACCGGAACCGGGGTGAAGGTCGCGGTGATCGACAGCGGCATCGAGGCCGATCATCCGGCGGTAGGCGGCGTGGACGGCTATGTCTCCATAAGCGAGGGGCCTGACGGCCTCTTGTATGATGGGACGCCCCACCTTGATTCCTACGGACATGGCACGGCGTGCGCGGGGATCATTCGTTCACTGGCCCCCCAATGTCAACTCTATAGCGTCAAGGTTCTGGGAGCGGGGCTGACCGGGAAGGGGATCGTCTTCGCGGCGGGCCTGAGGTGGGCCATCGAGAACGGCATGCATATCGCCAATCTGAGCCTTGGCACCACGAAGAAAGACTTTTACGGTCTCTTCCATGAGTTGGCGGACCTGGCCTATTTCCGTAACCTGCTTTTGGTGACCGCCGCCAATAACCTCCCTATCCCCAGTTTCCCTTCCGTCTATGCCTCGGTCATCTCGGTGGCCTCGCATGAGGTGCCCGATCCTTTCCGGATCTACTACAATCCCGCCCCGCCGGTCAACTTTGGCGCCTACGGCATCAACGTGCGGGTGCCGTGGCTGAACGGCAGTTCCATTACCTCCACCGGGAATAGTTTCGCCGCCCCTCATATCACGGGATTGGCCGCGCGTATCCTGGGAAAACACCCTGACCTGACCGTGTTCCATATGCAGGCGGTGCTCCGGGCGCTGTCGGCGAACCTGGGCGAGCGGCCTCCCGAACAAGTAGACGCCGAGTAGACGCGCACTCCCTTCCAGATGCGTTAAGCGTAGGATAGAGACGTTGCGGCCACCGTCTCCAGAACCGACCGCGCGCGTGCCGCCTCCAACCCGGCCCCGATCATCTCCAGGCAGTTCATGGCCTCGCGCAGCCGGATCTCCCCGGACGCGACATCCCCCGCCGCCAGCGCCGCGCGACCGAGCAAGGCCAGCAGCAGACCCTCCTCGCGCCGTTGCCCGCGGGCGCGCGCCACTTCGAGCCCCCGCGTTGCCGCCTCCCTGGCCTCCACCTGGTCATCGACAGCCAGGGACAGTTCAGCCTGGACCAGCACTGCCTGCAAGGCGGCTGGTCCCACCCCGCGGCGCTCGATATCGGCGGATACGAACCTGAACAGGCGGGCAGCTCGCCCCGTATTGCCGGAGAGGATATACGCACGCACGCACTCCAGACCGGTGAGCAGTTCCTCCTCAACTCCACCGAGCCGCCTGATCAGACGGCGCGCCCGCCGCCACAGGCGAAGCGCGCCCACATACTCGCCCCGCTCACACGCGAGGCGGCCCTGCTGAAGCCAGGCATCGGCGATGGCCGGGTCGTAGCCCACCTCCTGGGCTAACGTGAGGCCCCGTTCCAACCACTCCTGGGCTTGGCGCAATTCGCCGCGCCTAAGGGTAATGAGCCCGAGATGCACGCGGCGATGGGCTGTCTCGGTAGGATGTTGAAGCTGTTCACTAATCGCCAGGCTTTGCTGGCACAGGTGCTCCGCCGCGGGGTAGTCGCCGCGGTCAAACGCCAGCATGGCCAAACTGGTCTGGCAGTGGCCGAGACCGTCGCGGTCGCCTCGCGCCTCGAGGATGGCGAGGGCGCGGCGATAGGAGGAATCGGCCCTGTCGTAGTCGCATCGCTGGTACGCCATGAGCCCAAGTGAATCCAACGAATGGGCCACCGCGAGTTGATTCCCTGTTCGCTCCTGGATCTCCAGCGCGCGGCGATGGCACTCCTCCGCCTCGTCAATGTCGCCTCGGTTAGCTGCCATCAGACCGAGGTTGTTCCAGGCGGTGGCGATCCCGTCTTGGTCGCCAACATGCTCCTTCAAGGCAAGAGTCTCCCGAAAACAGTGTTCCGCCTGCCGGTAATCGCTCCGGTACCAGGCCACCGACCCCAGGCTGTTCCAGACCAGCGCCGTTCCCATCGGATCGCGCAATCGCTCGAAAATGGCCAACGCGATCCGATGGCGTTCCTCCGCCAACTCGAACTCGCCGCGCATGCAGGCAATCCGCCCTTGCAAGTTGTGGGCGCGCGCGACGGTCTCGGTTTCCCCGCGCGCCTCCCCCAGCATTGCCAGGGCCTGCTCAGCCGATTCCAGAGCCGCCGCGTAGTCCCCCTGGATATACAGGATTTCCCCCCGATTCAGGGCAAGGGTGGCGAGGAGACCCGCGCGTGTCCGCGGGTCGTCCGATTCGCATCCAGCCTCAGCCCGGTCGAAGGCGGCAAAGGCGCGATCGTAGTCAGCCCGCTTTTGCCAGGTCATCCCCTCTTTCCGCCACAGCTCCGCGTCCGCCATCGGGGTAGCAGCCAGGGTTCGCGCGCGGGAAAAATCCTCCTTGGCGGCGGCATAGTCGCCTTCCAGCAACCGGAGATCCCCCAGCCGTTCGCGCAGCCTGGCCACGGCCTCCCGCGCCTCCCCGCCGAGGCCGGCAGCCACGCCCGACGGTGACATCGGATCGTCAAGATAGGCACAGGCTTGCGCGTAGTGCTGAATGGCCAGGGCCGGCGCGTGTACGGCCGCCGCGTGATCACCCGCTCGCTCCAGCCAATAGGCGGCCCTCCCACGGTCGCTCGTCCGAACGAAGTGATAGGCGACCGTTTCCGCGCTGAGGTTTCCTCCTTGCTCATGACGGGCCGCCATTTCAAGACCGGCCCGTTCGTGCAGACGCCGCCGCTGGCCCGGCAAGAGTTCTTCGTAGAGAGCCCGCCGGAGGAGATTATGGATCAGGACATAGCCGGTGGCCTCCTCGCGGAGCAAGCCGGAGGCCATGGCCTCGTCGAGTGCGTCCTCGACCGCGACGCGATCCTGCCCAGCCAAAATGGCGACGAACTCGGCGCTAAAACGCACGCCGATCACGGCGCCGGCCCGCAGCAAAACGCGCGTATTCATCTCCAAACGATCAAGGCGGCGGGCCAAAGTCTGTCGTACGGTACTGGGCAGCGCCTCCTCCGGGTCCAGGGTGCGCGGCTCGGCCTGGTCCGCCATGCCTTCCTCCTGGCGACGCGCCGCCAGAAGCGCCACCAATTCGGTGACAAAGAAAGGATTCCCATTGCACTGCGCGTGCAATGCGGAGGCTCGCTCGAAGGACAGCGGGGCGCCAAGCACTCGGCCCGCGAGGGTCGATACCTGCTCCGGGAGTAATCCGCGCAATTCGATGGTAGTTACGCCTCCCTGGCGGTGCCCTTCCAGCATCAGTTCCCGCAGTGGATGGGCCGCCGGAAGGTCGTCGCGCATGGTTCCCACCATCAGTAGGCGCAGGTCACCACTCCGCCGGGTGAGAAAGGTAAGGAGCCCCAGGGTCGCCTCGTCAGCCCAATGCAAATCATCCAAAAAGAGAGCAATTGGGCGACTCTGGCCGGCGGCGGCGAGCAAACTCCTCACGCTGGTCCACAGACGGACCCGCTCCGCGCCCGGGTTTCCGAGCGGCGCCGGTGGGGCGAGGCCGGCGAGGGCGGCCAGTTCAGGGACAAGATCCAACACCGCCTCCGCACCCTGCAATTCGCGCCGTAAGGCCCGAATGGGACGCAGCCGGCTAAAGGCGCGCAGAGCCTCCGAAAATGATGCGTAGGGTACATCGTGCTCGCCCTCCCCGCTCCTGCCCCACAGGACCGTACATCCCAGCAGGTTCGCTGCCTCGGCTACCTCCTCCGCCAGCCGCGTCTTCCCAATCCCCGCCTCGCCGGTCAGGATGACGAGCTGCCCTTTCCCCATGCGGGCGGCATCCAGGCAGGCCCGTATCTGAGTCATCTCGGCCTCCCGGCCAATCAGTACGGCACTCCCACGCCTGGGGTCGGCGGGCGATGCTGCCTCCTTGGCGGGCACGGCGGGCGCGGACTGCCGCGCCCGCCGGGGAAGCGCCTCTCCCGCGCGCAGGGTCCGCGCCAGGGCTTCCAATTCCACCGACGGCGCCGCGCGCACCTCTCGACGCAAAGCCTGCTTCACCCGTTCGTAGATCCGAAGGGCCTCCGCTCTCCGTCCTTGCCGAGCAAGCAGCATGATCAGCCGCTGGGCCGCCTCCTCCTGGGTGGGGTCGGCGGTGAGGAGGCGGTGCAGGACCGCGATCGCCGCGTCGTGCCTGCCATGGCGGGTAAGAGCTTCCTGGAGCGCCAGCAGCGCGCCATGCCGGCGAAGGCGAAACGCCTCGCGCGAGGCCACGCACCACTCGGACGTCTCCTCGGGAAGGAGATCGCCGCCGTAGAGGTCAGCCGCCGTTTCCAGGGCTTGCAGAGGATCCGGCGCCGTATCCGCCGCCGCCAGGGCGCGCTCAAACGCCAACACGTCAACAAAATCCAGGGGACCAAGGCGGAGGATCAGTAAGTCTCCCTCTTGCACGATGTATCTTGATGGCCGGCCAGCCGGCAGACTGGGCTCAAGCAGATGTCTGAGGGCATGGATCGCGGTCGCCACCGCCGACCGCGCGGCCTCCACCGTACCTCTGGGGCTCAATACGGCCATCACGGCTTCCCGACGCATGCGCTGCTGATCGGCCAGCAACAAGAGTTTCAGAAGGGTGGCGGCGGACTGACGCCGCCACTCGGTGATCGGGCTCCCCGCGACCTCCACCCGGAACTGGCCCAGCAGAAGAACGCGCAGGCGAGAATCGGCCGACGGCTGAAAGGGCCGCGACTCCACGGCGCTCTCAGGGGCGCGGAGCGGGGCAGGGGCGATCGGGCTCTCGGCCATGAGGATCGCGGGCTCTGCTTCGGTCGGTTCCGCGATCCGACCGGCGTCGGATGGCAAGTCTTTGCCAACATAGCGGGTCCGCGGGCGCCCACCCTCCCGCCACACCTCATACCAATAGGGACCGTGTCCAGGCCCTTCGGCACATACACAGCAATTGCTCTTCCCACAGCGCCGGTACTGTTGGCGATAGCGCATGAACCCTCCAGGCCCGTATACAAGACGCGATTGCCCTGACCCTGGTGAACTTTCCTTCCAGCCTCGCCGCGACGGACCGTCCGCCCAATGACGCGCGAACCATATCTGGCGGGAGCACCCCCAGCGTATCAGTCGTCCGGAACGTACACAAGAACCTACTTGGATATGTAACGGCTTGGTAATGGTGAGGAAATGCCAATCCGGCATGATGCAAGAGTAGGCGCGAGGAAGCGAAAAGGGAGCATACGATGGGAGAACCGCCCTCTATTGGGGCTGGCGGCCAAATCTCCCGCATGGTCCACGGGGGAGAACCACGATGGCTGACCGGTATCGCGATCTGATCGATGCGTTCCTCGATCAGGTTCGGCAAGACCCAGCCTTCCGGGAGCGCCTGCGGGACGATCCGCAGCAGGCGCTGGAGGCTTCTGGCTTTGGCAACGCGATCAAGGCCATACAGCCGGACATTTGGGAGTCGGCGGAGGTGATGGGCTTTGGTTGCGAGGACACCTGCTTTAATCAGTGGAGCTGTCTCAGCAATAGCTGTTATGTCACGATCTAGCCGTCGAGCAGATAGGCAAGGCAGAGAGCCGTGGTTGCCCAAAGGGCGTCACGGTGGGTCCGCTCGAATGAGTGCGAGGCATCGACTCCTGGGCCAATCAGCGCCGCCCGGTACGCGCCGCCCGCCCGCTGGCCGGCGCTGGCATCCGAGCTGTAGTAGCGGTAGATGTCTACTTTGTAGGGGATAGCGTAGGCATCGCCCAGGGCGCGCAGCCGAGTACTGAGCCCGTGGTCGTACGGCCCGGAACCGTCCTTGACGCAAATGGTCACACTGAATTCATCCGAGGTCTGGAAGCCTTCACCGATCGCCGCCATGTCCACCGCGATCAACTCCTCCGTGTCGCTGGGAATCCCGGCGGCCGCGCCGTGGCCCACTTCCTCGTAATTGCTGATGAAAAAGTGGGATGTACGCACGGGGAGCCGACCATCGAGAGCCCGGATCACCCCAAGCAGGCAGGCGACCGCGGCTTTGTCATCCAGGTGGCGCGACTTGATGAAACCATCACCCGCGACCGTGGTGCGTGGGTCTAGACTGACGAAGTCGCCAACCTCGATCCCCAGGGCCCGAGTCTGCCGGGCGCTGCCGGTACGCGCGTCAAGGCGCACCTCCATGGTGTCGGCGCCGCGCTCCATTTTGGCGGTGCCAGGTCCATGAACATGGGCGGACGCGGCGCTCACCATAATCGTGCCGGTGTATTCCCGGCCACCCGAGGTATGGACCGTACAGTACTCGCCCTCGATGGCGCTCCAGGGATAGCTACCAAGCTGGGTCAGGCGGAGGCGGCCTTTCTCCTGGATATGAGCGACCATGGCACCCAGGGTATCCACATGCGCGGCCAGGGCCCGAGCTTCACCCTCCCGGCCGCTCGGCAAGGTGGCGACCAGCGCTCCTTTCACCGTGCGCCTGGTCGCCACTCCTAACCGCTCGAATTCCCGCTCAACGAAGGCGATCGCCGCGTCGGTGAAACCGGTGGGACTGGGGATGCGGCACAGGTCGCATAGTATCCGCTCGATATACTCGATGTCGATTGCCGGTATGGCGACCCCGCCGCCCAGAGTCCTCGCGCTGTCGCTCACTCCCGATCCTTCCCACTGCTGGTCTGTCAAGAACCAATGTCTCATGTGGCAACTCGATCCCCCGACCGCGGTCGGGTGGAACAAACGATGCGGCCTGATTTTGCCCTATCGCACCGCGTACACAGTGGTCCCATCCGCCCCATGCCACACGACCGGCGTCTGGGAGCTATTGGCAGGTCCGGGCCGGCCCACCCAGGTGGGATGCCAAATCACGTAGCGCACCCCCCACTGGTGGAGCAAACGGTCGGCGGCCACCGACGGCCAGCGGTTGAGAATGGCGGCGTCCGCCTCGTACCCTTGTGGAGTGTACCCTCCCACCCCGTTGACGATCGGCTGCCAGTGGTAGGTGGCATAGTAGGTCATCAATGCCTGTTCCGACCAGATGGCGGCATTCTCCTGTCCGATCGGCAACTCCAATACTGGGGTGTTCGCTGGGCGCCCTTCCAACCACTGGTACACCGGCGGGATCGCCGACCCAACCGCTACCCGAGGAGTGGCGACCGGCGCGATCCAGTATTCCATCAGCGCTGCCAGGCATAGCAGGAGAGCAACGGCACCCTTACGTCCTCGAACTCGCGCAAGGAGGCTTCCCATCCCCCAGGCGGCCAGCAGGGCGAGACAAAAGTAGCCGATGTAGAAAAAGCGGGCCGGATCGCGGAAACCGTGAAAGCCGGGAACATGATCGTACAGTAGCGCGTACGGGAGGGGAATAGTATAGACCCTATCGAACACCTTGAGCTGGCGCCCCAAGGAGAGAATGGCCGTGATCGCCAGCAGGATGCCGTAAATCCGGATCTCGGGGCGTACGCGCCGGAGCCGCCAGCCAATCAGCGCCAGGACGGCAGCTACGATGCCAGGGAACAAATACTGGTGCGCGTCCTGGGCGGGCACCCCAAGCGCCGATTCCGTCCAGCTATAGAGGGAGCTGAAGCGCGGCATGTGGAGGAAATCGCGGAGGTCGGCGGAGAAATAGAGCACCTGGGCTGGACCCCGCACCGTGTCCACCCGGCTCTGCAGCTGGAGATAGGGGACGATTACCGGCAGCAACACCACCCCCGCCACCGCCGCCGCCGCCGCCGCGCCGAGCGCGAACCGGCGGACCAACGGCCAGCCGGAGATCGCGATATCCAATCCCAGATAGATCAGGAGGCAGGTGGCGAGGAAGACCGTGTAGTAGATACTGCAGAGGGCTTGGAGCACGATGAAAAGAGCCATGGCGGCCAATTCCGGCCACAGTCGGGACGGGCCGCCGGGTCGGGCGGCGGCGCGCGCCCGCTCCCAGAACAGGAGGATCAAGGCTACCCACTGGCCGGAGAGTTGGTTCAGGTGCGAGAGATGCACCATGCGATAGGGACTAAAGGCCACGATGATCCCGGCCAGAAAGGCGCCGGCCACGCTCCCGGTTAGCCGCCGAGCCAACCAGAAGGTAAAGAGGCCGCACAGCACGAAGGACAGGAGATAGAGCACGTTATAGGTAAGCGCGGTGTTATGACCGCTGAGGAGATAGACTGGGACCGAGATCGGTAGGAGACCCAGCAGGTTGTCGTTGTAGATCAGGGCATGGGCGTGGGGGAAGTAGATATTCCCTTGCAGGAGGCTGGCCGGATCGGTGGTCAGGGCATGCACCCCCCAGGCCACCAGCCACGACTCGTTCGGCGGATCACCCAGATCCACGGGAAAGGTAGAGGCCAGACCGCGCAGCACCGGCCAGAACATCACGGCGGTGATCACCGCGTAGGTCAGAAAAGCGAGCAGGCTCTCTCGCCACGCCGCGCGGGCCGGCTGAGCGGTGGGGGAGGTCGGAGGCACCATGGCCTCCATCCTACGCTATTTCCGGTAGCGGTGGAAGGCGTACGTTTGGTTCTGCGTCTTGGGGGCGTCCGATTTCTCGCGCACCGTACTCTGGGAGTGGCAAAGGGAGCACTCCACCACCAGAATCTGTTGGCCCGCGAAGCGCATCGTCCTTACCACCTGCTCCTTGGTTAACTGATTTTGCCGGCAATGTGGGCAGCGAATGCCCGCTTCCTCGAAATACGCGATGTTCAGGGTGATGGTCATAGCAACGAATAGTATACGGGATCATGGC